>Ga0182012_10006272_pt1 | contig 12142 bp, 9 predicted proteins | sample 612S2SmetaG_FD_120486 | JGI IMG/M metagenome (GOLD analysis project Ga0182012, IMG submission 120486) | Permafrost microbial communities from Stordalen Mire, Sweden - 612S2S metaG | ecosystem: Environmental > Terrestrial > Soil > Wetlands > Permafrost | place: Sweden: Stordalen | collected...
CAGCCCAGGCCCACGCGCTGGCCGGCCTTGAGCAGCGGTACATCGGCGCCAACCGCGTCGATCACCCCTGCCACTTCATGGCCCGGAACGCGAGGATATTCCATCGGCATGACGCCGTATTTCGTGATGCTGTCGCTGTGGCACACCCCGCAGGCCTGCACGCGGATGCGCACATGGCCGGGGTCCGGTTCTGGGAATTCACGCTCCACGAGGGCAAAATCGCCGCCCGCGGCTGTTATCTGAAACGCTCGTCCGGTAACACTTGGCATAGTTCACGTACTCCTGCCCCGTTTCGATGCAGGTTTTGCGCCGGAGTCGCAATTGTCTTCGCGCTTTAATCAGCTATTCGCAGACCGGTCTTCAGGTCCAGCGCAAAAGGCAGATCCTTGTCGGTTTTCATGTCCCAGCCCAGCCCGTGCAGGGTGTTGCCTTCGATGCGCAGGCCGGTCAGCCCCTCCCAGGAGAGCCGCGGTGACTCCCATGCCTCGCCCTCCCGTCCCCAGGCCAGGACCGAGACATGCCCGACGAACAGGATCAGATCTGCTCGCGCCGATTGCGCATCGCCGGCCCGCACGGCGAGCACCTCCAGCACCGGACGGTAGCGCAGATGCACAAACCGCTCCGGCGCGGCAGTGTCGATCAGGTACGCATACCCTCCTGAGATAGCGCAAAGCCAGTCCGGATCGGGCATCGCCCAAAGGCCCGTTGGCGCTTTCGGATCGCGAAAGCCCAGCGCGCAGGTAGCCAGAAATGCCATTGCGCCCGCAGGCTGAACCAGCACCTCCAGCGCGCCGCGCTCCACTTCTTCCACCTGCGCTGGATAGACAAAGTGCCGGCTGGGCAGAATCATCGGCCGGTTCGGCAGAATCTCCGCCGTCCAGTGGTGTTCCAAGGTTCCATCAAAGGTCGGCGCAGTCATGATCCAGCCTCAAAATTCAGAATCCATTCCCGCTGCTCTGGAGATCTCCCGTTCCAGCCATCCTTTGATTCTAAGGCTCCTGCAACCCAGGAACGACTGCTTCCCCGATCCGAAAGAGTGCCGAATGGGTCCGTTTCGCTTCAACGGAAAGAAAAGCGCCAACCTGAAAAATCTTCGCAATCCGTTCTTCGGTGAGCGGCGTACCTGCATTAGTGAGTTTCAAGATCGTGCATTCCTGCCCGCTTACCAGCATCCCCCAATGTGCGTGACGGGTCTTGGAAAACGAGTTCTGCAAGACAAGCCAAAGAGGAAAGCCGAACCCGGACCTGACGGAATCGACTAACAACGTCAAGCGAAATCCAAACCAACATCAACCGAATTCAAGAGGAACCACTATGAAACTGATGGACAAGGATCTTCAGATCGAGAACCTCGATATCGATGCTGGAGCAAGCGCAGTCGCCGATGCTCCGGTGCCGGATGCAACGCCGAATTCGATCCTCGACCGGCGCAGGTTTTTCCGCAAGGCCGGCATGTTCGGCTTCGGTGCGGCCGTCTCCGCACTCGCGCTCAAAGGCACGCCGGCAAAGGCGCAGAATAACACCTATCAAACCCAGGACACGATCGCGGAACTCTTCACAGCCTTCCTGATCGCTGAAGACCTGGCCACGACTTTCTATTACAACGGCCTCATCGGCGGCGTGATCCAGGACCCCAGCCTGGCAGGCCCCGGTGGCAGCGCCACCAACATCACCGCGAGCGGCAATGCCGGCAACGTGAACTATCTGCAGGCCGCGCTGATTCAGGAGATCGAGCACGCGAATCTCTTCCGCGATCTGCTCACCGGGTCTTCCGCTGGAGCTGCCAGCGACCCCTACACGACTTTCTATTTTCCGGCAGGCACCTTCGCAACGCTGGCCGGATTTCTCCCCATTCTCAATGCGCTTGAGAACGCCTTCATCGGCGCCTACATCAACCTGGTGCAGGAGCTGAGCTACAAGGCTCTGGCCGCCGCAGCCGGTACTCTCACCGGTGGCGATGCCAAGTACACCGCCAAGGAATACCAGTACTTCGCCCTGATCGCCGGTTCCATTCTCGGAGTCGAGTCGGAGCATCGCGTTCTCGGCCGGGTTATCGGCAACATGAATCCCGCCAACAACTACAACTTCGAGCGAACCGACGGCCTCACTTCGATCTACAACGGACCCAGTTCTGCCGTGGTTGCGCTGACCCCGTTCCTCGCTTCCAGTGCCAATTTCAGCGAAGCGCACACTCTGGCCCCTGCGACAGCCAACTATCGCATTGTCACCCAGGGCATCACCGTGGGCGGCCCGCTGCCTAAGTAGCTGGAGCGTTCCCGCGCTACCCGTACCAATTGGCGACTCGAAGGATTGAAAACGAAATACAACCGACTCCAAAAAAGGAACCAGCATGAAAACCATGGACATTGACACCAAGATTGCGACCGTCGCTGATATCCGGCTTGACGGTCCCAGGCTCGACCGGCGCAAACTGTTTCGTCAGGCGGGAATGTTCGGCTTCGGCGCGGCCGTCGCCGGCCTCGCGCTCAAAGGCACCCCGGCCAAGGCTCAGGCCAACACCTATCAGGTCAGCGACACGGTGGCGGAGCTGTTTACCGCCTTCCTGATCGCCGAGGACCTGGCCACCACCTTCTACTACAACGGCCTCATCGGCGGCGTGATCCAGGATCCGAACCTGGCCGGCCCCGGCGGCACCGCAACCCACGTTACCCCCATGGGCAACGCCGGTAACGTCAATTATCTGCAGGCAGCGCTGGTGCAGGAAATCGACCACGCCAACTACTTCCGCACCCTGCTCACCGGCACCTCCAAGGGCGCGGCGAGCGATCCCTACCAGAGCTTCTACTTCCCGGCGGGAACATTCTCGACGCTGGCCGGGTTTCTTCCCATCCTCAATGCTCTTGAGAACGCCTTCATCGGCGCATACCTGACCTTGATTCAGGAGCTGGCGTACAAGGCTTCTGCCGCGCAAACCGGCATGCTCTCGGGCGGGGATGCCAAGTACTCGGCCAAAGAGTACACCTCGTTTGCCGCCGTCGCCTCTTCGATTCTCGGCGTCGAGTCCGAGCATCGGGTCCTGGGCCGCGTCATCGGCAACGAAAACCCGGCCAATAACCTGATCTGCGAGCAAACCGATGGCCTGACCTCGATTTACAACGGGCCGAGCTCTGCAGTCGTAGCGCTCACGCCGTTCCTCGGCGCCAGCGCCAGCTTCAGCCTGCAGACTTCGCTGGCCACCGCCTTGGCGAACTATCAGTCGGTCGTCCTGAGCATCGGCACTTCAGGCGGCGCTCCAACTCTCTAGTCCGTTCCACTTCTCTCCCTTACTCACGGGGGCCTGTCAGCAGCTGCAGGCGCCCATTTTTTCTGAGGGTTCGCAGCACTCGAAAAAGACTATTAGCTGTACCGATCCAGCTCGTCTGCGTAGCGCGCAGTAAGCGCCTCGACATAGTCGTCGGCGCCCCACTCTTCGTTGATCTCCCGCATATCCAACAGGTGGCAGGCCGCTTCCACCACGCCGTAGGAAACCTCTTCCTCCTGCAACAGATCGAGCAGGTCCGGCAACACGCGGATATCCTTGCGCTTGCCCAGGCCGGCGACGGCCTCCTCGCGCGTATCGGGATTGCCGTCGTCCAGTCGCTCCGCCAGCGCCTCGCGAATCTCCGGCGAATCGGCATTGCTCTGCACGCCGATTCCAAACGTAGCCCAGTCGCGAATGTCCGGGTCGTTGTCCTGCATCAGCTCCAGCAGCACGCGAATCGCCGCCGGATCGTCGGCAAAGCAGCTCAGCGCAAAGGCCACGGCAAAGCGCACATCCGGATCGGAATTCTTGCGATGCTCCAGAATCAGCGGCACCGCCGCCGGTATGCCCAGGTGCCCCAGCGCCACCAGGCACGAGTCAATCACCTGCAAATCCAGTTCGTCCTCAAGCACATCCACAATGACCGCGTAGCTCTCCGGCGCAAACACCACGTCGGGATGCTCTTCCGTCTTGCCCAGTTGCGCCAGAATATCCACACCGCGCCGGCGTTTAGCCGGCTGCTTGTGCCGCGCCCACTGCACCGCCTTGTCGAATACCGGCCGTCCCTCAGCTTCATCGCTGGCAATCGCCTGCAACTGGCTAACCGCTTCCCAAGGACCGCCTTCGTCATCCTCATCGTCATAATCGCCTTCGAGCGTCGCTCGAAAAAGCGCATCGATTTCTGCACCTGTCGCCATAGTCACCGTCCTCTAAAAGCATAAGCTGCGCCGCGGAGGTGTAGCGATTCCGGCTGCGGAAAATCCAGGGAGTTCCCCCGCACTGCACCTCGATTTCAAAGGAAAGCCGGAAAACTTGCGTTAATCTTTCTCCAAGTGAGGTTCTTCGTGCCGCTACGCTCTATCAGCAGGTTTTTCGCCGCCATCGTCGTCTCGTCTTTCGTTGCCGGAACAGCGAGCTACGCCGCCGACGCGCCGCAAACGCTCTCTCAGAAGATCGCCGGCATGGACCGCAAAGACGGCCTGTTTCCTATCGATTGGGACGCCAAAGCCGGCAAGCTGTACCTCGAAATTCCGGAAACTGACAAAGATTTCCTCCTGCTCGACCAGTTGCCCTACGGCCTCGGCTCGAACGACGTAGGCCTCGACCGCGGTCAGCTCGGCCAGGGACGCGTCGTCCACTTCAGCCGCGTGGGCGGCAAAGTGCTGCTGATCGCCCCCAATCTCCGCTACCGGTCGAGCGCCGCCGACCCAGCTGAGCGCATCGCCGTCACCGAGTCTTTCGCCGAATCTGTCATCTGGGGATTCAAAGTCGAGGCCGAGGAAAAAGGCCGCCTGCTCGTCGACGCGACCGACTTCTTCCTGCGCGACGCCCACGGTGCCGCCGAGCGCATCGCCGCCGCGCAACAGGGAACCTACCGCGTCGACAAAGACCGCAGCGCCATCGCTCTCGACAACACCAAGAACTTCCCCAAAAACACCGAAGTTGAAGCCATGCTGACCTTCGCTTCAGAGGGAAGGCCCAAGGGCGAGTATGTCGCCTCCGTCACCCCCGACCCGCATTCGATCACCCTGCGCGAACACACCTCGCTGATCGAACTGCCCGGCCCCGGTTACATCCCGCGCCGATTCGATCCCCGCTCCGGCTTTTATCCCTTCGAGTATCGCGATTATTCGGTGCCCATCGACGAGCGCATGGATCAGCGCTTCATCATCCGCCATCGCCTGGAGAAGAAAGATCCCAGCGCCGCCCTCTCCGAGCCGGTCAAGCCGATCGTCTACTACGTCGATCGCGGCGCGCCGGAGCCGATCCGCTCGGCGCTTGTCGAAGGCGCAAACTGGTGGAGCGCCGCCTTTGAGGCTGCCGGATTCAAGAACGCCTTCCGGGTCGAAGTCCTTCCCGAGGGCGCCGACCCCATGGACATTCGCTACAACATGATCCAGTGGGTGCACCGCGCCACCCGCGGCTGGAGTTACGGCGAAGCCGTCACCGACCCCCGCACCGGCGAGATCATCAAAGGCCAGGTCACGCTCGGCAGCCTGCGCGCCCGGCAGGACTACAAGATCGCCGAAGCGCTTCTCGCGCCCTACCTCGATGGGGCGCCGATTCCGCCCGACATGCAGCAGATGGTCCTCGCCCGCACCCGTCAACTCGCCGCGCACGAGGTCGGCCATACTCTCGGCCTGCAGCATAACTTCGCCGCATCTTCGGTCGCCTTCGGCACCTCGGTGATGGATTATCCCCACCCCTTCATCACCCTCGACCCAACCGGCAAACCCACGCTGGACAAGGCCTACGCCATCGGCGTCGGCGCATGGGACAAGGCCGCCATCCGCTACGGCTACTCCCAGTTCGCGCCGGGCACGGACGAGGCCTCAACCCTTCAAGGCATGCTCAAGCAGAACACGACCAACGGCCTGCGCTACATCACCGACGAGGATTCGCGCCCACTGGGTAGCGCCAACCCCTACGGCCACCTGTGGGATAACGGCCCAGACGCCGCCCTGGAACTGGAGCGCCTTCTTGCCATTCGCAGCGCAGCCCTGGCTCGTTTCGGAGAGAATGCGATCCGCACCGGAGAGCCCATGTCGCAGCTTGAAGAGACGCTCGTCCCGCTCTATCTGCTCCACCGCTACCAGACTGAAGCTGCGTCCAAGCTCATCGGTGGCCTCGATTATCGATACGCCGTCCGAGGTGACGGAGGCATGGTCACGGAGTTGGTCGCACCGCCCGAGCAGCGCAAGGCGCTCAGCGCAGTTCTCCAGACGCTCGACTCCGGCGTGCTGACGATCTCTCCGGAATTCCTCGCCATGGTGCCGCCGGTGCCACCCGGATATCCGCGCAGCCGCGAGTCCTTTCAGGGCTACACCGGCCTCACTTTCGATCCGGAGGGAGCGGTAGAAGCCGCCGCCGACCTGACCGCGTCGCTGCTCTTCGAGCCCACCCGCGCCAGCCGCCTGGTCGAGTACCACGCCCGCGACCCCAAAGAGCCGAGTCTCGAAGAGGTCATCGACCAGACGCTGCAAACCACCTGGGAGTCGCCGCGTCAGGCCGGCTTGCTGGGCCAGACTCAGTTTTCGGTCGAGACGGTAGTTCTCAAGCACCTGATGCAGTTAGCGGTCTCGCACCAGGCTTCGCCGCAGGCCCGCGCCATCGCCACCGCCAAGCTGGCCGATCTCGAAATCTGGCTGACAGATCAGGAAGAGATGAATGTCTCCGCAGACGTACAGGCGCATTGGGCCGCCGCACTGGACGACATTGAGCAGTATTGGAAGGATCCGGAGAAATTCCAGATCTCGCCGCCTCTCGCCACGCCACCGGGTCAGCCGATCGGATCGGACGACGACTTCGAGATCGATTAGAGCAGAATCAGCATAGGTGTCCCCGATCCGGTATTTGTGCGGTTGCATTTTTCCTGGCAAAAAATCCAGGCTGGCATCTCTGCCGATGGGTACAGTTGTGCTGATTCTGCTCTAGGAAGGCTTTGATCCAGTCTTGGGTTGAAAAGGCGTTGCGGCTTTGAAGGGGCGTGGCTTCAGCCACGCCATAAAGCCAAGCAAATCAATGCGGCTTTAGCCGCTGAGGGATTGTTTGCGGCTTCCTTCAGCGGTTCTCTGGGGTGTTACTCATTGCCCGCAAAATGCTCCCATCCCTGTGGCAGCAGCGGTTCGGAGCCCAATTCGGTGAGTAGCAGCACGCGCGCCTTTTTCGCTTTTTGCGCCACAATGCGGCCAATTGCAGTCACCGCAACGCCTTCAATCCTTTTCGGAATCTTCGCCTTTTCCGGCGCGGTGAACAGAAGCTCATAATCCTCGCCGCCATGGAGCGCCATTTCGAGCGTCGCTCCCGGACCCATCGGCAACGCAGCAGCGTCCACCTCTGCCGCTACGCCGGACTCTTCGCACAGATGCGCCAGATCGGTCGAGAGGCCATCGCTCAAATCCATCGCCGCGGAGGCCAACCCGCGCTTGCGCAGCCAAAGCCCCTGCGCCACGCGCGGCTGCGGATAAAGGTGCGGCGCAGGCTTTCCGCCAGCCGTGGCTCCGGCAAAGCTCGCGGGAGATTTTTCAAGCGCAGCCAGCTCAGCAGCCGCGCCGCCCAGGCTGCCGGTTACGTAGATGGAATCCCCGGGCCGCGTGCTGGAGCGCAGCAGCGCTCTCCCTTGCGGCACCGATCCGGTCAGCACAATATCCGCGATGGCAATTGGCGACTCGGCCAGATCGCCCCCGGCCAGCGGCACGCGGTGCTCCGCGGCCAGGGCCAGCAGACCATCCAGAAAACGCGTCACCCACGCCGCCGATTTTCCCTGGGCCACGGTCAGCTCGCGCGGCAGCCCCAGCGAAAGGAACGCCGCCACCGGCCGTGCACCCATGGCCGCCAGGTCGCTCAGCCCACGCGCCAGTGTCCGGTGCCCCACCGACTCCGGCGGATGCCAGTCCAGGCGAAAATGCCCGCCCTGAATGGAAAGATCGGTCGTCACCGCCAGCTCTTCGCCGGCGCGCGGGCGAAGCAACGCGCAGTCATCGCCAATTCCCAGTCGCACGCGCGATTTCGCTTTCGCCGGACCCCAATCCCCGGCACGCGATCGAATCGCCTGCAACAGCGCTAACTCCCCCGGCGGAGTTTTTTCGGAATTGGCGTTTGAAACCGTTTTCGAAATGGATTTCAAAGATTGCACTCTGAATGCAGCATATCGCGCCAGACAATGCCGTTTTTCCTCAGAATCCTCTCAAAACGGGAAGGAATTCGTAAAGGACTTGTTGACATAGGAAGGGAAAGCGAGTCCGATTGCTCTACAATTGGATTACCAGATTCGGTTACGTCTGTTCAGTTGAAAGGGTTCTGAGCGGGGGCTCGGGCCGTTTCGTCATTTCGTGCGGGCCGCCTGTTTTATCTAGACTTCGACAGGGGCGCCGAACATCGAGGGAACTGAATGCTTAAAAAACGCTATTACATTCTGTTTGTTGCAAGAGACGAAGATGGTTCCGTCCGCAAGATTTCGCTCCCCGTTCAATATGCGTATGGTTTTGTGGCCGCAGCCCTGGTAGGTACCTTCACAATCGTCGGACTGGCCGGATCCTACACCCGCATGTTGCTGAAAACAGAGAGCTTCAATCAGGTCCGACAGGAGCGTGAGACGCTCCGCAAGAATTACCAGCAGATGGCCGCAATCGCCCATGAGCGAGATATTCAGGTAGCCTCGCTGGGCGCCTTGGCCAGTGAAGTCACCGCCATCTACGGCCTGAAGCAAAACAAGCTCGCCTCCGCAGGCCGGCGCGATTCCGCCGTAGCAGCCTCTTCCGCCACGCCTTCCACCCTCGCAGTTTCGGACGAAATCAGCCAGCAACAAGTCAAGCTTTCCCTCGACGAGTTCTACGCGCTGCGCACCCAGGCGCTCTCCGGACGCGTTTCCCGCGCCCTCGAAGGCGGCCTGACCTCGGCCTCCAGCGCCGGCCTCAGTTCCGGTCTTGGCGACTGGACCCAGTTCGCCGACGCGCCCTCCATCTGGCCGATTGAAGGCAAAATCAGCTCCGGCTTCGGCGAGCGCGAAGATCCCTTCAGCGGTGAAGGCAAATTCCACACCGGTCTCGATATTCTTGCTCCCATGGGCACGCCGATCCGCGCCGCTGGCGACGGCATCGTGCTCAACTCCGGAATGGCCAACGGCTACGGACGTGAAATCGTCATCGACCACGGGCATGGAGTCAGCACCCTCTACGGCCACATGTCGGCTCTCGTCGCCATCTCCGGTCAACGTGTGATCCGCGGCCAGGTCATCGGCTACGTAGGCCAGTCGGGCCGCGCCACCTGCCCACACCTGCACTACGAGGTTCGCATCAACAACGTCCCGGTCAATCCGCACAAATACCTGCGCACCACCTTTGCCGACGCGGAAGCGAGCAACACGACTCCACAGACGACGGCGCAAAAGGGCAGCAAATCAAGCATGTAAACACGCGCAAAATCAGCATTGGAACCTTAGCCAAAACAACGAGGGACAGGCCTGAGCCTGTCCCTTGTTCGTTTGAGTGCTTGCTGGCCGGTCCTACTTGCCCGTGTAACTCACATGCCAGATGGACTTCGATCCGTCGTCACTGACGAAGAGCGAACCGTCCGCCGCCACCGTCACTCCCACCGGACGCCCCCACACATCGCCGTTCGGCAGCACAAACCCGGTGAGAAAATCCTCATACTCGCCGGTCGCGTGCCCATCTTTCATCGGCAGCCGAACCACCTCATACCCGCTGCGCATCTTGCGGTTCCAGGAGCCGTGCTCGGCGGCGAAGCCATCGCCGTGGTACGCGGCTGGGAACTGGCTGCCCTCGTAGAACAACATCTCCAGCGAAGCGAAGTGCGGGTTCAGCAAGACATCCGGCGTAATCACCTTCGCCTGCAATTCGGGATGCTTTCCCTCATGCCGCGGGTCCTGGTGGCCGCCCATGTAATACCACGGCCAGCCGTAGAAGCCGCCCTCCTGAATATGTGTTACGTAATCCGGCACCAGGTTGTTGCCCAGGCCGTCGCGCTCGTTGGTGGAGCACCACAGTTCGCCGGTAATCGGGTTGATCGTCTCGCCCACGCAGTTGCGGATGCCGGAAGCGTAGACCTTGAGGAATTTACCCTCCGGCGTGAATTCCAGCACGTCGGCGCGGTGGAACTCGTTAGGATGCGTGTCGGCGTCGTCGACATTCGAGAGCGATCCGACCGAGACAAACAGCTTCGTTCCGTCCTTGGAGAAGGCCAGATCGCGTGTCCAGTGTCCGCCGCCGCGCAGATGACCACCGCCCGGCACTTCAAAGAGATGCTCGGAAGGCCCGCGCGCCACCAGATCGCCGTTCTGGTAGGGAAATCGGATGACGCCATCGGTGTTGCCAACGTAAACCCACTTGGGATTCGCTCCAGCCGGGTAGAAATTGATGCCGAAGGGCAGATTCAGTCCGGCGGCGAACTCGGAAACCTGATTCGGCGTGCCGTCCGGCTTCACGCCGCGGAATACCTTGACCTTGCCGGTCTGGCTTTCCGCCAGGAAGATATCGCCATTCGGCGCGGTACGGATCAACCGCGGATTGTCGAGGCCCGTCGCATACAACTCCACCTTGAATCCCTTGGGAGCAACCGGCCATGCGCCCTCCGGACGAGGAACCATGTGCGCCCCGTTATCCACGGACTCCGACGGATCGGGCGCGGGCAGGTCGGCGACGGTGACCTTGCGGCGCGTGCCGGGGGATTCGTGCAGGTAGTCGGTAAAGGCCGCCTGGCCGGTCAGGGTCGAACTGGACTTGGCTGTATCGGGCGCGGCTGTTGGATTGGCTGCGGGCATGGCGACAAAAGCGCTCGTGGCCAGCAAAGTGACTGGCGCCAGGCAGAAGACGCCGGCGCGGAAGATGCGAGAGCGCGAAAATGAGTCAGGCATGGATGCTCCTTGGGATTGTGGGGCAGATGAAAACGGTTCCTGCGCTATCGGACGCATGCGGCTGCGCCGAGGACGCACGCGACCGAGCCATTTTGAAGGACGAGCTGAGCCTTAATTTCCGTCGGAAGCAGCCCCGTTGACGCCATTCACCAGGTCGACCGGAAGATTCCTGGGAAGGGTCGCATCGATCGTCACCCGGTTGCGCCGCTGGGTGATCTGGGCCGTCTGCAGCGCCTCTTTCAGGCTGTTGTTGGCCGTGCTCGCACCCAGGCCAGCGGTGACGCCGCGCGCCAGCGTCAACAGCAGATTCAGGCTTCCCGCCTGGCTCACGGCCACCGTCTCGCTGGGGGCAATCTCGATCAGGCGCAGCTTCAGCGACCCGGCCCAGTGCACCGAGGCCAGAAACGTCGTATCCGGCTCAACCGGCAGGTTCATGCCGAAGATGTGAATTTTGCCCTCTTCGGTAAACGGCAGCCCGATCGCGCCCATGCCCCAGGCTACGGACAGAATCGGCATCTCCGAGTAGTGCTCGGCCAGCAGCGTCGAACCCGAAAAAGGCAGCGCCGCCGTCCGGTGCCGGTCGAGCATGGAGTGGATCTGCTCCGCCGTCGGTGTATTGGAGATGGCCACGGTGTCGTAGCCGATCTGGGCAATGCGCACCGTCCGGCCCTGGCTGGGCACGCTGTAGATGGTGTGCGAGTCGTAGCTTTCCTTGCTGGAGGCATGAGATTCGAGATACCCTGCCAGCCGCTTGCCGTCCAGCTTGCCCACCAGCACCATCGAGTAGGCGACCGGGCCATTCGGTCCGCGCGGATCGGGCATGCGATGCAGGGCCACCGCGGCCTCTTCCAGATCCCGCTCCCAGTCGATTCCGGTTGCGTCAATAAATCCCTGGTACTCCGGCGCCCGGCCCACCGGCTTCATATCGCTGTGTAGCAGCGCCCGGACCGGCCGTAGATTCACGTAGATGATTCCGTCGGACTCCGGCAACAACCGCGCCGCCTCCGGAGGAGCCTTAAAACGAAGATAGATTGCCGCCGCCAGCACCAGCAGCACGGCGGCGACAATCCATAGGGTTCTGCGGGTGCGTCTGAGCATGAAATACCGTCAGAACTAAGCTAACACCCCGCCCGATTGAAAGATCGCTTACTCCGGCACGCTGACGGTATACATCTTGCCGCCGCTAGCCATGTTGGAGGAAGCAGTCGCTCCAGGCGGCAGCACTCCGTACTCGCCCTTGCCGGCATCCTGCTTGAGCGTAATCGTGTACACCCGTGGAGCCAGCTTGG
>Ga0182012_10006273_pt1 | contig 12141 bp, 8 predicted proteins | sample 612S2SmetaG_FD_120486 | JGI IMG/M metagenome (GOLD analysis project Ga0182012, IMG submission 120486) | Permafrost microbial communities from Stordalen Mire, Sweden - 612S2S metaG | ecosystem: Environmental > Terrestrial > Soil > Wetlands > Permafrost | place: Sweden: Stordalen | collected...
AGACCAGTACGGCAGCAATCCATTCCTGAAAGAGGCTCTGAAGGGAATTCCAAGAGACAAATATGTGGTGCAGACCAAGACCGGCAGCAGGGATCCCGCCGCGGCAAAGGCCGATATCGATCGATTTCTGCTGGAACTGGGCGTGGACCACATCGATTCACTAATATTGCACTGCGTTACCGAGGCCGACTGGACCACGCGATACCGCGGGGTGATGGACGTGATGGAGGAGGCAAAGCAGAAGGGAAAGATTCGGGCGCACGGCGTAACCTGCCATAGCTACGAGGCCCTTGAAGCTGCCTACGCCAGCGACTGGGTGCAGATAAGCCAGGTGCGTTGGAACCCGAAACGTTCTCACATGGATAACGATGTAGAGACATGCCGCGCGCTTTTTGCTAAGATGCGCAAAAAAGGCCAGGGAATGATCGGCATGAAGGTTGTGGGCGAGGGCGATCTGGTCAAGACCACGCCTGAGTATCGAGATGTGTGCTACCGATTTCAGATTGAATCGGGCGTCGTAGATGCCTTTGTGGTGGGTCTGGAGAAGCTGGAGCACGTCGATCAGATGATCCAGGGAACTCAGATTGCACTGAACGAGGTTGGTTACCGGCACGAAGCGTAGAGATCGTTTGACGTTTACTTGCGATTGTGACGATCTGGAGATGAGGCACGTAGTAGCTGATCCGGCGCAGGGTCCGACGAACTGTTCGCCGGTCTTAACAATATCGCTGGAGACACCTGCACATCTGAAGACGCGCGCAACAGGGAGTTGCTATCCTTTTCTTTCTCGGCAAGCGCCTCAAGCACTGGCAAGCATTCCCTTGCGGCCTGCAGTAGAATCCGATCGCTTTCTCTCCTTGGCCTCCGATTGGCAAGCTTTCTTACTGATTGCAGAGCCTCCGTATCACCGATCACAATCCAAGCGCGTACGATTGCTGCCAGGTAGGCCGTTAGCTCTTTCATTGGATTGATAACATTTGAGCTCAAGGCGACTGTTTGTCGGAACCAGGCTCGCTGTGAGGGCGTAATCCGTCTTGCCGTCTCAGGTGTCAGGTCACACAGCAGGCGGGTCAACGCCATATATGCGTGCTGAAAATCGACTTCCGAGGCTACATTGTATGTTATGTCGATCAGTTCACTAATTTCTCCGGCATTTTCGAACCGCGTAATCTCTGATGCCGACCAGATCGGCTTTGCGTTGCTTTTTTCTCGAATCCAGATGGACAATGTTACCAGCAACATTGCTACGCCAGGGACAACAAGAAACTTGTACTCCGGTGGCAACAGTAGGCTGAGGGCAACAGGTAACAGGATGGAGGACGCCACTCCAACGCTAAGCCACCACAATCGCCACCTTCTCTGAATTGCTGCCTGGCGATTTGCTTCCATAAGTGCCTTCAATGCTGTGGCATTGCCGGCGACATTGACCTCTACCGCGTCTGACGCCTCTTCTGTTTCTGTGGGCGCGATCGCGCTGGGAAGCGCAACGGTCTCCTCCTCTTCTCCGGTTGTCGCAGCTAGATGCAAATCTATATTCACTTTCTTGCCGGTATCGCCAATCGCGCAGAATCTCGATCTCCGTCGCATACACGATTCGCATCGATGTGGGTTCGGAGTAGATAGCACTATGGTACCGGATACTGTTCCCATATAAAACCAGTCGAATGGAGTATTGACAAAGGCCTTCACTCGTCTTACCATGGAATCAGATGGTTTCATCTTCGTGACATTGCCTCCCGCTAGAGAGTAGAGGCGGTTTGCTCCTGCACTGCGGCACGAGTAGAGGCAGAAAGAGAGTGGAGAGATGTTTGCAGAGATACAGGCGGTTACGGCTCGCCAGATATTCGACTCTAGGGGTTTCCCTACAGTAGAGGTTGACGTGCGATTGGCAGACGGCTCCCAGGGGAGGGCCGCCGTTCCATCCGGCGCATCCACTGGTACCAATGAGGCCATCGAACTACGCGATGGAGACGCAAAGCACTTCCGAGGAAAAGGGGTATCGCAGGCAGTTTACAATGTACGCGAGGTAATCACTCCAGAGATTATCGGTATGGACGCTCGCCGGCAGACGGCGTTGGATGAGCTGTTGATCGAGCTTGATGGCACACCCAATAAAGAGAAGCTGGGAGCCAATGCGATTCTGGGTGTATCGCTGGCTGTGGCGAAGGCGGCAGCGCAGTCGAGCGAACTACCGCTCTATCAGTACCTCGGCGGAGTCTCCGCCAATACACTGCCTGTGCCGACGATGAACATCTTAAACGGGGGCAAGCACGCAGATAGCAATGTGGACTTCCAGGAGTTTATGGCGGCTCCTATCGGCGCATCCTCCTTTGCCGAGGCGATGGAGATGGGTACAACGGTATACCATTGCCTTAAGGAAGTGCTCAAAAAGCGCGGCCATTCCACGGGGGTTGGAGACGAGGGTGGTTTTGCGCCGAGCCTTACCAGCAACGAAGAGGCGATAGAGTGTATCGTGGAGGCGATTCAGCAGGCCGGCTATACGCCGGGTACGCAGGTCGCAATAGCGATGGACCCCGCCGCAAGTGAGTTCTTCCGTGACGGCAAATATGTGTTGAAAGCGGACGGCACATCCAACACGAGTGAGCAGATGGTGGAGCTTTACGCCGACCTGGTTGCCCGTTACCCTATCGTCTCGATAGAGGATGGCCTTTCCGAGCAGGACTGGGCCGGTTTCAAACTTCTTAACGAGAGACTCGGTACCTTGATTCAGATTATGGGAGACGATATATTCGTCACCAACACAGAGTTCCTGAAACGTGGCATCGCAGAGGGATCGGCCAACTCAATTCTGATCAAACTGAACCAGATTGGCACCTTAACGGAGACGATTTCGGCGGTGGAGATGGCGAGGAACGCGGGTTGGACCGCCATCATCTCCCATCGATCCGGCGAAACGGAGGACACCACCATCGCCGACTTCGTTGTGGCGATGAATACCGGACAGATAAAGACGGGCGCACCGGCGCGGAGCGAGCGCGTTGCGAAGTACAACCAGCTACTTCGAATAGAAGAGCAGCTGGGTGGCGCCGCTCGGTTTGGCGGTGCCGGTCTGGCCTATCGAAGGTAAGTATTGAACCGTGAGGTCGAGAAAGTTGCGCGTTCACGAACCTAGCTTTTCGTGAGCCGCCACCTATCGACCTCACCACCCCACTCATCTATCTGCGAGATCCTCAGCGTGTGCGCATCCATGTCTATCAGCGTGAAGGAGTGCCGATCCGACACGAACTTCGCCACATAATCGGCATGGTTGTCCTCTGCATGGGTCCATTGCAGCGGGCTGTTATTACACTCCGGGTCGTACAGTTCGTTACCTCCCGCGCCTGTTATAATGTGAATCACTCCATCCGGTTTTGTCTGCTTTTCGCCGTCAAAAAGCCGGTCCACCGTAAACTCCCCGGGTACCTTCCTGTCGCCTGTATGGACCTTTTTCGCCCCCGCGACATTTGCTGGAGCAAACCTCATTGGCCGCGATCTCTGGTAGTTGTGCACATGGCCGGAGATGACAATATCTATATGGTGCTTTTCGAATATCGGCGCCAGAACCCGCATCTGCTGTTCGTTATAGTGCTCTTTGCCGCCGGTAAAGCCCGGATGATGGTAGGTGACAAACTTCCATGCTGCATCCGTTGCACTCAGGTCGGAAGCGATCCATTCCTGCAGCCCGGCATCGGTCGGATCCGTGTAGACATTGGAGTCCAGGCAGAGAAAGTGTCCATCCCCGTAGTCAAAGGAGTAGTTGGCCATGTTGGGGTAGCGGCCACCGGCGCATGCCTTAAAGCGATCTACCCCATCGGCTTTGCCAACCGCGATGGTTGGATAGTTGGGAACGGGTCCATTGAGCGGAAGATGCAGGTTGGTGTAGTAGCCTAGCGCGTCTGGATGTCGGTCAAAATCTGCGACGTTTCTTTTCTGGCCATCGTGGCTGGTAGCATCGTGATTTGCAAGCACGGAGTAGAATGGCACCGAGCGGAGCAACGGAGCACCAATGCGGGGACCAGGAACATCTGCGTTGTATACATTAAAGAAATATCTTGCATACTCGCTATCCAGGCCGTTATCGTAGACATTATCCCCAGCATTCATAACGAAATCAGGGCGCGCACGATAGGCATAGTAGGCGATAGCGTGATCGCTAACCTCCCCGCAAGAGTTATCCCCAAAGGCCACGAAACGTGTACGCTCCGATCGCGGTTTACGTGTCGTAAAGTACCCTTCTGCGAGCCTCCCGCCATTCATTGAGACGCGATATTGGTAGCGTCGATTGAGGTCCAGTTCGCTCAGCTCGGCGATATAGTTGGTTCGCTGCTGCCCGTCCTCGTCATCTACGACACTGCGGACTGCCGAAGTTATCGTTGCCGTTTTGTTGAGACTTGTAGTTGCGCCATACACCAGTTTGTAGTCTGCATGTACACCATTAGTCTGCCATGCGATAACGATCGACTCTTCACCGGGAGTGAGTTTACTGCCGTTTTGGCCCGGCTGCAAGTAAGGCGGCGCGGTAAATACTGGCAAAGGGCTATGGACATGTCGAGCATCAAACGGCTTCTGCCGCGACTCAAACAGGCCCTCTGCATTGCGTGTGAGAGCGAGAAACGTAATTCCGCCGGCGGCCTGCAGCAGCTCACGGCGGTTGAACTTGCGATCGATTTTACGGGTTGGCACGATCCGAATTCTCCTGAAAGGAATTCCTGCCGCGTGGAGACATCAGGGGCTCCGCAACGACAACAACCCACTATACCGGGATTAGTGTTAAGAGTCTGTTATATATCGACTTATGCCAGATTGATGCTCGAAAACTACTCAATAGATAGGTGGACTGTTGGACAGTTGTGCATCGCGGTGTTGAGCAGAACGAGGCTAAATGCAACGTCAACCCCCTCTCCAGTTCCAACCGGCAGGTAACGGCAGCGCTAATGATGAAGCTAGCAGCAATATTAAATGAACAAGGATTCACCCTTTGCAACATTCCGCCCACAGACTATCGAATCTGGTTTCATTGTTTTTTCTCTTGTTCGTGACGCTTTTCGCCGGGTCCTCCCGGGCCGACGACACCTTCCTTGGGCTGAAGGTCCCTCCGCAGTCTGAGGGACTATCCGAAGGGCCAACCGATTTCCGCACCAACCTGAAGCCAATCGGAGTGGTGCGGGCGGTTATGCTGTTCGCCCTGTTTCCGGATACAACTCAGCACGAAGATCCGCAAGAGCTATACAACAGACTTGTTCCGGGTGCACAGGCATTCTTTACGCGAACATCTTACGGCAGAATGCAACTGAAGGTGGACATCGTTAGCCGTTGGATCCCCATGGCGCACCCCACCACGTGGCCCGGGTACGATTGCAGTAGGTTCGAAAGCCAGCGCGACTACCTGGCGGAGGCAATCGGCAAAGCGCAGCCTCAGGTCGACTTCCTCAACTACGACATCGTCTACGTGGTCGGCTCGCTCGGCGCGGGGCTGCCTAACTCGCCAACATTCATTGCGCAGGTAGGCAATGGTATTAAAGCGGGCGAGAAAGAGGTAAGGCTGGGCGTAACATTTGGACGTGACTGCCGGGGCGCCAACTGGGGCTGGCAGACGCTTAGCCATGAAACCGGACACATCTGCGGTCTGCCAGATCTTTACCTTTTCGGAGTTTCAGCGGACCCATACAAGAATATCCATACGGCAGTCGGCTTCTGGGATATTATGGGTTTTCAGGCGGTTGGCAGCCCGTATCTGGCCTGGCAACGGCGAAAACTGAACTGGCTTGATGACAATGATTTCGGCCTCATTGCGAAAGGAAGCAGACCCATTACGTTGTGGATTGAGCCTATCGACAGACGGAGTGGAAAGCACGTAGCCGCAATTTCGATCCCTGTTTCCGATACAGAAGCAATTGTTTGTGAAGTGAGACCTCGCGACCCCGGTGATAACGATCCGAAAAGCACTGGATTGCTGGTCTACCGCGTATCGGTCACGGCAGCATCCGGACACGGGCCTATTCATGTTATACCTGCGGCACCAGATGACCTGAACCCTGCCTCCGAGCGCAAGTATATAACCCTGTACAATGCACTGTACACGGGTAAAGATCGCATTGCGATTAAAGAGGACTCCGTAATCATTGAGCTTACAGGAGCCCGCCGTCCCGACGGATCCCTGCAGTTGAGAGTAGCACGCAAATAGCGGCTCTATGCTGCAAAGCACCATCCAAAGTAGGTGGGACAAACTGCAGAGTAAGAATTTCTGCTGGAAAGTGAAATCGAGTTCTTGAGAATCTTCCAATATAAGTCTCTGTACGCGGCCGGGCTAGCTGCTGCCTCCATTCTGGCGTCCATTCTTGGCTCTATGCTCGCCACATCGCTAACTGCAGCTGCGCAGGCTATTCCCAACGACCGGCTACTGAACACGGATGTTGCCGTCTACAGGCGGTCACCTAAGGAGTTGTGGGTCTACGACACACGCCCGGAGGTCGGCGTTGGCGCACATGGCCTTGACACAAAGATCGTTAAGCTGATCCGCACGCTGGATATCCGACTGGTGCGCCACACAATGTACTGGAATCAGATCGAGAACACGGAGACACCCGGCAAATACGACCCGAAGACCCTCGCCTACTGGGACGAGCTTGTACCACGGTGCAAGGCCGCAGGCATCGAACTTGAAGTGGTAGTGCACGGCAATCCGCCGGGGGTCGATTTCACGCACCGCCAGGAGGGATATCGACGGTTCGCATCGTTTATGGCGGATATGTCGGCGCGCTACCCGTCCATCCGATTCTGGGAGCTCTGGAACGAGATGGACCAGGCCTTTACCGACCTTTTCGGCAATGGGCACGCCGACATCTCACTGCGGGAGCGCGGCAAGATGTACGCCGAAATGCTGAAGCTCACCTATCCCGCCATTAAGAGTGCGAACCCAAAAGCGTGGGTACTGACGGGTGGCATGACCGATTGGAACGATTTTCCGCGCGGAATCTACGAAGGCGGCGGCGGACCCTACTTCGACTTTATGAATATTCATACCTATGGCGTTCCCGTGCTGTATGGCTGGGTTTCACGCGGGCTCTCGCTCTACTCCGTGATGCGCGAGTTTCACGACGATGGGAGGCCCATCTGGAACACTGAGTTCGGCATTGATGCCGGCAACGTCGTTAACGCCTGGGGCTTTCCGCACTCCGGAAATCCGCCGAAGGAGGACGGGGCCGGATTCGATGAAATACATCTGCAGACCTGGAAAGAGTGTCTGGAGGACAATGTGCGCCGAAGGCTCTATGTAAAGACCCTCGGGTATCAATTCACGGCAGGCAATGAGACCTCTCGCGAGAGGCTCCAGAAGGAGGGCCACCTGCCTGCGGGCCGATCTCAGGATGACTACGGATATGGTCTGCTTCGCGCGGACGGCCATACTCCTCGACCCACGTATGATTGGTTGAAGAAACAGGATCTGAACCATAGAATCATCGGACCATCGGGTACACGCACTGTTGACATCGAGCTTTATGTTCCCGATGGCGCTGTGCCAGTTGGGTACAAGTTCGATTATGAGTGGCGCAAGCCATGGATGATCATCAAAGGGGTTGTCGTGCGCAGCCTGGAGCCAACGGTAATAAAGCTAGATGCCGCCCCAATCAAACACTAATCACCGGCGGCCAATCGCTACCGTATCGGCACGCGCACAAGGCTCCAATCCATGACGATTCGACAGTTCCATGTATCGCTCGTACCGGATATCATTCTAAACCGGCCTGAGCTACTTGCCAATATCCACGAAGCGGGCGTTTCCCGTGTGTGGATTGCCACCTACTTCTACGGCCACTGGCCCTACGAACTGCAGATGCTGTCGCGTGCAAAAGCGGCCGTTGAAAAGCTCGGGATGAAGGCCGGGGCGATTTTGATTCCGCTTGGACATCCCGGCGATTCGCTGGGCTCTAGCCAGGGCGGCTTTCCGCTCTCCCCACCACGTTCCTGGAAGTTGGGCATGGGGAGCGATGGCAAGACTTATTCCGGCACAAGCCTGCACGCCCCGGCGATCGAAGAGAACGTTGCGGCGATTAAAGTTCTGAGAAAGCTTGGCTTCGACCAGATGTTCGTCGACGACGATTTTCGCCTCTCGCCGTCGCCGGGCAGAATTGGTGGTTGCTTCTGCGATGAACATCGAGTGCGCTTCCTTTCCATATCTGGCGGAACGGATGCCGATTGGCAGCAGCTCTTGCAGGATGTTAACACTCGTCGGGATACTCCTCTGCTGCGCAAATGGGTGGCGTTCACCTGCGATGATCTCACGACCGCCTTCCGAGCGATGCGTAAGGCGGGACCACATCTTGGAAATATGGTTATGTATCTGGGCAGTGAGAAGGCGGGTATCCGCCTGGCAGATTACGCCGGTGCGCCGCTCCGAGTTGGCGAACTGATGTTTGACGATAACTCATTCAACAGCGTAAAGGGCAAGACAGACGAGCTCTTCTCTGCGCTGTTTCATCGGCGTTACGTGAAGCCGGAGCATGCATACAGCGAGACGACCGCTTACCCGGCGAATGCTCTTTCGGCAGAGAATATGAGCGCCAAGCTATGCGTATCGACCATCGTGGACGTCCGCAACACCATGTTCATGAGTGGGCTTACTCCCTTCCCGATTGAGCACTGGCGTACGCTTGGACCGGCGATGAAGAAGCAGGCGCATCTGCACGAACAGCTTGCCGGACACATTCTTCGGGGACCGTTTAAGCACTTCTGGGGGGAGGCGTCTCGCTACGTCGGAACCGACCAGCCCTACAGCCTGTTTCTGGCCTGCGGTGTGCCCTTTGAGGTAACGAGCCGAATCTCACTTGATGGCTGGACCTTTCTGAGCGACTCCGATGCCGGCGCTGAGCCGCATGTCCACGATCACTGTGTGGTTCGATCAAGCGTGGTAAGACGCGGCTGCACCACGGTAAGTGAGGATCTCGATGTCCTCTTTGCGTTTCGGCGTAGCCTGATCGGCAAGGCAAATGGGATTCCGACCGATACGCCCTATGTCGTGGAAGAGACTCCCGCTGCGCTCGCCTGGTATCCCACAGCTGGATGCTGCCTTGTATGGAACTTGAGCCCGGAGTCCAAAACCCTGACCATCGCAGTGGGCGACAGGCGCATTTCGGTGACTGTTGGTCCGCTCGATTCTGAGCGAGTGCCAGTATAGATGTCAGGTGTCTGAAGCTGGGTGATTGGACGGACAACCGGGTAAGTAGATAATTGAACCTGTTCGATGGGGACGCCTACGATTCTGCCTTCACCCGAAAAGAAGGGAAGAGTAAATGCCGGTACTTCGAGAGCGGCGTTCAAATTTCTCCCTCATCGGTATCCTGCTGCCGCGCGACGATTGGAGGGACCTGAGGCAGTATGGGCCTCTCCCACTGCTCGTTCCTCTCTGGGCGCTCATCTTGGTTCACATTGCACGGGTAGATAGGCCGACATCCGGCAGGAGCGCATTGAGTCCCCTCCCCGCGAGCCTGCGAGCTTGTGAGGGGTGTTCTCTGCCGCGCCCGAAGAATGACGGGGGTGGTCTCCACCGCGCCGAAGCGCAGCGAGGGGAGAGCGGAAGGAGAGAGCGGAAAGAGCAGGTTCGGGGAGGGGAATAAGATGATTCCTCTTATCTTTACTCGTACGCCGAGACCAATTTGTGCGTGTTATGACCTGAATCTAAACTAATGACTGATCCGTGCACTGTGAATCAAGATACGTCTGGGCGAGGGATCACTCGTGCCCCCCGGATGCAGGCTCTCCTGCAAGCGAATAATACCATTACCGAAATACCACCACAGTTGATTACCCCGAACTTTGAACCCTCATTTCATCCGGCAGGCGAGAACCTCCGGCCCAAAACCTGAGACCCAAAACCCAACACCTACCTTGGTTAATGCACCATTAACGGTAGCCCTGTATCCTCTCATCAATGGTCAAGGAGTTCAGTTGACCAGACTGATATCTTGATCAAGCCATTTTCACGATGATGAGCCGGCCGATAAAGCCGCTCATAACAGAGTTCTTACAAGGAGCCATTTGAATGCGTTTTCTCTCTACCAGCAGAGTTGCCGGATTTTTCTTCAAAGGCGCGCTTCTCGCGACCTTCCTCGGTTGCAGCGCGATGTCCCGATCCGCCAATGCGCAGACTGTGGACCACAGCGCCGGTTTCGCAAACAGCAGCGATCTTAATGTTGCCCAGACTGCCAATAATGGCATCACCTGGAATGTCGTTAACCCAAACTACCTGCAGATGACGGACATGCAGGACCCTGCAAACTCCTGGCCCTGCGAGGCATCGACTGTCTTCACCAACAAACAGGTCGATATCCGACGCTTCACCAACAGCTTTACCTTCTCGATCCAGGGCCAGTCTCGTGGATGGATGGCGGACGGTATCACCTTCACCATTCAGAACGCACCGGCCGGCACCACCTTCCCCGGCCAGCCCGGAGGATCACTCGGCTACCAGGGTATTCCCAACAGCGTTGCCGTGAAGTTCGACGTGTACCAGAACTGGCCGGATCCCAGCGATAACACGACCGGCATCTTCACCAATGGCGAGGCGCCCTTCGGCGGCTACGACCTCTATCAGACGCCCATCGATCTCGGTAGCGGCGACCTGATGCAGGCGGACATGGTCTACGACAACGCCGTCCTGACCGTCCGCATCACAGACCTGGTGACCAACCAGTCGACAACCAACAAATACAGCATCGATATCGCGCAGACCATCGGCTCTACCAGCGCCTACGTCGGCTTCACCGGTGCGGATGGCGCCGCCGTCTCCAACACACAGATCTTCACCTGGAAGTACGTCTCTTCTCAGAATGCACCCGGTATCCTGAGCATCATCCCGGCCAGCAACTGGATCGCAGGTGGTATCAACACCACCGGCACCGTCTCCATCAGCGAACCGCTTAAGACGGATACGAAGATCACACTTGCAAGCTCCAATCCAGCAGTCAAACTTCCCGCTTCGGTTGTGGTTCCTTCCGGTCAGCTGACTGCCTCCTTCCCCATTACGACCAGCGCGGTGAGCAGCACCCAGCATGTAGAGATCAGCGGTACGCTCAACAGCACCACCGTATATGGCACCATTCAGGTGCACGCCGATGGCATTGCCAGCCTGACGATTAAGGGCAATGATGCACCTGCCGGCTCGATACAGACGGGTGTAGTAACACTGCAGACACCGGCACCTTCAGACACAGTAGTCACGCTGGTCAGCAACAACCCGAAAGTTGCAAACGTTCCTGCATCGATCACTATTCCGAAGGGCAAGATCAGCCAGGACTTCCCGATCAATCTTGGTGGAGTTACCGCCGAGACGACGGTCGATCTTACCGCAACCGCTAACGGCTTCTCTGCCGGTACATCGATCAGTGTCCGACCGCTGAAGTTGACCAAGCTCACACTGAGCGCAACTCCCGTACTGGGCGGCGCGGCTCTGACGGGTACGGTAACCATCGAGCTTCCTGCACCGGTCGGCGGCATGCTTATCGACCTCGGCAGCCAGAAGTCCTACGCTACGGTTCCTAACACGGTTCTGATCCCGGCCGGCCAGACATCGGTCAAATTCCCGATCAACACCACAGGCATCAGCCAAACAGACGAGACAGACATCAACGCCTGGACGGCAACCAACGGCGTCACCGCCGAACTGACGGTGAGAGCGCCTGCCATCACCCTGCTGACGGTTACCCCCACAGTTAAGGCCGGACAGCAGGCACAGGGCACGATAACACTGGAAGCTCCCGCTCCTGCAGCCGGCGAAGAGGTCTGGATTGTAAGCAGCAACACGGGTGTGGCCACAGTGATTGGCTCGATCGTGATCCCTGCCGGAGCGAAGAGCGCCAACTTCGTGGTGAACACGAGAACAGCACCGAGCGCTGCGACTGCACTGATCACCGCCTCCACTCCGGACAGCATGAAGTCTGTGACGATAAGCGTGACGAAATAAGGGTGAAATAGACGAGGAGAGAGCTACTCGTTCCTCAATCAACAAACGGCCCCCCGCACACAGAGCCCGCCTCTTAACTAGAGGCGGGCTTTGTTACGTTTGGTGAGGTAGGTGTCAGGTTTTTGGTCTTAGGTGTTTGGAAGAAAGATGCTGCATGCCGGATGGGCGGCCGTGGGCGAGTA
>Ga0182012_10006276_pt1 | contig 12138 bp, 7 predicted proteins | sample 612S2SmetaG_FD_120486 | JGI IMG/M metagenome (GOLD analysis project Ga0182012, IMG submission 120486) | Permafrost microbial communities from Stordalen Mire, Sweden - 612S2S metaG | ecosystem: Environmental > Terrestrial > Soil > Wetlands > Permafrost | place: Sweden: Stordalen | collected...
AATGGATTGCCGTCGCGGTCGCCGCCGATCCACGAGCCGAATATCAGCACCTGAGGCAGCGCGTGCGGCTCAATCTCCAGGTCGTAACTGGCTTTCAGCGCCTCTGAAATCTCCCGATAAAGGCTTGGCAGAGTCTCAAAGATGGAGACGTCGTAGTAGTCCAGCCCCATCTTGATCTCGTCGTAAACCGTTGGCCGGCGCGAGCGAACTTCGTCGGTCTGCCACAGGCTCGTTATCTCGGCCAACACTAATCGTTCAAGCCGCGCCAAATCCTGCTCCGGTACCGGTATGCGATCGAGCGTGGCAAGAAACTCCCCAATGCGCCGCCGCTTGAACATCACCGAGCGGCGCGCCACTTCCGTCGGGTGCGCGGTAAACACCGGCACAATCAGGATGCGCTTCAGCCAGTCCAGCGCCTCGCCCGCACTGATGCCCACACGGCGCATCTCCGACAGCGTTCCGGAAAGCGAACCGCGCTGCCGCCCCGCCTTGCCGCTCAACCTCAGTGCGATCCTCCGCCGCTTGCGATGGTTCGTCTCTGCCAGGTTGATGAGCTCGAAGTAAAATGCAAAGGCGCGGCTGAGCAGGATGGCGCGCTCGGCTGGCAGCGAGTGCACCAATTCCAGCGCAATGGCCTCGTGGCGTGCTGCCTCGCTCCAGTTGCCGTTCGCCTCCGCGTCTCGACGGCGGATCGTACCCTTCCGCAGCGCCTCAACGTGTTCAAACAAATCGTCGCCGGCCTGCTCGCGCAACACCTCGCCGAGCAACATGCCCAGCGACCGCACATCGCGTCGCAGGGGAGCTTCTTTAAGGTCGCCGGTTTGCGCCTCCAACTCAGCCAGCCGCTGCGACCAGGTCTCAGGGTTCCACAGGAGTGCCATCGTATTTCGATTATGCACGACGAGCGGCAAAGAACGTCTCACGGCAACGCCGCCTGCTCATCCAACAGCATCGTCAGGCCTTCCCACTCCGTGATCAGAGTCTCCAACTGGCCACGCAAATCCTCCCCCAGCTTGCTGAGCCGTTCCGTTTCCGCGGCGGAAACGTAGACGCCCAACTGTTCCTCCGTATGCGCTATCGCGGCCTCGATGCGCGGGATCTCCTCTTCGAGGAACGCGCAGCGATCTTCCATCTGCTTCTGCTTGATGGGATTCAAGCGGCGAGGACGGTCCGCTGCGCTTCCGTTCGCGCTATTCGCGCCGTCCGATGAAGACGCAGCGAATTGGGTCTCAGCAGCGGGTCCATCCACTTGCTCAGGATGAAATGCTGTTTGAGGAGGTATGCCAGCGGCCTGTGCCTCTTTGCGGCGAAGATAGTCTTCGTAATTCCCTTCGTGGCTGGTAACAGTTCCGCCTTCCATCTCGAGCACGCGCGTTGCCAGCCGGTCGATAAAGTATCGGTCGTGAGAAACAAAAACCACGGTCCCACTGAAAGCCGCGATGGCCTCCAGCAGCACATCTTTGGCGCGCATATCCAGGTGGTTGGTGGGCTCGTCGAGCAGCAGAAAATTCGACGGCGAAACCAGTATGCGCGCCAGCGCGTAACGATTGCGCTCGCCGCCGGAGAGAACGCCGAGCGGCTTGAAAACGTCGTCGCCGGAGAAAAGAAAGCAGCCCAGCAGCGACCGCAACTGAACCTCGGGAACCTTCAGCGCCGCGCGGCTTATGTCGTCCAGCATGCGCGACTCCCCGTTGAGCACCTTGTACTGATCCTGCGCAAAGTACTCGCTGACCACGTTATGGCCAAGGCGAACCGAGCCGCCAGTAGGCGCTTCGTCGCCGGTCAGCAGGCGGATCAGCGTGGATTTGCCCGCGCCGTTCACGCCCACAAGCGCCACGCGGTCGCCGCGCTCGATGGTGAAGCTCACATTGGTGAGAACGCGTTTGAGACCATAACTCTTGGATAACTTCTCAGCCTCAACAACGGTGCGACCTGAAGGTGGCGGCTGGGGAAACTTGAAATGAATAACCGGCTCTTCTTCTGGAATTTCAATGCGCTCAATCTTCTCCAGTTCCTTGATGCGCGATTGAACCTGCTTGGCCTTGGTGGCCTGCGCGCGGAAGCGGCCGATGAATGCCTCAAGGTGCTCGATTTGTATGCGCTGGTTGCGGTAAGCCGCCGCCAACTGCGTGCGCCGCTCGTCTTTCTGGCTCAGGTATCTGGTGTAGTTCCCCTGGCAAATATTCAGCCGCTTGTTCCATATCTCCACCGTGCGGTCGATCGTAACATCCAGGAAATATCGGTCGTGGGAGATAAGTATGTAGCCGAACGGATAAGTCCTGAGATAGTCTTCGAGCCAGTTGCGAGTCTCAAGATCCAGGTGGTTGGTAGGCTCGTCGAGCAGCAGCAGGTTGGGCTTGGCCAACAGCAGCTTGGCCAGCGCAATGCGCATCTGCCATCCGCCGCTGAACTCATCGGTCTTCCGCGCCCAGTCTTCCTTTTGGAAGCCGAGGCCCGTGAGCACGCCGCCAACCTGTGCGTCCAGCGCGTAGCCGTCCAGCGCGTGGAATCGCTCCTGAAGCATCGAGAAGCGCTCCGCGGCGGCTTCGTATTCCGCACTTGTGTGATCGAGAACGGCCAGTTGACCGGCCAATCGCTCAATCTCCTTTTCCATCTCGCGCAGTTCGTCGAAGACCGTCAGGCATTCCTCGAAGACGCTGCGCCCGGCAAGCCGCAGCCCCTCCTGCGGCAGGTAGCCGATGCTCATGCCGCGAGTCTGCTGCAATCCGCCGTAGTCCAGTGTTTCAAGCCCGGCCAGAACCTTCATCAGAGTCGACTTGCCGGTGCCGTTGGCGCCCACCAGGGCAGTCTTTTCCCGCGCCCGTATCAGCCAGTTGGCCTCGAGGAACAGTACCCGCGGCCCAAACCGCTTGCCGGCATTTTGCAGCGATAGCATCGACTTCCATTTTCGCAGAGCGGCTGCAAGGATGGAACAAGTTGCCGTCGCGCTACGGGTTCGGCGGCTTGGGCAGTGCGCTGTTCCCTGGGTCGGGAACTGCGTTTGGGCCCGGCGGCGCCGGGGCTTTCTGCGCTGGTGTTACCGCCGGCTTGTCAGCCGGCGCCGAGGTGGCGCCTTTCTGGCGCCGATCGGCAGCTTTCTTCAATTCCTCTTCATGCTTCGCTTTTTCCGCCGCCGCTTCATCGTCTGTAATATAGCGGAACACCTGCAAGCGACCAGGGTATTGCTCGGTGGTGAAAACCCGGTTCTGCTTGTCGATGGCGACCCCCACAAGCGCTTTGAACTGGCCGGGCAACTCCCCGTGCCCCAGGCCGATATAGGTCAGCAACTGGCCTTCGCGATTGAAGACCTGAAGCCGGTCTTCCATCTCATCGGCCACCCAGATGTGTCCATCGCCATCCACCGCGATTCCCTTTGGCCTGGCGAAATATCCGGGACCATCGCCGTGTTTGCCGAACAGGCTGATGAAGTTTCCGTCGGCGTCGAAGATTTCCACACGATTGTTGAGGGTGTCGGTGACATAAACATTGCCGTCCTTATCCAACGCCACTCCCTGCGGCGCGCCAAAGTCGCCTGGGGTGGTGAGGAAATGCTTCTTACCCCCGGTTCCGATGCGCCGCAGCAGCTTGAGACTGTCCGCGTCGTATACCAGGACCTGATCCTGCTGCGTGTCCACGACATACAGAAAACGGTTCTCCGTATCGAGGGCGATGCCAACCGGATCCACCAATCCATCTGTGATCTGGTTTTCCACCTCGTGCTTGGCATTGAAGATGATGACGCGGCGCATTTTGCCATCGGAGACAAAAAGCCGGTCGTCGTCGTCGATGGCCAGGCCGTTGATCCAGCCGAAATGAGCCTCGAAGCCATTGCGGATGAGCTGGGTATCGTGGGTTTCCGTGTTGAAAATAAAGACGGCCCCGACTCTTTGATCGGCCACATACACCAACCCCTTGGAATCAATGGCTATGCCATAGGGTCCGATCAGTTGGAAAGGAAAACTCTTGGTATTGAGTTTTTCGGCCTGGGACTGCCCGCCCGCAAGACGATCCATCCAGGTTGCCTTGGCCTTGGCGGCAGTGTCTTGAGCGTAATCGATCTTCGATCCGGCAAAATAATCGAGCCAGCGAACGCGCGCGATACTGGGCGGGCTTGGCCACGCCAGCTTGGTGGGGTCGAAGGGAAACTTGCGCGGCCCCGCTTCCGGCGCCGGCGTGGTGTCGGTTTTCTTTTTCTTGGCCCCACTGCCGGAGAGCGGGATCGCCAAGCCCAGCGCGAAGAGCAGCGCGATGGTGAGCAGCTTGGGGGTGCGCGGCAAATTTAAATGAGAGCGAAACATCCTGGTCTCCAGTTATTTTTCGGGCGAAGTGGTCACCTTCATGTTGACCCTGTTCTTGTGGCAGTTGTCACAGAACGCCATGTTGTTCGCCTGGTCTTTCACAAGCAGATCAGGCTGAGCTGAAGCGTGCGGCTGATGGCATGAGAGACAACTGAGGGGCGTCTTGACCTTGCTTTGGTCGGTTGGATCCATCACGTCAGTGACCGGGTGATACTCCACCGGGTGTCCCAAACCAAAGCGCAGAGGCAGGATCGCGACCTTGTTCTTCTTGTAGTAGTCCTCGGGAAGCTTGACTGTACCGTTGAAGATGGTGAGAAGATGCTCGGCCTCATCCTGCTTCGCTGCGGAATCGGGACCGTGGCACTCGAGACACAGCGCATTGCCCTTGGCCCTCAGCAGATGATCGAGGTCGCCGCCATGAGGCGTGTGGCAGGTGGCGCAGCCCTGCACAAAAGCAGGCTGATGATGGACCGCTTTCTTGCTCAGATCGCCAATGTCGCTGTGGCATCCCAGGCAGATGGTGACTGAGTCGGTCTTCGGCAAACCGGGCTGGTTGCTGGCATGCGGGCTGTGGCAATCGGTGCAGTCGCCCATCGCGCCGGGATGCTGCACTTTGGAGCTGTCAATCTGTTTGGGTTTGTCGTCGTGACAGGTAATGCAAATCGACTTGGCGTCGGCCTGCGTAAGCACTACTTTTCCGTCCTTTGCCGGCGCGTGGCAGGTATCGCAACTGCGGGACTCGAACGGCGGATGCATGAACTTCACCATCAGCTTGGGGGACGCGGACTGATGCGGGTCATGGCACTCTAAACAGTTTGCAGTGGCAAAGGGCTGCTTCTGATGCGCTTTTTGAAGGTCGGCATCCTTCGCATCATGGCAATCCAGGCACAGCGCCGGCGCTGCCTTGGTGAGATGGAATTGGTTGTCCATCGTCGGTTCGGCACCGGTTTTGTGGGTTGTATGGCAGGTGTCGCAGCCCATATCGAGCGCGGCATGGCGGCTGCCCTTTTCGGGCACATTCAATCCGGTCTGGTGGCAGCTCAGGCAGAGGTTTTCCTTCTCCCCGCCCGAGACAGGCTTCAGGAGCTGGTTCGCGTTGTCGCTCGAGTGCGGATCGTGGCATGTGAGGCAGTCGCGCACCGCGGGGGGATGCACCGTTCCTTTAATGTCGGCCGCTTTCTTGTCCGCATGGCAGGTAAGGCAAAGCGCCGACGCAGTAGCGGTAATCAACTTCACGCGTGTCACGTCTTTGTTGACCCGGATCTCATGGCAGCTCGTACAGCCCGCCGATATGGCGGTATGAACGTGCTTGCCTTTCGATTTGTCCTCGTGGCACTCCAGGCATTTGGCGGAATCGGTATTCTTGTCCAGCGGGACGGGATGAACCGCCGCGAAGGCGCGCGCGGCCAGCAGCGCGAACGGCACAATCCAAATCCATACGGAGATACCAGGCTTGCGGCGGCTGGCGTTGGCTACCGGCTTGCGAAACCGGACGCGATGCGGGACCAGATTCATGCAGACTCCGATGGAATTTTGTAGCAACAAAGTCGCCACTATGCGAGAAGACTCAAGCGAGGCAAAACGCACGCGCAAGCGACTGAACAACAAAAAAGTTCTCAGGGACATTAGATATTGCGGCAGAAACCCATGACGGTGATTTGGATCACAACATGGGAGTTCTGCCGAACCGTGCGCGGTCAAATTTCCCCATGGGGTCGTGGGGCCGTTTTTCGAGATGGATCGAATCGCCCCATGGAGTTATCGTCCAGCCTCCAACTTGCGGGGGCTGGCGGAGCCACAAGGGACTGGCTCGTCCTCCGTCTGTGCTTTGCCTCACCACTGTGTGAAATCCCCGTCGAACTGGATCGCGCTGCGCGATTTGGCCCAAGCCGGCTGTTTCCCAGGCTGGCTGCTCTTCTTATAAGTCATGCTTTATCTATTGCTTACATTCACAGCCCTATGTGGAGCGCAACATGCATATCTAGCTTTGAGGCAGCAGATAAAACCGTAGGCGCGTGTTCGCGGCGCCGCCCATCATCGCAGCTTGGGTTGAGATTGCCGAGTAGGATGGATTTCTTAAGGGAAAGCGAAGGTCAAGAGCCTGCTGGCGCTGTCTTACCGGCGAGTGCCGCCTGCGCTTTCGCGCCCGTCGGGGTTCTTTATGCCCCATTGGGAGATGCTCTTGGTGGCCGGATCACCCCTCAGCCGGCGGAGGATTTTGAAAGTGGATCGAGTTCGCGTCAATTGGCAGATCAAAGCGCTCTTGCCGGTGGTCTTCGTCCTGCTGGTGGGTCTGCTGCTCTTCACTGTGGCAACCATGAGTGTAGAGAGCCCGGAACGCCATATTGTGCTCATGCTTGCAGTTGATGGAGCGGTCATCATCTGTGGAGTGTCCATCGGCGCTTTGGCGTACCTGATTCATGGCCCCATGGTCGAATTGCAGAAAAAAGTCGCGTTGATAAGCGAAGGCAACCTGGAAGTTGCGGTGAGCTTCTCCGGACGCAACGACGAAATCGGAGATCTGGGCCGCAATTTCAATCACATGACGCAGCAGTTGCGCGAGAGCCGCAAGGAGATTGAAACCATGCATCGCACACAAATGTCTCGGGCCGAACACCTGGCGACGCTTGGCGAGTTGGCCACCGGGCTGGCCCACGAAATTCGCAACCCGCTGGCCGGAATCGCCGGCGTCATCGAGATCATCGGCCGCGATCTGCCGGCGACCAGCCCGGCCCGCGAGATGGTGAAGGATGTTCGCCTGGAGATCAACCAGATCAATCGCATCCTCACCGATCTGCTCGAAACCGCCCGGCCCCATCCCCCACGAATGATGCGAAGCAACCTCAACACCACGGTGGAACACGCCGTCATGCTGGCGCGCCAGCAAGTCCTCTCGCAACCCATCAAGATCGAACTCGTAAAGGCGCCGGATCTGTCCGAGGTGGAACACGACAGCGATCAGATTCATCAGGTGCTTCTGAATCTGCTGCTCAACGCGGTACAGGCCATGGATGGGGCCGGCACGGTGCGGGTCGAAATCGCCGGGCAGGGCCATTGCGCCCGCGTGACGGTGAGCGACACAGGGCGCGGGATTCCGGAAGAGCATTTGGCGCACATCTTCCGTCCCTTCTACACCACCAGGGGAAACGGCACCGGACTGGGCCTCTCGCTGGCGCGCCGAATCGTTGAAGACCATCATGGCCGGATCTCCGTTAGCAGCGTGGTGGGAAAGGGCAGCGAATTCGAGGTCCTGCTACCCATTAATGCACCCGCCGTCCAGAACTGAGCGTCCTGAAACGTGTTTCCCTTGCATCGACTGAAGGACCAGGTCCTTCCGTCCTGAAACTCCAACGCGATCTTTGAGGACTTCATCCCGGAAACCTGCCTGCGGCCAATCGACCTTTGCTGTGTGACAAACCTCTCCGCATACGGTCTTGAGACGGCATGAGCCGTGTACTCCCCCTCCGGAAATCTGAACCGTGACTTGCATCACATTCTTTGATCCACTCGACCACCTTTAATGTCTCCAACTATGTATCGGAGATCACAACAACCTGAGCTTCCTGGCACGCAGTGGTCAACCGGATTCCATAGTGAGAACGGGGAGCACGGATCCGCCGCCAATGCGGGCCGTCTTGCTTGCGTAGTAAAAGAGCGACCGATGCCTGCCGAGAAGATCATGATCGTGGACGACGAGCGCCTGGTGCGCTGGTCGCTCCGCCAGAAGTGCGAAGAGTGGGGTTATCTCGTCATCGAGGCCGATGCCGGCGAGCCGGCGATCAGGCTGGCCGAGCGTGAGTCTCCCGACCTGGTGCTGCTCGACGTGCGCATGCCCGATCTCACCGGCATCGAAGTGCTCGATCAACTCAAGAAAGCCGGCGACGCCCGCGCAGTCATCATGATCACTGCGGATCCGCAGCTCGACGATGTGAAAGCCGCGCTAAAGCTCGGGGCATACGACTTCGTGGGCAAGCCCATCGATTTCGATGAGCTGCACGTCGGGATCAAGAACGCGCTGGAGGCTACCAGCCTGCGAAGCGAAGTCCAGGCGCTGCGCGGCGAGGTGCAACGCGCAGTGGGTTATGACAGCGTGGTCAGCGTTTCGCCCAAGATGACGGAATTAATGAACTTCGTCAAGAAGGTTGCCGCATCCGAGGCCACCACGATCCTGATCCAGGGCGAGAGCGGCACCGGAAAGGACCTCATCGCCAAAGCCATCCACTACGAAAGCTCCCGCCACGATAAGCCGTTTGTAGCCATCAACTGTTCCGCCATCCCCGAGGCACTGATGGAGGCGGAACTCTTCGGGCACGAAAAGGGCGCATTCACCGACGCCAAGCAGATGAAGAAGGGCCTGTTCGAGGTTGCCGATGGCGGTACGCTGTTTCTGGACGAGATAGGCGAGCTCTCTCCACTGCTGCAGGCCAAGCTGCTGCGCGTTCTGGAAGATCAGGTTATCCGGCGCGTCGGCGGCATCCGCGACATGCAGGTGGATGTGCGGGTCATCGCGGCCTCCAATCGGGATCTCGAAAAGGCGGTGCGCGAGGGCCAGTTCCGTCAGGACCTCTATTACCGGCTGGCTATCATTGCCATCTTTATTCCGCCATTGCGCGATCGCAAAGAAGACATCCTTCCTTTGGTGGATTTTTTTATCGATCGCTACAATCGAAGGTTCCGCAAACAGATTCGCGGCATCACCGACGACACGCGTTATCTCATTCTCAGTCATAACTGGCCGGGCAACGTTCGCGAGCTCAAGAACACCATCGAACGCGGAATGATTCTGGAAGAGGAGCTGTTCCTGCGTCCGGTGTATCTGCCGTTTTCGGTGGGCGATTCGGGCGGACGTACGCTCTTCGAGCGAACCTCGCCGGCCGACGGCGGCCGCACGCTGCCCAATGGACGAACCCTCCCGCGTCTCTATATTCCGGAAGGCGGAACATCGCTCGAAGAAGTTGAGCATTTCATGATCGAGCTGGCCATGAGCCGCGCCAACCACAACCAGACCAACGCCGCCAAGCTGCTCGACATCAGCCGCGACGCGCTGCGCTACAAGCTCAAGAAATTCGGCCTGGTCCACGCCGACGATGAGGGTTGAAGATTATCTTCTCGATTTAGGAATTCGGCCGAAGCGAGGGTCATGACGCAGCAGAAGATCGCACGCATGAAGTGCCTCCATCTCGAAGCCGGGGCTGTCACTCGGGATGAGGAGCCAGTGGCCATCTTATTTCTCAGCAGCTCGATAGAACGGATGGAAGGAAATTCAAGCTGAAGCTCTGGATCTGTGGGGTTCGTGCTGTCTGAAAGAACGAGCCAAACGCCGTTGTCCCTCGGAGATTTGGGATGATCTCGGAGCATACAAACTATGCGGTCGTCCAGGTAGACGGCAAAACCGGAAAACATGCGACGCACCTCGGGGCTCAAGGGCATGAGCGCGTCCAAAACAAGCGCGTGCGGAGCCTTCTGTTTTGGTTTGGCGGGACGAGGCATGGTCTACAGGGTCTTTCAGAAAGCACTATAACAGTCGAGAACCGTTTGTGGACTAACGGACATCGGCGGCAGTTCTGGACGAATGACCTGCTACCCGAAAGATACTGCATGGCAATTACGCTGCACGCCCCGTTGCGACGCCTGTCCTGATCTTGCATCCCAAGGCGGGAATCTCCCCCGTAAAAGCCCACGCCGCCAAACACAGCCAAACCCCCGGCCGCGTTCGAAGATTCACATATCAAGCCTCCGCTTCTGATTACCACGGTGTTTCCAAAGCCGGCGCTATCGCTCCCGGTTGGCGGAAACTCAGCCGATTCAGCAGAAGTACGCCCAAGGAGGTTGTAATCAATGAGGAAGCTGATGTTCCTGATGCTGACGGTTCTGGCAGGCTGCGGTCTGGCGGTGGCGCAGGCAGGATTTGCTCCGCCGGGTGATGTGCTGGGCGCTCACCTCAACTATGGCCGCGGTTGCCCGGCCTGCCACTCGCCACACAGCGGCGCGAGCGGGAACGGCATCGCCAAACCCGACGGCTCTTCGTCGGGCAATACTATGCTTTGGGGTGAAGATGTCAGCAGCCTGTACGGCAAGACCATTGCAACGGGCGGAGGCAGTTACGTGGAAGTGCTGCCCGGAAGCATGTCGGCTGCCACCCCAGACGTGAACGGCATGCTCACCTGCCTGAGCTGCCACGACGGCAACTATGCGCCCGGATCCATGATGAAAAACAAGGTCTACGAGACCCTGCCTGCGGCTTACGGCTCTGGCCACACTATACCGACCCTGCTCGGAAACACCGCCGCCGGCGCAGAATCCTACGTCAACGACCACCCGATGGGGCTCAGCGCCAAAGTGAGTTGCGGCGGCTCGCCCAATTGGGACTGCTCGGAAAGCAACGGCGTGATCACCATGAAAGGCGCAAGTTCCAGCAGGTTCGTCGCCAACTACGGCTTCTTTGTCAAGCTGGGCAGTTACAACAATACCGCGGTGGTGGTTTGCACCACTTGCCACGAACCGCATGCAATGAACGTGGTGACCATAACCAAAGGCTCGTCGTCAGGTTTGCCGGCCGGCGCCTACCAGACCATGTTCTTCCTGCGCGCTCCCTACAACCCGAATGACACAAACCCCTTATCCAACCAGACTTCGCAATTCTGCCGCCAGTGCCATGCCGACAAGTCGAACGAGATGAACGGCAGTAGCGCTGGAACCGTGTTCTAGCGCATTGAAGTAAATCCGCAACCTGCCAAAATCAAGCGGGAAGATCGGGGCGCACACGACGGATTTCGCCTCGCATACGACGATGCTTAAGCATTGGGCGATGCTCACTTCTTCACGGCGATCCCCCTGCGCATGCTGGCTTGCGTCACACTGCCGTCGGCATTGTGCGCGACCTGATGACAAACCAATACGCATGTATTCGCGGCGCGATTGAAGGAGATTGGAAAGCCGCCATTCGGGGCCACGACATTCACGTCGAAGTTGATCAACCGTTCGCCGCTGATGGTTCCACTGGCGGCGCCCATGCCGTGCGCGGTATGGCATGTGGAACAGCTGAAGCCCGCGTTGATGTGGCTGCTGTGCTGATTCCAACTGGTGTTCTTCACAATCTGATTGGATAAATCATGGCACTTGCCGCACAGGCCGTAGGGTCCAGTGACGCTCAAATCGGGATTGGGAAACAGATTGGAGATCGGTTGACCCGGCAAGGCTGCTTGACTGAATTCATAGCGGCGCTCCAGAATATGAGTCCATTTAGACCCGTGGGGGCCGTTCGAACCCGCGCCCCCAAATTCGCGATTGTCGTCACTGTTGTGGCAATCGGTGCACAGAATCTGGGTGCCCATGGCGCGGCCCTGGCTGATGCCATCGAGGTTCAGCATATTTGGCAGCAAACTGGGTTGCGGCAGGGAACTGCTCCTGATATGAATGACGGGATGGCTTGAAGCGGCCGTGGTGGCAAACTGCGGCACCAGATTCAGAGGATCGCCCGCGGAAACCGCACGAATCGGGAAGTATCCATAAATCGGCTGCACCTGCTTGCCCGAGCTCGTGCTGTGGCAGCGCAGGCAGCTTTCATATTGATTGATGGCGGGTCTAAGCACGCTGACTCCATCGCTGGCGCTGACGCCCGCAGTGTCCTTCTGAGAGATGCGGATCAGCGGCGGAGAAGGAAATATCCCCACAACTTGCGCCCCGTGCCCACTGTGGCAGTCTATGCAAGTGGCATGACGGTTGTTGTTCAGCAATGTGTTCTCGGCGGCAGAGTGAGGATTGCTCGATGTGGGAAATGGGTGCCCGACTTTGGACTGGGCGTACTCTGAAGATACGTTGGCGTAGGGCGCCATTCCAG
>Ga0182012_10006277_pt1 | contig 12136 bp, 12 predicted proteins | sample 612S2SmetaG_FD_120486 | JGI IMG/M metagenome (GOLD analysis project Ga0182012, IMG submission 120486) | Permafrost microbial communities from Stordalen Mire, Sweden - 612S2S metaG | ecosystem: Environmental > Terrestrial > Soil > Wetlands > Permafrost | place: Sweden: Stordalen | collected...
AAGCTCATTGTCGAACGAGCTATTGGCTGTTGCAGTTGCTTTTGCTTTTCAACGGTTGCGATAAGGCCCCTTTGAGGGGCCAGCAACCGAAAGCCTCCGGCTCTGCCGGAGGATTCTTACTCAGCATTCTTCTACCTTGAAGTTAGTATTGGAGTATAAAATGTACCAACCTGTTGTAGTTACATAATGGGATTACAATTGGTATGTAAGAGGTGCATCATGCCGCAGACAGTTTCCCGTGCAAGGGAGTCGACATTGAACCTGCGCATCGATGCCGCGCTCAAGGCGGAGTTTGCGGCGGCAGTGGAGGCGGAGAACCGTCCGGCCGCAGAGGTGCTGCGCTCGCTGATGACCGGATATGTGGAAGAGGCACGGAAGCGCCGTTTTGCCGCCGAGGCGCGCCGCCAGTCGCAATTGATCGCAGCCTCAGAGGATGAGGCGGAGGTGATGCGCTGGATTCAGGACGTGAGCGAACTCCCAGACGAATCCCTCGCGGGCGGCCGATGAAACGTGGCGACCTGGTGACCGTGGCCGTCTCGGGCGACTATGGGAAGCCACGGCCGGCGCTGGTGGTGCAGGCGGACGCATTTGATTTGCACCCATCTGTGATTGTGCTTCCGCTGACCAGCGAAATCCACGATGCGCCGCTGTTTCGGGTGACGGTGACTGCCGGAGCATCGACTGGACTGCGCAAGGCTTCGCAGATCATGGTGGACAAGGCGACGGCTGTGCCACGAGTCAAGCTTGGGGCACGTATCGGGCAAGTTGATGAGGCTACTATGCTCGCGGTCGAGGAGGCGTTGCGCGGGTTTCTCGGGCTAAATTGATGACTGCATAAATAATGTTATTGCGCCGTCCCTACGGGACTCCGAAACGAACTTGTGGGATCCAATCTCCCCACGCTGAAGCGCGGGGCTGACCAACTCTGCGCCTCCGGCGCGCTGGTCTGGACATCACTTATGCATTCCACAATAGCTGCGCTCAAGGGCCGAGAGAACCAATGGGTTTTGGCGCGTGCGGTGTACAGGGGAAGCGGCGGTGCTATAGGCTGACATCCGACTCCGTATCTTGAGAGAGGGTGTGTATGGTTCATCGTTCCGCTTTGATCTCATCGCTGGTTTTGTGCGCCGCGGCGGGCGCGGTTTCGCAGACTGCGCCGGTTGGCCCGGCCGCTTGCGCTGAATTGCATCTGGTGCCTGCGGTGCGGGAGTGCTCGCGCTTTGTGACGCTTCCGATTGGAAGCGCCGGGCTTGTCATTAATGTTGGAAAACATGACGACGACAATTTTGCGGCTGAGGATCTGTTCCAAACTTCAGGGGCGAAAAATGGAACCGACGCCGCCGTTTTTATTCGGTTTGAGAGGCTTGAGGAATCGGGCCAGGCGAAGGAGTTGCTCGCCAAGCGTCACCTGGCGTTCGATGCGGCGATGCACGACGAGGGGTACATCCTTGTTCCGGCAGAGGGAAACACCTTGCACGTGATCGCTGAGACTTCGGCGGGTATTTTCTACGGCGCGCAGACAGTGAAGCAGTTGATTAGGGGAAGCGGCAAGACCGCAGTGCTGCTTGCGCCGACAGTGCGCGACTGGCCGGCTATGGCGCATCGGGGGCTCTCCGACGACTGGTCGCGCGGGCCGCTGCCTAACATGGAGTTTCTGAAGCGCGAGATACGCACGCTGGCGGCTTACAAGGTTAACATCTTTTCGCCATATTTTGAGCATACGTTTGCCTACGACAGCACGCCGGTGGCGGCGTTTCCGGGCGGGGCGATGACGCCGGACGAGGCTCGCGAACTGGTGGAGTACGCGGGCAAATGCCACATCACGGTTGTTCCCGAGCAGGAGTCGTTTGGGCACCTGCACCACGTACTCAAGTTTGAGCAGTACACGGGGCTGGCGGAGACTCCGCATGGGGCGGTGCTTGCTCCCGGCGACCCGGCTACGCTGCCGCTGATCGGCAGTTGGTTTGGCGAGCTGGCCAAGGTTTTCCCGGGGCCGTATGCGCTGATCGGGGCCGATGAGACCTTCGAGCTGGGAACGGGGAGGACGCGGGATGAGGTGAAGAACCGCGGGCTGGGCGCGGTTTATCTGGAGTTCCTGACCAAGATTCACACCCAACTGGAGCCGAACCACAAGCGGCTTATTTTCTGGGGCGACGTGGCGGTGAACTCGCCGGAGCTGGTGGGTACGCTGCCCAAAGACATGATTGCAGCGCCGTGGAGCTACGAGGCCGCGCCGGACTTTAAGCCGCTGATTTTGCCGTTTACCAAGGCCGGCCTTGAGACCTGGGTTGCGCCGGGAGTGAACAACTGGAACCGTCTTTATCCGAACAACAATGAGGCTCTGGGGAACATTCGGGCGTTTGTGCGCGACGGGCAGAAGCTGGGCTCGACCGGGGAGCTGAACACTGTGTGGAACGACGACGGCGAGGGAATCTTCGACGAGAACTGGTTTGGCGTGCTGTTTGGCGCGGCGGCGGGTTGGCAGGCGGGCGAGAGCTCCGAGGACGCGTTTACCGACTCGTATGGGCTGGTGTTTCACGGGGACCGGACGGGGAAGATAAGCCAGGCTCAGCGGGAGATAATGGCGGCCCACACGGTGCTGAAGAAGGCTGGGCTGACCGACGCGCAGGACAGCCTTTTCTGGGTGGATCCGTTCTCGGCGGAGGGCCAGCGTGTGGACGCAAAGATTCGGCCGGCGCTGACCGACCTGCGGCTGCACGCCGAGAAGGCGATTACGCTGGTTGCGGAGGCGCGGGCCGCGGCCAAGGCGGAGGACGCCAAACTTGAGAACGAAGAGGCGCTGGACGCGATGGAGCTGGGCGCGCGGCGGATCGACTTTGTGGGGCTGAAGTTTCAGGCTGCGGATGAGTCCGCGGCGCTCTACAGCCAGGCGCAGGGGCTGGTTGCGGACAAGAGCCGCTGGAACGAAATATCGGGGATGCTGGAGACAATCGGCTCAAACAACGGACGGCTTGAAGACATTCGCGACGGTTATGGGCTGCTGCGCGGGCTGTATGAGCAGGCCTGGCTCAGAGACAACCGGGCATATTGGTTACAGAACAACCTGGCGCACTACGACCTGGCCACGCAGTTGTGGATTGGGCGCAGCGAGCGGTGGGACCAGGTGGTGCAGAACTGGTGGGATACGCATACGCTGGCGCCGGCGGCGGAGGTGGGGCTAGGGACCAGGGACTAAGGGACTGGGCTGCTATTGAAAGTCGGCGAAGACGAAGCCGTCGCGGTTGACGATTTCTCCTGGCTGCAGATTGAGCGGGGCCTTGAACATGGGGCCGGCGTAGACGCAGGTATGAAACTCGCCGCGCTCGCCGCAGGGGTCGGTTTCCGGGGGAAAGTCTTTGAGCAGAGCGGCGTCGAAGTCGCGGCCGGCGAAGGATGCGGGCAGTTGCTTTGTATCCACGCAGGCCAGTTTGGCGCGCAGACCGCCGGCAATCATGGTGCGCGCCAGCTCGCCGGTGGGAATCTGCCATAGGGGAAACAGGGGCTCAAGACCGGTGGGCTCTAACTGCTTCTCACGATAGGCGCGAACGTCGGGCAGGAACAGGTCGCCGAATGCGACGGCGTCGATGTGCTCGGCAACGGCCCGCTGGCAGACTTCGGCCATGAGCTGCTCGTAAATCTCGTTGGGGCATGGCCAAGGGAGCGGGACGGTCCAGAGCGGGAGCTCGGCGGCGGCGGCTTGTGCTTCGAGGACGGAGCGTCGGGTGCCGTGCATGGCGACGCGCTGGAACTCCGAGTTGAGGGTGGTGAGCAGGCCGATCAGTTCGATATCGGGCTGCTGGCGCAGGATGTGGAGCGTCCAGGCGCTGTCTTTGCCGCTGCTCCAGGATAAGAGAACGCGCTTCATGGATTGATGATAACCGTTATATGGACAAAGCTAGATAGTAAGGATCATAATGACCGTACTGGTCGAAATGATTGGAGGGGTTTGATGGTATCCGAAGTGAGCGCGGTTAAGTTCCGGCAGAATCTGGGCGAGATGCTGAACCAGGTGCAATACCGGAAAGACAGCATTGTGATCAAGAAGGACGGCAAGCCGGTGGCGGCGCTGGTGGACGCTGAGCTGTTCGCGCGGATTCGGCAAAACCAGGAGCGATTCGATGAGTTGAGCAGACGGATTGCAGCGGACTGGGCGGATGTGCCGGAGGATGAGGGCATGGCTGAGATCGATGCGGCGGTAGCACTCGAACGGCGTCGTTGATGGCCGGGCCGCGCGTGGTTCTGGATACGAATGTTCTGGTTTCAGGACTTGCCTATCCACTGGGCATTCCGGGACGCATTGTCCGCGCGTGGCAGCGGGGTGCGCTGGGAGTGGTGCTGTCCCGGTACATTCTGGATGAGATGGTGCGGGTGTTGCCGCGGCTTTCGCACAACGAGCGGACTCCTGCGGAGATTCGCGAGCTTGCTGACCGCTTTCTGTCCAATGGGGAGATTGTTGAGCCGGGCGGGGAAGTGGATGAAGATCTGCGCGACAAGGCGGACCGGCCGGTGCTGGGAACGCTTCTTGCGTCGGGGGCTGACTACCTGATTACCGGCGATAAGGACCTATTGGTGCTCGCAGGAAAATATTCGATTCTGACCCCAGCGGCGTTTTGGGAGCGGCATGGGGGGTAGCCGATCGCTCAGTTTACCGCGGGGATTTTGTCCCGTGCCTCAAGCAGGAACTTTGGGTCGATGCGGGCGTCGTGCCAGCGGACGCCGAACCAGAGGTGCGGGCCTGTTGCGCGTCCCGTCGCGCCCTCGCGGCCCAGCGTCTCGCCTCTTCTGACTTCCTGCCCGGCCTGGACCTTGATGTCTGAAAGATGGAAGTACATGCTGATGAGCCCGTCGCCATGGTCGATGAATACGGCATTGCCCTCGAAGAACATTTCATTGGCGAAGACTACCGTTCCCGCGGCAACTGCCAGGATCGGAGAGCCAACCGGCGAGTCGTAGTCGGACCCCATGTGGGCTTGTTCGGCCAACTTGCCGTCGTAAACCCGCTTCGCGCCGAACGACTTGCCCACGCTCATTGGTCTTACCGGCGGCCCAAGGGGCAGCGTAAACTGCGCAGGCCCTTCTTTTGCTCTCCATACTTTGCTGAGTATTGCCCGGTCGCCTTCGTCTCGCTTCAGGTCCTGCTGCGAAGGGTTGGCCTGGGGAATGTCGGGAAGGGTAATCTCCTCGGTCCCGTAGTCGTGGGCCTCGACCGTGATGCGGCCGACCTTCCTGGGCGCTGGGTTCGGCCCTGTGCCCCAGAGCGCGATGGCGATAGGACCAGGCTTATCGAGCAGGTCGATCGGGTAGTAGCAGGTACCCTCCAGCGCGGCCCAGGAGCGCGCTCTCATGCTGCACCGCGTCGTGCCAGGAACCGTCCAGCGAACCAGCGTGCCGGGAGCGGCTGAGATGGTTGCTTCCTGTGCTTGCGCTGTAGAGACCGAAGGCGGAAGGAAGCAGACGAGCGCCAGTGTCCCAAGGACGATACCGCGAAGATTACTGACCATCATGAAGTCTCCCTGGCATTCCCGGCGACGAGGGTGTACTTTGGCCCCAGGCCCCGGGCGCAACCGCGCCAGGGGCCGAAAATCCGCATCGATTGGAATGGCTTACTTTTTCTCCCCGCCTGTGTGCCCGCGTCCATCCCGCGATTCATTGCCTTTGAACTGCGCGGGGTCCCTGCGTTGGGCCGCAGCCTTCTCGCCAACCTTCGGCGCCGGGCCGTTGTAGCCGTGTTGGGGGTCGAATGAGTTGTCTACATTGCCCCGGAAGTTGGCAGGACCATGAAACCACGGACCGGCACCGAGGAAGACGCCGCCAGTGAACCACTCCGGCCCATAGTATCCATCAGGAACACAGGAATAAGGAGCGTAGTCATAGTAGCCATACGGGCAATCCGGAGCCGCTCCCACCTCGACCGAAACCTGAGCATTTGCTTTGAGTGGCGCTGCGGCAAGCATAGCTCCAGCAACAGCCGTTAACACAAGAACCTTAAGTCCGCTCATCCATTCTCCTCGCTTGGGCCGGGCCGCAATATGTCTACCCCGCCACGATTCACGGTAGCGAGTCGAACCATCTGGGTCTGAGCAATCGGGCACTGTGGATTTTGCGTTAAGGAAATGGCGCGGCTTGGGGTTTCTGTTCCAAGTGGCACATTCGTAGTTTTCGTCCGGTTCATCGACGAGTGCTAAGGCCAGTAGCCGCCACGTTCCATCGCGCTCGCAATGCGAAGCGCAATTGAAATGGACAAAACGGTCTCCAGTATGACCTGCCTAGTGGCTGGGACGAGCCTCGAACCCGACCAAAGACAGGCCGGAACCATCCGTCGTTTCCGGCCCTGCCGGGCTCTATGGCTGGGGCGCCGGATTGTCGTCTGGCAGTACCCGCACCTCCGACCTGAAGAGGTGATAGTCCGCAAAGGAAACATCGTTCACAGCAGTATGCGATGGACCGTAGGTCTTGAAGCTTTCACCCCATTGATGAACTCCGAGCGATGTTCGGCCTTTCAGAATGGCGACGCTCCTCAAGGGGCAAATGTATGTCGTCCCTCCGATCTCAACCGGGCCGTATTCAAGCATGATCCGTGACACCCTCAGCGGCAGATTGGGTTCCAGGTCGGAAACCGCAGTCAAGCGAAGAATCGCTCCGCTCGCAGGATCGATGGTGATCTCCCCGTGATAACCCGCCGTGCGCCGGAAGAGATTGGCTCCGTCTCCCTCGAGCGAGCAGCAGTAGGAGACCTCGTAATGCGACTCCTTCTGGGGCACCACATAGCGGAAGACCGCCTTTGGGCCGCCCGCATCCTGCTCCCAGAGACTCCACTGCAAATTGCCGCGAATGGCATCCAGGAAAACCACGCTCTGCATCGGGCCGAAGATACCGGTTGTGGATAAAGTCATCTCTCGCCCATTCGGCTTCTTTCCCGTCCTCACTTCCTCATCCACCACCTCGGCCCCATCGCGATAGAAAATGGTCGCACGGACGCTGTCGGCAGGATGCAAGGAATGATCGGCAGTATCCGTCTTCCATGTCGCATCGTTCCTGAATGGCGGTTCCCCGTAGTGAACCGTTGTCCGCGTCGCAAAGAAGTTCGGCAGTCGCGGCAGCGCGTCGTTCAGATAGTCCGTGGTCCGCGATAATATTGCATTCTGTTCGTCGAGGCCGGGTTTCGCAATGGGTGGAATCTCTGCTGCCGGCCGATCCAGGAAGGCCGACGCATCGGCCAGCGCCACTAGCGCATTCCAGGCCTTTGCGCCCGGCAAGCGGGTTTTCCAGGATGCCAACCGCGTGCTGCTCATCCGCTCGGTCAGCTCCATGGCATAGAGACGCCGCGCCATCTTCTCATCCGGGCCGCCCTTTGCCAGCAATAGCTCCAACTGCTGCACACTTACGCCCTCTGGCGCGAGATTGGGCTGATCGTAATAGGTAGGCTCATCGTAGTACCCGGTATTGGTGCGGGCCAGCCACTCCGATGGGTTCACCTGGATCTTGAGATCGTGATACTCATCCGGCTGTTTCGCCTTCGGAGGGTCAAACGAAATTGTGTAGAAGGCGCTTGCATCTGCGATGCAACTTTCGATCTGGCTCACCAAATCACGATCCGTGTCCATTACGCGGCCTCCGCTTTGCGTTGCAAGCACCTGCAGAGCCAAGTTGGCAGATTTCGCTTGCCTGGCCGACCCCACCGCCTTCACGGAATCCCGATCGTCCAGCTCCTGCTTGCCATTCGCCCCGAAGGTGACGCTCGATAGCTCAATGCGAGCCTCGCGCAGCCGGGTAGAGAACTCGGTGATCCAATCGAAAGAGTCCCCGTTCTGGGTAACAGGCCAGCCTTTGCCGATCCAGAGCAGCAACTTCCTGCCCGGATTCCACCTCTCTTCGATCGCTATAGAGCCGAGCACATCCAGCGATAGCTTGTTCTGTATGGATGGGTTTTTGCTACGAACATTGAAGGACGGGTCGCCCAGGGACCGGAACTCCGGATCGCTGTTCATGCCGTTCTCTGCAGGGTAGGTTGTCGGAAATCGGACGGCCGAATCAACCGCGAGCGATGAATTGCTGTTCAGTTCGTTCTCTGCAGGATCGTGCCAAATTGGGCGGAGTTGACTCTTCTGGGGAAGCTCCGCAGCCAATGCATTGCCGTCGGTGGAAGCCTGAGGAGTAACAGACAATCCATCCTGGTTGAACTGATAGATCGAAACGGGCTGGGCTAGTTGGCCGCCGGTTTGCAGCAGGAACTTCTTTACTTCCTCCTGTGCAAGAGAAACCTGGTTGGGGCTCATATTGATGTTGTCCACAAACAGAATCACTTCGACTGGCGGATCTGGCAAGGCTGCGGCCGCGTCGAATGCCTGGAACGAGAGAATCTTGCCTGGCTGCCCATTATCGAGCAAGGTAAAGTCTTTGGCTTCGAGTCCGGTTACCGGCTTGCCGGACTTGTCGGTCACCACAACATCGAGAAAGATGCGGCTGCCTGCGCCTTCGTCCGTGGCAGAAGGGATTTGCAGACTTCCCAGGACAGGGGGAATCTCGTCAGGGGTCGCTTGCGGCTGCGGCGCGGGGCTTTGCGGCGCTGATCGAACAACGGCAAGGCAAAGAAGGATCGCTGAGAATACGCACGACGATCTACGCATGACAATCACCTCTGCATAGCCCTGGGACGATGTTCGACGCGGAAAAATGACCTCGAACCTGTCAAGAGGCCATCGAGGCAATCTGCTGCATTTGACAGTGAGAGTGCCGGCACGGTTACGTTCTACATGACTCAATTTAATTCTCGACCACTCCAGTAGCAAGTCCTGTGATCCAATTGCACTGCTGGCGCGCGGCTGCGAATCAGGCAGTCTTCGACTTGATTGCAGTTGCTTGCCGACTGGATTCCATGGCGTGGCGAAGCAGCAGGTTGGCCTTGGTCTGGTAGCCGCTCCCATAGCTCTTCAACCAGTCGATTACATCGTCGTCGAGCCGGATGGTTACAGGGCGCTTGGTTGGTCGATAAAAACGGCCAATCGCCGCGCCGGTCCAATCGAGAACTTCAGGCATGTTAGAGAAATCAATCGTAGCGTCGGTGTTTGCGGCGATGGTCGCGATGTCAAGCTTGGGCGCGGGCGTAAGCTTCTTCATTTGCTTTGGCGGCTGTCAGCCGAGTTGGCCCTTGTTGTATTCCGCGAACAACGCGTCTTGCAGCGCGGGAGATACGCGAAAGCCCAGTTGTGTGAGTTGCTGGAAGGCTGTTGGAAAATGAAGACGGCCGCGAAGAGATGCTTGCAAGAGTATGGCAAGAGTTCCTCTTGCCGGAATATGCAATGACTCAGCACTTCTGCGCCCGGCCAGATCATCGATGAGCAGAGCGTCGGCGTGGAGTTCGAGCGCCAGACTGATTGCTTCGCGTTCGCCCTCACCGAGCGCTGCGGGGAGCCCGGCAGCAATGTGGCGCACTTCGACGCGCTCGAGCCAGTCGGGCAGCGCGTCTGCGACCGCACGGATTTCGGGCGGCGCTTGTGGGTGCAGGAGTTCCGTTATAACGGCCTTCGGATCCAGAACTCTGCCGAAGAGTTCAGGAAGAAGCGAGATGTAGCCGGTGCGGATGAGATAGTTGAGCGGGCCGGTGTCGGCAACGACGATCATGCGGTCTTGCGTTTTGGCCGCGCGCCAAGCAAATCGTCAAGCCCGGCCATGTCTTCCCGCAGATCGTCCGCCGTGTAGTCGTAAATCTCATACCTCTTGAGGAAGGGATCGACTTCCATGCGCGTGGCATACCCGAGCAACTGGCGCACTTGCTCCAAGGTCAGGCGCCGCTCCCGGTATGAGGCGGCGACCGAATCCTCCAGCAACTGTCGCGCCGCATCGGCGCCTTCGGGCACGATGTGGGAAACGAACTGGTCCGGGATATCGACGGTGACCTGCATGGGAAGATTGTACCGTAAAACGGTACTGACGCATGAAACCGCGGAAATGGAATGGCCTGCCGGGTGAAGTCGGCAGGCCGTTGGTATTTTTGCGTCCGGGCGGATTAGTTCAGGGTCAAATCCGCATGCAGCGGGGTGTTTTCGCTGGAGTCGCCCAGGCGGATTACGAACTTGCCGGGGTCGATGGTCCACTTGTGGTTGGGCGTGTCCCAGTAGCTGAAGGAGCGCGCGTCAAGGTTCAGGGTTACATGTTTGGTTTCGCCGGGAGCCAGGCGGACCTTCTCAAAGCCCTTCAATTCGCGCTCGGGGCGGGTTGCCTTCGCCGATGGGTCGGAGACGTAGAGTTGAGCCACTTCAGCGCCGGCAACCTTGCCGGTGTTGGTTACGTCGAAACTGACCGCAACGGTTGAGCCTGAGGCCGCGCTTGCGGGTACCAGCAGCTTGGAAAAGCTGAACGTGGTGTAGCTGAGGCCGAAGCCGAAGGGGTAGAGCGCGTGCTTGCCGGTGGTGGTCCAATAGCGGTAGCCGACCATGAGGCCGTCGTCGTACTTCACGTGGGGAATGACGTAATCGACTGGCGGGCGGCCTGGCTCGGTTACGTGGAGCGAAGTGTCTGCGCCCTGGATGGGGTAATAGAAGTTGTAGGAAGGATTCTCTTCCCAACTGCGGTCGAAGCTGAAGGGCAGCTTGCCCTCGGGGTCGTGCTTGCCGAAGAGAACTTCGGCGACGGCTGTGCCGCCCTCCTGGCCGGGATAGTAGAGGTGAAGCAGCGCGGGAACCTTGTCGAGCCAGGCTCGCGTGTCCGTGCTGCCGCCACCGGTGAGGGTGACGATGGTATGCGGGTTAGCCGCGGCAACGGCCTCGATGAGCGCGTCCTGTCCCCAGGGCAGATTGAAGGAGCGGTCGGCGCCCTCGCCCTCGGTTTCGGGGCTGAAGCCGACTGCCACCACCACCACATCGGCTATCTTGGCCAGTTCCGTGGCCTCTCCCATTACCAGTTCCGGCTCATAGGCAATGCCAAGACCAAAGCGCGAGCCGAACCCTGGCACATAGTCGGCCTCGACGTTCACCGACTGCCCGGCCTTCAGATCGAGCGTCCAGAACGGGGGCACCATGCCCTCGGCGTGGGGTGGAGTCCAAAGCTCCTTGCCGTCGGCGAGCACTTTTACGCTGGTTCCCCAGCCTTGCGATGAGGTGAGCACCAGGTACTTGCCGTCTTTGGCGGCCTTGTAGCTTGCGGTGTAGCGGATGCTGCTCCCCGGATTGCCTGCCTGCACAGGTGCGCGCCTGCCTCCGCCGGTGTCTCCGAAGAACGGCTGCGTGGCGGATTCCGGCGTACCGGTGAAGTCTTTGCTGGGATAGGTGGCTGCGGTGACAGGGCCTTCCCAGTGGGTGTTGCGGAAAACAGTGATCGAGTCAGGCAGGCCGCGGCTGTAAAGGATGTGAACATTGGGGCCGGCCAGGTTGGCAATGCCGGTGAGGGTGCTGACGGGCTCGAAGGCCTGGGCGGTAGACGAGCCACCGCCGCCCGTGACCGCGGGCCACGCGTTGGGACCGATGATGGCGATGGTCTTGATTTTGGCGGCGTCAAGCGGCAGCAGGTGGCCGTCGTTTTTGAGCAGCGTGATGCTTTCAAGCGCGCCATCGAGGGCGACGGCGCGAGCGGAAACGGAGTAAGTGGAATCGGACGGGTCAAACTGAGGGCGGTCGAGGAAGCCGTAGCGTAAGCTGGTTCGGAAAAGACGCAGGAGCTTGTCGTTGATGGTAGCCTCGGTGACCGATCCATCTTTGACGGCGGCAGTGAGCGCCTTGGCATTCATGAAGCGAGCGCTGGGCATCTCGAGATCGAGGCCGTTGTTGGCCGCGCCAACGGAGTCGTAGGTCGCGTCCCAGTCGGACATGAGGATGCCCTGGAATCCCCACTCGCCCTTCAAAACCTTCAAGTTGAGGAAGTCGTTCTGGGTGGCGTGCACGCCGTTGAGCAGGTTGTAAGAGTTCATCACCGCGTCCACATGGCCCCTGGTGACGGCTGCCTCAAAGGCAGGCAGGTAGATTTCACGCAGGGTGCGCTCATCTACGTCGGAGCTTACGTTGTGGCGGTTGTATTCCTGGCTGTTGACGGCGTAATGCTTGACGGTGGCGATGACGCCCTGGGACTGAACGCCCTCAATGTACGGCACAACAATGTCGCCATTCAGGAACGGATCTTCGGAGAGATATTCGAAGTTGCGGCC
>Ga0182012_10006278_pt1 | contig 12135 bp, 10 predicted proteins | sample 612S2SmetaG_FD_120486 | JGI IMG/M metagenome (GOLD analysis project Ga0182012, IMG submission 120486) | Permafrost microbial communities from Stordalen Mire, Sweden - 612S2S metaG | ecosystem: Environmental > Terrestrial > Soil > Wetlands > Permafrost | place: Sweden: Stordalen | collected...
CACGACCTCGTCGCGCGTCATGCCGATCCCGTTGTCGCGAATGGTCAGCGTGCGCGAACTCTTGTCGACGTCGATCTCGATATGCAGGTCGGAGGTGTCGACCTCCAGGTCCTTGTTCTGGTACGCCTCGAGCCGCAGCTTGTCCAGCGCGTCGGAGGCGTTTGAGATCAACTCCCGCAGAAAAGAATCCTTGTTGGAGTAGACCGAGTGCACCATCAAATCCAGCAGTTGCCGGGCCTCCGCCTGGAACTCCAACTGCTCGACATCTGCATTCATTCGATTTCCTTGCCCTTCATAACGCCCTTCATAACGCCCTTCATAACGCCCTTCATAACGCCCTTCATCACGTTCAAATTTACCGAGCCGGATACCGCTTCTCCCCCGGGGCGTTGCACCCGCCCGAATTTATCGCTCACAGCGCATTCATAGACAGTCTTTCTAACGTGTGTAGGAGTCGGGGGACGGGTACTCGATCACACCACCAGTAGACGGGGGATGAACTATGAAATTCAGGCAACTGGCCGGGGGGGTAACCATCGTCGGCGCTCTTGGCGCCGCGGCGCTGGGCGTGGGCGTGAGTTCGGCAAACGCCGCTCCGCAGCAGCCTCCGATGGCCCCGGGTGCCACCCACATCCCGAACGCGCCTGGTGAGCCGGGTGGGCCCGGTGGCCCAGGCGGACCTGGCGGTCCGGGTGGACCTGGCGAACCAGGCGAGCATGGCCCAGGCGGACCCCCGCCTGGCGGACCCGGTGGACCCGGCGGACCTGGCGGACCCGGCGAGCATGGCCCAGGCGGGCCTCCGCCTGGCGGGCCTGGTGGACCCGGCGGACCTGGCGGACCCGGTGGGCATGGCCCAGGCGGGCCTCCGCCTGGCGGGCCTGGTGGACCCGGCGGACCTGGCGGACCCGGCGAGCATGGCCCAGGCGGGCCTCCGCCTGGCGGGCCTGGTGGACCCGGCGGACCTGGCGGACCCGGTGGGCCCGGCGGGCCCGGTGGCCCATGGTGGCATGGAGATGGGCAGCGCGGCTACTTCCACGGCGCCCCGTGGGGCGAAGGGCCCGCGCCCTGGGGATACGGCGAGCCACCCGGGTCGGGATGGGGCGGACCGTACCCGCCGCCCGGAGGGCAATGGAATAACGGCCCCATCAACTACTGGGGCTATCAGGAGACTCCCTACTGGAATCAAGGGATCAACCAGTGGGGCTTTGACTTCTTCGGAGTCTGGATCCCGCTGTAAGCCCGGCTCAGACGGCGCCGTCCTGGCGTCGACCACGACGGTATGCTGCGTCCACACCAATCGAAGGGCGATTTGACTCATGCGCCACATAACAGCGGCGGTCGCCGTAGCCGCGATCGGTTTGTTGGTTGCGGGCTGCGACAGCAACAAGAGCAGCCCCGCATCGTCATCGACCACGACGACAACCACGACTTCGTCGAAGCCTCCCGTCGCGCAGGCCGCACTGGGGAGTTTCTTGCTCAGCCCGGCCGAAATCGATAGCCTGCTGGGCACTACCGGAATGGCAAGCCAGCAAAAGTTCGACAAGCCGCTAGACGACAACGGCAAGCAGCATTGGGCGCAAGGTTGGACGTGGCCGGCCGACTGTATTTACGCCCTCGGCCCCGCCGAGGGCCCGGTGGTAGCCGACAGCAAATTCACCGCGGTCAGCGGGGACGATGACACTGCCCCCCTGCCCCCTGGCTCAACTGATATCAACTCCGAGGTTACCCAAGCGGTGATCTTGTTCCCCTCCGCGGACGACGCGAAGTCCTTCTTCACCACCTCCTCCCAGCGCTGGCAGGCCTGCTCTAACCGCCAATTCATTAGCCCCGGCGACGGGACCCCTGACCTGACGTGGAAGGTGGGACCGATCTCGACTGCCAACGCCACTTTGTCCGCCACCTTGAGCATGTCCGGGACTCAGAACGGCACCACCCAGACCATGGGCTGCCAGCGGGCGCTCACCGTCCGCAACAACGTTGCGATAGATGCCTTCGTCTGCCGCAATGACGCGGGGGACACGGGCGTCCAGGTCGCCAATCAGATAGCCAGCAAAGTCGACAAACAGTAAGAGCTGCTGTCGTTCTCAGCCGAAGGCTTCGCGCAGGACTTTCTTGATCACTTTCCCGAATTGATTGCGCGGAAGGGAATCTACGATCACGAGACGCTCGGGGTATTTGTAGCGACTCAGGCCTCGCGAACGGCAGTGCTGCACCAGCGATTCCAGGGATACGCCATCTCCCGAAGCGGGTACCACCACGGCGCAGACCCGCTCGCCGGCGCTGCGGTCGGGGACTCCGATGACCGCGACATCGGCGACCGCTGGATGGGTGGCCAACACGTTTTCGACCTCGAGGGCCGAGACATTCTCAGCGTTGCGGATGATCGCATCCTTGATCCGGCCGGTGACACGGACATTGCCGTTTGCGTCGATCAGCCCGAAATCGCCGGTGCGCAACCAGCCGTCCTTGTCGAACGCGTCGGCGTCAAGCGCGGCATCGGCATAACCGAGGAAGCATTGCGGCCCCTTGAGTCGCAGCTCCCCTTCATGCCCTGCCGGCACTTCCACTTCCCGGTTGTCGACCACGCGGACGCTAACGCCAGGCACCGGCGGCCCAACGGTGTGGTCGAGCACCTCCGGCCCGGCGTCAAGTGGCGGCGACGTCGCTACCGGGAACTCGGTAAGCCCCCAGGCGTTGGCGATGCCGGCCACTCCGAGGGTTTCGCGGACCTGACGTCCCAGTTCGGCGGTGACGGGTGCCCCGCCGGCCAGGCAACCACGCAGGTGCGGGAAGAGCCGCCGATCACCGTGAGCTCGCTGAGCCTCTAGGAATGCCAAGAAGAATGGCGTCGCGGTACCCAGGAAGGTGGGGTTGTGCGTCGCGATGGCAAGCGGCGTCGTCGCCGGATCGAATGCCTCGAACAGCGCTAGTCGCAAACCGGTCCGAAGTGCGGCGGCCAGCATCGCGGCGCCGCCGATATGCGCGATCGGAAACGCGATCGGGTTCACGTCGCTGCTGGTGGCACCGACCATGCCCACCACCCCCGCCGAGCCGGCGATCACCGAGGCGTCGGAATGACGGATCCCCTTGGGGGCCGCGGTGGTTCCCGACGAGTAGTAGATCCATCGGGTGTCGCTGGTGGGCGACGGTGGCGGCGTGAGCCCATCGACGCTTGCGCGGGGCACCCGAAGCTCACCGCCGACCGGGGGTGTGGCCAGGTCAACAGTGATGACTTCGAAGCCACGGACGGAGGACAATGCGCGAGCCATGCCGCCGTGGTCGAAGCCACGCCAGGATTCAGGCGCCACAAGGAATTCGGTTGCCACCTGGCCGGTGATGAAACCGACCTCGTGTTCCCGCAGTATCGGAATGATCGGGTTTTGCACCGCGCCCAGTCGGGCCAGCGCCGCCATCACGACCACCGTCTCCAGAGTGGTCGGCAGCTGCCACGACACCATCGTTCCCGGGCCGATTCCCCTTTCGGCGAACGCGGCGGCCGTCGCACACGCCGCATCGTGAAGCTGACGCGTGGTTAGGCTCCGGCCGTACTCATCGGCGAGAATCGGCCGGTCCGATCCGCGCTGTGCCGCGTCGGCGATCAACGCCCAGTAGGTCACCGCTCTAGCCGGGCCGGCGGCTTCACCGATGGCGGATTAAATCCGGAGTGTGCGATTGCGACGGACACGGCGTTGCCTATCGGGCCCTTGCGATCGACCAGGACGGTCGAGCCGGTCGCCACCCCGTCGTCGCTGTAGTGCGTGAGTGAGGCCAGCCCCACGTGGGGCCCTTCCGGCAGCCGGCTCAGGGTGAGGGTGTAGTCGGCATTGATGAATTCCAAAGCGTTGCTGCCCCAATTGGCGATCGACGCGGTGATGTCGCCGGCCATCGCCGCGCGGGTGAAGGCGGTCAGCGGTTCGTCGTCGATCAGGGAGCGCGTTTCGTGCAACCAAGTGTATTTCGGTCCGGACGTGTGGGCCCAGTCCGGATCCGGATTCTGTATCCCACTGCCCCAGCCGTAGGTCCGCATGAACAGCGACGGGGCACCCTCGTCCTCTATGCGCAGCGGCGGCATCTGCACCGGTTGTGACCACACCTGCCCGTCGGGCTGCGGGCCGCGCCGCAGAAACAGTGCACTGGCCCGCGCCACCGGGGTGCCCTGCTGGGTGAGAACGGCCTCGACGAGCCGCAATCGCCGACGGTCGTGATGCACGTTGGTGTGCACCTCGATGGGCTCCAGCAAGGCCGGCCGGGGAAGATCGATGGTCAGCCGGGCGGGTAGCAGCTCCGGGTCGTCGACCGCGCGTTCAACCGCCCAGCCCAGCAGCCCGCCGACGACGTGCCCACTGAGCGAGGGACCCCATCCACCGCGCGCAATTTTGGTTGGCACGTAATGGTTTCCGTCGCGCAGGAAGTATGGCGTCGACCCCGCTAAATCAATGTCATCCGGCACGATGTTCGGTTCGATCACCGCGTGACTCTAAACGTGAACCGGACTTCCATGGGGCTCCTCACTTCTGCGACTGGCAACAGTAGATATTACAGTTCGGCTTCCAGTCGCGGGTGCACAGCGGGATTAGTCGCGGTCGTGATGGCAGACGGCTTCGAGTTTGATGCCAAAAGGGTCATGCCAAAACGTGGCGTAATAGTGGCCCGGGTACTGCGGGAAATCCTGAGGCGGGTGGATGACGACACCGTCGACCCGCATGACGTGGTCGTACACGCTGTGCACCACCGACCGGCGCCGCACCATGAACGCCAAGTGTTGCAGGCCGGTTCGCTCCGATGAGTACCCGCCCGGCTGGGTGGCCGGGTAGAAGAAGACGTAGGTGCCAGGCTTGCCGTCGGCGGGCCGGAAGGCGAATTCGTCGTCAGCGCTGACGAACGGCTCAAATCCGACGAGTGGCATCAACGCGTCGTAGTAGCGCTTCGCTACGGACAGGTCGGGTACGTTGATGCCCAGGTGGCCCAGCATGACGGGGCCAAGTTTATATCCGAGGCGTCCGAAATTAATCGGTGGGTACGGCTTGCAGCACCACCGCGGTGTGAGCGTCGACGATCAGTTCCGCAGCCGCGCCCATTTCTACTTCGGCCGTGTCCCCGGCCCCGGTGTGCACCACCACGCGCCAGCTTGCGCCGAAATCGGCTGGCGGAAGATTGAATTCGATGGGCTCGTAGTGGGCGTTGAAACACAATACGAACGAGTCGTCGAGCACTCGCTGCCCGCGCGCGTCTCTGTCGGGGATGCCGTGGCCGTTGAGGAACACCGCGACCGATTTTGAGAAGCCCGCACCCCAGTCTTCGTCGGACATCTCGGTGCCGTCGGGGGCGAACCAGGCGATGTCGGGCAGGCCGTCCTCGCCGCGCCGGCCCACCGGCTTGCCATTGAAGAAGCGGTGCCTGCGGAACACCGGATGGTTGGAGCGCAGTGCCGAGACAGCGCGGGTGAACTCCAGCAGCCCGGTGTCGGCCTCGGCCCAGTCGATCCAGGTGAGCGCGTTGTCCTGGCAGTAACCGTTGTTGTTCCCGTCCTGCGTGCGACCGAGTTCGTCGCCGTGGCAGATCATCGGAACACCCTGCGAAAGAAGAAGAGTGGTGATGAGGTTGCGCTGCTGGCGAGAACGCAGCTCGCTGACGGCGACATCGTCGGTCGGCCCCTCGGCACCGCAGTTCCACGAACGGTTGTGGCTCTCGCCGTCGTTGTTGTCCTCGCCGTTGGCCTCGTTGTGTTTCTCGTTGTAGGACACCAGGTCCCGCAGCGTGAACCCGTCGTGCGCGGCGACAAAGTTGATCGAGGCGACCGGCCTGCGCCCGGTGTGCTCGTAGAGGTCGGCCGATCCCGACAACCGGTACGCGAACTCGTCGAGCGTGGCGGGCTCGCCGCGCCAGAAGTCCCGGACGGCGTCGCGGTATTTTCCGTTCCACTCGGTCCACTGCGGCGGGAAATTGCCCACCTGGTAGCCGCCCGGCCCGACGTCCCACGGTTCGGCGATGAGCTTGACCTGGCTGACCGTCGGATCCTGTTGGACGAGTTCAAAGAACGTCGCCAGGCGGTCCACGTCGTAGAACTCCCGCGCCAGCGTCGAGGCCAGGTCGAACCGGAATCCGTCGACGTGCATCTCGGTCACCCAGTAGCGCAGCGAGTCCATGATCAGCTGCAGCGCGTGCGGATGCCCGACGTTGAGGCTGTTGCCGGTGCCGGTGTAGTCCATGTAGTAGCGCTTGTCGTCATCGACCAGCCGGTAATAAGCGGCGTTGTCAATGCCCCGCATCGACAACGTCGGGCCCAGATGATTGCCCTCGGCGGTGTGGTTGTAGACGACATCGAGGATGACCTCGATGTCCGCGTCGTGCAGGGCGCGCACCATCGCCTTGAATTCCTGGACCTGCCCGCCCGGCGAGGTGGCACTCGAATACTTCGGATCGGGCGCAAAGAATCCGACGGTGTTGTAGCCCCAATAGTTCGACAGGCCCTTGTCGATCAACGCGGAGTCGTTGGCGAAGTGGTGCACCGGCATCAGCTCGATCGCGGTGACGCCGATGCTCTCGAGGTGCTCGATGATCACCGGGTGCCCCACCGCACCGTAGGTGCCGCGTAGCTGCTCGGGGATGTCCGGATGGGTCTGCGTCAGGCCCTTGACGTGTGCCTCGTAGACAACCGTGTTCGCGTACGGGTGGCCCGGCGAGCGGTCGTTGCCCCAGTCGAAGAACGGATTGATCACCACGGACTTGGGCATGCTGGCCGCGGAATCGTCGTCGTTGCGGCCGTCGGGGTCGCCGAACGGGTAGCTGAACAGTGACTGGTTCCAGTCGAAGGTGCCATCTATGGCCTTCGAATACGGGTCCAGCAAGAGCTTGTTCGGATTGCACCGCAGTCCGGCGCCGGGATCGTATGGGCCGTGGACGCGGTAGCCGTACCGCTGGCCGGGTTCGATGCCCGGTACGAAGCCGTGCCACACGTAGGAGTCGACCTCGGGCAGCGTGATCCGCGTCTCGTTGCCATCGGCGTCGAAAAGGCACAACTCGATCCGCTCAGCCACCTCGCTGAACAAGGTGAAGTTGGCACCCGCGCCGTCGTACGCCGCGCCTAGCGGATAGGCCTTGCCCGGCCACACTTCGCGCGTGGGGGCGGGCGTGGGGGCGGGAGCGTCCAAGATGGTCATGGCGCTGTTGATACCCGACCAGCACCGCGGTCAAACGGTCACCGCTGGTCGCCTTGCCCTTCGCGCCGAGACTGCGCCTGGGGTGTTTCCGGCCTCAGACTCAAGCGCGATCTGTGCGCAGTTTCGGCGCCAACGTTTCAGCCTCGACGCCCGCCAGCCCGATCAGCAGCGGCGCCGAAGGGGCATGTATCCAATTGGCGAAATAATTAACGCGTGCCGATTCTACTGAGTAAGCTCTGCTCTACCTTGACGCCCGCCGGGCGCGGCAACGAAGCCGGAGGAACGCGCAATGTCATTCGTTACCACTGTCCCGGACCTGGTCGAAACGGCGGCCGGAGATCTGGCGGGTATTCGTTCAACGTTGAGTGCGGCAACCGCGGCGGCGGCCCGGTCGACGACAGGCGTTGCGACCGCCGCCGCCGATGAGGTGTCGGCAGCAATCGCGGCGGTGTTCGACACGCATGGCCAGCAATTTCAGGCCCTCAGCGCACAAGCGGAAGCGTTTCATAACGAGTTCGTCCAGTTGCTGAATTCGGGCGCGGCGTCTTATCTCGGCACCGAGGCCGCGAACGTTCGGCAAGGTCTGCTGAGCACGGTGAGCGGGTCCACGCGGGCAACGGGTGCTGCCTTCGGCGCGATCGCCGCGAGTGGCACCGGCGATATTGCTGGCCCCTACCAACAGCTCTTCGCCAATACGAGCGCCAACCTCCAGGCACTGGGCAGCGAATTAGAAGCCAATCCGACGCCTTTGCTGAGGCAGTTCCTCGCCAACCAGAGGGGCTACGCGCAGACCATTGTCGCGGAAATCCAAAATGCCATCCAGGGTTTTCCGGGTAATGTGCAGCCGGCCATCCAGGCCTTCATCCAGAGCCTGGAGAACTTTGATCTGGCCGCGTTCCTGCAGACTTTCGTGCAACACCAGATCGGCTACGCGCAGACGATCGGGACCGCGCTGCAAAACGCCGCGATGGACTTCGGCACCGGGCTGCAGGCGCTGCCCGCGAGCTTCCAATCGGCCTTCCAGGCCTTGCAGACGGGCGACGTCTCCGGGGCCGTGAGCGACATCACCAACGGCTTCGTGAATCTCTTCTACACCGGCATCGATGTCCAAAGCACGGGTCCGCTCACGGCCACCGTCGCGACCCTTACGCCAGAGGGAACTATCGGCTCCCTGCTTCCGATACTCACCGTGCCGGTACAAATGGCGCAGGACTTCACCAACCTTCTGCCCGCGGGTTCCGTGCCTGCGCAGATCTCTCAGAACTTCACCAACGTCCTCGCCACCGGCCTGGACACCTCCTTGGTTGCCAACGCCGGGATCGTCATCCGGATCATTCCACCCTCGGTCGGCTTTACGGCCTCGATCTTCTCCGGGGTGCCGGTGACCATATTGCTCGGCGCGGTCGGCGCGCCGGTCAATGCGTTGAGCGCGTTGGGTACCAGCACGGCGGCGATTACGGGGGCGCTGGAGACGGGCAACCTGTCGGGTGCGATCGGCGCACTCATCGACGCGCCGGCCGTCGTCACAAACGGATTGCTCAACGGTCATATGTATCTGCCGATCAACTTCGACATTTCGGGTTACCCGACGACCATTGATCTTCCGTTGGATGGGCTCCTGGTGCCGCCCAGCCCCTACCCCGCGACGATCACGGTTACCGTTCTAGGCGTTCCAATCACCGTGACGAGCCAGGTCGGTGGTACACCCTTCGGTGGCCTGATACCTGCCCTGTTGACTGATATTCCTGAAGAGTTCGCAGAGGCAATCGGACAGGTCTAACCGACCACGCTCGAGGCTGCGCCTAGGGCGTGGTGTCGCGAGTCAACCGCAATTTGTACGCACGTTCGGCGCCACTGTTTCAGTGTCGACGGCCGCCCGGTTTTTCCTAAAGGTCCACAGAGGCCTGTCATAGCTGATTCATAGGCACATTACATAGCTTGTCTATTGGGTCCGAGAGTTCGCGGAACTCAACGAGCAGACAGGGGAAGACCATGAAACTAAAGCAACTGGTCGCAGGGTTATCCATCGCCGGTTCGCTCAGCGCAGCAGCGCTGGGTTTGGGCGCCGGAATGGCAAACGCCGCTCCGGGACCGGGTGGTCCAGGTCCGATTGGTGACCACAGTGCGCCTGCCGGTGCACCCGGCGGCAACCACGGCGCGCCTGTGGGTGCACCCGGCGGAGACCACGGCGCCCCGATGGGTGCCCCCGGCGGAAACCACGGGGCGCCTGCCGGTGCACCCGGCGGCAACCACGGCGGACCGCCCGCCGGGGATCCTCACCGCGGCGGCCCCGGCGGTCCCGCGGACTGGCACGGCCCAGGCGGCCCGGGCGGCCCCAGCGGCGGCCCCTGGCACGGGGATGCGCAGCATGGCTACTTCCACGGAGCCCCGTGGGGCGACGGTCCCGCACCCTGGGGCATGGGCCCAGCGCCACGGTCCGGCTGGGGCGGACCGTACCCGCCGCCCGGAGGCCGGTGGATGAATGGCCCGATCAACTACTGGGGCTACCAGGAGACACCCTATTGGAACCAAGGGTTCAACCAGTGGGGCTTCGACTTCTTCGGAATCTGGATCCCGCTGTAAGAGAACAGTTCACACGACGGCCGCTTTGCCACTTGGCGAAGCGGCCGTTGTTCTCTGTCCGTTATCTGGCTGCGTCCTCCCCAGCAATGTCTCGAATTGCTAACGCCACCAGCTGACTCTGCACGGTCCTGTAATCGCTTGCGGAAGAGAATTATTCGTTTGACTCCCGCAGCCTGCAGGCGCAGGAGGCGAGGATCGGCACGTCAGCCTGCGCCTTGGCCAACTTGAGTTGTTGGCCAATCGAGGCGGCCTCGGCTGTCCGGCCCAGTCGCTGCAAGCATTCGTGGTAGCCGTGCAGACTCCACACGTTGCCGGGGTGCTGGCAAGCCCGGCTCAGCGTGCCGTCGACGCCGAGGTCGGCGGCGTACACCTCGGCGGCAAGCTCGACATGCCCCTGCTCGAGCAGTAGCGCGCCGTAGGCGTGCCGGGGCGGCTGCATCCAGCCCCACGGCTCGTCGTATGGCAGTGCGTCACTGAGTTCGATAGCGCGCCGAAGGTACGCGAACGCGTCGTCGAATTTGTCTTCCCGGTAGCTGATTTCGCCGTCAAGCATGGCGCCCGCGACGGCCAGGATGTCACGGCTGGTGTTGTTGAACAGGTAGCGCGACTCGGGGATCCGGGCGTAGGCCTCGATGAACGCTTCCCGCTCGGCACGGGCCTGGGCCAGCTGTGCCTTGGCGGCGTGCGCCACGCCGCGCCCGTAGTGGACGGTGGCCGCGGTGGTGCAGTAGAGATCGACGTCGGCGGGCAGCGGTTCGGCGACGAGGTCGTCCCAGCGCCCGAACCGAACCAGGACGTGTATTCGCAACGGTACGAAGGCTTCCAGCCAGTCGGCCATCGGCGGGGATGGCACCGACAGCAGCTCGGGCGTGAGCTGGCCGGCCAATTCGTCGGCTGCGCCCAGCGCGACCTGTGATTGTCCCTGGAACATCGCCGAATACACGACGAAGTGCAGATTGTGCGCCCGGTACAGGGAGTAGAAGTTCAGCGGCCCCTCGCGTTCGACGAATCGTCTATCGGCTTGCACCGCGGACAGATTCGACGCCACGGAGCTGCGATAGTCCCCGCAGAGCACGTCGATGTGGCTGGGCATGTGTTGCAGGTGACCCGCGTCGGGTACCAGGTCGCGCAGCAGGTTCGCGCCGGGCAGCGCATCCTCGGGTGCGGCCGACATCTCCATGGCGTGCAGATACAGATGCAGCACACCGGGGTGCCCGCGTCCGGCGGGCGTGCGCAGCGCGTCATCGAGGATCCGTTTGGCCTGCAGCACCCGCGAGCCCGGCGCCGGCTCGCCGGTTCTGGTGTCCCAGAGCGCCCATGCGGTCACGTTGACCAACGCGTCTGCCGCCAGAGCCGCCACGTCGACGTCATCCGGGTAGGCCCCGGCCAGCGCCGCCATGGCGTCGGCATAGGCAGAATTCCCGGCCAGCAACGCACCGGTGTCGTCCGGATCCGCGGTTGGGTAGCGGGCTTGCAGCGCCTCGATCAGGCCGCGTTCCACCGCGGAGGCGCGGCCGTTCACCCCCAGCGCGAGTTCTGCGCGGGCGCGGGCCAGCGACGCCGACAGGTCGACGGGGTCGAAGGCCTCCCACGCCTTGTTGTAGTTGGGACCGATCGCATACGCGATGCCCCATCGTGCGATCGCCAGGTCGGGGTCCAGATCGAGGGCTCGCTCAAAGCACGCAATGGCCTCTTCGTGGTTGAACGCGTAGGCCCAGATCAGCCCGCGGTCGAACCACAACTGGGCCTGCGGCGATGGCGTATCGATCGGCCGGTGGTAGCCGCCCAGCTGGTAGTACGGCCGGGGGTGCACGTTTACTTGGTGGCCAACTCAAACACCGGGATGACGCGATCGGTGCTCTTCTGGTACTCGCCGAAACCCGGGGCACGGTCGACAATGGTCTGATAGATCGAATCGCGCTTCTCGCGCGGCAATTCGTGAGCGGTCGCGGGCTTGCCGGGGTCCGCGCCGATCTCGACGGTCACGCCGGGATTGGCGCGAATGTTGTGCACCCATGCGGGATTGTTTTCCCGTCCCGCCGCAGAGCCAACGATGTAGATCTTGCCGTCGATGTCGAAGTAGGCGACGGGGTTAACCCGCTGCGCACCACTCTTCGCGCCGGTCGAAGTCAATAGCAACAGCGGAAAACCCTCGAACTGCCCGCCGACTTTGCCCCCGTTGCGGCGGAACTCCTCGACGTTGTGCTCGTTGAATTCCTGCTCTGATTGCGTCGCGTCGTCAGCCATTACCCCATCCTGGCACGCGCGACGCTCGCCGCCCAGACTCTTAGCTCTTGGTGCCGACGGTTATCAGGTCGGACAAGAGCTGGGTCCACACCGGGCGCTGGACGCGGTGCTGGTCGGTGATGGTGAACCCGGCGCCTTCGAACAA
>Ga0182012_10006280_pt1 | contig 12134 bp, 9 predicted proteins | sample 612S2SmetaG_FD_120486 | JGI IMG/M metagenome (GOLD analysis project Ga0182012, IMG submission 120486) | Permafrost microbial communities from Stordalen Mire, Sweden - 612S2S metaG | ecosystem: Environmental > Terrestrial > Soil > Wetlands > Permafrost | place: Sweden: Stordalen | collected...
AGCCGCGCCCAGCGCGCCGTCATGAAGTCGACGGTCTCCACGGCCCGCAGCGCGATCACGTGATCGTAGCGGCGGCCGTCGCCCATGACCCCCACGGAACGCACGGGCAGGAACACCGCAAAGGCCTGGCTCACCTTGTCGTAGAGCTCGTCGCGGCGCAGCTCCTCGATGAAGATCGCATCGGCACGGCGAAGCACCTCGGCGTATTCCTTGTGAATTTCGCCGAGGATGCGAACGCCGAGCCCCGGGCCGGGAAACGGATGCCGGCGCACCATGTCCGCGGGGAGGTCGAGCGCCAAGCCCAGCTGTCTCACTTCATCCTTGAAGAGCTCGCGCAGCGGCTCGAGCAGCTTCAGCTTCATGTCCTTCGGCAGACCGCCCACGTTGTGATGCGATTTGATGACGTGCGCTTTGCCGGTCTTGGAGCCGGCCGATTCGATCACGTCGGGATAAATCGTTCCCTGCGCCAGCCATTTGACCTCGGTGAGCTTGGCCGCCTGCTCATCGAATACCTCGATGAACACGCGCCCGATGATCTTGCGCTTGGCCTCGGGATCGGCCTCTCCGCGCAGGGCATCGAGGAAGCGTTGCTCCGCATTCACCCGGATGACGTTCACGCCCATGTGCTCGGCGAAGGTCGCCATGACCTGGTCCCCCTCGCCGAGGCGCAGCAATCCGTGATCCACGAACACGCAGGTGAGCTGGCGGCCGATTGCCCGGTGCAGAAGCGCCGCCAGCACCGACGAATCGACCCCGCCGGACAGGCCCAGCAGCACCTTGTCGCCGCCGACCTGTGCGCGGATGCGCGCGACGCTGTCTTCGATGATGTTGCGGGTGGCCCAGCTCGCGCCGCATCCGGCGATCTCGCGGACGAAGCGGCGCAGGATTTCCCCGCCCTGCAGGGTGTGGGTGACCTCGGGGTGAAACTGCAGCGCGTAGAGGCCGCGGGACTCATCGGCCATCGCCGCCAGCGGCGCGTTGTCGCTTTCCGCAATTACGCTGAACCCGGGTGGAAGCGCCACCACACGGTCGCCGTGGCTCGCCCACACATCGAGAACGCGGCGGTCCGCGAGATCGCGATTGTCCGCGAGGCCGTCGAGCAGACGCGACGCACCCAGGGGACGGACGCGCGCGGCGCCGAACTCGCGGTGGGTGGACGATTCCACCTTGCCGCCGAGCTGGGCGGCCATGGTCTGCATGCCGTAGCAAATACCGAGCACCGGCACACGCATCGCAAAGACGTTCCGCGGGACCTCCGGCCCCTTGGCTTCGTACACCGACTCGGGGCTGCCGGACAGTATGATGGCGCGCGGCTTGAAGCTTTCGATGGCGGCCGGATCGGCATCCCAGGCGTAGATCTCCGAGTACACACCCAATTCACGCACGCGACGGGCGATCAGCTGGGTGTATTGCGATCCGAAATCGAGAATCAGTACCCGGTCGGCATGAATATCGGACATCAACCGACCCGGTAGTTGGGAGCTTCTTTGGTGATCGTCACATCGTGCACGTGGCTTTCCCGAACGCCGGCGCTGGTCACCCGGACGAAGTAAGGACGCGTTCGCATCTCCTCGATGCTGCCTGAGCCGGTGTATCCCATGGCCGCACGCAGACCGCCCGCGAGCTGCTGCAGAATCGCCACCAGGCTTCCTTTGTAGGGCACCCGCCCCTCGATCCCTTCGGGAACGAGTTTGTCGAGATCCGTGGTCGTGTCCTGGAAATACCGGTCGCTCGAGCCGTGCGCCTGGGCCATGGCGCCGAGCGACCCCATGCCCCGATAGGATTTGTACGACGCGCCCTGGTACAGCTCGACCTCGCCGGGAGATTCCTCGGTGCCCGCGAACATGCCGCCGATCATCACGCAATGCGCCCCGGCCGCGAGCGCCTTGGCGATATCGCCCGAATATCGGATGCCGCCGTCACCGATCACCGGAACGCCCGAGCCGGCGAGCGCCTTGGCCACTCGCGAGATCGCGCTGATTTGCGGAACACCCACGCCCGCGATGATGCGCGTGGTGCAGATCGACCCGGGTCCGATGCCGACCTTCACCGCGTCCGCACCGTGCTTGACCAGATCGAGCGCCGCCTCCGCGGTGACGATGTTCCCGCCGATGACCTGCAGATCCGGATAGGCTTTCTTGATCTTGGAGACCATTTCGAGCACGCCGCGCGAATGACCGTGCGAGGTGTCCACCACCACGACATCGACGCCCGCTTCACGCAGCGCGTGAACCCGGTCGAGGGTGTCCGGCGTCGTGCCCACGGCGGCGCCCACGCGCAGGCTCCCGACCGAATCCTTGCAGGCGTTCGGAAACTCGGTCGCCTTCTGGAAATCCTTGACGGTGATCATGCCCTTGAGCTCGTGGTCGCCCGCCACCACCAGGACCTTCTCGATCCGGTGCTTGTGCAGAAGCGCCAGGACCTCTTCCTTGGGCGCGTTCTCGCGCACGGTGATCAGCCGCTCCTTGGGGGTCATGACCGATGACACCGGCGCATCGAGCTTGGTCTCGAAGCGCAGATCCCGGTGCGTGACGATGCCCACGACCCGGGTGCCGAGCACCACGGGCACGCCCGAGATGTTCTTCGAGCGCGTGAGGTCGATCACCTGACGGATGGTCATGTCGGGCTTGACCGTGATCGGATCGCTGATCACGCCGCTCTCGAACTTCTTGACCCGATCGACCTGTCTCGCCTGGTTTTCGATCGACATGTTCTTGTGAATGATGCCGATGCCGCCCTCCTGCGCGATCGTGATCGCGAGGCGGGCCTCGGTGACGGTATCCATGGCGGCCGAGACCACGGGCAGATTCACCCGGATTTCACGCGTCAATTGGCTCGATAAGGAGACTTCGCGCGGCAGGACCTCGGAATAAGCCGGCACCAGCAGCACGTCATCGAAGGTGAGTGCCTCTTCCAGAATACGCATGGGGCGTTCACTTGGTTCGTCTAAGAGGCGGCGCATTGTACCTTGGGCGGGGGGTGCGGTAAACCGCTATCATTTCGGTCATGGAAGCCTCGCCAGGTCCTTTCGCGCCTCACGAGCGCGACGTGTACAGCGTTTCGCGGCTGAACCGGGAGGCGCGCGTGCTCCTGGAACGCGGCTTTGGAACGCTGTGGCTCGAGGCCGAGATATCCAATTTCTCGAGGCCGAGCTCGGGCCACTGGTATTTTTGCCTGAAAGACGGCTCCGCCCAGGTCCGCTGCGCGATGTTCCGCCAGCGTAATATGTTGTGTGCGTTCACCGCCCGCGATGGCCAGAAGGTGCTGGTGCGGGCCCGCATCGGCCTATACGAGCCGCGCGGCGAATTCCAGCTCATCGTCGATCACCTGGAGGACGCCGGTCTCGGCGCCCTGCAGCGCCAATTCGAGGAGCTGCGGACACGGTTGGCCGCCGAAGGATTGTTTTCGGCCGAACGCAAGCGTCCGCTGCCGACCCTCCCCAAGCGCATTGGCGTCATCACCTCGCCCACGGGAGCGGCCGTGCGTGACATCCTCCACGTGCTCGCGAGGCGTTTTCCCGCGGTGGGCGTGCTGATCTATCCCGTTGCCGTGCAGGGCGCGCAGGCCGCCGCGGAGATCGTGGCGGCACTCAAGACGGCCGGCGCGCGGCTCGAATGCGACGTGCTGATCCTGGCGCGCGGCGGCGGCTCGCTCGAGGATCTCTGGGCCTTCAACGACGAGAAATTGGCCCGCGCCATCGTTGCCTCGCCGATTCCGGTGATCTCGGGCGTCGGCCACGAAGTGGACTTCACCATCGCCGACTTTGCCGCCGATGTCCGCGCGCCGACACCATCGGCCGCCGCGGAACTGGTCGTTCCCGACGCCGAGGATTGGCTCGCGGCCAGCGCGAGGCTCGGCATCCGGCTGCAGCGAGGCATGCGGCGACGCCTGATGGAGCACCGCGAGCGATTGCGTTGGCTCACCGGCCGCGCGGCCCAGGTCAGCCCGGTTGCGCGCCTCGTTCAGCAGACACAGCGTCTGGACGAGTTGGATCAGCGCATGTCACGGGCGCTTCAAAGGCGCCTGCAAGGCCATCGCGAGCGCCTGCTGTGGCTCCGGGGCCGGGCGGCGCTCGTGAGCCCCTCCGCCCGCGTGGCTCAGCATCTGCGCCGTCTCGAGGATCTCGAGCAACGCCTGGGCCGGGCGATGCGCCAGCTTCACGGCAGCCGCTCCGTTCAGTTTCGCGAATACCGCGGCCGCCTCTGGCACGGCAATCCGCTGGCGCACGTTCGCACGCTCACCGCCCGCCAGGAGGCGCTCGCGGCCCGGCTGGAGGCCGCGGGACTCGAGGCCGTCCGGGGCGCGCGCGAGCGTCTTTTGCCGCTGGTGCGCACGTTGAATGCCGTCAGCCCTCTCGCGACGCTCGGCCGCGGCTACGCCATCGTCATCGACGAGCAGGGCAAGATCTTGCGCGATGCAGCGGATGTCGCCGAAGGCGGCCTCATCGAGGCGCGACTCGCCGTCGGCAGCATCCGAGCCAAGGTTCAGCGCCCGTGACCTGCGCCTTGGCGAGCCTTGCCCGCGGGCTGATGCTGCTCATGATCGCCGGCACCGCCGCGCGCGCCGCAGAGGGCATGCAGCTGCCCGAGGAGAACGCCGTTCCCGGCGGCGTGAAGATCATCCGGCTGGACACCGTCGGCGGGGTTGCGCCGTACGTGGACGTCGACGGTCATCGCGCGCTGGTGCTTCAGGATGCAGGCGCCTGGATAGCGGTCATAGGCATTCCCTTGTCGGCGCCGGTCGGGCCCTTTCACGTGAGGCTCCGCGATTCTGCCGGTGCGCGCGATCTGGACTTCGCCGTGAGCGACAAGCGCTACACCACCCAATCGCTCAAGGTCGCGCCGGGAAAGGTCGACCTCTCGGCGGCCGATCTGAAACGCAACGAGCGCGAGCACGAGCTCATGGATCGTGCGCTGAATCACTGGAGCGAGCCCCCGCCCACGACGCTGCGCTGGCCGCCCCCGGTGCCCGGCGTTCGTTCCAGCTCCTTCGGACTGCGCCGCGTATTCAATGGCGAATCGCGCAACCCCCATACCGGCATGGATATCGCCGCAGCCGCCGGAACGCCGGTGATCCTGCCGGCCGACGGCACCGTGCTCGATACCGGAGATTATTTCTTCACCGGCAATACCATCCTGGTGGACCACGGGCGCGGCCTCATCAGCATGTACTGCCATCTGAGCGCCATCGACGTGAAGCCCGGCGAGCGCATCACCGCCGGCACGCGCATCGGCGCCGTGGGCATGACCGGTCGCGCCACCGGCCCGCACCTGCACTGGGCGCTCAACCTGAATCGCGCCTGGGTCGATCCGGCGCTTTTCCTGAACTAGCCGCGGGCCATCCCGCCAATCTTTGCGGCTAGCCCGCCGTCAACATCTTATCCACCGCCGGCGGGTCGATCGAAGGCATGGTTTGCGCCGCCTGCCGCAAGCGGGCGCTGTGTTCCTGAACGGCGGCGCCGGACGGCTGCATCTCGATCTGACCCTGGAAGAACGCACCGTCGGTGATGCCGACGCGCGGAGCGAACACATTGCCCTTCACCTTGGCGGTGGCGCGGATGCTCACCGATTCCGTCGCGTACAGATCGCCCTCGACCTTGCCGTCGATGATGATGACGCGGGCGCGGATGTCGCCCTTCATCGTGCCGTCCGTGCCGATGGTCAAACTCTGTGTATGGGTGATCGAGCCTTCGACACTGCCCTGAACGATCAGGTCTTCCTGCGCCGAGAGCTCGCCGCGAAACTTCAAGGTCGGTCCAAGCACCGATGCGCGCGGCACCGTTTCGGACACGAGCGGGCGGGCTTCAGCCGGGCGCAAATCGGCCGGCCGCGGATCGGACGGGCGCGGGTCGTGGGCTCGGGCCTCGGCCGGGCGCGCCGTCGGAGTGCGCGGTTCGGCGCGCGGTTCGCGCGGCTCGGGCCGGGCCATTCCCGGCTCCTGCGGGGTCGGACGGCCGCCGGAATTGGAATTCATCATGTCGCTCTCTCCATCCTCGGATTTTTTGAACCAAGCCATTGTTACGCCGCGCTCCCCGATACTCGAGCCGTGCGGGGCGGCGCACTGTCGGATTTACTGCCATGACCCTGGCCGCTCTTGCCGCTCATATCGATGCTGCCGCTGAAACTCGCACCTTCGCTGATGCTGACGGACGGTGCGTAGATGTTGCCGCACACCTTGGCGGTGTCCTTGACGAAGACCGACTTGTCGGCCTGCAGATCACCATCCACCGCACCCTCGACGATGATGAGTTGCGCTCGAATGTTCGCCTTCACCGTGCCCTGCGGGCCGACGGTCAAGCGCTGCGTATGCGTGATCGAGCCCTCCACCCGTCCCTGGATCAGCAGATCCTCCTCGGCGCTCAGGTCCCCCTTGAAATAGAGGGTGGGACCCAGGATCGACGCGCGCTCGGCCGCGCTGTTGTACGGATTGCTCATTCGGTATCTCCGGGTGACAAGGGGTGCTCGACCAGTGGGCGAAAGCGTACCTGGCATAATTGAAATCGAAGTGGGAATCCCGTCACGAAAAGCGGCGATGAGAAAAAAGCCGATGACGACCCTGTCGCAATTTGCGGACAGGCGGTTGCCCCGGCCGGCTCACCCCGGTCGAGAGGACTGCGACCGCGCCGCGTCTCGCGGCGGCCCCGGGCTACTCCGTCGGGGAGCGGTCGACTCCTGGAGGTGATTTCTTTTGGTGCGACAAATACTCGCTCAAATTGTGCGCCAAAGACACGAAGTCGGACGGAATCATGAGCACCACGGTGCTGTTGTTCTCGGCGCCGACCTCCGCGATCATTTGCATGCGGCGCAGCTCCAGCGCCGCGGGGCTCGAGGTGATCTGGGCGGCAGCCGATGAAAGCTTCACCGACGCTTCGAGCTCGGCCTCCGCCTTGATGATGCGCGCACGTTTCTCGCGGATCGCCTCCGCCTGCATCGCCATCACCTGCTGCATCGCTTCGGGGAGCTCGACGTCCTTCATTTCGAAGCGCTGCACCTCCAGCCCCCATTCCGCCGTTGAATTTGCGATGCTATCGCGCAGCAACGCGTTGATCTTGTCGCGCTCCTGCAGCACTTCGTCGAGATCGTGCTGGCCGATGATGTTGCGCAGCCCGGTGAGCGCCAGCTGATAAACGGCCGCGGGTGCATCGGCGACGGAGATCACCGACCGCGACGCATCGACGATCCGGTACCACAGCACCGCGTTGACCTTGATGGTGACGCTGTCCCGCGTGATGGTCTCCTGCTGCTCGGCCGAGACCGTGCGGGTCCGGATGTCCACCGTGACGGCGCGCTCGATGGTCAAGGGGATGATCCAGTACAGGCCCGGGCCTCTCAACCCTTGGTATCTTCCCAGTCGAAACACGACTCCGCGCTCGTACTCCTGCGCGATCCGAAACCCGGTGAGCGCGATGACGATCAGCGCCACGATCAGGACTTGAGCCAGGGGCAGCATGCTTATCGCGTCGCGACCGCGACGGCCGCGGCGGCCATCAGGGTGCCGCTGCCCCGGTTCATCAGCCGGATCGCGCCCGGATTGCGCAGCCACTTCCTTGCCCGCGTCGCGATCAGCACGTAGCCGCCGAGCGTCAGTGGCAGGATGACGGCGATCGCGCCCGCGATTTCCAGATGCCCGAATGCGCTCAACGACTCGAGCGGCACCACCGTCGGCAGCAACGCCAGGAAGAAGAGCATCGGCTTGGGATTGCTCAATGTAAGGGTCAAGGCGCCGAGAAACAGCGCCTGCGGCGGCTTCCCGAGCGTCGCCGCATCGGCTTCCGCCAGGGGCTTTGCCGGTGCGGTCCAAAACTTATAGGCGAGATACAACAGGTACAACGCGCCCGCATATCGGACCATCACGAAGGCGGCATGGGCGGTCTGCGCCAGGGCCGCGAGGCCCAGAACCGCGGCGCAAAACCACAACAGATCTCCGACCACGAACCCGGCGATGAAGGCCGGCGCTCCCGCGCAGCCTCGCGCCAATCCCTGCGCAATGACCGCCGCCACGCCTGGACCGGGTGTCGCCACGGCCAGAAAATACACCGCGCAAAAGGTCGCAAGCCCGTACCACGACATCAGTCACCCCTCCCCCGCGGATGGCGGAGAGGCTAGTTTACGCTACTCGAGACTCTCGCCATGCAGCGAAATATCGAGGCCTTCGCGCTCCTGGTCCTCGGTCACCCGCAGGCCGATGAGCTTGTCGATGACCACGAGGATCGCATAGCTCACCACGAAGCCGTATACGACCGTGGTCAGCACGCCCTTGGACTGGGTGAGGAGCGAGCCGTCCACACCGCTGATTTCCTTGCTCGCGAACACCCCCGTGAGCAGCGCGCCCAGAATCCCGCCGATGCCGTGCACGCCGAAAGCGTCCAGGGAATCGTCGTAACCGAACATGTGTTTCATGGAAGTGGCCGCAAAGTAGCAAACGACGCCGGCGGCCAGACCGATGATGACGGCGGCCGAAGGACCCACGTAGCCGGAGGCCGGGGTGATGGCGACCAACCCGGCCACCGCGCCCGACGCGATGCCGAGGACGCTCGGCTTGCCCTTGCTGAACCATTCCGCGAACATCCATCCGAGCGCGGCTGCGCCCGTCGCCATTTGAGTGGCCAGCATGGCCATGCCCGCGCGGCCGTCGGCCGTGGTCGCGGAGCCGGCGTTGAACCCGAACCAGCCCACCCACAGGAGGGATGCGCCGATCAAGGTCAGCGTCAAATTGTGCGGCGGCATCGCCTCGCGTCCGTAGCCGAGCCGCTTGCCGAGCACGAGGCAGCTTGCGAGTCCCGCGATTCCGGCATTGATGTGCACCACGGTCCCGCCGGCGTAGTCGAGCACGCCTGCCGCGTTCAGCCAGCCGGTCGGTTCCCACACCATGTGCGCGATGGGCGCATACACGAAGAGCGACCATGCCGACATGAACAGCAGCATCGCCGAGAACTTCATCCGGTCGGCGAAGGCGCCCGCGATCAGGGCGGGCGTGATGATCGCGAACGTCATCTGGAACATGGCATAGACGGTTTCGGGAATCGTCGGCGCGAGATGCGAAACGGTCAGTTTGCTGCCGGCATCGTCGTGGATGTACGTCATGCCGCTGAACAGCGCCCGCGATGCGCCGCCGATGAAGTAGTTGCCGGGGGTGAATGCCCACGAATACCCGATGACCCACCACAAAATCGTGACCACGCAGGTGCAGGCGAAGCTCTGCATCAGGGTGGCGAGCACGTTCTTCTTGCGCACCATGCCGCCGTAGAACAGCGCCAGGCCCGGCACGCACATCATGAGCACCAGCGCGGTGGAGGTGAGCATCCAGGCGGTATCGCCCGCACTCAGCTTGTCGGCCGCGACGAGCGCCGGTGCAGTCAGCGCGGGGGCGGCCGACGGCGCAGCGGGTGCTTCAGCGGTGGCGCTAGGCGCGGCTGCGGAGGCGCCGCTGGCGGGCTCATCCCCGTGGGCGAGCGGCGCGCAAAGGGCCGACATCAATACGAACACACCCATCGACCGCTTGATCATCAGTTCGCTCCCCTAAATGGCACTCGCATCGCGCTCCCCGGTCCGGATCCGCACGACCTGGGTCAATGCGAACACAAAAATCTTGCCGTCGCCCACCTTTCCGGTGTGCGCCGACTTCTGGATCGCCTCGATCAAGGGCTCCAGCATGGCATCGGTCACCGCGACCTCTATTTTCGTCTTCGGGACGAACTCGACCACGTATTCCGCGCCCCGGTAGATCTCCGTGTGGCCCCGCTGCCGTCCGAATCCCCGGACCTCTGTCACGGTAACCCCCTGCACGCCGATGTCGCTGATTGCCCTGCGCACCTCGTCCAACTTGAAGGGTTTGATGATCGCGGTGACGAGTTTCATGGAATGCCCCTCGGCTGTGCCCTTCCGGGCACCCCTTTCGGAATGCCGCTCGCTGTTATGGTTCCGATCGAAGGCGCGGGCCCGAGGATCGGCTGCTACCTCAGCACCAGCCATGCCAGTCAGCGAGTTCCCAAGCCAATCAGGGAGTTAGTGACTTGCCCCCGCCGTCCCGCGGCTGTCGCGCACCAGATCGGTGCAGAATCCGCGCCATCGACGCCTCAGATTGATGCGCAGTGCACCACGGGCCCCGCCGCGGCACCGCGCTTGTCCGTCCTGGCATGGACCCTGTCAGCGCAGCGACAACTCGAAGCGCACCGCACCGTCTTTGGCGACCGCCTTGTCGTTCGCCACCAAAAAAACGCGCGCCGGATCGATCTGCGTATCCGTGAGGAGGGCCTGCTGCAGGGCCTGGGCACGCTGCTCTCCAAGGGCCTTGAAGCGGTCGTCCGGGACGGTCACATGCTCGCGCAATGCACCGGTCAGGAAATCGATCTTCGCCGAGATCTGCTCGGGCTTCTGTTTGACGGAGGCCACCGAGTCCGGGTACTTGGGCTCTCCACCCAGGTCGTGTTGATAGAGGCGTGTCAGCACATCGAGCTTGGCGGCGGCATCGAGCTGATCGAAACTCGGCGCCGCGGTCGCGGCCTGTTTCTTGCGAGCGGGCGCTTGCGCCATCGCCTGGCTTAGCTCGGAGGCAAGCTCGGCATCGATGAGGGCCGGCCGGTCGAGGCCGGGCACCGCGGCGATGGGCACCTCGATCTTGAGCTGCGGACGCCCCTGCAACGCCTTCACGATGGCTTTCACCTTGTCCTCTTGGGACGCCTCGAGAGTGGCCGCGCCGGGACGGAAGTCGATGAACTGCAGATCAGGGCCCCCACCGAACAGCGATCCCAGCAATGCAAAGGGTGCGGTCACTGCCTTCACCAGGATGTTGACGAAGACTTTCCAGATGATCGGCCCGAGACGAAATTTCGGATCATCGAGCGACCCCGTCACGGGCAGACTGAGATCGATGACACCGTTGCGATCCTTGAGCAGCGCAACTGCGAGCTTGATGGGCAGCGATACCGCATCCTTGCTTTCCGTCTTGTCGCCGAACTCCAGCTGATCGATCACGATGTGGTGTTGCGCATCGAGCTTGCGACCGTCGACTTTGTAATGCAGCTCCGTGGTCAGCTTGCCCTTGGTGATGTTGTAGCCCGCGAATTTCCCGGAATACGGATTGAAGATGCTGAGCTCCATGTTGCGAAAATCCAGCGCAAGATCGGCATACAGCGGCACCCCCAGCGGATTCACCTCGCCCTTGATGGAGACCGGCGAGAACGCATCCACGGCGCCGTGCAGGTCCACGGTCGCCCGCGACCCCGGCTTCGACGACAACCCGAGGATGCTGCCATCCAGCTTCTGGATCGCGGCGGAAAAATGCGGCGACACGGACAGGTCCGTGAAGTTGGCGAGGCCGTCCTTGATGAGCACTTTCTTGATCGCCATGGGCATGGCGGTGGAGGCGCTCTGCGCTTGCAATGCGCTCGGTGCGGCTGATTCCGGGCTTTTCACCCGGCTCTTGCTGCGCGCGCCATCGGACTTGGCGACGGCATCGGGCTTGGCCGGAGAATCGGACTTGACCGCGCTCGGGCTCCTCAATGCATTGGTGACGTTCAGCGTCGTGTCCGATTCGATGATCACCCGTGCATACGGCTTGCGCACCACGACTTCGGCGATGTCGAGCCGGCTCGGGTTCTGCTGGAAATTCAAGCCCCGAAGGTCGAGACGTTCCCACTTGATCAGATCGTCATGGCGCAGGTCGTCGACGGTATGAAGATCCTCGACGTCGATATCGCCCGACAGGCTGAACGCTGGGCCATTCTTCGCTGCAACGCCCGTCTCGCCATTGGCCCGAAAGCTCACCTGCGCCTCGCCGCCCAACTTTCCGCTGCGCAGGGTGAGGGACGAGCGCTGCGCGATATACGGTTGAGCCGTGGAGAGATCGATTCCGGAGAGCTTCACCTTTAGCGACGCCGCCGCGGGTTGTGGCGTCACCTGCCCGCTCACCGCGAGCGATCCGGACTCGTTGATGCGGGTCTCGAGCTTCAACTGCACCGGCTTGCTCAAATCGAGGCTCGCCGGGCCGATCTGCAGGGAGAGGGGCGCCAGCACCAGCTTGGTCGCCGGCTGAACGCTGCGGTCCTCGGCGAAGACGCTGGCGTCGCGCAGATCGAACTCTTTGAGCTCGACCCGCCAGGGGGCGCCCGTATCGCCGGGGCCACCCGGCCCGGC
>Ga0182012_10006282_pt1 | contig 12133 bp, 11 predicted proteins | sample 612S2SmetaG_FD_120486 | JGI IMG/M metagenome (GOLD analysis project Ga0182012, IMG submission 120486) | Permafrost microbial communities from Stordalen Mire, Sweden - 612S2S metaG | ecosystem: Environmental > Terrestrial > Soil > Wetlands > Permafrost | place: Sweden: Stordalen | collected...
CGGCTGGGCCATTTTGGAATATGGCGGCGCTCAACTTCTCTTGTTCCTCTTTGTCGGCCTGGTGGAGGAGTACCTGTTTCGCGGGTATCTGCAGTTCACGCTGACACGAGGGCTGGTCGGCGTCGGCAAGCTCATTTCGCCCACACATGCACGCACCATCGCTTTCTGGATCGCCACGGTAATTACATCGGGGCTGTTCTTCCTGGCGCATACGGGGAACAGCGGCGAGGACATGGTTGGGCTGGTGCTGGTCTTCGCGGCTGGCGTGGTATTCGTGGTGGCTCTGTGGCGGACCGGGTCGCTGTGGTGGGCGATTGGATTCCACATGGCATGGGACTGGGCGCAGTCTTTTCTTTATGGCGTTCCCGACAGCGGCCTGCTGTTGCAGGGGCGGCTGTTTGCCACACATGCGCATGGCAACCCGCTGCTCTCCGGCGGAACGGACGGCCCCGAGGGAAGTATCTTATGCATCCCCATCATGCTGCTGGTGATTGTGGTGCTGTTGTTTACACGGTCTTCGCCGCAACCGGGGCTGGAGACAAAAGGGCATGTCGAAAAGGTCGCGTCGGAAGAGACTGCGGATGTTGAGTTGGCACGGGCATAGGCGACCTTCATGTGGAAAGAAAGTCGGAAATCAGCAAGTCAGCCCCCGCTTCGCGGGGATAGCGAGTCAGCAAGTCAGCGGGCGCACTGGAAAGTGCAAGTTTGATGCCTCCGCGGGTTGGCTGCACGGTGAGAAACAAAAAAGACATACGTGGTCTCCCCGGTCTCAAAATCGAGACCGGGGGCACCCAGCGGAGCAGTGAGTCCTGACCGTTAGAATAAAACTATGATTCGTGTTTTTCGTCCTATTCCTGTGGCGCGGCTAAAACTGATGGTGTTCGATCTCGATGGCACTTTGATCGACTCGGCCCAGGATCTTTGCAACAGCGTGAATGCGACCTTGGCGCACTTTGGCCGGAAACATCTGGAAGACACCGAGATCGCGAGCTTTATTGGCGATGGCGCGCAGATGCTGGTGCGGCGCGCACTGGCCAAGGAGCACGGCTCGCCAGTTGCCGAGGAGTTTCTGCAAACGGCCTATGCGTTCTTCCTCGACTACTACCGCGCGCACAAGCTCGACTATACCTACGCTTACGACGGTGTGCTGGAGTCGCTGGCGGCGTTGAAAGCCCTGCATGACCAGCCGCGGACCATGGCGGTGCTGACCAACAAGCCGGTCCGTCCGGCTAAGGATATTTGCGCTGCGCTCGGCCTGTCACCTTATTTCATGAGCATTTATGGCGGGAACAGCTTTGGCACCAAGAAGCCAAATCCGGAAGGGTTACAGGCGCTGATGGCTGAGGCTGGCGCTACGCCGGAGGAAACTGTCTTGATTGGCGACAGCAACGTTGACGTGGAGACGGCGCGCAATGGAGGGGCATGGGTGGTTGGGTGCACCTTTGGGCTGTCGCCGGAGAGCCTGGCTACAACCCCGCCGGATGTGCTGGTGGATTCTCCCGCGGACTGGGCTACGGCTCTGAGCCCGCTCTGAGATCGATTTATGAGGGAAAGGGGGACGCTCATAAGATACTGAAAAGCAGGTCCTTCGACTTCGCTGAAGTGCGCTTCGCTCAGGATGACAGGTCTATTTTTGATATCAACTTTGGACTCAGCGTACCAGACCCTCGCACATGGTTTTGTGGACCGTCAGAGTTCAAAGGGTAAATTTTATTCACTTTGTTCATCCACTGGCCCTGGATTCAGTCGATAATTGAGATATTGCCTCTTTTGTTTGAAGCACGATCTTTAGCCTGCTCGGCGTGGCTCATTTTCTATCTACTTTGGAGATTCCGCGTTATGCGCGCTTTTGCTTTGAGTATTCTTCTTCTGCTTCCCTGCTCTGCGTTCGCCGCAAACACTACTTCCCCGGCTGCCCCCACTGCACCGGCGGTGCATGGCGTGGTCGCCGACTCTACCGGCGCAATTGTGCCGGGAGCCGAGGTCGACCTGCTGGATACGAATGGGTCCGTGGCAGGGTCCATTCATTCCGATGAAGAAGGCAACTTCCAGATTGTCGCGCCGCATACGGGCAGCTTCACGCTGGTGGTTTCCGAGCCGGGATTCGATACCGTTCGCACACCGGTGACGATTGGCGCCCCGACGGGTGGATCTGGAGCTACGGGACCTTCCGCCCTATCGGCCGCCCTGCCTGCTCTGGTTCCAATGCATATCGTTCTGCCGATTGCGGCCGTGGCCTCGACCGTACACGTGAATGGGGACAGCGAAGACTCGACCGACACCGAGGTCAATCACGACTCTTCTGTGATGACTTCGAGCGATTTGAAAGCGCTTCCAATTTTCGATAACGACTACGCCAGCGCCATGAGCGCCTTCCTCGATCAGAACGTGAGCGATACGGGTGGGACCGGCCTGATGGTCGATGGAGTGGAATCCAATCGGGCAACTGTTTCCGCTTCCGCCGTAAAAGAGATTCGTATCAATCAAGACCCATACTCCGCGCAGTACTACTGGCCGGGCCGTGGACAGATGGAAATCATCACCAAGTCGACAGCCGACCACTACCATGGACAGTTCAATTTTCTGTTTCGCGATTCGGCCCTGAATGCGCAGAATGCGCTGGCGCCATCGAAGCCTTTCGAACAGCGCCAGAACTACGAGGGGCATATCACGGGGCCCATTCCTCATGCGCCGAAGACAAGCTTTCTAGGCTCCTTCAATCGCGTGCTCTACGACCAGGATTCAGTGATCAGCGCAATCGTTGCGCCGACTGCGGACAATCCGAGCGGAGCGTATTATGCCAATGTTTACGCACCGGCGCGCGACACCGAATTCAGCGCTCGGGTTGCGCACCAGTTTCGCGAAGGTGTATCCGGTTACGTGCAGTACAGCTACGAGGACTCCACGTCGCAGAACCAGGGCGTGGGCGGGCAAACGCTGGCTGCTGCAGGCTACAACAACCAGTACCGCGAAGACGACTTTGTGGCGCACCTGGATCAGGCCATCAACGCCGTGACGATGAACCAGGTTTCGCTGGTGGGCGAGCGCGATTCCAACCGCAACAGCAATGTCGCGGAGGGCCCGCAGATCAGCGTGCCGGGAGATTTTCTGTCCGGCTCGGCCCAGGCAGACTCTCTGGGCACGGAATATAACGTCCGCGTCTACGACATGCTGACCTGGACGCGAGGGCGCCACATGATCAAGATTGGCGCGGGTACGCCGCACATCGATCGCCGCGCATTCGATGACAATACTAACGCGCTGGGGAGCTATACCTTCGGCCCGACACTGGCTCCCGATGGCGTGACCGTGCTGCAAACGGCTCTGCAGAATTACGCGGCCAACCTGCCATCGGAATTCACGCAGAACACGGGCGACGTGCACTATGTCTATCACCAGCAGGAGATGGGCGCGTTTGTGCAGGACCAGTTCAAGGTCAATGCGCGGTTTCAGATCACGCCCGGGTTGCGTTACGACTGGCAGAATTTTCTTGCTACGCGGCGGCTCGGGTTTTCACCGCGCGTGAGCTTTGCATGGCTGCTGAGCGAAGACTCGAAGACGGTGGTGCGCGGCGGCGGCGGGATTTATTACGACCGCTTTGGCTCAGGGCCGTTGCTCGATCTGGCACGCTACGGCGATGCGCGGCGGAGGGCCATTGAGCTGTCGTTGAACCCGGCGCAACTTCCGTCCACGGGATGCGTGCCGATTACGAATTGCCTCACACTGGGCGCTCAGCCACCGTCGCTGGCGCAGTTGCAGCCCAACGCGAAGATCCCTTACCAGGCGCAATATGGACTTTCGATTGAAAGGCAACTGGGCGAGAAGGCAACAGGGGTGATCAGCGTTTATTCGGCGCGCGGGATTGACTCGTTCCGCTCCGTCGATGTGAACGCGCCTACGCCGCAATCGGGTTACACGGTGCGACCGAATCCGGCGTTTGCGCGCATCCGCCAGATGCAGACAGAGGGATATTGGCGGGGCGACGGGATGGACGTTTCGTATCGCGGCCGGCTGAACAAATACTTCACTGGCTTTGGGCGGTATACGTGGTCGCATTATGACTCGGACACGGGCGGGATTGGCTGGTTTCCGCAGAACCAGTATGCGCCTGACGATGAGTGGTCGCGCTCCGGCTATGACCGTCGCAATCGGCTTGGGATGTACGCGATGTTCCAGCCGGAAAGCGTATTCAATTTGTCAGCGGGGATCTTCGCGAACTCCGGAACGCCCTGGACTGTACTTACCGGCACGGACCTTTATGGCGATGGCCTGTTCAACACGCGGCCTGACGGCGTGGCGCGTAACTCGGAAACTACTCCGTCGTATGTCGACCTCGATGTTCGGTGGGGGCATGACTTTGCGATTACGCCGGATAAGGATGAGGAGGCGCCGCGGCTGGGATTTTCGGCTGGGGCATTCAACCTGCTGAACCACCCGAACCCTACTGGCATTGATACGGTGGAGACGTCGAGCGAGTTTGGACAGGTGACTTCGGTTGCGCCGCCGCGGCGGATTCAGTTGGGGATGCGGTTTCAGTTTTAGGAGCTTGGTTTTATAATTGAGGTTCGTGCGATCCCTGGTCTCAAAAGCGAGACCAGGGGCACCCAGCTTTTTTCTCGCCACGCCGAGAGTTCAGAATAGGGAAATTCGCCCTCGATTTTTCCACCTGTTCGGAACTTTCGGTGGACATTGCGCGTATTCTTTGGGGTAGGGGAGCTCACAATGATTCGCCGCATCCTCGCCTTTTCCCTGCTCTGCGCAGCCTTTGCGTCTACGCACGCCCGTGCGGAAGAGGACGCTGTCCAATTCTTTTCCAACATCAATGTCTCCTCCGCTTCTACTGTTCATGACGCGGTCTGCTTTTTCTGCAATGTGGACCTGAAGGGGAAGGCGACTGGCGATGTTGTGGTGTTCTTTGGAAATACGCACATATCGACCGAAGCTCAACATGACGTGGTCAACTTTTTCGGTAACGTGACGGCCGATGACAATGCGAATATTGACCACAACCTGGTGAGCATGTTCGGGGGTATCCGGCTCGGTGAGGGCGTTCACGTTGGACAGGATATGGTTGCCATGTTTGGCACAGTGCATACGGGGGACAACGTGTCGGTGGATGGAGATCGCGTGGTGCAGCCGGCATTTATTTTCTACGGGCCAATGATATTCCTGGTGGTGGTTTCGATCCTGATTGTGCGGGAATTCCGGGCTTATCGCAGGCGGGTTTTTCTGCGCGGGTATGGGTATCCTCCGCGGATGTAGCAATGATTTTGTCGGATTTGTGTAATCGACATCCCATTTCCCCAGGGGCTAAAGCCCACGTTGATTTGCGGCATTTGCGGCACGACTGAAGTCGTGCCCCGACACAAAGCTATTGCCAAATTTCGGTGTGGCTGCAAGACGCTATAGTCTGGAAACATGATTAACCTGACCGCGGGACCGACGGGGGTGGGCGTGCGTCCGCTGCGCATTGTGCTGCCGGGCGGCAGCGGCCAGGTGGGACAGACTCTGGCGCGGCACTTGCAGCAACAGGGACATCACGTCACGGTGCTTACGCGCGGACCCTACACGGCTCCATGGCAAACCGTGCACTGGGATGGCGAGAACGAAGGCCCGTGGACTGAAACGCTGGAAGGCGCGGACGTCTGCATCAACCTGGCTGGGCGGAGCGTCAATTGCCGCTATACGGCGGATAATCGCGCGGCTATTTATGACTCGCGGATTGGGACGACACGGCTGTTGAACCGCGTGATTGGCGCGCTGGCCGAGCCGCCGCGCGTGTGGTTGAATGCTTCGACGGCTACCATCTATCGGCACGCGATGGACCGGGCTATGGATGAAGCTACGGGCGAACTGGGCGGATACGAGCTCATATCGAAGCGACGACATGCGCCGGAGACATGGAACTTTTCCATTCAGGTGGCGAAGGATTGGGAGGCTGAGTTCTTTCGCACGCAGACACCGCGGACGCGCAAGGTGGCTCTGCGCAGCGCCATTACTTTCAGCCCTACGCCGGGAAATGCGTTTGCGATTCTACTCAATCTGGTGCGGTTTAGCCTGGGGGGAAAACAAGGCAATGGGCGCCAGTTTGTGAGTTGGATTCACGAGGCTGATTTTTGCCGGGCAGTTGAATTTCTGATCGACCACGAGGAGTTCGAAGGAGCGGTAAATGTGGCTGCGCCCAATCCCCTTCCCAATCGGGAATTCATGGAGGCGCTGCGGGATGCGTGGGGGATGCCGAATGGGATTCCGACGCCGGCATTTGCGATTGAGATTGGAGCCTTTTTTCTACGCACCGAGTCGGAGTTAGTGCTCAAGAGCCGTCGGGTTGTTCCGGGGCGGTTGCTTGAGGCTGGGTTTGAGTTTGAATTCCCGACTTGGCCGGAGGCGGCGGAAGACCTGGTGCGGCAGTGGAAAAGTAGGGAATAGGGGCTAAGGTGTAGTGTTCTGTCTGTGAAGCTCTTCGCATTTGTGCTGAGATTTCGACTCGTTCAGCAAGTCAGCCTCCGCTTCGCGGAGATAGCAAGTTAGCGAGTTAGCTGGTTTCGTTGGCTATCCCTGGGTCTGTTCATTGCGGATGTAACTCGCATCGCGAGTCAGGTTGCTCAGAAGACTAACTAGCCCCTCGTCCCTTGTCTTCTGCTATTTCGGCGTTATATCCGTGATCGGGAGATCGATGTGGCCGAGGAGAATTTCGAAGCGGCGCTGCTCTTCTTTCTGGTAAGTCGCCTGGTCGGGCCATAACTGCTTGATGAAGGCTTCTTCGTCAAGGTTCGCCGTCGTGGCCAGGGTCGAGTTTTTGTAGCGGATGGTTACGCGATAATCCCAGCGCAATTCTTCAGACACGTGATACGCGGGCGTGTCGATCTTCACCGAGAGTATGCGGCCTGTGGATTGAATCTTCTTGAGAAGTGGGTAATGGTTCTTGAGGAAGAGTTGAAGAAACTCCGCCTGGTGGCCCCATTGGCATTTGTAGTAATACTCAACTGTGTAGGGTTGATCTGCGCCGCCTTGCGGAGGCGCACCCTGCGCGATGGCCGGAGCGGCGAGTGAGGTCGCAAATGCAAGGGCAAAAACCGCGAGAAGGATTCTGCGCATAAAGCCTCCCAGATGGAATTGCAAACTTGGTTGCAATTGTAACCTTGAAAGCTGCGGCTCTTCGGTGATTATGGAGTCGCCGCCGGCGTGCGCGGGCGGATTCCTTCGCCGATAGGGCCTTTGTGGTGGAGCCTGGCGTTGAGCCACTCAGTCATCTGGCGCTCCCAATCCGGCACGCCGGGCAGTTTGTTCCAACCACCGGTGCCGTGCTTGCCGCCGGGGATGCGGACGATGTCGCAGCGTACACCGACGGCCTGGAGAGCGGTTTGCAGATTGGTCGCCTCGGAGTAAGGAATGTATTCATCCATGTCGCCGAGTATCTCCAGAAATGGCGGGTCGTCTTTGGAGACGTATGTAATCGGCGATGCCTCGCGTATGGCGGCCTTCTCGCCCTTCTGCGCAATGAGCGGATCGAGCAGGCGATGCACATCCGCATTGAGCGGAACAAATTCGAAACTGCTCTGCGCGAAAAGGCTCACCACTGCCTGTGCCCCTGCGCTCACTCGATCTACCGGGTCGGCAGCATTGGGATCGCCCGCGGCGTTCAACAGCCCGACCATGTTGCTGAGAAAGCCACCCGCCGATCCGCCCACCAGCGCGATTTTGTTCGGGTCCGCATCCCATTCTTTGGCGTGAAAGCGGATGTAGCGCACCGCCCGCTGCACGTCAAGCACCATGTAGGGGTAAGGATATTTGGGAGCGAGGCGGTAGTTGATGGAGAACACCGCGTAGCCAGCCGGGGCGAGGAAGTCGGCCACATATGCTTCGCTGCCGTTCTTCGCGTCGCCGCCATGGTAGCCACCGCCGTGAATGACGATGGCGACAGGGTGCACGCCGCGGCCTTTGGGCGCGTAGTAGTCCATGGTGAGAGGCTGGCCGTCGGCGGTGCCGTAGATGAGGCCGTCTTTTGTGGGGGTGCGGGTCTCGACGGCCAATGCGGGCGCGCAAAGTTGGCTGAGAAACAGGGGCACGATCAGGGCTAACTTTAGCGCGGTTCTCGACATGGCTGAGGCTCCAGGTCTTTTATCATACTTGGCTTTCGCGTGAAGTTGTTTCGTTCAACTTCCTTCGCGTCGGTATGGTCGCTCCTCACGAACAAAGCTGGATCAGGGATGAGGTTTCCCACCCATTCGACAGGAAAAAGTCGAATGGATGGGGCACCCAGCTTTGGCGGCGGATACGGAAACCTGTGACTCGCATTTCAGTGGAATAACAACTGCATCTTTTTTGTGGGCGGGAGAATCCTATGCTGGACAGGAGAGTTTTCGAAATGTCTCAGAAAATTGCATTTATTACCGGCGGAAACCGCGGACTCGGATTTCAAACGGCACTTCTACTGAAAGATGCCAGCACGAAAGTTGTTATCGGCTCACGCGATCTGGCGCAGGGCGAAGAGGCGGTTGAGAAGCTGCGCGCAGCAGGCGTGGACGCAGACGCGATTCAATTCGACATCACAAAAACAGCCGATGCGCAGGCAGCATTCGACTACTTCAACTCGAAATATGGGCGGCTTGACATCCTGGTGAACAATGCGGGCATTGCCGGCGGCAAGTTTCCAGGAACGGGTCCGGAGCACTCGGCCTCAGCGGTTCCAACCGATCTGCTGCATAGGATTTTCGAAACCAATTTCTTTGCTCAGGTGGCATTGACCAATGCGCTGCTGCCGCTGATCCGCAAGAGCGCGGCGGGACGCATTGTTAACCTCTCGAGCATTCTTGGTTCGCTCACGTTCCATGCCACTCCGGGGTCTCCGATCTACGACGCGAAGTCATTTGCTTACGACGCATCGAAGTCGGCACTGAATGCTTACACGATTCACCTGGCGTATGAGTTGCGCGACACCAAGATCAAGGTGAACTCGGCGCATCCGGGCTGGGTGAAGACCGACATGGGTGGTCCACAAGCGCCGATGGAATTGAGTGAGGGAGGCAAGACCAGCGCGGCGCTTGCTACATTGCCGGACGATGGGCCTACCGGAGGGTTCTTTCATTTGGGCAAGGCGCTGCCGTGGTAATGCAGCGTCCGCGTAATCGAGCTTCCCTAAAAGCAGGTCCTTCGACTCCGCTGAAGTACGCTCCGCTCAGGATGACAGATTTGTTGTGATCCAAGCTAAAAGCTCAAGGCGCTCGTACGGACCACCGTCAATTACAAAGAGCTTCCACGGGTTTTATCGTTGGGCCGTTTCCGTGGAAGCTCTCTGGTTTTCAGGAGGAGATTGGATGCAGCGTCTGAAAAGCACTCAGGCAGCTGTGATTTATGAATGTCCCTCGTGTTTGAGGGAAGCAGATGGATGGACTGGCCATTTCGCGAACACCGCCAGAGTTATGAAGCCTGTAACACAAGTTGTTAGCATCCCGCATAACTTGCGAGGGCCGTCTTGTTGGGAATTGTGAGCGTGGAGCCTTTGAAGTCCACGAGGTGACGTGTTTTGAAGGCGCTGAGAGTGCGGGTGACGGTTTCACGCGAAGTGCCGATGAATTCGCCGATCTCCTCATGGGTGAGCGAGAAGCGGAAGCGGGTGCCGAGTTCGGTTGTGTGGCCGCTCTGGCTGAAATCGAGCAGAAGGCGGGCCAGCTTTTCCGGCGCCGATGAAGAGAGAGCCACGGTGCGCAACTGGGCGCAGGCCATGCCGATCTGGCGTCCGAGTTCCTCGGTGACGATCTTGTACGCCTCGGGATGACGCGCCATGAAGCCGAGAAAGTCACGCCGCGCAATCCTTGCTATTTTGCATGGATAAAGGGTCTCCGCGGTCATTTCAGATGCCTGGCCGGAGAGTGCGGATTCGAGGCCGAGAATTTCGCCCTTCTTCGCGATGCGCAGAATGAGCCGGCGGCCATCGCTGGAGTTGATGGAAAGTTTTACCTCGCCCTCAAGGACCACGAACACGCCTTGTGCCGGATCCTTCTCAGAGAAGAGCATCATGCTCGCCGGATAAGCCGTCGGATGCTCCATTGACAAGAGGTCCTTGACCGCCTCGGGAGAGAGCTTGCTGAAGAATTCGCTACCGGCCTGATTCGGAAGTCCAAAACCGCGCATTGTGTCAGTCATTGTTTCCATTTTCCTGCTCCTCGTCTGAATGATCGGGGGGGATGGCCGCTATCTTCTCGGCAAGGTATTGGGTCCACGGAGTGGTGGCGACAACTTTGGGTTGAGCTTGCGTATAGATCTCTCTCAGTACCCGTATGCCGTCATCGTCCGCATAAATCACATTGGTTAAGTCGAGCGAGAGATTTGCCAGGGCCAGTAGCGGGGCCTTCTCAACCCAGACGCGGCTAAGTTCAGCCGCCCAAGGCCCCGCGACCCGCCCTTCCAGCGTAAGTACCGTCGCTACATCTGTTTGTTCAAAGCTGACTCGCAACGTAAGCTGGCTCGTCCTGCGCCATGCCCTCTATAAGGCACGGCGCATGCCAAACTCGGCTCACGATTGTTCGCAAGGCCGGAGTGATTGATATGCAAGGAGTTACGGGGAAAGGGAAAGTCTTGTTGCGAAAGGACGAAGGCAAATGTGACGAAGTGACGAAGACGAAATGTCGTCACCGGGACTTCATATAGTCACTTCGCTCGATGCCGAGCTTCTTCATCTTGGAATTCAGGGTAGTGCGTTTCAGGCCCAGGTGGGCAGCGGCGCCGTCGTCGCCGCCGATCTGGCCATCGGTTTCGCGCAGCACACGGAGAATATGCTCGCGCTCGGCTGCGTGCAGGGTTGGGCTTTCCGCCGTTTCGCTCTCGAACTCTTCCTGGACTTTCGTCTCCAGCTCGGCCAGCGGCACGTAGAGTACGGGACCGCGGGTGAGAATGACTGCGCGCTCCAGGAAGTTCTCCAGTTCGCGGATATTCCCCGGCCACGGCCAGCGGATCAGCGCTTTCATTGTGTCGTCGGGAATGGTCTCGATTGTCTTGCCCATTCGGCGGCTGTGCGTCTCTACAAAATGTTGGACCAGCACGGGAATATCGCTGACGCGCTCGCGCAAAGGCGGGGCGAAGACGGGAAAGACTTTCAGGCGGTAAAACAGGTCGCTGCGGAATTGCTTCTCTGCGACCATCTGCGCCAGATCGCGATTGGTGGCGGCGATGAGGCGAACATTCACCGGAATCGGCCTGGTTCCGCCCACCCGCTCGATTTCGCGCTCCTGCAATGCGCGAAGGAGCTTGGGTTGCAGATCGAGCGGCATCTCGCCAACTTCATCCAGAAAGAGCGTGCCTTCATTGGCCAATTCCAGGCGGCCCATCTTGCGGGCGATTGCGCCGGTAAATGCGCCCTTCTCGTGGCCGAACAGCTCGCTCTCCAGCAGGCCGGCCGGAATTGCGGCGCAGTTGAGCTTGATGAATGTCCGCTCGCTGCGCGGGCTGAGGCGGTGAATGGCGCGCGCCAGCAGTTCCTTGCCGGTTCCTGTCTCACCCTGGATGAGCACCGTGGCCGTGGTGGGGGCTACCGTCTCAATCTGTTTCAAAACCTGGCGCAACCCGGCGCTCTCACCCACAATGTCTTCGAAGTGGTGCTCGAGGTTGATTTCGGACTCGAGGTATTTCTTCTCCTGGCGAAATTTATCGCGTAGCTCCGCCATCCGCTGGAAGGCCATTGTATTGTCCACGGCCATGGCCACCTGCGCAGCAATCCGAACCAGGATTTCAGCATCGTCCCGATCCATTCCGCCTTCAATCCGGCTCAACACCCCCAGAGTCCCAATAGCCCTGCCGTGATGGACGAGCGGGACCCAGCAACCGGATTGCATGCCGAGCCTGGTGAGACTTGCGACGGTCCCTGGGGCGTAGGCGGCCTCAGCCAATCTCCGCACCAAGACCGGCTCTCCGGTTCGAAAAACCTGGCCGGATATGGTGCCCTCGATCGGAACATGTCCATCGCTGGAAACGACGTCAGCGTCGTCCGATTCCAGTGTTTGGACCGCCAAATCGCCGCTGGCCGGGTCATGAAGAGCGAGAGCGGCCCAGTCGTGCGAAACCACTTCATGGATGCTGGCCGAGATGGCGGTCAACAGCTTTCCGATGTCCATGTTGGCCAGCAGCGCGCTGCTCA
>Ga0182012_10006283_pt1 | contig 12133 bp, 6 predicted proteins | sample 612S2SmetaG_FD_120486 | JGI IMG/M metagenome (GOLD analysis project Ga0182012, IMG submission 120486) | Permafrost microbial communities from Stordalen Mire, Sweden - 612S2S metaG | ecosystem: Environmental > Terrestrial > Soil > Wetlands > Permafrost | place: Sweden: Stordalen | collected...
AGCAGGAGATTCAGGCCTATTACACGCAGCACCAGGCCGACTACCAGCTTCCCGAGCAATCGCGCGCGCGCCACATTCTCGTTACTGTAGCGCCCGGCGCAGACGCCAAAACCGACGCCGCGGCCAAGGCCAAGGCGGAGGGAATTCTCAAGCAGCTTCAGGCCGGCGGCAACTGGGACGCGCTGGCCAAGCAGAACTCCGACGACCCCGGCAGCAAGGACAAGGGCGGCGAGCTCGGCTTTGCCAAACGCGGCCAGATGGTGCCGGAGTTTGACAACGCCATCTTTACGCAGAAGATCAACGACATTGGCATTGTGAAGAGCCAGTTTGGCTATCACGTCGTCCAGGTCGAAGAGCGGCAGACCGCCCACGCGCAGCCGATCAACGAAGTCTTGCCCGCCATACAGGCCACACTCATCCGCCAGAAGACCGCCGCTGCCGAACAAAGCTATGCCGAGGCGCTCACCGCCGAAGCCGCCAAGAACGGTATGGAAAAGACCGCCGCCGCGCACCATCTACAGCTTGAAACATCGGCTCCCGTAGCCCAGCAGGGCGTTATCCCAGCTCTGCCCAGCAGCACGCAACTGCTGGCCAAGGCCTTCCAGGCCAAGCAGGGCGCAGCGCCCGAGTACGCGCCTTCGGGCGAAGGCGATGCCATCTTCCAGGTCACCGGAGTGATTGCAGCGCACTCCCCTTCCTTCGCCGACTGGAAGGAGCATGTGCTTGATGACTACCGCACGGAGCAACTGCCTACGCTGCTTGCTCAGAAGACCAGCCAGTTGGCAGAGCAGGCCAAGAGCACGAACGATCTTGCAAAAGCAGCCAAAGCCGTCGGCGCGACCATGAAATCCAGTGACCTGGTAGGCGCATCCGGCCAGGTTCCAGACATTGGCCAGCTTGGCCAGGTGGCCCCGCAATTGTTTGATCTGAATGTGGGCGCAATCAGCGCTCCTATAGACGGCCAGCGCACCGGCGTCGTAGCCAAGATCGTAGACAAGCAGGAACCAACCGCCGACGAGATCGCCAAGAACTTCGACGCCACCCGCGATTCCCTGCTCAACCAGCGCCAGAGCGAAGCCTTCAACGTCTTCCTGAGCGGCGTCATGGCCGACTACAAGAAGCGCAAGCTCATCCGCATCAACGCCCCTGCGGCGCCGACTACGCCGACATTGCCAGGGATGTAGAACAGACCTTACTCGACTTGAAAAAGCTCGCTGCCAATTGGCAGCGGGCTTTCTTGCATGCATGCCAGGCACAGAATGGCAGTCAATCAGTTTGGGGCGGATGGCATGTCACCAGAGCTCCTACCACTCAGGGTACCCCCTCCATGGCGCAGCTTTACCTCGCTATGGGTGGGGGATCAGCGCAGTCCAACCGTCTCAAACGGCAATCCGCTAAACGGCCAGTGCTCCGGCTGAGCCTCGATGTTCGGCGCAACCGCGACACCGGAGAAGGTTGACGGAGTTACAGTAACGTTCCAGCCATCCACCATCACCAGCGCATCCTCGCTATGCAGATCTGCCAACGCTGCGGTAATCGTGATGGTCTTCGCCTGGTTGGGAACCAGCGTGACGTAGTTGTCGCTGGCGTAGGCAGGCAACACGCGTTCGCCACTCTTCCGGCGGCACAGTTCGAGATGAGCCATCAATGCAATGTTTGGAGTGGGGTTGTGCAGAGTCACTGTTATGGTGGCGTTTCCATTCGCGTCCACGCGCTGAGCCTGCGCCGTGAGCGCAACAGCGGGCAGCAAGTTGAGAGCCGTCAGATCATCGGGCCGCTGCGGCTGCCCACGCCAATAAAAATTCTCTGAGATCGACTTGCCTGCGCTATCCAACAACTCCAACTTCAGAAAATAGACCGGCGAAGGCACAGCGGGAAACTCGACCGGACCGAGATTCGTTACCGCTTCCGGCGCGGCGCTTGCCTTGATCTCGCGCTTCGATGCCAGCGTTCCATCGAGACTATAGACAGCAACGCGAACCGTAGCGCCGGCAGCTTCCTGCGTCCGGTTATTTATAACCTGGACCTGCCCATCCGCTTCGTTGAACTGAACGTGCACCGGCTCGGCTGCATGCATGACGGCATAGTAGGACGACATCGGGTCAAGATCGTATGCGTAAATCTGCCATACGAAACTCGGATGCGCGGGATTGCTCATCCAGGTAATCACGCCGGTCGTCGGATGAAACATCTGTGCGTTGCGGCCCTCGAACATGGCGCGAAAAGCTTCGTAGTTGGCAAGCTGCGCCTTGCGCACAAAATCCGCCAGGTTGACGAGCTTCCCAAATCTAGCCGCCAGAATGCCGGGGTATTCGTCTCCGCCCGAAGCGCCTTTGGCCAGATCGTGCTCCGCCCAGTCGTCGTTGATCACCTCCCAATCCTTCCACGGCATCATGGCGTGAACCGATTCGAGAGTCGGGATGGATACGGAGCCGGTCTCTGTCTTGAAGTAGTCGTCGGTGATCGAATAAAACTCACGCGGCGCTCGCCAGTTATACGGCCCGTTCGACCGAACGCCCCCGCCATCTGTGGAACTCGGCTGATAGCGCCGAGTCGGCTCAAGCTCCGCCATCAGTTTGCGCAGTTCGGCATCGATCGCAGCCGGCGGGTTGCCTTCATTCCTCGCGCACCACACGGCGATGGAAGGATGATTGCGAAAGCGCAGAATCTTGTCCTGAACATTCGCAATGTACGTAGCGATGTCGGTAGGGTTGGGCCCATCGCTCGGATTCGGCTGAAAGAACTCGTCCCAAATGAGAATTCCATGCTTGTCGCAAAGTTCATAAAAGTCTTCGCTGGTGCTTTGCCCCACCCAGTTGCGGATAAAGTTCAGGTTGGCAAGCATGGTCAACTTGATCTCTGCCTCAAGGCGCTCGCGCGGTGCGCGCTTCATCGCCTCATCGAGTCCCCAGTCACCGCCGCGAATGAAGATCGGTACACCGTTCACGGAAATCGTCAGCGTGTCGGTGCCGGGCACGGAGTAAGTAATCTTCCGCACGCCGAACGGCACATCCTGCGCATCGGAAACATCGCCTTCTGCGCGAAAGTCCAGATGGAGCGTGTAAAGATTCTGCGCACCGTAACCGTTAGGCCACCAGAGGCGCGGATTGGCGAGGTGCAAGGCCGGCGTATCCTTGACGGAGAAATCGACCACTTCAGTTGTATGAGGCGCAAGTGTGAGTTGTCGCTGAAATCGAATACTCTCAATCGTGCCTTCAAGCATTCCGCTGACCGGTTTGTCCGTCCCGTTCTCCACCGTAGCCTTGACGGCAATATCGGTGGAATCGGTTCGCGGCAACGGCAACTCAGTTGTCACCAGCGGATCTTTCACCTGCACAGGCCCGGTTGCGGAGAGAAACACCTTCTGCCAGATTCCGGTGTCGCGGTCGCGCATCGCAGGCAGCCAGTCCCAACCCATCGTGGAGAGAAATGTCGGCCCATCGATCGCGCTCTCGCCGCCATTTGCGCCCATGCCCTGGCGCAGAGTGTGCTCGTGCGCATCTCCCGGATGCGGCTGCGGCGATACGAGTACGGCGATAACGGCCTTCTCTCCCGGCTTTACCGCGTTTGAAATATCGAAGTTTCCACGGAGAAACGCTCCGCGCGTGGAGCCCACCGGAACGCCATTCACCCACACCTCGGCCGCATAATTGACGCCGTCGAAGTTCAGCCAGATACGATGCTTCGCGTAGGAAGCCGGAACCGCAATCACAGTGCGATACCACCACGAAGTCCGCGCCAGACTCTCCGGAATCACCTCCGGCCGGTCGTTCTCGCCATACAGCGGTTCCGGATAAAGATGGTCGTTGACCAGCGAGGTAAGCACCGTGCCGGGAACCGTAGCCGCAATCCAGCCACGCGGAACGTATCTGGCGCTCGATATCTCCGCTCCGCGTGCGGTGATTTTGGATGCGTCCCCAAGCAGCCAGCCCTTGGCCAGCACAATCGGAGCAGGCTGAGCCGCAAACGCCATTGCAGAAGCAGCAAATATTGCAACGGCTGCTACTGCCGAGAGAAACACACGTCTTGCGCGATTTTTCAACGGTTGATTCTCCTATCTTTCTGTTCCGCAATCATCATGCCGATACTCCGCTTCGCAAGGTCAAGTCGCGAGGGTCAAGTCGCGAGGTCGAGCCGGACAAAAATTATCGTGGCTGGAATGTACGTTAAACGATCAGGCGGGGTTGTAGGAACAGATGCAGCAAGTCAGCACCCGCAAAGCGGGGCGGGCAAGGGAGCGAGTCAGAGAGTCAGAGATTCAGTCCTGCCGGCGCGGGTTCGGGAGATGGATAATGAAGATATGCAATTTCAGCGTTCCTCCGGCGTTCTGCTCCACATCACCTCCCTGCCTTCGATGGGCGGCATCGGCGACCTGGGCCCTGCGGCGCATGAGTTCGTCGATTATCTGGCTACGGCCAAGCAGCATGTCTGGCAGGTTCTTCCGCTCGGCCCCACCGGTTATGGCAACTCTCCCTACGCCGCTTCGTCAGCTTTCGCCGGCAACCCCTCCCTCATCAGCCTGGAGTTTTTGCGCGACTGGGGCTGGCTGGATGAATCTCGTCTCGAAGGGCTGCCCGGTCGCAGCGGCAATGTAAATTTTCACGAGGTGGAACAGCGCAAGCTTCCGCTGCTCTACGAAGCCGCCGGCAACTTCCTCGATCGCGGACAGACCGATACAAAACTATCTGATCAATGGGGTCAATTCGCCCAGTACCGCCACGAAAATTCCTCCTGGCTGCTCGACTACGCGCTGTTTGCCGAGATGCGCCGCGAGTTTCACACCGGCGCATGGGTTGAGTGGCCTGAGGCGGTGCGCAAGAGAGACCACGATGCGCTGGTGAAATTTGCTACAGACCACGCCCGCGCGCTTGCACTGGAAGAAGCGCTTCAGTTTGCCTTCTCTCTGCAGTGGGATCTGTTGCGGCGCAATGCGGCAAGCCACGGAATTCGCATTCTGGGCGATGTTGCCATCTTCGTCAACATGGATTCTGCCGATGTCTGGGCCAACCCGCATCTCTTCGAACTGGACGACAGTTGCAAGCCGCTGCGAATTGCCGGCGTGCCTCCCGATTACTTTTCTCCCACCGGCCAGCGCTGGGGCAATCCACTCTATCGCTGGGATGTTGTGGAGCAGCGCGGCTTCGACTGGTGGATCGCGCGCATTCGCCGGGCTGCTCAGCATTTTGACATCATCCGACTGGACCACTTCCGCGGGTTCGAAGCTTACTGGGCGATTCCGGCAGAGGAAGAAACCGCCGTAAACGGCGAGTGGGTTCCGGCACCGGGGCTGAAGCTGTTCCAGGCACTGAACGCGGCGCTTGGCTCGCTGCCGTTAGTTGCGGAAGATCTTGGCGTAATCACTCCTGCTGTTGAAGCCTTGCGCAAAGAGCTGGGCATGCCGGGTATGAAAGTGCTTCAATTCGGCTTTGGGGACGAAGGCGCGCGCATCCATCTGCCACATCGCTTCACGCCCGATACCGTCGCTTATACCGGCACGCACGACAACGACACAACGCAGGGGTGGTGGAATGCGGCGAACGACAAGGAACGGAGTGCCGTGGAAACCTACGTTGGCCCGGTGCTGGGCCGGCCCGTGTGGCCGTTGATCCGCGCCGGGCAGGAGAGCGTAGCGCAAATTGCAATCGTGCCGGCTCAGGACCTGCTCGAACTCGGCACCGAGGCGCGTATGAACACGCCCGCCGTTGCCGCCGGGAATTGGAGCTGGCGCCTGCCAGACACCCATTGGAACGCGCAGATCGCGGAACATCTTACATCTCTGGTTGCGATCACCGACCGGGACAACGATCCTTTGGCGAAATGAGTGCCGATAAATCTCTCGCCTAAGTGGCCATGAATGCTCTAGTCTTTCTGTTGACCCCTTGAGCCGATGGCAGCATGAACAAGTATCTTGTCCAAATTCGAAAGGCATTTCTCCAGGCGCTTGCCGATGACGTCATGAATACGTCCAAGGCGACAGCCTATTCCGGAATGCTCATGATGTTCCCTGCCCTGCTTGTGGTCACTACGCTTGTTGCCCAGGTGCAGGAAGACGGCGCGGCGCTGAGCGGATTGCGCGCACTGTTCGAGCAGTTTCTGCCGCCGGACACGCTGGACCTGCTTCAGTCCTACGTGCTGAGCCGGCGAATCCACTCCTTTGACCTGATCCTGTCCGCATCCGGCCTCGGCATTCTGGCTGGGCTGGGTGTAATGCTTTCACTCATGGAAGGCTTTCGCCGCGCATACAGGTTGTCCGCGGAGGATTGGGGATTCTGGGACCGGCGGCTGCGCGCCCTGCTTCTGTTGCCCATCTGCCTTGTCCCTTTGTCCGTCGCAACTCTTCTCATTATCTTCGGCCACCAGATCGAGCAGTGGATGATCGACAACTCGATTCATGAGCTGCGCCAGATCGTTCTGTTCTTTTGGCGCATCGTTCGCTGGTCGATATCTGTAGTAACGAGCATTACAGTTCTCACTTCGCTCTATCACTTTGGTACGCGGCGCAAGGAACACTGGGGTTGGGTGGTGCAGGGCGCGGTGGCAGGCACGTTCATCTGGTTTCCGGCGACGCTTGCCTTCGGCTGGTACGTTACACGCATTGCGAATTACTCTCGCATTTACGGACCCTTCGGCGCCGGCATTGCTACTCTCGTATGGCTTTACATCACTTCGTTCAGCGTCCTGCTGGGCGCGGAGTTGAACGGCATCCGCTATTGCGAGCGTGACAGACAGCGCGAAGCCGCATAGAAGGCCAAGTCATTCTCTTCTGTATTTTGCCGATACCGCGTAAGCCCAAGTTGGAACAATTTAGATAAAGAGACCGATCCAATTTCTCTGTCAGCGCGCTTGCGGCGATAAATTCAATTCGCGTTCAATCCACAATTGGAGTTCCCGTTTACAATGGAGATACACACATTCCCTTTCATCCGTCATCCAAACTGAAAACTTCCATCTATTCACTGCATGCTGAGAGAGAGAACGATCAATGACATTCCCCCTCCATCCATTGGAAACGTCTCATCCTCGCCGCGCAAAGATTGTGGCAACCATGGGACCGGCTTCGCAGTCGGAGCCGGTCTTCCGGGATCTGGTTCGCGCCGGCGTGGACGTGGTTCGCCTCAACTTCTCGCACGGCACGCATGAATACAAGCTCCGCTTCATCCAGATGATCCGCAAAGTCAGCAAGCTGGAGAACAAGCCGCTCTGTATTCTTGCCGATCTTCAGGGACCGAAGATTCGCACTTCCAAACTGAAAGACGGCCAGCCCGTTCTGCTCAAGGCCGGACAGCGGCTCACCATTACGCCGCGTGATTGTCCGGGAACGGCGGCACTGGTAGGCACCACGTTCAAGACGCTGGCGGAGAATGTCGAGCAGGGATCGCGCATCCTGCTCTCAGACGGATTGATCGAGCTCGCCGTGCATGATGTCAGCGGCGGCGATGTGATCTGCAACATCATGAACGGCGGACTGCTGGGAGAAAACAAGGGCATCAACCTTCCCGGCGTTCTGGTCCGTGTTCCCTCGCTGACGGAGAAGGACGGCCAGGACCTGGAGTTCGCGCTGAAGAACGGCGTGGACGCTGTCGCAGTCTCCTTTGTGAGAACCGGCGAGGATGTGCGCCAGGTTCGCAATCGCGTCTCTGCATTGGGTTGCGAGACATGGATCATCGCAAAACTGGAGAAGCCGCAAGCGATCGAGCATCTGGACTCGATCCTTGAGGCCTCGGACGGCATCATGGTGGCTCGCGGCGATCTGGGCGTGGAAGTGCCGCCGGAAAAGGTACCGGCTATTCAAAAACTCATGATTCGCCGCGCCGCCGAATTCTCGAAGCCCGTGATTACCGCCACGCAGATGCTGGAATCGATGATTGAAAATCCTCGCCCCACGCGCGCCGAGGTCAGTGATGTGGCCAACGCAGTCTTCGACGGAACAGACGCCGTGATGCTCTCCGGCGAGTCCGCCGTGGGCAAGCATCCCGTCGAGTCCGTTGCCATGATGGCGCGCATCGTCTCTGAAGCCGAGGCGCACATGCGGCAGGAAGATCGCAAACATCCCACCGCGCGCCGCACCCGGCTTTCCATCGCTGAGACCATATGCGAAGCCACTGCGCACGCTGCCGACGATCTGGATCTGCGCGGCATTGCTTTATTTACCGTTTCGGGATACACGGCAAAGCAGCTCTCGAAGTATCACCCGTCCGCGCCGATCTTCGCCCTCAGCCGCATTGAGGCTACAGTCAACCGGCTCAGCCTGCTCTGGGGCACCACGCCAATCCACTGCGGCATGTTGCAAACCGCCGAGGAGATGGTCGACGCCGCGGAGGAGTTGCTCGCCAAAGGCGGCTACGTGCGCCCGCGCGAAGTGATTGCCATTGTGGCCGGCACCCGAACCAAATCCGGATCGACCAACTTCATGCGCCTGCATGTGATGGGTGAAAACAGCCAGGGAGCGGTGCGGAATGCCGTCGCCAGCGAAGAAACCGTGAGTCAGGCAACTGTCTCGCTGCGCAGGAGAACAGCGCAGCGCAGAATCGCGCCAGAGAAGGAAAGCGCTTCGCGAGCGCAAATCTAGTTCCTCTTCTCGATGTATTCAAAATGGTAGCGCCGATCTCCTGATCGGCTGTCCTGAGGGCCTCCTGGCCCTCAGAAACTTCCCCTCAGGAACTTCCATCGATTCTGCCAAAAACTACTTACCGGTCAGCGCTTCCATTGTGCGCACGCTGCTCATCCGGCGAACCAGAACCGGCAAGCCGAAAGCAGCCGTCAAAGTGATCGCCGTCGATGCCAGATCGTTGCGATAGAACGGAATGCCTGCCACGAAGCAGGTTGCCAATCCACCAAGCGTGTGCGGATACATGCGTCCCGACGCCCAGACGCCGTAGTTGGACACGATGAAGAAGGAAGTGGGCCCGAGAATCGCGCCAGCCGCCACGCGCAGTACCGTAGTCCTTGCGCTTAAGAGAATCTGCCCCAGCACCATCGCGGCCACGTACCACGCCCAGGTGGTCACGTAACCCTCCCAGCGGAACGCGTAGTGATAGGCATACACCGTCAGGCAATAGTCGGTGGCCATCAGCACGGCCAGCGGTGCCAGCATCTCGCGCCAGTTGCGCCGCGCGCCAAAGTAAATGAGCGCGCCGCCTAACAAGGTAAAGTTCATCCAACCGGCATGGGGCAGGATGCGGCTTGCGACTGCGGCAAGCAAAAGCAGATAAGCGAACATTCTTGACCTCATGACTCTTCGATTACCAGGTTTCTCGCCGCCATGGAATGAGACGACCCTGCGACAGCCTGACTCATTACGACAGCTCGTAAGGAACGTCTATGAAAGCAGCACTCTCTCCATTCTCCGGCCCCAGGGTGTTCGTGTCAACAAAATGCCTTTCATTACGTCAATTGAATAGGTGGCGGGAGTGAAAATCCTTTGCAAATACACAATCCTGCCCCGGATGGTCGACAATAGAAAATAATCCGACGCAGGGAGCATATCCTGCCGGAAACCAAGCTGGAGACATGATGACCCCTACTTTCGGAGAACAATTCAGAAGGAGACTCTTGCAGACATCCGTCCTTGTCGCGTTGTCGACCGCTGCATCCGCCGCGCAGGCCCCGGTACCCGCGCCCACGCCCTTCGGCCCCGGCAACCCTTTTTACGCAGAGAGCACGCTTCCCTTTCATGTTCCGCCCTTCGACAAGATCAAGGACAGCGATTATCAGCCGGCCATCGATGCCGGCATGGCCGAGCAAATCAAGGAAGTGAACGTCATTGCCCAGAACCCGGCCGCTCCCACCTTTGAAAATACGATAGTGGCCTTTGAGAAGACCGGCCAACTGCTCAATCGCGTGCAACTGGCATTCAATTGCGTGACGGGCGCGAACACAAACCCGGAGCTGCAGAAGATCCAGGAATACGAAGCGCCGCGCCAGGCCGCGCACCAGGATGCGATTTTTCTCAACGCCAAACTCTTTGAGCGCATCAAGGCCATCTACGACAAGCGCGATTCGCTGCATCTCGATCCTGAATCCCTGCGGCTGGTCGAATACGACTACCAGCAGTTTGTGAAAGCCGGCGCAAACCTCTCTGAGGCAGACAAGGAAAAGCTCAAGAAGAACAACGAAGAAGACTCGACGCTCGAAAATGCATTTATGAACAAGCTGCTTGCGGGAACCACGGCAGGCGCATACTCCACAACCGACGCCAAGGCGCTGGCCGGCCTGAGCGATGCGCAGATCGCCGCGGCTGCGCTGGCGGCGCAGGAGAAGAAGGCGCAGGGATGGGTTGTGCCGCTGCAAAACACAACCCAGCAGCCGGATCTGGCGCAGCTCACGAATCGAGCCACGCGGCAGACAATTTTTGAGAACTCTTGGAATCGCACCGAGCGCGGCGACGCGAACGACACCCGCGACACCATCGCCCGCCTCGCCCAGTTGCGCGCCCAGAAAGCGGCGCTGCTTGGCTACGCAAACTTTGCCGCGTGGAACCTGACCGACCAGATGGCGAAAACGCCCGATGCGGCCATCAAGTTTCTCGACGCGCTGGTCCCCGCGGCCACTGCCAAAGCCGCCGGCGAAGCGAAGGAGATTCAGGACCTGATCGATTCCCAGCACGGAGATTTCAAACTGCAACCCTGGGATTGGGAGTTCTATTCCGAGCAGGTGCGCAAGGCGAAGTTCGATCTGGACAACGAGCAGGTCAAGCAGTACTTCGAGCTCAACAACGTGCTAGAAAACGGCGTCTTCTACGCCGCGCATCAACTCTATGGCATCACCTTCAAAGAGCGGCATGACATTCCCGTCTATCAGCCCGACGTTCGCGTCTTTACCGTTTATGACGCCAACGGTAAGCCCATGGCCCTCTTCTACTGCGACTACTACAAGCGCGACAACAAGAATGGCGGCGCATGGATGGACGTACTCGTAAACCAATCCAAGCTGCTGGGTACGCTTCCCGTCATCTTCAACGTCGCCAACTTCCAGAAGCCGGCTCCGGGCCAGCCCGCGCTGATCAGCTTCGACGATGTAACCACCATGTTCCACGAATTCGGCCACGGGCTGCATGGCATGTTTGCCGACACCGTGTATCCGAGTCTCAGCGGAACGCAGACGCCGCGCGATTTTGTCGAGTTCCCCTCGCAGTTCAACGAGCACTGGGCAAGTTACCCGGAAGTGTTTCAGCACTACGCCAAGCACTACAAGACCGGCGAGGCCATGCCCGCTGAGCTAGCCGCCAAAATCAAAAAGGCCGCTACATTCAACCAGGGCTATATGCTCACTGAGCTGCTGGCTGCCGCGGAACTCGACTTGCAGTGGCATACGCTGCCCGTTACCGCACCACTACAGAAGCCGGATGCTTTCGAGACCGAGGCGCTCAACAAGACGGGCCTCAACATCAGCTACGTTCCGCCGCGCTATCGCTCCTCCTACTTCCTGCACATCTGGGCCAACGGCTACGAAGCCGGCTACTACGCCTACCTCTGGACAGAGATGCTCGACGACGCGGCCTTCCAGTGGTTCGAAGATCACGGCGGCATGACCCGCGCCAACGGCGACCGCTTCCGCAAGATGGTTCTGTCGCGCGGCAACACCGAGGACCTCGACAAGATGTATTCCACCTGGCTGGGCAGCCAGCCGACCATTCAGCCGATGTTGAAAGATCGCGGACTGACGAATTAGGGAACATAGGGAACGAAGGGAACAAGGGAACTAGAAGTTCGGAGAATGATTAGGATTTCTGGGCCGATTCCTGAGTTCCCTCTATCCCAACCCACCGATGTTGGGAACTGGGATCTAGGGATTCGGTCATGGACCACCGGATGAGCAAACAGTCCCCTCGTTCCCTACGTTCCCTTGTTCCCTTCGTTCCCTCGTTCCCTCGTTCCCTCGTTCGATGAACCTATAATCCATAACTATGACAGCATCCGGCACAGCGCAGCAGATGGAGAAACTGCGGAACGAACTGCGCCGCCACGAGCACTTGTACTACGTTCTCGACGCTCCTGAGATCTCAGACGCGGAATACGACGCGCTGATGAATGAGCTGAAGCGCCTTGAAGCCGCGCATCCGGAGTTGTATTCAGCGGACTCACCCACGCAGCGCGTAGGCGGCAAGCCGGCCGAGGGCTTTCGCAAAGTCAGC
>Ga0182012_10006287_pt1 | contig 12131 bp, 13 predicted proteins | sample 612S2SmetaG_FD_120486 | JGI IMG/M metagenome (GOLD analysis project Ga0182012, IMG submission 120486) | Permafrost microbial communities from Stordalen Mire, Sweden - 612S2S metaG | ecosystem: Environmental > Terrestrial > Soil > Wetlands > Permafrost | place: Sweden: Stordalen | collected...
CGAAGCCAGAACCCAAGACGACCTGATCGCAGCCATCGCCTCGGCCCTCCGGAAAATCACCCCCCAAGATGCCCTCAACTGGTTCGCCTCGTGCAGCTACAGTTTCATTTAAAACGCTCTAAATCGCTCATCAATCAATATACGGAACTGACCGGCCGGCCGTCGATGCTACCGCTGTATGCATTCGGTTACTGGCAAAGCCGTTGTTTCTTCAACAACTTTGACGACATCCAGCACACCGTGGACCGGCTCAAGTCCGGTGGTCTGCCGCTGGACATCCTGGTGATCGACTCCAACTGGCCGCGTGTGGAGGTGGATTTCCAATGGAAGACGGATTTCTTGAGCGGCCACACGCCGGAGGATTTTCTGGCCGGCCTGCATGCGAGCGGCGTCAAGGTCATGCTTTCAACCAAGGGGCCGATGATCCGGAAAGATTCGGAAAATTATCCGGACGCCCTGAGCAAAGGGCTGCTTGCCACGGACGGCCAGGGCCCACCCTGACGACGGGCTATTATGGCGGCGATCTGATGGACTTCACGCGGCCCGGCATGGAGCCATGGCTCGCCTCCCAGCTCCGGCCGCTTTCGAAACAAGGCATTGATTGCTGGTGGCTCGACCTGATCGAGCCCGAAGGCGAACCGGCGTCGGCCGTCTATTATGCCGGCAAAAGCGCGGACATCCACAACACTGTTCCGCTGCTGAACTTCCGGACATATTTTGATTACCAGCGCAGTATTGATCCCATCGGCCGGCCGGTGATCCTGGGCCGCGCGGCAACGGCGGGCACGCAGCGTTACAGCGGCATCGTCTGGACCGGCGACATCAATTCCGACTGGCCGACCTTCCGGGCGCACATCCCTGAGGTGCAGAATTCGGGGCTTTCCGGCCTGCCCTATTGGGCCAATGACAGCGGCGGTTTCCTCAGTGGCTTCCTGCATCGCGACCGCTGCGGCACCCATGCGGAGCTTTACGAACGCTGGTTTGAGTTCACCTGTTTCGCGCCCATCACGCGCGCCCACAAGTCCGGGCCGGCCGAGCCTTATGAGTATGGACCGGTGGTCGAGGCGACGGCCAAAAAATATTTGCAACTGCGTTACCGGCTGCTGCCCTACATCTATACCGTTGCGCACGCGACGGCCACCACGGGCTTGCCGATGGTTCGGCCGCTGATTCTCGAATATCAAAATGACCCCGGTTCCGCCATGGCCAAAACGGAATTCATGTTTGGTGACGACCTACTCGTCGCCCCGGTCATCTGGCCGGGCGCGACCAATCGGGAGGTTTATTTTCCGCCGAGCAACTGGATCAGTTACGACGAAGGCTTTGAAACGCCGGGCGTCACCAACCTTATCGTGGCCGCGCCCCATGACCGCATCCCGTTGTTTGTCCGCGCCGGGACGATTCTGCCCACCGCCCCGGACATGATGTACACCGGCGAAAAACCGTGGGACCCCATCACGCTCAACGTCTGGCCGAAAGGTGATTCCACCGGCTCGCTCTATGAGGACGATGATCATACGACGGCGTATATCCAGGGTGATTCCACCACCACGTTTTTTCACTGCGTGGAAAAGGCCGGGCAAACCGTGATGTTCACCATCAAGCCTTCCAATAAAAAATTCAGCCCGCAGCAGTGGATCGCGAAATTTCATCTGCCCGCGATGGCCGCCGGCGTCAAACTGGATGGCAAAACCCTGCCGGCGGACACGGCCGGATCCACCGGTCCGGGCTGGTCACTTGACGCCACCGGCCTCACGCTCACCGTCAATCTGCCGGGCGGACACGTTGCGCACACATTGCTCATCACGCTTGACGGTTCACCAAAAGACGCCGTGGGCGGCCGTTAAAAAAATATCCGGGTGATCGGTTTTTAAATTTGGGCGAAGCAGCTTATCTGGTTCGAGGCGTGGGCAATATAAGGTCTTTTCCCCATCTTAATAAAATGGCGCGACTACAGCCCCGGCGTTAGAGTTCCCTGATGTTTATCATCGGACTTGGCACGTTCGTTCCGCCGCAACGCTACACGCAGCGCGAGGCGTGGAAGGCATTGCAAAACTGGCCGGGTTTTCCGCAGCTTCGGCCGCGTTCCCAAGCCATCCTAAAAAAAGTCCTGACCGGTGACAACGGCATCGAGACCCGTCACCTGGCATTGGAAACGCTGGCCGAAGTGTTTGACCTGACACCGGATGTCCTGCAGGCCCGCTTCACCAAACACGCCCCGGCGCTGGCCGCCGAAGCGGCACGGCGCGCCTTAAAAAATGCGGACTGCCCGCCGGAGGAGATTGATGCCGTGCTGATCAGCACCTGCACCGGCTATTTGTGTCCCGGCCTGACGAGCTACGTAAGCGAACTGCTCGGCCTGCGCCCCAATGTGTTCGCCCTCGACCTGGTCGGCCAGGGCTGTGGCGCGGCCCTGCCGAACCTGCGCGCCGGCGAGGCCATTCTCACCCCCGGCCGCGCCAAAAAAGTCCTCTCCATTTGCGTCGAAGTTTGCAGCGCCGCCTTTTTTATCGATGACGATGCCGGTGTTTTGATCAGCGTCTGCCTGTTTGGCGATGGCGCGGGCGCGGCGGTTCTGGCCAATAAACCGTTGCCCGGCCGCCGGCGGGTGGAATGAAATACACCGACTCGCGCCTGGTCACCGCCGAACGCGACACGCTCCGGTTCAGCCACCAAAACGGGATGTTGCGCAACATCTTGCGGCCGGAAGTCCCGCGGGTCGCCGGCGCGATCGCGGGAAAATTGTTTGCCGAATCACTCGTCGCCGCCGGCGTGACCCGCGAACAGATCACCGGCTGGATTCTGCACACCGGCGGACGCGAAGTGCTCCTCGCCCTGCGCGACCAGCTCAAGTTGAGCGCGGATGATGTCCGGCACAGTGCCACCGTGCTGCGGGAGTTCGGCAACATCAGCAGCCCGACGGTTTATTTTGTGCTCGAGCGCGCCCTGGCCGACGCTGTGCCGGATGGCCTCTGGTGGATGTCCGCGTTTGGGGCGGGCTTCAGTTGTCACGGCGTATTTTTAGAAGTGAGTCCCGCGTGAAGCGCATTGTCCAACCAGAACTGCTCGACTCGTTGCCACCCGACGACCCTCGGGCCGTCCGATCCCGTCGCGATTTGCGCCGCATCAATGCCTGGATGCAGAACCACGCCATCATGGCCCGGGCCTTGCATGCCAATTGGCCCGGTCGCGCGCCGGCCCGGATCACGGAACTGGGCGCGGGGGACGGAAATTTTTTGCTGCGCGTGGCCCAAAAAATCTCCCCGGCTTGGCCGGAGGTGCAGGCCACCCTGATCGACCTGCAAAAAAACCTCACTGCCGAAACCCTGGCCGGTTTCGCCGCCTTGGGCTGGCGCGCGGAAACCGTGGTGGCGGATGTCTTTGACCGGCCGCCAACTGCGGACGGAGGCGGAATTGTCATCGCCAATTTATTTTTACACCATTTCGAGGCGGAACGACTTTCGGAATTGCTCCGTCAAATTTCGCAAAGCGCTGAACTATTCATCGCCCTGGAGCCGCGGCGGACGCCCGGAACCTTGTTGGGCAGCCATCTGCTATGGGCGATTGGCTGTAACGACGTCACCCGCCACGACGCCGTGGTCAGTGTGCGGGCCGGGTTTGCCGGCAGCGAACTTTCCCGGCTTTGGCCGGACCGAACAAACTGGCGGCTCACAGAGCAACGCACCGGAGTGTTCAGTCATCTGTTCATCGCGCGAAAGATTAGGTGAACCATGACCGGCGCCAGCCCCATCACCATTATCGGCGGCGGTCTGGCCGGGCTGACGCTGGGCATCGGCCTGCGCGCGCATAATGTCCCCGTGACCATTCATGAGGCGGGCCGTTATCCGCGCCATCGGGTCTGCGGCGAATTCATCAGCGGCCACGGCCAGGCCACGCTCGCGCGGCTGGGTCTGCGTGAATTGCTGGATCAAGCCGGTGTCATCTCCGCGCAGACCGCCGCCTTTTTTTCAGCCACCCGGGCCACCGCGCCCCGCCCGTTGCCATCGGCCGCCATCTGCATTTCACGGTTCAACCTGGACGCCGCGCTGGCCGGCCGGTTTCGCACGCTCGGCGGCGATTTGCTTGAAAGCAGCCGGTTCGCCGGGGATTTTGCGGAAGGCGTCATCCGCGCCACCGGTCGCCGCGCCCGGGCCGGTACCGGCGGTTCGCAATGGTTCGGCCTGAAAATTCACGCTCGCAATGTCGTGCTGGACGCCGGTCTGGAGATGCATCTCTCGGCGCAGGGCTACGTCGGCCTCTGTAAAATCAGCGCCGATGAAGTGAACATCTGCGGCCTGTTCCGCAAAATGCCCGGCGCCAATTCGGATGCAACTGGCGGCCGCGAACTCCTCCGCGGTCGGCCCGGCTCGGCTTTGCACCGGCGTCTGGCGGCCGCGGTGTTCGACGAAGCTTCCTTCTGCGCCATCGCCGGTCTTTCCCTGCAACCACAGCAGGCCGCCGTTCATGCGGAGATTTGCATCGGCGACACCATCACCATGATTCCGCCCGTCACCGGCAACGGCATGTCCATGGCCTTTGAATCGGCGGAGCTGGCGATTGCGCCGCTCACCGCCTGGAGCCGGGGAACCTGCTCCTGGCCCGAAGCCCGCCAAAAGATCGCCCGCGAGTGTGACGCCGTTTTTGCGCGCCGGCTCGCGTGGGCCAAATGGATGCAACGAATCATCCTGACCCCCGCCTTGCAGAACCCGCTCCTCGCGCTCGCCGCCCGCAGCGACCGGTTCTGGCGGCTGGCATTCGAGCGGACGCGCTGATGCAAGTCGCTGCGGGCGGCCTAAATGACCGACAAATCAAGAGTTGTCTCTGGTCCGGTGCTGCCCGGACCAATCCCAAGCAAATTATCTTTTCTTCTTCCACCCGGCTTTTTTAAATATTAACCTGCTGGCCGCAAACAAATTTTAATAATGAAAACGTCACCCTCAAGTTCCACGTTGAAACTCAATCCCCCGGTCAACCGCCTCGTCGGCGACCTGCCCAAGATCGGCATCCGCCCCACCATTGACGGCCGTCTGCAGGGCGTGCGTGAATCGTTGGAAAAAACCACCCTGGCCATGGCGAAAAACGTCGCCCGCCTGATTGAATCCACCCTGCGCCACGCCAACGGCCTGCCCGTCGAATGCGTCATCGCCGACCGCTGCATCGGCGGCGTGGCCGAGGCGGCGCTGGCGGCGGAGAAATTCCGCAAGGCCGGCGTCGGCGTGTCCCTCACCGTCACCCCCTGCTGGTGTTACGGCTCGGAGACCATGGACATGGATGCCGGTGTGCCCAAGGCCATCTGGGGCTTCAACGGCACCGAACGGCCCGGCGCGGTTTATCTCGCGGCCGTCGGTGCCGGCCACACGCAGAAAGGCCTGCCCGCCTTCACCATTTACGGCCGCGACGTGCAGAACATCGGCGACACGGAGATTCCTGCGGACGTGCGCGGAAAAATTCTCGGCTTCGTCAAGGCCGGCCTCGCCGTGGCCACCATGCGCGGCAAATCCTATCTGTCCGTCGGTGGCGTCTCCATGGGCATCGCCGGTTCGATTGTGAACCAGGACTTGTTCGAAGATTACCTCGGCATGCGCGTCGAAAGTGTAGACATGACGGAAGTAGTCCGCCGCATCGAGGAAAAAATCTACGACGAACAGGAGTTCAAGCGCGCCCTGGCCTGGGTGAAGAAATATTGTCCCGAAGGCCGCGACTACAACAAGACCGGCCGCACCCGCAAACGCAAGGACTGGGAGTGGGAGTTTGTCGTGAAGTCCGCCATCATCGTGCGCGACCTCATGGTCGGCAATCCCCGGCTCGCCCGGCTGGGCTTCGGCGAGGAAGCGCTGGGCCACAACGCCATCCTCTCCGGTTTTCAGGGCCAGCGCCATTGGACCGATCATTATCCCAACGGCGATTTTCTCGAGGCTATCCTGAATTCATCCTTCGATTGGAACGGCATCCGCGAACCGTATTTGGTGGCGACCGAAAATGATTCCCTCAACGGCGTGTGCATGTTGCTGGGCCATCTGCTCACCGACAGCGCCCAAATTTTTGCCGACGTGCGGACCTACTGGAGCCCCGAGGCCGTCCGGCGCGTCACCGGTCACAACCTCACCGGCGCGGCCGCCAACGGCCTGCTGCACCTCATCAACTCCGGCGCCGCCACCCTCGATGGTTGCGGCCAGCTCACCCGCGCCGGCCGGCCGGTCATGAAACCCTTCTGGGAGATCACCCCGGCCGAGGCCAAAGCCTGTCTCGCGGCCACCACCTGGCCCCCGGCCATCTATGAATATTTTCGCGGCGGTGGTTTTTCCAGCGCCTACGGCACCCGCGCCAACATGCCGGCCACCATGTTCCGCCTCAACCTCGTCAAGGGCCTCGGGCCGGCCCTGCAAATCGCCGAAGGCCAGTTCGTGGATCTGCCGCCGGAAATTTATTCCGTCCTCGAAGAGCGGACGAATCCCACCTGGCCGACCCATTGGTTCGCACCGACCCTGACCGGCCGCGGCGTCTTCCGCGATGCCTATTCCGTCATGAACGCCTGGGGCGCCAACCACGGCGCCATCAGCAGCGGCCACATCGGCGCGGAACTCATCTCGCTGGCCGCCATGCTGCGCATCCCCGTTTACATGCATAACGTCGGCGAGGAACGCATCTTCCGTCCCGGCGCTTGGACGGCCTTTGGTACGGCGGATTTGGAAGGCGCAGATTTCCGCGCCTGCGCCAACTTCGGCCCGTTATACCGGAAAAGCTCCTAAGCTTACTGGGGCGCCGACGCGTCCAAAATTTGAATGGTCGTCGCCGGCCCCAGATCTGCCGGCGGCGTCCACGAACGCAACGTCCAGACCACCTGCTTGGCCGGCGTCACCTCGATGGCCTGCGCCGGTGCATTGGTGATATTCAACTGGCCCGACCATAGGTTGAACCAATTATTGATCAGCGTGTTGCCGTTGGGCAGCCGGGCCGCCAGTTGCAGGTTTGTGAATTTGGCGTCCGGCGCGTCCGCCGGCGTCCATTCCCAGACCGTTTTACCCGCGCGATCCAGCTCCCGCACAAATTTCTTGTTGCTCGCCACGAGGATGTTGCCGTTGGCCAGCGGCGTGGCCGACCACACACCTGGCACATCCAGGGACCAGAGCACCTTGCCCGTCAGATCATACTCCACCACCTTGCCCAAATCCATGTGCGCCACCAGCACCGTGCCGGCCGGCGTCAGGCGTGCATGGCGGAACTGCCCGTGCGTGGACTTCGGATTGCCCACCGGCAGCTCAAAACCGCCCGTCGTCTTCCCCGTCGCCGTGTTCACGATCACCAGCCGCGCCGGGTTGCCGTTGATGATGAACAGAACCTGGTCCTGGCCGAAGGCCTCCGCCGTGTGGATCTCCGTGTTCGTCGGCGCGTCATAATTCCAGACCACCTGCTTGTCGGGCGTGATCTCCGTCACCCCGTGCTGGTGCGCGAACAGGATGTTGCCGTTCGGCAGCACGCTGGCGTCACTGATCTCCCCCTGGGCCGGATGCGTATACGACCACACGATCTGCCCGCCGCGCACGATGAACATCTTTTCCATCTTCGCCTCGCCCGCATAAAAGAAATCATGCCGGCTCAGGCCGTTGTCCGGCGGCGGAGCCGGATTTTGCGCCTGTCCGGCTGAGGTCAGCCACGCGCTGACAATTAGGATTGGTATAAAACGAATGGTGTCGGTGTTCATGGTTAAATTATTTCCCAAAATGTACCCTGCGTAAAGCCGTATCAAGGCAGGCCCGGCCGCTTCTGCGGCACGGACAGCGCGTTCCAATAATAGGCCGACCAGAGCGTGTCCAACTTGGCATACTCCACATGTCCGTCCGCCAGCGCCACATTGATGCCTCCGGGATAAGGCGAACTGGTGGCGGCGTTCTTGGGTGCCTTGCTGGGATTAATCCCGTGCCGCGCGACGCAGACCCGCCACATCATCTGTCCGACGGTGCCGGAGTCGGCTCCGTCATACAAATCCGTGGGTGCCGTGTCCCCAGCCGCCGTGAGCGTACCGCTGTTCGGCCACCCGTCCTCGGCCACTCCGTCGGTGAACATGGGCGTTGCCGATGAATGCAGAACGTTGTCCTGTTTGTTGAAAAAGCCGCCCGGTGAGGGAACCGAGGTCTGTGTGCTGGCCCAATAAGCTGGATAAGGTTGGACCACCGGGCCCGGCGTGTAAATCCACCCGTTCAAGGTGTAGCTGCCGCTGTTCGTCAGGGAGGTGCCGGCGTTCCAGGCGGATGCCGCCGTGCCCTTGGCGCCCAGCGCAAAGCCCGGGCCGTTCGTGCCGGCCAGCGGACAAAAATTTGCCTTCAGCACCCCCACCTGGCCCGAGGCCAGCGTGGGCAGCCAGTTGCCGGTGGCGATGTCCCGGCCAATCGTTTGGTAGTCGCCCAGATACATGAACAACGCCACATCCATCTGCTTCAGATTGCTCGTGCAATTGATCTCCTGCGCCTTGCGCTTCGCCGCCGCCAACGCCGGCAGCAGTATCGCCGCCAGGATCGCGATGATCGCGATCACCACCAGCAGTTCGATCAACGTGAAACCGCCGCGGACCGTCCGGGCCGGCGGGTGAGGCGGTACGCCTAAAGGGTTGTGGGACTTATTCATGAGTGTCGGGTGCTGACGCCCACCACTAAACCCAGGTTCGCGGGAAATGAAAGGGGTTATTTTTTAACAGACCGGGGTCGTTTTTAATAATGTCATAAATTCTTTCCAGCGGCCGGATTACCGTCCGCCCGCCGCGCAACCGGCCGTATTCCATTGAAATCACCCTGCAAATTACTAATATGTGGCATGACCAGACACTGTCATCAATGCGGCGAACCTTGGGTGATTAGCGGCCTGCCCGGGCGCGGCGAAGTGTGCATGCAATGCCGCGCCGACCTCCGCGTCTGTCTCAATTGCAGCTTCTATGACCCGCGCGTCGCCCAGCAATGCCGCGAACGCCGCGCCGAACCCGTGCTGGACAAGGACGCCGGCAATTTTTGCGAGTATTTCGATTTCGCCCGCCACGCCTGGACCCCCAAATCCGTCTCCGACCAGCGCGCGGAGTCCGCGCGCAACCAGTTGAAAAAACTCCTCGGCGATTGATGAGCCGGTCCGCCAAACTTTTCGTCCTGCTCGGGCTGTTCTTCCTGGCCGGCCTGCCCTTTGCCGCGACCTACACCCAGTTTTATCCCGATGAACGCCATTACTTTGATGGCGGCCTGCGGATGCTCGAACACCACGGCTGGCTCATCCCGCAATATCCCGATGGCTCCCCGCGTTTCGAAAAACCCCCGCTCACCTACTGGGTTGTGGCCGTCAGCGAACGGTTCCTCGGCGTGAGCATCCTTGCCGTCCGCCTCCCCTTCCTGCTGGCGGGTTGCGCCACCCTCTGGGTAACATATCAACTCGCCCGCCGGCTGACCGGCTGTGAAACCCGCTCCCGGCTCGCCGTCGTCATCCTCCTCTCCCAGCCGCAATTCTTTCTCAGCGCCACCCGGGCCATGCCCGATGCCCTGCAAACCCTCTTCCTCACCCTCGGCGCGGCCGGCTTCCTTCGCCTGACCGTCCTGGCTGAAACCACCCCCGCCGCCTTCTGGCTGGCCTATGGCGGGGCGGCCGGGGCGACTCTTGGCAAGGGCTTGCTCGGCCCCGGCCTCGTGCTGTTTGCGTGGCTCTTCCACCTCGCCCGCGCCCGGGAACCGGGGGCATTGAGCAAAATCATTTATTGGCCCGGCCTTGTCGTTTCAACGGTTCTGACCGCCAGTTGGTTTGTCTACATTGCGCTCGTTCAAGGCAGCCATTCGGTGAAAACGTTTTATGTGGACCAGGTGACCGGCAACCTCCACGGTCATTGGTGGGATTCCGGCGTCCATTTGGGATTGTATGCCTTGGCGCTCGGCTTGAACTTTATGCCCTGGAGCCTGCCGGCCCTGGAAAACCTCTTCCGGTCCCCGGCCCATCCGGCCGCCCGGGTGCTGGCCGCCGCCCGCAATTTCATCCTGGCCTGGACCGTTCTGGTCGTGGTCATCTTTTCATTCGCCGAAAACTTCTCCCTCCGCTATCTGCTGCCCGCCACGCCGCTCCTGGGCATCCTGCTCGCGGACTGGCTGGTCGGCACCGCATCGTTCCCCGCCCTGTTTTCCCTGCGCCGGCTGTTCCTCCTCATGCTGGGTGTGCTCACCCTGCTCACCGCCGTGTGCTGGTTTGTGGCCGCCCAATGGCCCTGGTCTCAACTTTTTCCGGCGCTCCTCTTCGTCCCTGTGCTCGCCGCCCTCGCCCTGCTCGCCTGGCTGACATTGCACCGCCGTGCCCTCGCCCTCTCCACTGCCCTGGGGCTCACCTTCCTGGGCGCGTGGCCCATTCTCTTTGCCGCCGTCCTGCCGTTGCAACTGCCGGAATCCACCCATCAAATCGCCGCCGCCCTCCGGCAATCCCCCGTCGCCGCCGATAAATCCGTCCTCCTCCTGCACGATTTTCAGCTCGCCAGCCGCCTCCGCACCGTCCTCGGCCCGGACTGGACCGTCACGGAAGTCGAAACCTTTGATCCCGCCCTGACGTCCAAGTACCGTTGTATCTTGGCCGCCGCCGGTCAGTTTGCCCCGCCGCCCGGACCGGCCTGGCGATCCGCGCTCGCGGCCAATGTATACCGGCCACCGCCCGGGTCCGAACTCTGGGCGGCCCTGACGTCCGGCCGGTTGCCGGCCGTGCTGGCCGCCGATGGCAAAAACATGATCCTGTACACCCGGCAATAACCGACATGCACATCACCTTTTATAAGGCGGGTAAAATTCCCATCCCCCCCGCGCTCTACGGGGGCACCGAACGCAAAATCTGCTGGATCATTCGCGGCCTGCTTGAACTCGGCCACCAGGTCACCCTGATTGCCAACGCCCAAAGCCACATTCCCGGTGTCGAACTCCGCCCGCCCGCTCCAGACGCCACCGATCCCGCGCACTGGCACCGGCTCATCCCTCCCGCCACCGACCTCGTCCAAATTTGGGACAATCCTTCCGTGCCCCCGCCCAAGCCCTGTTTGCTTATGGTCAGCGGCAACGGCCGTCCCGGCGAAACCTTTCCCCGCAACACCGTCTTCATCTCCCAACACCACGCCGCCAACCACGGCTCCCGCCATTTCATCCATAACGGCCTCGACCTCAATGAATACACCTGCGCCGAAACCCGGGGTGATTATGCCATCTTCCTGGCCAAGGCCCGCTGGGCGGTGAAAAACCTCCCCGGTGCCATCGACGTCGCCCGGCGCGCCGGTTTGGAACTCCGCGTCATCGGCTCCCGCAACTGGCCCCTGAACCTCCAGCGCCGGCTCCCCGCCATCCGCGGCGTCCGCTACCTCGGCACCTTCGGTGGCGACGAAAAACACGACCTCCTCGCCCGCGCCCGCTGCCTCATCTTCCCCATCCGCTGGGAGGAACCCTTCGGCATCGCCGTCATCGAGGCCCTCGCCAGCGGCTGTTATGTCGCCGCCACCCCTTACGGCTCCCTCCCGGAAATCGTCACCCCCGCCGTCGGCTGCCTGAGCAACCGCGTCGCGGAACTCGCCGCCGCCGTGAAAAATCCCGGCTTGTTCAACCCCCGCGTCTGCCGCGACCGCATCACCAGCGGCGGCTTCACCCATCTCGACATGGCGCGCAAATTTGTGGCCTGCTACGAACGCATCCTGGCCCACGGCACCCTCGGCGATCCCGCCGAACCCGCCCCCGCCACCCGCCCGGGCTTTCACGCCAAAAAACTCCTGCCCTGGCATGATTGACCTTTCTTGGATTCCGGTGATTTTCAATTATTGTAAAACCGTCGGCAAATTCCGGCTTGGCCGCCCGCTTGTGGCCTAATAATATAGGTGTTATAAATTAGCGCACCGGTTCATGCACATCACCTTTTACAAACCCGGCCAAGTCCCCATTCCTCCCGTCCTCTACGGCGGCACTGAACGCATCATCGCCTGGCTGATGCGCGGGTTGGCCGAGCTCGGCCATCAAGTCACTTTGATTGCCAATGCCCAAAGCCACGTCCCCGGCGTCGAACTGCGCGTGGCCCATCCGGACGCCGACCCCGCGCACTGGCACCGGCTCATCCCCCCCGCCACCGATCTCCTCCATCTCTGGGAAGGTCCC
>Ga0182012_10006289_pt1 | contig 12128 bp, 10 predicted proteins | sample 612S2SmetaG_FD_120486 | JGI IMG/M metagenome (GOLD analysis project Ga0182012, IMG submission 120486) | Permafrost microbial communities from Stordalen Mire, Sweden - 612S2S metaG | ecosystem: Environmental > Terrestrial > Soil > Wetlands > Permafrost | place: Sweden: Stordalen | collected...
CCCATGCCCATCATGACTACATTCATGTGCGTTCCTCGTGGATCGATACCGTTCTCGCGCGCCACATACAGCACTTGAGCCACAATTTCGCCTGCCGTGAGGTTTCGCTCCAAACCCATCAAGGCCGTCAAGCAAAACTTGCAATCGACAGGACAACCGATTTGACTCGAGATACATATCGTGTTACGATTTTCCTCTGGCATGAGAACACTTTCAACTGTCCGGTTGTCCTGGAGTCGCAGCAAATAGCGGCGCGTACCGTCACTTGAATCATATCTCTTCTCAGCCGTTGGGGTACCTAAGGCCGATATTGTAACTAGTTGATCTAAAAGGGGTTGCGGCAAATTAGAAATTTCCGAAAAATTCGCCACGTGTTTCTTGTACAACGCGTCAAATAGCTGTTGGGCGCGGTACTTCGGTTGGGCTGGGCCGAGGAGTTCGCGCAAGTCTTCAAGCTCCATTCCTACAAGCGCAACGTTTTTCGGTGTCATCATGCCGTAAATCCAGTCTAGCGTCGTCGTACACTCTATTAGGCGTAATTCATATGGTTCAAGCACTTACAACAACTCGCGAAATCCAGCGCGCCACCCTGCCGAATGGGGTGAGGATCGTAACGGAGTCTATGCCGTACGTGCGCTCGGTCTCTCTGGGCGTTTGGATCGGCAGTGGATCGCGCATCGAACACGGTCCAGAGAACGGCATTTCGCATTTCATAGAACACATGGTCTTCAAAGGGACCAAACATCGCTCGGCTGAAGACATCGCCCGCTCGGTAGATTCGGTTGGCGGCGGGTTGGATGCGTTCACCAGTAAGGAACTGGTGAGTTTCAATACAAAAGTGTTGGACGAGCATCTGCCCCTTGCTTCCGACATTCTCGCCGACTTGGTATTGCATCCGCTCTTCCGCGAAGAAGACATTGAAAAAGAGAAAGGCGTAATTCTAGAAGAGATCAAGATGGAGGCCGATCAGCCTGAGTTCGTGCTTCACGAAACCTTCATCAGCAACTTCTGGAAGGGTCACGCGCTCGGGAAGCCAATCCTAGGCACCAAAGAGACGGTCAAGAAGTTCGGACGTAATTCTTTGTGCGAATATTTTTCGCGCGTTTATTCGCCGAAAAATATTCTCATAACCGCTGCGGGCAACCTCGATCACAATAAGATCGTCGATTTAATCGGTGAGAAGTTTTCGGGCTTGCAAGTGCGCGAGGGGATGGTAGAGGATTCGGTTCCCAAGACGTACGCGCCCTTCATCCTGAAAAAGAAAGAATCGCTAGAGCAGGTCCACATCACGATGGGTGTACCCGCGTATCCACTGGCGCACAAGCTCCGGTTCCCGCTTTACATCTTGAACACGGTGTTGGGCGGCGGGATGAGTTCGCGGTTATTCCAAAACATTCGCGAAAAACAAGGGCTGGCCTATGCGGTTTATTCGGAACTGAATTTGTTCCGCGATACGGGCTGCTTCATGATTTATGCCGGCACCGCGATTGAAACGGCGACGCGCGTGGTGAATTCTGTCGTCGATGAATTCCGCAAACTAAAACAAGAATTGATTGGCGAAGACGAACTGCGGCGGGCGAAAGACCATTTGAAGGGCTCACTGATGCTGAGTTTGGAATCGACCTCCAGCCGGATGTCGAATCTAGCTCGCCAAGAACTGTACTTCGATAAGTTTCTGACACTCGATGAAATGCTGGATAGCATTGAATCGGTTACCAGGGAAGAAGTTCAGCATATCGCGCAAGAGTTTTTCCGGTCGGAAAGTATCGCTTTGGCGATGCTAGGACGGCTGGGCAATGTGAAGTTGACGCGCAAAGACTTGGCGTGTTAGCAGGGTCAATCGCCAACGCGCAGGGCTTTCATCGGCTCTAGGAGCGAGGCGTGGTGCGCTGGCAAATAACTGGCAGCTGACGCGACGACGCAAATCAATATTGCAACAGATGCGATCGTTGCGAAGTCTGTCGGTTTCACCTCAAAAAGTACCGGTGACAGAGTTTGCGTGAAGCACAACGAAATGGCCAGTCCGGTCCCTAATCCTACCAGCGCGGTCGCCAAGACCTGACGCATAATCATGAGTATGATTTGGCTTCGTTCCGCTCCGAGTGCCATCCGGATGCCGACTTCGCGGGTACGGATCGATACGGTATACGACACAACTCCGTAAATGCCAACGGTAGCTAAGATCAGGGCGAGCACGCCGAAGACGCTGATCAGCGATAGCGTAAAGGTGCGTTGAACCAGTGACTTGGCGATATATGCATCCATGACTTGCAGATGGAAGATTGGTACTGCGGAATCGACGGCCGCCATTCCCTTGCGCACCTCGGCCTCGATTCGCTCAGGAGGCAAATTTGATCGGACGACCAAACTAGCCCAAGGTTGCGGTCTTTTCGCTTGGGAAAAGGCAAGGTACACGGCTGCGTCAGCGGGTTTATCGAGTCCATATTGATGAACATCACCCACGATTCCAACGATGGTCGCCCAAGGAGCGCTGTCGTCGCGATCGTCCATCTGAATGTGTTGGCCGATAGCGTCTTGTTGGGGAAATTGGATACGAGCACACGATTCGCTGACAACTGCCACGGGAGCGACACCGCGTTTGTCCTGCTCTTCGATCAACCGGCCACGCAACAGCGGAATCTTCATAGCACGGAAATAATCAGGCGAAACATAATATTCGTCGAGCCGCGGAGCGCTGCCCGTGCTGGGCAGAACGTGTTCCCGAATGTAGAGGCGTCGGGTTTCGGGATGGCTGAGCGGGAGAGTGCTAGCGTATCCGGCGGTCTCTACGCTGGGAATGGTTTTCATGCGAGCCACCACAGCATCGTAGTAGCTTAAAAGTTTTTCGGGCGTCTCACCTGAAGGCAAGAGGCTCAGTGTAAGCACGTGGCGCGGATCGTAACCTGGATCCACCGCCATTAATCGTAAATAGCTTTTGCCGAACAAGGCGACGCCCAAAACTAAAAGGAAGGCCAGCGCGATTTCACAGGTGATGAGCGCGTTTAGAAAATCGTGCTTGCCGGCTGATTGGCTAGAAGTTGTTGCTCCTTTGAAGGCGTCTTGAAGGTCGAGCCTCGAAACTTGCCACGCCGGGAACAAGCCGATCAGCAGACCGGTAATCATGCTCACCAATAAGCCCCAAAGGAGGATTGAGGTGTCGGGTGCAATTTCGTCCGCGCGCGGGAGTTCGGTAGTAACGAGATGCGAGATGAGGTTAGTGGTCCAGTAAGCCAAAGCGACGCCAGCGATCCCGCCGGCGAAGGCCACCAGCAAACTTTCCGTTAGCATTTGGCGAATCAGGCGTCCGCGCCCCGCACCGAGCGCAGCGCGCAGGGCCATTTCGACCCGCCGTCCAGTGGCACGAGCCAGCAACAGATTCGTGATATTCGCGCAGGCCAAGAGCAGCAGCAGGCCCACTGCTCCAAAAAGAATCCACAGGGCCGTGTCGAACCGGCCGACCAATTGTTCCCGAAACGAGGTGACGACAACGAAGGCGTCGCTCGGATAATCGTCTGGGTATTCGTGTGCTAATTCGCGCATGATGCCGTTTAGTTCAGCCCGTGCTTGCCCAACGCTGACACCTCGTTTCAAGCGCCCGATCAGCCGCAAGCCCCGGCAGGAGCGGCACGAATGGTCGCTCCAATCGATCCCCTGCGCTGCGAACACTTGCGGCACTTCTCCGGGGTTCGACATGTGGAGCGGATGGAAGTCGGGCGGTAAAACGCCGATGATCTGGTAACTACCTTGGTTGGCAGGAACGGTGCGGCCAATCACTGTAGGATCGCCGCCGTATCTGCGCTGCCAGAATCCGTACGTGAGAATTAGCTTGTCCGCGCTGTTGGGGCGATCGTCTTCGCGAGTGAACGCGTGGCCAAGAAGCATGTTAATGCCGAGCATCGGGAAGAAATCGTAAGTGACTCGCATGCCGCGGATGAAATCGGCGTGCCCGCCGCGATTGATAAGCCTGGTGGCGAAATCGCCCCACAGCGCGAACGTTTCAAACGATCGGCCGCGCTGCTGGAAATCGTAAACGGTAGGGACTGCCACGCTTTGCGGGTTGGTAGTGTGGCTATCGGACTCAGCGATCATGACAAGGCGGTCTGGCTCGCGGAAAGGCAGTTGGTTTAGCGAAACGGACTTGAGAATGCTGAATGTGGCGGTGTTCGCGCCAACGCCTAGCGCCAAGGTCACGATAGCAACACTCGTGAAAACAGGCGCCTTGAGCAAGGAGCGCGTACAAAGGCGTATGTCCTGCAACAGGATATCGAGCCAGACGGGGAAAGGGAACACGTTGCTTAAGACCAGAATCGCATGGCAAACTTGACCTGTTATTTTTATCTGGGTAATATTATTTTATCTGGATAAAACATGGTTGAAACTGTTTCGGCCTTTGCGACAACGACAAGGATTGCCACCGGCGAATTGCGGCAAGTGATCGCGAAAGCCAAGTCCGTCTTGGAGCGCGATCAATGGGCGCAGGTCCTCATTTTTGATGATGTGACGGGCGGTCTAATTGATGTGGATTGGAGCGGCACTTTCGAAGAGGTGCTGAAGCGACTGACTTACCGGCTTTCTGCGATGCCGGCAAATGCTGAGCCGAAGGAAGTGGATTCGCGGAGGCCTGGCCGGCCCAAGCTCGGCGTTGTCGCGCGAGAAGTGACACTGTTGCCCAGGCATTGGGAATGGTTGGCAAGCCAGCCTGGAGGCGCTTCGGTTGCGTTACGCAAGCTTGTCGAACACGCTAGAACCGCAAACCAGGGAAAAGACAGGCGTCGGCGGGCGCAAGAAGCCACCTATCGATTTATGTCGGCAATGGCTGGGAATGAACCTGGTTTTGAAGAGGCGAACAGAGCCCTGTTTGCCGGGAAATCCGAACGCTTCGCAGAAATGGTAGAGGGCTGGCCGATCGATATTCGAGACTATGCGAAGAGGTTGGCCAAGGCAGCGTTTGAGTCTGAAGTAGCTTGATCTCACTGCCATCCTGACGGCGTGACATCGCTTCTCGAAAAGGCGCTAGAGAAGGTCGGCGTTTTGCCGGCGGATGAGCGGGACTCACTTGCGGCGCAAATTCTAGATTCGCTCGCCGATGCGATCCGTCGTCCTGTGGTGGCGACGGATCGCATTGGCGAATCTAGAAGCGCCGAACCAATGGTTCGGGAGCGGGAGCGCTCTCGCGAACTTCCACGATTTCATCCTCGGGAACCAGCGAGATAACAGTTGCGCGTAAGCCCTCCGGTAGTTTTTGGAGTAGGACCGTTTCGCCATCGGGCAGTTTGATGGCGTCTCTGTAGGCGTAGCTTCTTTCAGAAAGCTGTGTGAATTCTACGCTTTCCAGTTCTAGCGCTTCGAACCCAGGTCGCGCATTCTTGGGGACTTCTGAAACCAGCAAGCGAGCTCCTGGCGGTATGCAAACCGCCGTAAGACCGCATTTCCGACGCGGAAAAATCCAGCGCATGAAACTGGCCCAGCCGCGCGCCAGCTCGCTTCGGCTCATTTCCTGCTGCAGCTCAGCGGCGGCGCAGAATCCCATGCTTCCGGTGTCAAAACGATGGAGAACCAGATCGTCCGATTCGCACGCCAGCCGGTTATTAACAGTGTAGAGAGAGTAATCGCACATCTTAAAAAAGAACACCTGCTCCTTTGATCTTAGAAGTGGGTGTTCGAGCCGGGAAGTCTCAACCAGTGCGGAAAATTACTTGGAATCGATATAGTCGATCAAGGTCGCGATTTCGTCCGGTGTGAGACGCTTGCCGAATGCCGGCATAACGGCACCGCCAAATTTGATTCGCACTTCAACATACTGCCGGCTTGGCTTGCCATGGCTCATCGGCAAAGTTTCATTCTTGAAAAGGTGGTTGAGACTGGGGCCGAACTTGCGCGAGTGCGCCTTGTCCTTTTCAATATCGTGACAAACGGCGCAGTTTTCGCGGTACAGGTCGCGGCCGATAGCCAAGTGCGGCGATTGAGCGGAGAGGAGTGAAGTCGCGGCAAAGAAGATTAGTAGATGTGCCCTCATGCGGCTTTCTCCAATTTAGCGACGTTTGCCGCACCGGCACTTCGAAGAATGGTGGCGGCGCTATCAAACTTTTCCGTCGCACAACGGATGCGCAGGCAGATGGTCTCTGGCTCAACCGCTGGAACCGGAACGCTCTTATCACGCCGCAACAAACCGCTCTCCCAAATAAACCAGCCGAACGTAGTGAGAATGGCCCCAAGCATGGTGATCTCATAAAAGACCACTCCGGTTGGCCAGAACGAGAAGATTGGCATGCCACCAGTAACTAAACGGTAGTTGTGTTGCGTGAAGTAAACAAAGCTGACAATAAGCAAAAAGAATAGTACTGCGCCCGACACGACGGCTAGAGACATGTGGCTGGGACGGTCAAGCACACCGTGCGGAAACTCGACTGGTTCATCGGAAAAGACGGCCAGATCATCCGGCCCGTAGCCGCCCGCTTTTAATTGGTTGATGGCTTGAACGGCAATTTCCTTCGAAGAGAACGTGCCGGTTAGGTAAGTGCTCACGCATCCTCCTGTTCATGCGGTTCAAACTCCCACACAGAGACGATAGGAAACAATTTAGAGAACACCAAATACAGCGCGGCCATGGCAGCGAAAGTGGCGACGGTGATCGAGATCTCCACCCAGCTTGGCGAATACCTGCCCCAACCGGCCGATAAACGCGGCATGCTAAGCGTGGGAACAATAATCAGATAGCGCTCTAACCACATACCGATAAGCACGCCGACCGAAGCGATGGTAGCTGTAGTGATATTTCGAAGCCGGCGAATCCCCAGCAGTACGAATGGCACCACGAAATTGACGAACACCATGATCCAGAACTCGGGAGAAAATTTCCCACTCACGCGGGCGCCGAACACGTTCATCTCTTTCGGCTCGTTACCGTACCAAATCGTAAGATGCTCAGCGAAAGTGAAGTAGAGCCAGAGCAGGCTCATCAGCAGCAACAGTTTCGCAAGATTGTGGAAGTGATGCGGCAGCAAATAACTTTCAAGATGCATGGTGCGGCGAATGATATTCAACGCCACAATCAAGCCGGCCAAGCCGCTAAAGATTGCGCCAACTACGAAATAGGGGGCGAAGATCGTGCTGTGCCACATGGGCGCAATGGACATCGCGAAATCCCAAGCCACTACGCTGTGAACAGATACGGCAACCGCCAGAATAATTCCCGCCATCAACTTCATGGCTCGTTCTAATGCGTGCCACTCCCGATCGCTGCCAGTCCATCCAAGAGCCATCACTTTGTAGAGAAGAAGACGCCAGCCGGTAGCTTTTTCTGCCAGTTGCGCGACATCGGGAATCATCGGCAGATAGAGAAATATAAGGCTGCCCGTTAAATACGTCGAGATTGCCGTGACATCCCACATCAGTGGCGAACGAAAGTTCGGCCATAAGAGACGCGAATTTGGATAAGGGAACAGCCAGTAGAAAAGCCAAACGCGCCCAAGATGCACCAGCGGGAACATGCCGCCAATCATGAGCGCGAAAGCGGTGATCGCTTCAGCCGCGCGCGTAACCGGCTTGCGCCAGTTAGCATCAGTGAGCCGAAGAATCGCGCTGATCAAGGTGCCGGCATGCGAGATGCCGATCCAGAATACGAAATCGACGAGATAGAGTCCCCAAAATACTGGCCGCCGAATACCTGCGACGCCGATTCCAGTGTGGATCTGATAGCCCCAGGCAGCGAGTCCCCAGGCCGCGATTGCCCCCAGTAGCGCCAGGACCACAGTGTAGCTCCTGCTCGCGCCAGACAATGGACGCCATAAATCTTCGCGCACTTGGTGGTACGGAATTGTTAGTTGGGCCAAGCTACTTCGCCCTCTCTAGGTAAAAAACTTTCGGCTTGGTTCCGAGATCCTCCAGCAACTGCGTAGCGCGAGCACTCTTAGCTAACAGTGAAACCCAGCTTTCAGGGTCGTTAAGATCTCCAAACACCATCGCCTCAGCGGGACAAGATTGCGTACAAGCGGTCTGTATGTCTCCGTCTTTGAGTGCTCGTCCTTCAGCGCGCGCATCGTCTTTGGCACGGGTAATTCGCTGCACGCAGAACGTACATTTCTCCATGACGCCGCCTTCGCGGATTGAGACATCAGGATTGTGTTGGAGTTGCAAAGGCTCAGTCCACACGGGATCGAACCAGTTAAAAAATCGCACCGAATAAGGGCAATTGTTGCCACAATAACGCGTGCCTACGCAACGGTTGTAGACTTGCACGTTCAAGCCTTCGTCGTTATGGTAGGTGGCATACACAGGGCAAACCGGTTCACATGGCGCTTCGTCACACTGCTGGCAGAGCACCGGGCGGTATTTCACCCGCACATCGGGAAACTCGCCTTCATAGTAGCGATCGACGCGAATCCAATGCACTGCGCGGCCTTTGGCTGCGGACTCTGCATCGGATACTGACAAATTATTTTCCGCGTGGCACGCCGCGACGCAAGCCTGGCATCCGGTACAGCGGTCTAGATCGATAGCCATGCCCCAGCGATGTGGAGTTTTATTTTGTTCGCTCATGAGCGTCCCCATGGTCCTTGTTCGCGATCTTGCGGCGAGAACTGAATCAATTCGCCCGTCCCGTTGCCCAGCCTCTCCAGCCGCACACGAGTGCCGCCAGTTACTAAGACTCCAGTCGCCTCTTCAAATGTTTGCGCCAAAATCGAAAGCGGATTAGCTCCGCGCCCAGACGCGTATCGTCCGTAATGAGTGTGCCCTTCCCCGATAGCCATGCTCAACACACCAGGAAGAGCGGCCGGATGAACGTAGGCAAACGCTTCGAGCGAACCTTTAGGTGAAGTGACGCGCACGCGGTCTCCATTCGCAATATTGAGTTTGGCCGCAGCCTTCGGGTCGATTTCAATTGGAAGATCCCACATGGCGCTAGAGGCCGGATCTGGCAACTCCTGCATCCACGGGAGGTTTGCCGCCCGGCCATCGTGATATTGCAACGAAAGGTAAGGCTGGAGTTGAAAAGGAAATTGCTCAGGCGCGCCAATTTCGTTCGCAGATCTAGCGGCTAGACGGGAGTTCGCAGGCTTCGTGGCAGTTGGCGGCGCGACAGCGACATGTGCTTCAGCGAATGCCTTGGTGCTTTCCGGCGAGAAAGGCAAATTCATCTTAGCTGCAATGTCTGCTAATGTTTGCGGCAACGCGCGCGTGTCATACAGTGGGCGAACGAACTGCTCGCCGATGGCCACAGTCTGCGTCACCGGCGAAACAACTGCGGCTTCTGTTTCGAGCGCGTGATGATCGGGAAGGATCACGTCGGCACAGGCGGTCGAATCGTCTATGAAGTTCCCGAAGCTGACAATGAAATCTTTGTCACTCAGCGGAGTGCCGAGCGTATAAACAGGATTCTCGCCATCGAGCAGAACGACGCGCGCTTGCTGAATCGCCTCTGCGAGACTGCCAGACGAGACCGGACTAGCGCTGCCTTGCTTAGCGGAAACACCAAGCATCAGATTCAAATAATGCGCTGCTACGAGACCATCCAACGAATTGCTATGAATGGTGGAAGCCCCCGCTAGAACCACAGGACTTTCCGACTGGCCCAACTCGCGCGCGATACGGCGAAGCTTCTTTTCGTCGATACCTGTTGCTTTGATTAAACCTGCGAGGTCTGCGGCGTCAAGCGATTCGCGAGTCACAGCCGGCAAGGCGTCGGCATGGCGCGCAAGTTTCTCTTCGAGAAGTATCCGCATCAAGGCGAGCACAAGTTGCGGCTCGGCGCCAGGGCGTACCGGCAGCCATTCGTCGGCGCTTGCCGCGGTCAATGACAAACGCGACTCGGCCTGAACCAAACGCCCACGAATATCTGGGCGTCCCTGACGCATTTCGCCAAACTGCCGCGCATAAAAAACAGGCGATACCCAGCCACCCAAAAAATCAGCGCCAACGCCCAAAACAAAATGTGCGGATGCAATATCGTAAACGGGCAGCGCTTGCCAGCCAAAAACCATTTCCGCCGCTTTACGTTCCAAGGCAAAACTATCAAATGAGGCAGTTCGCGCTGGCGGCGCACCCAAAGCGTTAAGAAATCCAGCAATCGCGGCAGAGCGAGCGCTCGTCTCCGGCCGGCTCAAGCAAAGTATTTTGCCGCCAGCTTTCGATAATTTGTCCGAAACCGCCGCAATTGCTTCATCCCACGAAGCAGCTTTGAACTCGCCTTTGCCACGCTCGTCCGATCGGAACATTGGTCCGCGCAACCTGTCGGGGTTATAAATTCCTTGCAGTGCCGCATGCCCGCGCGCACACAACCGGCCTCCGCTCACCGCATCTTCTGGATTTCCTTCAATCTTTTTCACGCAGGCAATGCGTTCGCGAAACTGCTTGCCCTGCCGCTCAACTACTCGTTCGCCCGCCATCACGCGCGCCAGCGTGCCGCATCCCGCGCTGCACTCGGTGCAAACAGATTTATGCCACTGCTCTTCACCCGGCACAATCTCGTGATCGGAAACCAGTAGCGGAATCAGTTGATTTGTTTTGCTGCCGCATGCGCTTGTGGCCACGCCCGCGGAAACCGTGGAAACAATCTTGAAGAAATTGCGGCGATCCATTTAACTTGAAAACTTCCTTAGTAATGGCATGCAGCGCAATCCTCGGGACCTTTATTTTGGCGATGACAGGTAAGGCAAGTTCCCATGTTGTGATTCACTAATTTCACCGCGACCGTGGCCTGTGCCATGTCACCATGGCAAGTTGCGCACTTAATGCCTGCCTGGTAATGCGGCGCGTGCTTGAACTTCACGTGTGCTGAAACTTCAAATCCATAGACCCGCTGCCAGGGAATTTCAATCTTTTGATTTGCGTACTCAACCACTTTCTTGACTTCGGCCTTATCGCGGCCCAGCTTAGCGTGGCACAACATGCATTTGTTTACTGAAGGGATGCCTGCCGAAGCGTGCGTATCCGCGCCCGTGTGGCAATCGAGACAATCGAGACCCATCTTCATGTGGGTGTTGTGTAGGAATGCGATTGGTTGCTGCGCCTGCGCGGCTGCCGAAAGAGCGACCACGATCCACAGCTTCACCCACCCCAATCCATGAGACTTCCCGTCAATCATCGGATTGGACTAAGTTATCATGTGACGCGGCTCACAACAACTTTTTCAGGTGACCCTGGTACGTCCACCACTTCGTGGGCACTGTAACCAGCAGCGTTGAGCATGCGGAAAAGCTCAGTTTTTGTGTAGGCATCGCCCGCCGGAGTTTGCAGCAACATTGTCATAGCAAACGCCGCAGCCCGCGCCGGGCTGACACGATCTTCATTTGGAATAAATTCGAGCGTGACCAGACGACCGCCAGGATTTAATCCCGCACGCACCTTGCGCAGAAAACTCACGCACGTGGCTTCATCGAAGTGGTGCAGAAAGTTTGGGATCAGAACCACATCAAATCCGCCAACCAAATCAACGTCGAAGGCGTTGCCTGGCAAAAGGTGGTACCGGTCTGATATGCCAGACGCCTTGGCATTGCTTTCGGCCACCGTCAATACTGTGGGCCAATCCTGCGCAACGATGTTTGCCTCAGGTACTCGCAGCGCCACGGCAATTCCGTAAAGACCATGCCCCGCTGCGATATCTAAAACACGCTTCGGCTGAAGCGGCTGGACGAGTTTCGCAATAAACTCGCTCTGCCCGGCGGCCATCGGCTGCATGTGGCGCGCAAACTCAACCCATTCTTCCGCTTCGTCACCGGCAATACCATCGCCCAAAGTGGTGGCACCTTGCCGCACGGTTTGAGTAAGTCCTCCAGCAGCTTCTATAAAACGCGGCGCGAGCAGAAACTTCAGCATGTTCCCCATATAGCGCGGCGATTGCTCCACGAGAAACGCTTCGCTGTCGGGTGTGAGTTTGTAGTTGAAGTTCTCTTTTACCAGCAGGCCTTCAATGGTCAGGAAGTCGCAAAGAATGCGGATGCCGCGGTGTGAAGCGTGGCACTTGGCCGAGATTGCTTCCACTGTCGAAGCGCCTTGTGAGATGGCTGTGAAGACATGCAGATCTATGCCGGCACGGAGCGCTGCTGTCTTTTGGTAGCCAGCCACCATGCTGCGGATGTGGTCGGGATTAGGTTCGGAAGACATCAGTTGATCGAAGCGGCGATTGCGAG
>Ga0182012_10006290_pt1 | contig 12128 bp, 6 predicted proteins | sample 612S2SmetaG_FD_120486 | JGI IMG/M metagenome (GOLD analysis project Ga0182012, IMG submission 120486) | Permafrost microbial communities from Stordalen Mire, Sweden - 612S2S metaG | ecosystem: Environmental > Terrestrial > Soil > Wetlands > Permafrost | place: Sweden: Stordalen | collected...
TTATTCGGTTAGCGCGCATAAAATTTTTGGGCCGAAAGGCATCGGCGCATTATTCGTTCGCAAGGGCACGCCGATTGAGAGGATTCAATTCGGCGGCAAGCATGAGCGCGAGCGCCGTCCGGGAACCGAGAACGTTCCGGCGGCCGTGGCTTTCGCGCGAGCGGCTGAGTTAATGGAGCCGATGACGGATGAACTGCGAAATGGGTTCGAAGCGCAGATTCTGCGGCGCATCGCGGAAGTATCTGTAAACGCGGGGCATGGGCCCCGTCTGCCGAATACCAGCAACATCCTTTTTCGCGGCGTGTCAGCGGAGGCGCTGGTCATCGCGTTGGATATGAAACAAATTGCCGTTTCAACCGGCGCGGCTTGCAGTAGTGGTTCGCTTGAGCCGTCGCATGTGCTGCTAGCCATGGGACTTAGCCGCGACGAAGCTCGCTCCAGCATTCGCTTTTCTTTCTCCCCATTCAATACCGAGGCTGAGGTTGCCGCCCTCACCGAAGCGCTGGTCGAATCGGTAGAGAAGCTGCGCCAGCGCCACGCCAAGGAGGCACGACTTGCCTGCTAGTCCGCCCATTGCCGTTGCCATGTCAGGCGGAGTTGACAGCTCCGTAGTCGCTGGCCTTCTGCAGCGCCAGGGTCACTCGGTTGTCGGCCTCACGATGCAGCTCTGGAACCAACGCCGGTTGCCCAATCTAGTGCCTGAAGGTGGCGCAACGGGACGCTGTTGTTCGTTGGACGATGTTTACGACGCACGCTATGTCGCTTCTGTTCTGAACATCCCGTACTACGTGGTCAACTTCGAAGATCGTTTCGAAAAACAGGTGGTCAAGCCGTTCGTCGATGATTACTTGGCTGGCCGCACGCCGATCCCGTGTACGCTGTGCAACAACTTCATCAAGTTTGATCAGTTCTTTGAAATGGCCGATAGCGTAGGCGCCGAGAAGATCGCCACCGGCCACTACGCCCGGCTTAGTTTCGACGAGGCCACGGGCCGATATCAGATGCGCACCAGCATGGACAGAGGCAAGGACCAGACCTACTTTCTATTCGGCCTAACGCAGAGGCAACTGGCGCGAACGTTGTTTCCGCTCGGCGGCATGATCAAGCCGGACGTGCGCGTGCTAGCCAAGGAACTGGGTCTTCCGGTGGCTGAGAAGAATGACAGCCAGGAGATCTGCTTCGTTCCAAACGGCGACTATGCGGCTTTCATCAACGCTTACTTCGCGGAGCAGGGAATTGATCCGTCGATTACGGACGGCGAGATTGTTGATACCTCCGGCCGCGTGCTGGGACGTCATGCGGGGACGCATCACTTCACGGTGGGCCAGCGCCGCGGCTTGCGCGTAGCGGCCGCCGAACCGCTATATGTGATCGCCACCGAGCCGGCCACGCAGAAGGTTTTGGTGGGCCGGGGCGAGGAATTGCTGAAGGATGCTTTAGTGGCGCGCGATGTGAACTGGCTATCCATCGCTGCACCGCAAGAGCCGCGTCCGGCACAGGTGAAGATCAGGAACAAGCACGCTGCCGCACCCGCGCTGCTTATTCCTACAGCCGACCCGGCGCGCATCGGGGTCCGGTTCGACGAGCCGCAGCGCGCCATTACGCCCGGTCAGGCCGCGGTCTTCTATGATGGCGATCTGGTGCTGGGCGGCGGCTGGATCGATGCGCAAAGGCCTTGAATTTGCGCTCGCCGCAACCTTGGTTGGTTTGCTGCGGGCCGCACCGTTGAACTTGTCTTACCGTCTTGGCTATGCCGCGGCCGGTCTGCTTGATTTGCTCTTGCCCAAGTTGCGCAAGGTGGCGCTGCACAATCTGGCGATGGCGCTTCCCGATTCGGATGCCGCTGAACGAAGCCGTATCGCCGATGGCGTCTTTCGTAGCGTGGGCCGCGTGTTGGTGGCGTTCGCGCGTTTCCCCGCCATCAACCAAAGAAATGTGGGCGATTGGATTTCGTACCAAGGTTTAGAGCACTACCAAGCCGCGAAGCGGCAAGGCCGGGGTGTGCTGATTGCCACGGCTCACCTTGGCAATTGGGAATTAAGCGCCTTCACGCATGCTTTGATGACCGAGCCGATGAACGTGATGGTGCGGCCGTTGGACAACCCGCTGGTCGATCAACTGGTGGAAAGCCGCCGAACGCTGAGCGGCAATTGCTTGATCTTCAAGAGGGACGCGGCCCGCACGGTACTCAAGGCGCTGAAGAACAACGAGCCGGTCGGCATTCTGATTGATCAAAATACCACGCCGGCGGAAGGCGTCTTCATTAACTTCTTCGGCCAGCAAGCCTGCGCGGGATCAGCTTTTGCCAAGCTGGCTTATCATTCAAACGCGCCCGTGATTCCCGGTTTCGCGCTGTGGAATGAAGCGACGAAGCGTTACGACTTGCACTTTCTGCCCGAGGTGCCGCTGACCGGCGATGCCACCGAAGATACCCAGCGCATTCATGCGGTCCTCGAACAGGTGATTCGCCAACATCCGGATCAATGGCTGTGGATTCACCGGCGCTGGAAGACTCGCCCGCCTGGCGAACCGGCGTTTTACTCATGAGCGGCGCGGGGACGAGCTATCGGGCGCTGGTCTAATCCGAGAACCGCCTGGACAACGCCATCGAGAGATGTTGGGATTGTCAGCTCGCCTTGGTAGCTCAGATAGCTTTTGCCCTGCGGGTCAACTCGCTGACGAATCGCGACGCCAAATGCTTTGCCGATTTGAGCTAAGGAACCTTCAACGTGCAAGGTGCGAGCTTCCGGCTTCTCGTGCGAGACGGTTAGGCCAAACTCCTTGGCGAATGCTTGCACGGCCGTCCAGTCGTTTGGATCGGCGCGCAGGCCTCCAGCCAACGTCGGTCGCCGGATCACGACCGTGGGACTGATTCGCTGATCGGCATCTGCCGGGAGCCAGCTTCCGTCTTCTTCGTGGCGGGGCTGGCTTCCCGGAATGGCGATGCGCTGTTCCACCTGTTCAATAAGACGTCCCTGCGATCGCAGATGAAGTGCTGGTTGGAGTTGTCATCAATGCATTGAGCAGCGCCGTACCATTCGGCGAACCTAGCCCGGTGCACGGATCCCAGCCCACTTGGGCGCTATAGTAGCCGAGGCCGCTATCGTCGTTGTTGCCAGTGGTTATATCGTTGAAGACGGCCTCACCCAGAGCATAGAGCTTCGGGTGTATGAAGCCAACGGATGTGCCCAACTGCTGGTTGAGCAGCGCGATGAGTCCTGCCCAAAGAGGCGCTACGGCGCTGGTGCCGCCGACGACAATATTTTGGCCGTCGACCACCACCTGGTAACCGGTCACCGGATCAGCGTTGCCTGAGACGTCCGGTGAACCGCGGCCGACGAACGAGGTTGCCGGATTGGCCGGCACGCCGGCGTTCTGTTGGTAGTTGGGCAAGGCAAATTCGTTACTCACGCCGCCGCCGGTGGCTCCTTCATTACCGGCAGTCTCGTTCCAAACGGTTTCGGAGGTGATTTGGCTGCCGCTGCCTTGCAACGTGGTGCCGCCACAGGCCAAAGCCCAGGTGCTGGATGCCGGAAAATCGACATGCAACGCGCCGTCGCCCACCCCGTCGGACGAGCCGCTGTCGCCAGCGGCGACGGTTACGGTCACACCTAAAGTGGCGGCATCTTGCAGGGCGGCATCCAACGCGGTTCGCGATTGCGCAGTCCATGAATCTTCGGGACCGCCCCAACTGATTGAAACTACCGATGGCGTGCGGGTTGAATCGTGGACTGCGTCAGTAACGGCGTCGATAAACCCTTGATCGGTATTGGGAGCGAAATAGACCGCGATATTGGCGCCCGGCGCGATCGAGCCGACCACCTCGATATCCAACTCCACTTCGCCATCAGCATCGCTGCCTGGGCTGTTCGATCCGCCGTCCACGGAAACAGCGGTGACGGAAGGCGGTGTGAGACCGACCCCCAGAAAGTAATTTTGCAAATCGGCCGTGGTGTAGCCGCCACCTAGTTCGACGATGCCCACCGTCTGGCCGGCCCCAGTGAGACCTTGTGGATAATTGTACAAAGCGGCAACAGCCGGCGCGGTAAACGTGCCCGCGGAGGACGGTGAAGCGTTGCTTCGGATGAAATGCGCGAACGCCGCTTGGCGATTGTCAAGGCCTAATACCGCGATCACTGAGCCTTGCACGTCTTCAGGCAAGGAAAGCAAACCGGACCTGCCGCGGAACGTGGAATTCCCGGTTGCGCTCTGATATTGGGCTAATTGCGTGCCGAATGCCTTGCTCAAGTCCTGAGTAGTGCCGCGCAGAACCACGCGGCGCTTTTCCAAACTCGCTTCCACCACGCTCAGATGATTATGATGGGCGAATTGCTCCACCACACGAACGTCTTTGGGATCGGCTCCAAACTTGGCGGTAAATTCCGCGCGGGTCAAGCGCTGAATCGGTCCGGCTATTACGGCGGGTTGGTCCGCCCTACGCCGCAGCACCACTGTTACGCTTAACGGGGCGTTGCCATCCACATCACCGATCCGCTCGCACTGAGCCGGAATGGTTCTATCGCTGCCCGGTACGTCCACTCGTTTCTGAGAAATCATCATCGCCCTTCTATGGTTGCGCGTTTTGCGCTAAATGTCTGCTACTTTTTTGTCTGCTTTTTTACGGGGATCGGGCTTCGCTATTCAGCTATCTAACGAAGCCCATCCGGCTAAGCGGCCTAGACCGCGCGACGGATCGCACGATAGATCAATAGGAAGATAATTGATCCCAGCACAGCCACAATGAGGCTTGGAATGTTCAAACCGGTGACGCCGTTAAAGCCAAAGAAACCGGCGACCCAGCCACCGACAACTGCGCCGACGATGCCAATCAGAATATCCATCAACATGCCTTCGCCGGACTTGTTGACAATTTTGCTGCCAATAAATCCGGCCAAAAGACCCAAAACCAACCAAGCAATGATTCCCATAGTGTCTCCTTTTTTCCTCTTTCTGTTGTTCTACTTTCACATGATCGTGGTGTTCCGGACGGCTTAGCCGGTAACGTACTATTCCACGAAAATGTGTTGCAGATAATGTACCAAAACTAGAGGATTGGCGTATAAGAGGTCTAAGCGATTAAAATGGAAGAGTCGCCTGCTTTAAGAGGCGCAATCCCAGGGGTTAGGGTGGCCACACCGGTCCTCATAAAGAATCGCTACGAAGTTAAAGACGTGCTGGGGCGCGGGGGCATGGGTGTTGTCTATAAGGCCTTTGACAAGCTCATGCGGCGCGAGGTGGCAGTCAAGACTTTGCGCGAGGTGGCCAGCAGCGTATTCGTGGATTTGTTTTACCGGGAATGCAGCGTGCTGTCGGCGATGGTTCATCCGAACATTGTGGAAATCTTCGATATGGGAGAGTACGAAGAAGACGGCGCTTTAAAACCCTACTTCGTGATGCCATTGCTGACTGGCCGTACGTTGTACGACCTACTCTACCCGGCTGGTACTCCTTTGTCGCCTGAAAGGTGCGCCGATATCATTTCGCAAGCTTGCCGGGGTTTGCATGCCGCGCACGAATGCGGTCTGCTGCATCGGGATATTAAGCCGCGCAACATTTTTGTGATGCGCGACGACGCGGTGAAGCTGATCGATTTTGGGGTCGCGCGGTTGCTCGGTAATCCGGCGGCAGGCGTGGCAGGCGGCGCGGGTTCAGTGAATTACATGGCGCCGGAGCAGCTGCAGATGAAGCCGCTCACGGCACGCGCTGATATATTTTCGCTGGCCACGGTTTGCTACGAGGCCTTGACGGGCGTGCATCCTTTTGCGCGGCAGAATGAGGCTGAAACGGCGGGCGCGATTTTGGAGCATGTACCGGTGCTTAGCAGTTCGGTCAATTCGTTAGTGAGCCGTCCGCTGGCGCAAGCCGTGGCGCAAGCGATGGCAAAAGATCCGCGCAAGCGCTTTGAATCCGCGGCGGCGTTCGGCGATGCTTTGCAGCGCGGTCTGCGGAACGAGCGGTCGAGCAATACGCTGCTCACGAACCCGCAAAACCGGCTGGCGCGCGCGCAACGAAGCTTCGCCCGCGGCGATTACGAGTTTACCCGCGAGATCATTGAGCAACTCGATGCCGATGGGGTGGACGATGCCGAAGTCGAGAAGTTGAAAAGCCAACTGGACGAGGCGATCCGAAAGCAGCAAGCGGAATCGGAACTGGCGACGGCGCGCCGCTACTTCGAGAAGGAAGAATACGTATTGGCTTTACGCCGGGTAGCGGAAATTCTAGAGGTTAGTCCGAACGAGGAAGGAGCGGCTGCGCTCAAGGCAGAAATCGAAAGCAAACTCAATCACTTGCACGTAACTGATTCGCTGGTGCGCGCAGCCGGACTGCTGGAAACGGGCGCGTTTCCAGAGGCAAGGCGACGCATTGAGGATGCGCTGCGCGTGCAGCCCGAGAATGAGGAGGCGCAGCGGCTCTTGGGTGAGGTTGAAAAGAAAGAACGCGAATGGCCGCGCCAAAAGGAGGAGCAAGAGACGGTTTTTCGGGCGGCACAGTCGGCGTACTCCGAGGGGCATCTCGATACTTCGCTGCGCCATTTGGAGAAGTTGGCGGCATTGTCCAGTCAATCAGCAGCGGCAGGCGCCAGAGTGGAAGAATACCAGGCTTTTCAAAAGCTGGTAAAGAGCGATTATGAAGCACTGCAGGCGATGCTGGCGGATGCGCGAAAGCTTTTGGCGAACGGGGACATGGACGCGGCTTTCCTGCTCAGCGAGCGCTTGCGGGAACAGTTTCCGCAAGACCCGAACGTGCAGGCTCTGGGGAAAGATCTGCTGGCGTGGCGCAATGAGCGCGAGCAGGAATACCGGCGCGGCATTGAGAGGCGGCTGGCAAATGAACCCGATTTGAGCGCGCAGTTGCATATCTTGACGCAAGCAGTGCGCGCGCGGCCGAATGACGATTTCTTTCATCAGCAGCGGCAACAAGTGCACGCCAAGCTGCAGCGAGTGACAGAAGTGGTGGAAAGTGCGCGCGGCTATGAAGCGGCCAAGCGCTTTGATTACGCGATGGAAGAGTGGCTGTGCGTAAGAGACATTTATCCGGAATTTCCAGCGCTAAAAGAACACCTAACGCGAGTGAGAGCTTTGTGGGAGGGTGCTCACCAGCGAGCGAAGGCCGACCTGCAAGCTGGGGTTAAAGAAGCGCTGCGGCAAGGCGATCAAGAAAAGGCCGCGAGGTTACTGGAAGAAATGCAGGCCGAGTTTGGGGACGAGGCCGAATATCATCAACTTAACGCCGAGGTGGAAACAAGGGTCCGCACTCACGAGGAAGTTTCGTTGTTGCTAAGCCGGATGCAGAAGGCGGAGACCGAGGGCCGGTTAACGGATATGCCGCCGTTAAGCCATTTGGCCGTTACGCTGAGCGAGAATATCGAGGCGCTGCGCCAGCGCGCCTTCAGCGGATTGATCGCTTCGGCCGGACGATTGACGACGCGCAACTGGCATGTAGCCAAGCAAATTCTGGAAGAGGCGGCGCGCTTGGGGACAGTGCAGCCGGAACTTTACGAACTGATCAAGCGCGAAGAACGAGAAGAAGAAGTGAACGCCGCGCTGGGCGTGGAACGGAGCAGCGCAACTGATCTGAGTGCTTATCGGGAAAGCATTGCGGTGGTATTGGCCAAGTATCCCGATGAGCCCAGGTTAGAGGAACGGCTGCGACTGCTGGACGCGGCACTGGCCGATCAACGCAAGCAAGATGAAAGGCGAGTTTGCGCGAGCGAATTGGCGCTGTTAGATCAGGAGCTGGGTGATGCCAAGGATCATGCGCGTTTATGGGAGACGCAGATCCGAGCGAAGAGTATGGCGGCGCTATATCCCGACGATCCCGAGATCGAGAGGCTGTTCGGAGCGATCAGCCAACAGGTGAAGTTGTTTGAAGAGGCGGCAGAGGCGTTGTCGCGAGATCGCATTCAAGACTGTTATGAAATTTGCGACAGCATGCTCGCACGGCTGCCCGGCCATTACTTGTTTCAGAATTTGAAAGAGCGAGCGGGTATTCGGCACAGAGAGTTGGGAGAAGAGTATCAGTTGCGGGTGGAACGCTGGTTGGCCAGTGAGCCGGATCTATATCAACGTGAGCAGATTCTGAAAAAAGCGCAAGCTGAGTATCCGTTTGAAACGCGCTATGCCGAAGAACTGAAGCAGTTAGAGCGGGAAAAGGGTTTGGCGGAATTGCTAGCGGCGAAAGCGCGCGAGTTTGAGGAGCGCGACGAGCCGGCGGAAGCGCTCGCGCAATGGCAGGAACTAAAAAACGAGGTTCCTTGGTATCCAAACCTGGAAGAAGAGATTGCCAAATGTGAGGCGGAAATCGACCGGCGAGAACGCAAAGAGCATGCCGAAAAGTTAGTGGCGGAAGGACAAGCGCAACTGGCCTCCGGTCAATTTATTGAGGGATACCAGTCGATCCATGCCGCGAGCGACCTAAGCGCCGATATTAGCGAGTTACTAAGATCGGCGGCGGCGCATCTGGTGGAGGCGGCGAGCGTGGTTCCGGGGACGGAGTGCAAATTAGCCGAAGCGATGCTGGCGCTGGCACAGTCCCTCGACGACACACTCCGAATTCCCAAAGAATTGCGCGCCAAGATTAGCGACGCGGTCAGAGCGGAAGAACTAACTAAGTCTCTTGCGGTGATTCAAGAGCAGCATGAAACAGGAGATTTAGCGGGCGCAGTGGCGACCGCGGACGAGTTTCTTAAGCATTTTCCTGGCGTGAAGCAGGTGGAAAACGTGCGGGCACATCTGCTGGTTGAGATGGAGCACGAACGCCGGGAACGGGCTCGTAGCGAAGCGCTAGTGCAATTCAGCGCGATGGAGAGCCAAGCAGGGAGTTTGCAGCCGAGCGAGCTACTAAAACTCAAGAAGAGCGTTTACGAGCTTGCCAGCCGGAATCTGGGCGATGAGGAAGTGCGACGGCGCGCGTCGGGCCTGGATGCGTTCTTAACGAGCTTGGCCCAAGCCAGGGAACACCTCGAAGCGCAAAGGCCTGGGCAGGCCGAAGAAGTTTGTGTGCGTGCGCTGGAGACTTTTCCAGAGCATCCGCTGTTTACCGCAGCGCTGGCGGAGGCCGGTAAGCAGAAGGCGGAGTCAAGGGCGAAGTTTGTTGCACAAGCGATGGAACGAGTGGCGGCGGAGAAAGACTTTGCCACGCAAGCGGCAATCTTGCGGGAAGCGCTTAGCAAGTTTCCGAACGTCCCTATCTTGATGGACGCAAGCGCCGCTGTCCAGGCCAAGCAACATGAGTTGAACGAGCGGGTAAACAAAGCCCGAGAGTTTGAAGGGAAGCAGCAATTCGGCGAAGCGATCAGGGAATGGGAGGCCTTGCGTAAGGCGTATCCGTGGTATCAAGGCGTGGACGCGGCGTTGGAGCAAATAAACAGTGCCCGGCGCAAGGAAAAGCAAGATGCTTTGGATAAGTGGTTCCGGCAAGTAGAAGAGGCGATACAGAGCGAAGACTACGAAACCGCCGCTACGATGATACGTCAAGCCAAGCAACAACAACCTGACCGTAAAGTGCAAGGCTTGGAAGAAAAACTTCAGGAGGCTTTAGAGAAGAAGAAGCTTTCCGACAACCAGTTGGCGGAGGGAATGCGGTTCTTGGGAGTTGGTGACGCGGCAGCAGGCAGTCAGGCTTTGCTGAGAGCGCATGAGTTGCAACCGCGCGACAAAGAGAAGACAGAAGCCATTAGCGCTTTGCTGGTAAAACAGATTCGCCTGACGGTAAACGATGATTTTGCCGCTTGCGAAGCGCTTTTAATTTGTCTTAGCCGAATGACGCCGCGGCAGAACCTGCCGGCGGATTTGGCGGATACGATTTCCCGTAAGCGGCAGGCGATCGAGGCCGAACTCGCCCACACTCGTAAGATGCTGGAACAGGTGTCGCGCTTTGCCATGCAGGTGGAGCGCGCGCGCTCGAAGAGGGGGCTGTCTTCGATCCGGGAGAAGCTGAACGATAGCGGACTCATGAATTCGCGAGATGGGGAAGTGCGGCGCGTAGCCGGCGACCTTTCGAAGAAGCTGAATCTGCGGCTGAGCAGTTTTGATTCTCCGCGCGAGAGAGAAAACAAGCCGATTGACGTGAAGCAGAGCAGCTTACCTCCAGCCGGCATGGCGGTGGGCGCGCTGATGGCGCTAACGCTGGCGGCCTTTTTCTTTTTCATGCTGCGGCCGGGTGTATCTGGCGTGCCGGTGCAAATTAATGTTCGGCCGGAACACGCCACCATTGAACTGGATGGCCGCACTTGTATTGCGCCCGATTGCAATTTCGTTCTAAAGCCTGGTGAATATTTAGTGAATGTGCGAAAAGACGGCTATAAGCCGAGAAGCGTGACCGTGACGGTTAAGCCTGGGGACACAACACCGATGAACGTCAACGCAACGCTGGAGCCTTTGTTAGTTAAAAATTGAAACTGGCAGCGCGATTAGAAAATCGCTGCCGGACCGGCGGTGCAACTCGAGCAGCAAAAGCAGCCCGCCCATTCAAAGTTAGGAGCGCGGAGATGTTATTCTGCTCTCATTCATGTCGTCTTTCCGCATCTTACCTTTTTTTACCCTGGTTATTTCGTTCGGTGTTCTTGCCGCAAGCCCCTCCCCCGCTCTTACCGATTTACTGCGACAGATTTTTGTCGAGCATGCTTTTACCGGAAGCCAAGCTCCGCAATTCGAGTGGTCGGACGACGGCGGCGCCTATACGGCGCTCGAAAAATCGAAGGATACTCGGGACGCGCAAGACATCATTCGATACACGGCGGCCTCGGGTAACCGCCAGATACTGATTGCCGCGGATAAATTGATACCGGCCGGCCAACCGAAGGCCCTCGGTATCGAAGGTTACCAGTTTTCGAGCGATAAGCAGAAACTCCTCATTTTCACGAATACGAAGGCCGTCTGGAGACGGCATACGCGGGGCGATTACTGGCTCCTCGAAGCAGCCAGCAAGACGCTATGGAAACTTGGAGGAGACGGCGAGCCAGCCACCATGCAATTTGCAAAATTCTCTCCCGACGCAACGAAGGTCGCGTTTGTCCGAGGCAATAATTTGTTCGTGCAGGATCTGGCGACGCATAAGATCCGGCAACTGACTCGCGATGGCTCGCACACGATCATAAACGGGACCTCCGATTGGGTCTATGAGGAGGAGTTGGATCTCCGAGACGCTTTCCGTTGGAGTCCGGACGGCAAGCACATCGCATTCTGGCGTTTTGATTCCAGCGGAGTTGGCGAGTACCCACTAGTGAATTACACTGGCTCGATCTATCCGGCGATTCGACTTATACCTTATCCCAAAGCGGGTTCAACGAACTCGGCAGTGAGTATTGGCGTGGTGGATGTGAGGTCGGGAAAGAGTAGATGGATCAATATTCCGGGCGACTCGCGCAACTACTACATCGCGCGAATGGAGTGGGCCGGAAACCCGGAAGAACTGGTGATCGAGAAATTGAACAGGCTGCAAAATACCGCTAATCTGCTGATTGCCGATACAAAAAGCGGAGAGACCGACACATTTTTCCGAGATCAAGATAAGGCGTGGGTGGATGTGAATGAGATCCGGCCCGTTGGCCAATCGTTCGTGTGGTTGAGCGAGCGCGACGGTTGGCGCCACGCCTATCTGGTGCCGCGCGACAAAGCTGAGCCAAAATTATTGACACCGGGCGAGTTTGACGTTATGGCTATCGAAGGCATCAGTGAGAAACAGCACGCGCTTTATTTCACTGCGTCGCCGAAGAACGCAACTCAGTCATATCTCTACCGGGCAAACATTGAAATGCCAGCGCCGCCGGTGAGACTCACGCCAGAAAATCAGCCGGGTTACCATTTTTACGAAGTTTCTCCGAATGGAGAGTGGGCATTCCATGGAGTCAGCCGTTTCGACGAGCCGTGGAGGTTTGATTTGATCCACCTGGAAGACGCCAAGGTAGCTCACACTTTTGGGGATAATGCAACGTTGAAAGAAAAGGTTCAGTCGCTGCTCCAAAATAAGAGTGAGTTCTTTCGGGTGGACATAGGCGATGGTGTAACGCTGGATGGCTGGATGATTCGCCCAAGGGATTTTGACTCCGCGCGCAAATATCCTGTGTTGGTCCATGTCTATGGCGAACCGGCCGGGCAGACAGTGGTGGATCGTTGGGGCGGCAACAA
>Ga0182012_10006291_pt1 | contig 12128 bp, 9 predicted proteins | sample 612S2SmetaG_FD_120486 | JGI IMG/M metagenome (GOLD analysis project Ga0182012, IMG submission 120486) | Permafrost microbial communities from Stordalen Mire, Sweden - 612S2S metaG | ecosystem: Environmental > Terrestrial > Soil > Wetlands > Permafrost | place: Sweden: Stordalen | collected...
CCACCACCGCCGCCGCCGCCACCACCGCCGCCGCCGGTCCCGCCACTACCGCTGGTACCGCCAAATGACGTTGAACTCACACTTTCCAATCCTTGAAAAAAGGTGTTGCCGTCCACCTTGAACGTGCGCATGAACAATGGCGCCGATTCCGCGGATTTGGATGAAAACACAATCGCAAAATCCTGAATGGAATATTTGATTGGATGATCCGCCACCAAGACGATCGCATCCAGCACATCCGCCAGCCGGACATTATTGAGATTTAACTTCACAATGACCGACCCTACGTCAACTTGTTCCGCCGTGGCCGCCGCTTCACCTGCTTGTGGCAGCCCGGTGGCCGGGTCCAAAGCCGCCGGCCGGCCGGCCGCGCCCGGAAATCCGCCTTGCACCGGCGTGGTGGCCACGGTGCCGGAGAGATCTGCATTGGGGTTGATAAGGAAGTTCACTCCGACTTTATCTGGATCACGAATTTTGGCTTGCTCCGACAGACTGCGCAAAACCTCGCTCAAAGGCAGTCCATCATAGGAAACGGTTTCCAGGCGAATCCGATTCAACTTGTTGACAATCTCCTCACGCCCCGGTCCGGTATAAATCAAATTCGTGGTGGCGAAAGGATTGCCGGTCATCAGCGTGTTCTGATTTTTGGCCACCACCCACTGCTTCTCCACGGCCTGCATCCGGTTTTGAGTGTCCTCCGTGTGATTTGCGACCGAGCGGGCATATTGGGCCTGCTGAATCAAATTCAAATAATAAAACGCCCCGACATTATCAGGATCCAGCTTAACCGCGTCTTTCAGCTTTACCTCGGCTTCTTCGAGTTTTCCCATTTCGTAAAGAAGTTTGCCATCCTGCACCAGTGTGCCAGCGTCAATTTTTTGATTTTTGACAATGGGAATTACTTGGATGGTCGCAACATCAGGCACATGCCCCCGGCTCAGCGCAATCATCTGGTCATTCTCCCGTTTCAATGCCAAGGCCTCGGCATTTTTCGGATCCGCTTTGATCACCTGCGTAATTTGTTTGTCTGCCTCAACCAAGTCGTGTTGCGCTTGCGCCTGGCGGGCCAGCGTCAATCGCGTTCTGGCCAAACCGGCCAACGCCTGGCTGGTTTCCAAGTCTATCCCCGATCCAATCTGTTGCGCCAGACTCGTCGCTTCCTGGTACAGTTTGGCCGCTTCCACCAATTCTCCACGGCCATCCGCCGCTTTGGCGTCCACCAGCTTCTGCCGCAACACAACGGTGTAGGCCTGGCGCAGAACCGCTTCGTTCACGGCCACCGCGGTGGGACTGGTCTGAGCCGGCGTAGGCGTGGCGGCTGCTAGAAGAAAAATGAAGCCGAGCGGCAAGAATACTGCTTTTGTCATGATGAGTTTCGGGTTCGTCGTAAAGTCGCGCTGTTGGATTGGAATATGTTACACGTTATCGCGAGTAATGCAAAATCGTTTTTTTCTGGTTTGATTGGGCCAATAATATCACTTCGTTTTGGTGAATGGCAACGATATTATATGTTTCATCTCCAAATCTCAAAACCGCGCCCTCATGCTGCCCAACCTTTGAAATTTTTTCCGGGTCAAATTTGATGTCCGCCGTAAAAGCATCCGCCCGCTCATATGGCTTTCCCTTCGCAACCGGCACGATTTCTCCCGTGTCCGCCAGCTTTAATTCCAGCTCGTCAGGTTGAATCGGATCCCCTTTGACCTGGACAATAGTGAATATCGGCTTCTTTTCTCCCACCGAAGCCACCGTGGTCTGCTTGCGCTGGGAACGACTCGTGACGAACTGGCGTTCAATCCCGATAACATAACGCGTTTCCAAATTGGTCTCCACGCTCTCCAATGACAGAATCAAATACAAAGGGGTGATTTTGGTGACCTCAGCCGCCTCCGCATCAATTTCATGCCCGGTCGTAATTTTGATCAGTTCACCATTGGCATTTTTTTTCCACGTAACCGGATTGACCAGTTTGTTGGTCGTGGAAAAATCCAAATCATAGGGAGTTTGCAACCGGTTCAATAAATTATTCTGGGCCGTCAAGTCCAGCGGATCCAACGGCTTGACCTTGGGGCTGGTGACTGACGTGACCATTGCCGTCGTGTCCTCTTTGTCCTGCTGAATCACAAATGGCAGGGCAACGAGCGCCCCCACCACTCCCAGCAACACCACGCTGAGAATAATTTTCTCGTAATTTTTTTTGATGAAATCCATTTGCTTGGCCTTAATTCTTGGACTGCAATTTAATGATTTCAACCTCGAGGCTGACGCGGAGCAGTTTCTCCTGTAATACCGTTGTCAAACCACCTTTGGCTGGAACGCCGCCCGCGACGTTTGCCATCCCCATCCCTCGAAGCCCCATGTCCGGAGGCGTGTTCATGGTTACCGCCGGACTGTTGCCGGTGGTCGGAAGGATGTTGATACTCTTAATGATAAAACAATGCGGCGAGCCGGCAAAACCAGCATAAACCTTTGCAATCTCCGGTCCGAAGCTTTGAAAAGCCACCACATAAGGAGTTACCACAGCCTGATCATTGGTCACCGATTGATCATTGATGTAATCCCCCTGGGGCCCCGTCGAATCTTCACTGGCCACACGCACCCGTTGAATCCCGTCAAATTCATTTACGCCCGCGCCGAACATAATTTCCGTGATGGTTTTGACCTCGCCTATCTGCTCGGCCAGTAAATCCGGACTTCCAGGTGAGAATTTGACCAACGAGCGCTCCGCCTCAAAGGAAAATCCGTAGTCCGGTGCAATTTGCACATTGGCCGCCTGGGCCTCGTGTTGCAACTGGTCAATCGTCCGCCGCAAGGCTGCCGAAAAATTCTCGCTCGTTAATGGATCTGCGGGGGTCGAATGCGGAATGGGCGGAATGGGGGCAAACCAATCCTTCGATTTCGTCAGCCAATCCTGCAATTGCTTGGTCTGGTCCTTGGCCTGATCAATCTTGTTGACCTTGTCATTTCCGGGATTGGATTGGGGATCGTTCAGGGCGTTTAACGCCGCGTAAATTTCCTTCAGCTTGTCCAGCATTTCCGAGTTGCGACTCCAACTGGTGTAATTGTAAAAACCCGCCGCGCCCAGCAGCAGCAAAGCCACCACGCCGCCAATGAAAAACAATAAATTTCGCTTGATCCAGGCCATATTACAGTTTCAAAGGATTTTGCAGCGCCACCGTGATGCCAAATGTGAAGGTCCCCGTCGAGTCATCCGTTGTGATGGTTGGTGAAAGCAGGGTTCCCTTCGGATCGAATAGCGGGCTGTTTTGAAGCTGGCTTTGCACTTCAAAAGCAATCGCCGTGTTCGCGGACGGATCCACGGAGGACAAATTTACCGAGCGGCAGGTAATTTGAATGGTGGCCACATTGGCCGAGGGCGCGGAGCTAGTCATAGTCGCCCTGTGTATCGGCGAGGTGAAGGCGCCGCGCCGCGGAGTCACAACATTGTTTGCCGCCACCGCCGACGCGGTCGCCGCTGGCGCCGCCGCCGCGCCCGTGGCACTGCCCAGGTTCGGGTCCGTAATCATTTGCTCAATCCAAATGCCCACCTGGACATTGGGCTTTTGCGCGGCCAGTTTAACCCGCACATTTTCCTCGGAAACAATCAATACCCGGCGCAATTCCGCGCACACATCGCCCCAATAATAGCGCTGTGACAAGTAACTTGAAACCTGGGCCACTTGCTGCTGGGCCGCCTGGAGATTTCCCATCGCATGCTTGAAGGCTTCGGATTTGGCTGTTTTCGGACCCACCTGTTGATTTAATGTGTCAACCTGCTGCGCCTTTAGGTCGGCCAGCTCGGAGAATAAATAACCCGTCGTGAACGCCACAAACACCACGCAGAAAATGGAGAAAAGAAAATAGGGCTTTTTCTGATTAAACGCCTGCCAGCGCAGGGTGCTTTCCGGCATCAGATTCATTTCCACCGGACAATTGGCCAGATTGCGCAACCCCAATCCCACGACTTCACCGAGCGAATGCGCCACCCGCGAAAGTTCTTCCAGATTGACCGCCGGATCAATTTGCACGTTGCGGAACGGGTTGAAATACTCCACCGGAATATTCAGTTTCTCCGCGAAAAATTGCGCCGTGTAAGGCATGATGGAAGCGCCACCGGATAGAAACAGCCGCTGCGGGGTGGTGCCCCCCTGCTGGCCACGATAAAACTGCAGGGTCTGATTGACCTGAATGTGCAGCTTGGTCATGAACTGCCGGGCAATCTTTGAAATGGCCGCCTGGTTCGGATTTTCCGGCTCTTCATAGGCCCCGCCCAAACTCACAAACCCCTCGGCAACTTTGATTTTCTCCGCTTCCGGAAACTTTAGTTTCTGGTCATTGGCAAAATCCTGGGTAATCGCATTGGCCCCCAAATTAATGCTCCGGGAAAACACTTTGCCCTTTTCGAAGAAAAGCAGGTTGCTGGTTTTGGCCCCAATGTCCAGCAGCATGGTGCAATCTTCCAAATCCCCGTAATTGAACCGAAACGCGTTGCACAGCGCGGCGGGTGATGCGTCACAAAGGGTTAATTTCAACTTGGCCTTCTCGGCCACCCGGAACAACCCCTCCACCACGTCCGACTTGATCGCCACCAGCAAAACCTCCAGCTCGCCACTGGCGGCGGAACCTAAGATTTGATAATCCCAAACCACTTCGGCCAGGGGAAACGGCACATTTTGCTGGGCTTCGTACTGAATGATTTGGGTCACCTTGGTCGCATCCACCGGGGGCAGCTTGACGAACTTGGAAAAAACTTGAAATCCCGGCGCGCAAACATTGATGTTTTTTGATTTAAGGGAATTCTCGACCAGTATGTCCTGCAGCGCCTTGGTAACCACGGCTTCGCGGGTGGCGTCCTGCGCCCCCTCCAAACCCAGCGGCTTGATAGCGAAACCTTTGAGGCACAATCCACCCGCCTCATTCGTTTCAAATTCTGCCAGCTTGAGGCTGCCTGCCCCAAAATCCACCGCCAAAAATGACTTCGTGTTCAGCATTGCTGTTCGCTTTATAGCCAGCCCCGCAGAAAAGCAAAATGCATTTTTCGAATTCCCACGGCGGCTGCCCGTGGTGATTACGGTAAATTCGTTCGCGGGTCAAACATAAACCATTCAAAGTCTGAAATATTTTGCATTTTCTTCCCATGCAACCTGGCCAGCCTTTGTGAAGGACATATCAAATTCGGCAGGCTTTCCCAAATCGCCGCATCCCTCGCCGCCCCCTCCGCGCCAAATAATTTAAAAAACATTGCCACCTCCGCCCGGATTTGGCTTTATCTTTGTTTGGGCCATACGATTACCATAACCGGGCACCGCCAATTGACCGTTATTTATTCCGGGCAGGTTCAAGGTGTTGGGTTTCGTTACCAGACCAAATGCGTCGCCGCGGGTTTCGCGGTCTCGGGAATCGTGCGCAATTTGCCCGATGGACGGGTGGAATTGATTGCGGAAGGATCCCCCGGGGAGCTTGAGGCCTTTCGGTCGGCCATTAGAAATGAAGGACTTGCTGGATTTATCCGGGCCGAGCAAGTAAGTTGGGACAGCGCGCAAAATAAATTTCGCGGATTTGAAATTATTAGTTTGGAATGAAATACGCCATTATAGCTGACATACACGGCAATTTGGAAGCCTTTCAAACGGTTTTGGAGGACATCAAATCCCAAAACGTCAACCAGATAGTTTGTCTGGGCGACGTGGTGGGTTACAATGCCAACCCCAAGGAATGCCTCCAAATCGTCCGGGATTTAAACATCCCCTGCGTCAAGGGCAACCACGATGAATACTGCTCCAGCGAGGACGCCCTGGAGGGCTTCAACCCCCATGCGGCGGAGGCCGTGCACTGGACCCGGAACCAGCTCTCCACCGAGGACCGCCAATGGTTGCGCGACCTCAAATATTCCCGCATGGTCGGCAATTTCACCATTGTTCACGCCACCCTCGACGCCCCCCAACGCTGGGGTTACGTCTTCGACAAACTGGCCGCCGCCGCCAGCTTTCCCTATCAGAACACCCAGGTCTGTTTCTTCGGCCACACCCATGTGCCCGTGGCGTTTATGCGCGACAGCGTCGTGCGCGGCGGCACCTATTCCAAATTTAAAATTGATGTCGCCAAAAAATATTTTGTGAATGTCGGCGCTGTGGGTCAGCCCCGCGACAACAACCCCAAGGCGGCCTACGTCGTTTTTGACGTGGATGCCGGCACCATCGAATTGCGCCGCCTGGATTACGACATCCCCACCACCCAGGAAAAAATTCGCGCCGCCGGATTGCCCGAACGGCTGGCCGAACGGCTGGAATTTGGCCGCTAACCCCGCCCGGGAGCCAAAGCCTGATGGACACTGGTTCGGTTTGAGCTACCTGCCTTGAGAATCCTCCTCCTCAAACCCAGTTCCCTGGGCGATGTCATTCAAGCCCTCCCGGTGTTGCGGCTCCTGAAAAAACATCTCCCGCACAGCGAATTCTATTGGTGGATTGATTCTGCCCTCGCCCCTTTGCTCGAAGGCGACCCCGACCTCACCGGTCTCATCCTCTTCGAACGCAAGCGTTGGGCCAACCCCCGCTTTTGGCCCGAAATGGCCAGCAGCATCCATCAAACCCGGGAAATGCACTTCGACTGGATCATTGATTTGCAATGTCTGGCCCGGAGCGCGGCGTTTGCCTGGCTCGCCCGCGGCCGTCGCCTCATCGGTCTTGATGAAGTGCGCGAAGGCGCCCGGGGATTTTACGACTTGGCCGTCCGCCGCGATTCCTTTTACACCCATGCAGTGGACTGGTATTTGGCCGTCCTGAAACCATTGGGCGTGCCCGTCCACCGCAATTTCATCTGGTTGCCAGAGCGCCCGGCGGTGGCCGCCGCTGTCGCCGCCCAATGGCCGCTATCCAGTGGCCGCTGGATTGCCCTGCAACCCGGTGCCCGCTGGGACAATAAACGCTGGCCCGCCGCTTATTTTGCCGAACTCGTGCGCCTTGTGGTCCGGGAATCCCCGGACACCCGGTTCGTGATCCTGGGCAGCGGCAGCGATGGCCTCTTGGGACAATTGATTGCCGCCGCCGCGCCGGATCATTGTCTCAACCTGTGTGGCCGAACCTCCCTGCCCGAAATGATCGAATGGGTGCGGCGCTGTGACCTGATGGTGACCAACGACACTGGCCCCATGCACGTGGCCGCGGCACTGGACAAGCCCCTCGTAACGATCTTTGGGCCTACCGAACCTCGCCGGACCGGTCCTTACGGCCATCTGGAGGACGTGATCCGCGGGGATCTCCCCTGCTCTCCGTGTCTGTCACCAAATTGCACGTTTAGCCAGCCCCAAGAATGCCTGCGAATGATCTCGCCGGAAATGGTCCTGGCCCAAGTTCACCGGCAACTATCATCTCGCCAAGTGCCGGCCTAAACCGTGTTTTCGCCCCATTAGCAGAAGGTTTGCAGCCCTTTTAAGACTGCCCAGCCCGAGAAAATGAACCACCCTTTATTTTGAATTGCTCGGGGCGGGCACGGTGCCTTGTTCGGCTAGTTTTTCGTAATGGACCGCTCGATCCAATAATTTCTGATTCCCGTTGCGGGCGGCCAGCAGCCGGTAAGCCCGGCCCAGCGTTCGTTCCGTGCCTTCGGGATCGTTGAGCCGGGGCAGGGCAAACTCCAAGTCGCGAATCCCCTCTTCAAAGTTGCCTTGCAGCACCAGAATCTCTCCGCGGGTTTCGCGGTAATGCGGCTGTTCCGGATACTTTTTCAAAAGCGGTTGGACAATGTTCAACGCTCCATCCAGATTCGGCTGGTCGCTCAAAGCCATCATGAGTGCCATGTTATTGGCCACATCCGGCAGATTTGGCGACAATTCATAGGCGCGCTTCATGTATTTCTGGGCCGTCTCCTGATCGCCCTGCTGCCAGGCCGCCATCCCTAAAAACGACAAACGCATCGCCGCCGCCGGACCTTCCGCGAGCAGCTTGTTTAGCGTTTCTTCCGCGGATTTGGCCGCCGGACCGGTCAAATGGCTGAGCGCCGCCAGTTGCGCGATCAGGTCAAGATTCATGGGATTACACGCCAAGCCTTGCTGAATTCGTTGCAAACGCTCCGGCAGATTGCCCGGGTCCGTCTGTCGCAATTCTTGCGCCCAAGCCGCATAAAGACTCGCCAGCGCTGGCGCATACAGGTTTGTCCCGGACAATTTTTCACCGTTCTCCAGAATTTGCCGCGCCGCGTCAAACCGGCCCAGCCGCAGCTCGGCCTGAACCCAGGACAGCCGGTCGGAAGGCTCGTCTGCCTTGGCCCCCCCCACTTTGTCCCGATAAACCTGTTCCGCTTGTTCATTCCAATGGCGCATCCCGGCAGCATCCCCGGTGGCCCGGGCCAGATCCGCCAGCATAAAGTTGACCGTTGGATTATTGCCGGCTTCGGCCACCAGGTGGGGTTTCGCCGCCTTCCAGTCTTGCATCTGAAAATAGGCCCAGCCAGCCACTTCATGGGTTTCCAGCGACTTCGGATCCAGGCTCAGTTTGTTGGTTTTTCCCGCTTCCCAAGCTTGAAACTGCCCATAAAGAAACTTTTTCATGCCTCGGGCGGCACCGGAATTGGGTTGCAATTGATCCACGTATGCCAGGTGCAGTTCCACCGCTCGCAGCACTGGCGCCGTCAACAGACCGCGGCTCAACAGGGTCTCCGCCAGAACCACATGCGCCGGTCCGTATCCCGCATGATCACCCGGCGCCAGCCGGGTCAGGATGGCCAGCGACTCTGCGTGCTGTTCCAAACTTTCCAGGGCCTCGGCCATTTTGAACAGGGTTTCCGGTCGGGAGGAAATCCCCAACGCCAGCCGCCGCTGGCTGGCCACGCGCGCGGTGTTGAAATCATGCACCGCCAGGGCGTGGTCCACGAGCAGCGTGTAACGGGAAGCCATGCGAGCCGGGGACCAAGTCACCAGCACGAGGCCAAAGCCGGCACAAGCCAGCCCCGCTGCCAGTGCCGGCAGGCTGCGCCAGAGCCGCCCATAGGGCCGGGTCCGAATCCAGGTTGCCATCCCATCCTTGAAATTCATGGTTTACCCCGCAATTTTTGCAATAATTGTTGAACCAGTTGCTGCCGTGCCGCCACAAACAACTGCCGCGCGGCCGCGCGTTCGTCCGCCTGCAACGGACCATAGCCCGCCACCAGTAGCTGCACGCGGTAACTGTTTGGTTCCACCTGCCCGGAGAGTTGCCACCGCTCCAGAAATCCCTTTGCTACCGGCGGCCGTTCCAGCCAGTTCCCGGTGTCATCCACCGTGCTAAACCAGAGCGAGGCATGGCTGACTGGTTCGCGGGACATTTCCACCGCCATGTCCGGTATGCCCGCATCCGCCCCAGCCCCGCCGGCTGGCGTCTCTCGTTCCGCATGCTCGATGGTCCAGCCCGCTAAAGTGTAGCATATCGTGACGTCATGATAACCTCGGAACGGATAATCAATCGCCACCGATGCCATGATTTGCCCGTTTTGATAGTTCCAAATCTGCGAGTAAATTCCCTGCGTTTCCGCCTTGTTAAACGGCGCGGCGGCATCCACCCGCTTCCAGGTTCCAATCGCCGCCGGCAGATTGAAAGTGGTCGCGGCCGGCAAGGATGAGTGTCCTGCCAGGACGAAATCCTTTTTCTGGGTGGTCACTTTCACGCCCACCGCCACCGCCCCCAAAAGGGCAAAGCCCGCCGCCACTAGGAGCAGCCAGCCGGGCGTCGCCGTCGCCCCCAACTCCCGCCTCAACGGGGCGCCCGCGGTGAATGCCTTTGGCTCCGGGAGCGAAACCGCGCCAGCCGCCTCGCGCGGTGAACGTGTCACTGGCTGCGTCAAAAAATCCAGCCATTCGTCCAGGCTTAAGATAAGCACCACATACCCCGTCAACAAAATCAGCCCCACCGTTTCATGTTTCCAGCCGGAAAGTATGTCATGGTGGTAATAAAATTCCAGCCACGCCCCGAAACAGATGCGGACCACATTCCCCAGCAACACCCCGCCAAAAATAAACGGCAGGCACACCACGATCCGCCAGAACGACCGCCGCCGCCAAAACATATAAAACACACAGGTGGCCAGCGTCAGCAAGACCGAGTTAATGCCGCTGCAGGCCTCCTCCACCAGCAATTGGCGGCTCGGCAGGTCAATCACGTTGCCGCTGAGCGAATGGATCACGCCCAGGAAATCCAGCATCCGGCTGCTCCACTGCACCGCCAGCCCGCGCAAAGCCACCATCAAACGCGCGTCCAATTCAAATGGCGGCGGAATAAATGTGGCCACCAGCACCAGGGCCGGAAAAATGGCCCGCAACGCGCGCCAGCCGCCCATACCCCAGGCCAGTCCAATGACGCACAGCACTGCCGCCAGACAGGCCAGCCACGGTGACCACATTATTAAACCCATCCCTAAAAGTCCAAAAGCGGCGGTCAGCAACCCTGCGGTAAATACAGCGGACCCTGCCGCCATTGGCCGGGGCAATTCTTCCCAGCCGCGCTTTGCCAGCAAAATGGCGCCCGCCAAAGCCATTGGGAAAAACTGGTAATAAGATCGGTCCCAAAGATTTCTGAAAAATTCCAGCATCAACGGGGCGAAACCAAATACAATCAATCCGGCCACCAGCCAGTCCCGGCCCGTCCAGCCCACAGGCCGGGAATTCCCATCCGGCTTGGATGGTGGTAAAGTCGCCCCCTCTGGGGCCGTCAAAGTTGTGGTATTGATCATCTCCGTTACTTAATGATTGGCATGGAAGATAATCGTTTTACCCGGGTCAGGCAATCATGAAATCACCCAATTATGGGGGGGCGCCCCTTAACAGCCACCCGGTACAATTATACCGCAAGATTTCGTTGCCTGCCCCGTAATGGCCTGTGGACCGGTTCCGCCTGACTTGCAGTTTCTGGCTATTTGCATTAGCTTCCTGCAAGTAATGAGTTTGGGCCCCGGTCCGGGCAAACATTACGATGTAACTTTATGAAAACGAATCATTGGCAACCAATACTGGCGACCATGGCGGTCGTCGGGCTTATGGCGTCAGCCACCACGGTGCTGGCGCAATCCACTCCCGCGACCGCTCCGACGATCGCCCCGGCCCCCGTCACCTCCTCAATACCGCCCCTGGCTTACGGAGTGCCCCAAGTCTTGCAATTAGTTCAGGCGAAAATCAGCGATGACACCGTCATCGCCTATATTAACAACTCCCGCATCAATTATGGCCTGGATGCCAACCAAATTATCTATCTGCGGCAGCAAGGCGTTTCCGATGCCGTGGTCTCGGCCATGTTGAATCAGCCCAAGCCCGGCGCGGTCGCCGCGGCTCCCGCCGCCCCCACCGCGACCCCCGCCCCGGCTCCAGCCCAAGTCGCTTCGGCTCCAGTAGCCCCCACTGTGACCTATGTCCAATCGCAGCCCACAGTCACCTACGTGCAGACGCCGCCAACCACTTATTATTACACCCAACCGTATTATTATTACCCGTCTTATGCTTATTATCCCCCGGTTTCCCTCTCGTTCGGCTTTGGCTGGGGGGGTGGCTGGCGGGGCGGATACCACGGCGGTTACCGGGGCGGCTGGCACCGCTGAAACCAACCCCCAACGGTCCCCAATTTTGTACCGGGCCGAACGGAACCTCTAAAATCTCCTCCCGGGCCGGACACTCACTGTCCGGCCCGTTTTTGCTTTCCCCCGAAAACCCGCAGGCTGGAGGTCCCCCGTCAATCCGCCCTGTAACTTGCCCCGCAGACCATACGTCTTGACATCAGAACAAATTCAAAGAACCTTCTTCCTGCTTCAATGACTCAACCGCTATAAATCCATTAACATGAAAAAAACTTTGTCCTGCCTGGCCGTTCTGGCCGCCCTGATGATCAGTGCCCTGCCGTTGATGGCCCAGCAACAACGTGTCAGTCCCCACGAAACCATTAGCACCGTCGTGGACGGCAGCCGGGTGGTTTTGGTTTACGGCCGGCCTTATTCCACCAAACCGGGCACCGCCGAAGCTCGTAAAATCTGGGGCGGCTTGGTGCCTTACGGCAAGGTCTGGCGCACCGGCTCGGACGAGGCCACCCTGCTCATCAGCCAGAAGCCGCTGGTCTTTGGCACCACCACAATTCCCGCTGGAGCCTATACCCTGTTCACGCTGCCCCAGGCAGACGGCA
>Ga0182012_10006298_pt1 | contig 12122 bp, 10 predicted proteins | sample 612S2SmetaG_FD_120486 | JGI IMG/M metagenome (GOLD analysis project Ga0182012, IMG submission 120486) | Permafrost microbial communities from Stordalen Mire, Sweden - 612S2S metaG | ecosystem: Environmental > Terrestrial > Soil > Wetlands > Permafrost | place: Sweden: Stordalen | collected...
CGGGTGATGGCCGGCTTCGAACGGGCCGACCGGGGCACGGTGGTCCTGGGCAGCCGTGTGGTGGAGGACGCCCACACCTGGCTTCCACCCGAACAGCGGGGCATCGGCTACGTCCCCCAGGAGGGGGCGCTGTTCCCCCACCTCACCGTGGCCGCCAACGTGGCCTTCGGAGTGGGCCGGGCCCGCCGGAAGCGGGGTGGAGTCAGCACCGGCGACCTGTTGGACCTGGTGGGACTGACCGGACTGGGCGACCGCTACCCGCACCAGCTGTCCGGGGGGCAGCAGCAACGGGTGGCCCTGGCCCGGGCGCTGGCCATCGGCCCGGCGGTGGTCCTGCTGGACGAGCCGTTCAGCTCGCTCGACGCCGGCCTGCGGGCCACGGTGCGGGCCGACGTGCAGGACGTGCTCCGGTCCGGTGGGATGACCGCGGTGCTGGTCACCCACGATCAGGACGAGGCCCTGTCGGTGGCGGACCAGGTGGCGGTGATCCGCCAGGGAACCATCGGCCAGTGCGGGACGCCCCAGGAGCTCTACGACCACCCCGTCGACCCGTCGATGGCCCGCTTTTTGGGTGATGCCAACCTGGTGAGCGCCACCGTCGAGGGCAACCGGGTGGACACCCCGTTCGGACCGCTGGCCCTGCGGGAGGCCACCGACGGCCCACCGTCCGGACCGGCGGTGGCCCTGGTGCGGCCGGAACAGTTGACGCTGTCCACGTCGATGGCGGGTGCAGGTCTGGCCGGCACGGTGGTACGGACCCAGTTCCACGGACACGACACCGTTATCACCGTGGTGCCCCGTTCGTCGGAGGCGACCGGGCCCGTCACCGTCCGGGCCGAGGGTGACCTGGTGGTGGCCGACGGGACCGAGGTCGAACTCACCGCCCGGGGGTCCACGGTGGCCTGGCCCCGGCCGGTCGGGTGACAGGGCCCCCTCCCTGTCGGGAGCGGCCGCCTCACACGTCGAGAACGGTCACCGTGCCCAGGGCGGTCAGCCGGTCCTCATGGCCGAGGTCATGGACGGCCACCCGGACCGCGGTCCCGCCCCGGGCCCCGTCACCGCCCAACACCTGACACCGGGCCTCGACCGGGCCGACCTTGGCCGGCCGCAGGTAGTGGAGCACGGTGTCGGCCGCCGCCACAGGACGGGCACCCCCCGGCCCGGACACGGCCCGGCACGACGCCACATCGGCCAGCATGGCCACCGCCCCGCCGTGGAGGATGCCCCACGGATTGCGCAGGTGGTCGGCCAACTCCAGTCGGGTCACCGGACCGGTGCCCGGTGCGATCCGGAAGAAGTCCTCGGGGGCCAGGGGCTCGGGGTCCGGCGGCGCCATGGGTATCGAGACCGGTCGGGCGAAGGTGAGATCCATCGGCCCGGGATCGAGGACGGCACAGGTCAGCACGGCCGAGGCCACCGGGCGGTCGTCGGCCCCCTCGTCCACCACGTCCAGGGCCGACACCACCGTGCTGCGGCCCCGGCGCAGCACCCGACCGTGCAGTCCGAGTGGACCCTGGTGGTCCAGCCGGGCCACGGTGGCCATCACCGACGTGGTCACGATCCACTCCGGCAGGACCGAGAGCCCGCACAAGAAGCCGCCCAACGAGTCGATGACGGTCAGGAGCGCGCCGGTCCGGAGCCCGCCGCCGGCCCCCCGCTGGTGGTCGTCCAGGGGGGCCCGGCCCCCGAGGACCGGATGGGGACCGCCGCCCGGTGGGGACGGGAGCTCCCATCGTTCGAGGCGGAAGTAGGACCCGACCGCGTGGCGCGGGTCGGGAGGGGTCCTGCCGGAGGCGGTGTCGACGGGCCCGCTCACCACACCGGGACCCCCTCCACCGGGCCGGCCGGCACCGCCCGGACACTGATGACCGTGGTCAGCCGGTCGTCGACCCCCCGGTCCAGCAGCTCCACCACGGCGGTCCCACCCCCCGGTCCGTCGGCACCCCCGCCCTGCGACCCGGGGTCCGACCCCAGGAGGCGGGTGCGGGACACGATGGGTCCCACCCGCCCGAGCGCCAGGTAGGCCACCTGCAGACCGGTCACCACCACCGGACCGGCGTCCGGCGGGCGACCCGCCTCCAGTCGGGCGGCGGTGGCGACCTCGCCCAACATGGCCATCACACCTCCCTGCACCGCGCCGAACGAGTTGCGCAGGTAGTCGGCCACCGGCAGGGACACCACCCCGGCGGCGGCGTCCTCGACCGCTATGCCGAGCTCCCTGTCGATGGGCCGGTCCAGCTGGCTGTCGGCCATCTCCCAGCGCACCGGGAACTCGCCCGACAGGTCCCGCATCGGTGCGGAGTCCCGGGCCGGCAGGACGGCGAAGGTCAGCGTGGACCAGGCCACCGGAGTGGCGATTCCGCCGGGTCCGGTCACAGCACGGCCCGAGTCGTCGACGTTGGACACCACCACCTCGACCACCAGGGTGGTCCGGCCCTTCCGCACCACCGAGGCCCGGGCCTCGACCCAGGGCCCGACGGCAGGCCGCACCACCTGCAGGGTCAGGTCGGCGGTGGCCATCCAGTCGGGGTGCAACGACCGCAGGGCGGCCGAGCCCGCCACCACATCCACCAGGGCGGCCAGCACCCCGGCCCGCACCCCCCCGTCGGCGCCGGCCACCCACGGGGTGGCCGGGATGCGGACGGTGGCGGTGGAGAGCGAGGTGACCTCGGCCACCATGCCCAGATCGCTGAGGAAGTGCCGGGGCGGTGGGTACCCGCCGAACGCCACTCAGCGTTCCTGTTCGGTGGGACGGATCAGGACCTCGTTCACCGCCACGTGGCGGGGTCGGGTCACCGTGAAGACCACCGAGGCGGCGATGTCGTCGGCCTGCATGATCTCGGTCTGCCCGAAGAGGGCGTCGATGCCCTTGATGACCTCGGGCCGGTTGTGCCCGGCCAGCTCGGTGCGGACCGCCCCCGGCTCGATCAGCGACACCCGTACATGGCGGCCTGTGACCTCCTGGCGCAGCGACTCCGAAAAGGCCCCCACCCCGAACTTGGTGGCGTTGTAGACGCCACTCCCCTGCCGGGCGGCCCGGCCCGCCACCGAGCTCACGTTGACCAGGTCGGCCACCCGCCGCGGCTCGCTCTCGGCGGACCGTAAAAGGTGGGGCAGGGCGGCATGGGTGCAGTACAAGAGGCCCAGCAGATTGAGCTGGACCATCCGCTCCCACTCCTCGACCGGCGCGTCCACGATGGGTCCGAGCAGCATCACCCCGGCGTTGTTGACCAGGATGTCCAACCGTCCGAACTCGGCCACGGCGCTCTCCACCATGGCGTGCGCCGACGCCCGGTCGGTGATGTCGGTCTCGATGACCAGCACGTCGGTGTCGGTGCCGAGTCTCGAGGCCAGCGCCTCGAGACGGTCGCGGCGCCGGGCCGCCACGGCCAGCGTGGCCCCCTCGGCGGCCAGCGCCACCGCCGTGGCCTCGCCGATGCCGCTGGACGCCCCGGTGACCAGGGCGACGGTTCCTTCCAATGGACGGGTCATCTGGGTACTCCGTTCGTGAGAACCGGACGGACGGATGTCCGGTGTCCGTGCCGGATCCGGCGACGGGTGGTCGGGACGACCACCGTGGGGTGGCGGGGGTGCGTGGTCCCGGCGGTCGCCCCGGAGTGTACCCAGGTCGGCACGGACGCCATCCGTGCCAGGAGGAGCCGGTGCCGACCGGCGTTGGGTCAGGCTGCGGTCAGCTCAGGCTGCGATCAGGTCAGGCTGCGGTCTGCCTCGAGGACTTCGCCGTCGTCTTGGGCTTGGACGACCGGTTGCGCCGGCGGCCCCGCTGGCGGGTCGAGGTGTCATAGGGCCGATTGCTGGACGCCGGACTCTCGTGGAGCGCGCACCAGTCGGTGCTGTTGTACCGGGACAGCTGCACCCGGCAGTCGGGCTCGATGCACACCCGACCGACGGCGAACACCTCCGGGGGAGCACTGCCCGCCAGCCCGTCGGCCAAAAATGAACCTTCCTCCACTGGTCGCCTGTCAACCATGTCGACTGTCATCCCTTCATGCTCGGATCACTGCACACGATGCCGTCCTTCTACGTGGTGTCTTCGGCATGAAAGGACACAAACTGTAACGGCGGGCGCCGGAAGGGTTCCGGGCGGGACGGTGGGTTCCCGGGGGGTCCGCCGGGGCCTTACTCCGGGGGTCCGCCGGGCCCTACTCCGGGGGTCCGCCGGGCCCCACTCCGGGGTCCGCCGGGCCCTACTCCGGGGCTCCGGGCGGGACGGCGGGGTCGGTTGCTAGCGTGCTCCGGCATGTCCGTCATCGAGGTGCGCCGACAGATTGACGCCCTCCCGGACGACGTCTGGCGCCTGGTGGGAGATCCGGTCGATCTGTCCGGCGTCACCGCCGAGTGCACCGGCATGGCGTGGATGGGATCCGCCACCGGTCCCGCGGTCGGCGCCCGCTTCCGGGGCCACAACCGCCAGGGTTGGCGGCGGTGGACCACCACCTGCACCATCGTCCGGTTCGAGCCCGGCGCCGCCGTCGAGTGGGACGTCGCCTTCGGGCCCCTGCCGGTGGCCCGGTGGGGGTACCGGGTCGAGCCCGACGGTCCCGACGGCACCACCGTGTACGAGACGTTCGAGGACCACCGTGGGGCGCTCCTGCGGGCGGTCGGTCCCCTGGTCCGCGGCACCCGGGACGCCGAGGGCCTCAACCGCTCCAACATGGAGGCCACACTGGGCCGGATCAAAGCCCGCGCCGAGGCCCGGGCCGGGACCTGATGACTGGCCCCCCGACGTCGGGCGGCGGGTCGGGTGGCGGCTCGGGGCCCGACGGGCGCCCCGGGTCGGCCCCGGACGGCCCGTGGTGGCAGGACGCGGTCTTCTACCAGATCTACCCCCGCTCCTTCGCCGACTCCGACGGTGACGGGATCGGCGATCTGGCCGGCATCCGGGCCCACCTCGGGGACCTGGCCTGGCTCGGCGTCGACGCTCTGTGGCTCTCCCCCTTCTACCGGTCACCCATGGCCGACTTCGGCTACGACGTCAGCGACTACTGCGACGTGGATCCCCTCTTCGGCACCCTGGACGACTTCGACCGGTTGTTGGACGAGGCCCATCGGCTCGGCCTCCGGGTGATCATCGACTGGGTCCCGAACCACACGTCCGACCGCCACCCGTGGTTCGTCGACGCCCGCTCCGGTATCGCCAGCGACCACCGCGACTGGTACGTCTGGCGCGACCCCCGTCCGGACGGGGCTCCCCCCAACAACTGGGTGGCGGCCTTCGACCTGACCGCGCCGACCTGGACGTTCGACCCGTCCTCGGGACAGTGGTACCTCCACCTGTTCGAGTCGGCCCAGCCCGATCTCAACTGGGATCACCCCGGCGTGGTGGCGGCCCAGCACGACGTGCTGCGGTTCTGGCTCGACCGGGGGGTCGACGGGTTCCGGGCCGATGTCATCCACTGCATCGGCAAGGATCCCGACCTGCCCGACGATCCGGCACCCGTGGCCGGTATCCCCCACAGTGCCCTCAACGATGTGGCGGTCACCCATCAGCGCCTCCGGGACATCCGGGCCCTCGTCGACGGCTACCCCGGGGATCGCCTCGTCGTCGGCGAGGTGTACCTCCTGTCGACGGCGGCCGTGGCCACTTACTACGGACACGGCGACGAGCTCCACCTGGCCTTCAACTTCCCGCCCCTGTACGCACCGTGGAGCCAGGAGGCGTGGAGGGCGTGCCTCGATGAGACGGTGGCGGCCCTGGACCCGCGGGGGGCCTGGCCCACCTGGGTGCTCTCCAACCACGACAATCCCCGCCACCGCACCCGCTACGACCGGGCCGCGGCGCATGCCGGCGAAGACCCGACCACCGCCGGGAGGCGGAGCGAGGCCCGGGCCCGGGCGGCCGCGGTGTTGGTGTTGACCCTCCGGGGCACTCCGTTCCTCTACCAGGGCGAGGAGCTCGGACTCCTCGACGCGGCGGTGCCGCCGGATCGCCAGGTGGATCCGGGAGGGAGGGACGGGTGCCGGGCCCCGATCCCCTGGGACGGATCGGCCGACCACAGATGGCCGGTGGTCGGCGAGGCCCGCACCTGGTTGCCGTTCCCCCCCGACTCGGACCGGCGCAACCACCACGACCAGAAGGCCGATCCCACGTCCCTGCTCCACCTGTACCGGAGGCTGCTGGCGCTGCGTCACCGGGCGCCGGCCCTGTCCCGCGGCGACTCCCGGATGCTGGATCTCCCCGAGGGGTTGCTCGGCTACCGGCGGTCGCTCGGGGACGACTCCTTTGTCGTGGTGGTCAACTTCACCGACCGGACCATCGGGACCGGGGACGGTGGAGCCGCCGGTGGGCTGGCCGGCCGGCCCGTCGAGGTGTCGAGTGACGGGATCGGCGAAGGGCAACCTTTCGACGGCCGGGTCCGGGCCGATCAGGCCCTGATCCTGCGGCTCTGACCCCGCGGTGTCCGGTGGGGGTCAGCCGCCTACAGCCAAGTCTCGCTCCAGTGGTCCGGCGCCCCGGCATCACCCAGCGACATGGCATGGGCGTCCTGGTGTCCGCTGCGGCGGACACAGCACACCAGCGTCCCGATCCACGGGCCCTGATCGATGCAGTGGACGGCACCGCACCGGTGCCACTGGGCCTGGTCCGGGAGCACCAGGTCCTCCAGGTCGAAATCCGCGTCTGACCAGTCACTCAGCTTCCGTACGTAATACGGGTCGATCGTCACAGTCTTCCTGCCCCTTTGTCTGTCGATTCCCTCTCGTGACTGATCGGAATGAGTGGGCCGCATCTGTAGCGGGAATTGAACCGGGGCCGACGAGTCGGCGGTCCGGATGTGGGTCGACGGCGGCCGGCCCACCTCCGGATCCACCCGTGGACGGGGTGCGGCGGCCATGATGGGAACGGCCCACGCATCCCACCGTCGCTCCCGCCATCCCATCCCCACGGGCGCCCACCCGGGAGGCCCTCCGGGAGGCCAGACGGGTCGACGGGATGACCGGCATCAGCGTCCACATGTCGGGCCTGTTCACTTCTCGGAACCACGGGACACCGCCCCATGGGGCAAAGACCTGTTCGGAGTCAGTATGGCTGTCAGACAGCTCAACGATGAATGTTCAATTTTCTTACACCTGGGGTACGATGAGCCCATGAACGGTGAGTCGACAACCGGCGTTGAGGACATCGTGCGCCGCAACGTGGCGGCCCTCCGGTCCAAGGCCAACCTCACCCAGCAGGGCCTGGCCGACGAGATGCTCCTCCGGGGGATCGCCTGGACCCGCGAGACCGTGGCCCAGGTCGAGACGACCAACCGCCGCCTGGGGTTCACCGAGGCCATCGTGGTGGCCGCCTGTCTGGACGTCCCCATCGCCCGGCTCGCCGCCACCGGTGCGGCCACCGTCGCCGTCGGTGAGGGTGAGTGGTCGGCGGCGTATCTGGGTGCCGCCATCGCCGGGACCACCGGTGACATCTTCCCCCCGGAGAGCTACGCATCCCCGTCCCGGCGCACCGTGGCCCCACCGGAGACGGCCGAACCTCCGGGTCGACCCGTGGCCCCCGACGAGGCGTCGGAGCGCCGCCGGGGTGTGGGTGAGCGACGGGTGGTCGAGGACAACGGGGCCGCCGTTCCCCCGCGCCGGCCCACGGAGGGACCGGGCCAGACTCCGCAGAAGACCGCCGAGCGGATCGAGCGTCGGCTGAGGCTCCGGGTGACGGCCAGCGACGTCGACGCCACCGCCCAGCAGCTGTGGTCCCGCAGCTTGGATGCCGAGCGCGAACGTCGGGTGACCGACCGCCACGCGCTGACCGGTGGATCACTGAAGACCATCCGGGGCCACGTCTCCCGCGATCTCGACCGTGAGATCGCCCACGAGATGGAACGCCACCCGGACCGGGACGATGTGACGCCGGTCGGTTCCGGTGGGATGAGTCCGGAAGAGGCCACCTGGGAGGCCACCCGGCTCAACATCGTGCTGGCCAACAAGGGGTACAGCGACAGCGATGTCACCCGGTGGTGGAACTTCACCCGGCACGCCGAGCTCGGCGACCGGACCATCGCCGAGGCCTGGAAGGCCCGGGAGTACGACGAGGTGAGCCGGCTCATCGAGTCACTGCCCGACCAGCACGGCCTGGGCAGTTCCACCCACCTCGACCGGTAGCCCCCACCCCGGCGGACCGGCGGCGGACCGGGCGGAACCCGGGCCTCCGGGGGGGTGCACCGGGCGGTGGGGTTTCCACGGGGTGAGAATGGTCGCATGGCCACCGACTCCGCCCCCAGCACCGACTCCGCCCCCAGCACCGACTCCGTCCCCACCGCCGCGGTCACCGGCACCGACCGGTCCCCGGGCGCAGCCGCCGTGGTGGCCGCCATGACCCCTGACGAGAAGCTGTGGTGCCTGGACGGGGACGCGCCGTTCTGGGCCGGCCTGACCTACCTGGCCGAGGCCGGCTACCACAAGAGCCCGTTCCGGGCCGCGGCGGTGGAACGCCTGGGCTGTCCGGGCTTCGCGTTCTCCGACGGCCCGCGGGGCGTGGTCGTCGACCGGGCCACCTGCTTTCCGGTGTCGATGGCCCGCGGGGCCACCTGGGACGTCGATCTGGAGGAGCGGATCGGGGACGCCATCGGACGGGAGCTGCGTGCCGTCGGTGCCGATCTCTACGGCGGGGTGTGCGTGAACGTCCTCCGCCACCCGGCCTGGGGACGGGCCCAGGAGACCTACGGGGAGGATCCCCACCACGTGGGCGAGATGGGTGCCGCCCTCACCCGGGGGGTCCAACGCCACGCCATGGCCTGTGTCAAACACTTCGCCTGCAACTCGATGGAGAACGCCCGCTTCCGGGTGGACATCACCGTCGACGAGGTCTCCCTGCACGAGGTGTTCCTCCCCCACTTCCGTCGGATCGTGGACGAGGGTGTGGCGGTGGTGATGAGTGCGTACAACAGCGTCAACGGCGAGTGGTGCGGCCAGAACGAGGACCTGTTGACCGGGGTCCTCCGCACCGAGTGGGGTTTCGGGGGTTTCGTGATCAGCGACTGGATCCTGGGCCTGCGCGACGCCGGGCCCTCCCTCCGAGCCGGACTCGATGTCGAGATGCCCTACCGGATGATCCGGGCCACCCATCTGGCCGACGACATCAAAGCCGGTCAGGCCTCGTGGGCCGACGTGGACCGGGCCGTCGAGCGGGTGGTGGACACCCGGCAGCGGTTTGAGGAGGTCCTCACACGGCCCCCGCCCGATCGCGACATCCTGGCCGGTCCGTCCCATCGGGCCCTGGCCCGGGAGGCCGCGGCCCGGTCGGTGGTGCTCCTCCGCAACGAACCGGTCGACGGGGTGCCGGTTCTCCCGCTGGACCTCCCTCCGGGCTCCACCGTGGCCGTGGTGGGAGCACTGGCCACCTCGGTCAACCTGGGCGACGGGGGATCCAGCGATGTCTGGGCCCCGGAGGTGGTCACCGTGGTCGACGGGCTGCGGGCGGCGCGACCGGACCTCACCGTGGTGGTGGACGACGGGTCCGACCCCGGACAGGCTGTGGCCGTGGCCGCCTCCGCCGACGTGGCCCTGGTGGTGGTGGGCTACACCCGGCTGGATGAAGGGGAGTTCATCGGGGAGTTCGCCACCGCCCACCTGGCCCACCTCTTCCCCGGAGAGGACGATCCCGACCTGGTGGACCGCTTCCACCGGGAGATCGCCGTCGAACGGACCATCACCCCGCCGGACCACGCCGCGCCGGCGGCCTCCGACGGGGGGTTCGCCGAAGGCGGGGATCGGGCGTCGCTCCGGCTCCACGCCCACGACGTGGGCCTGATCAATGCGGTCTCCGCCGCCGTCCCCCGCACCGTGGTGGCGGTGGTGGCCGGCAGCGCCGTGGTGATCTCGGAGTGGGACCAGGCCGTGCCGGCGGTGGTGCAGTCGTGGTACGCCGGCATGGAGGGGGGCCACGGCCTGGCCGACGTGCTGTTCGGAACGGTCGACGCCTCGGGCCGGCTCCCGTTTTCGGTGCCGGTGACGGAGTCGGATCTTCCCCCCTTCGATGCCGACGCTGATTCATTCGTCTACGACGGAGATCACGGCTACTGGCACCTGGACCGGACCGCCACCGCTGCGGCCTACCCGTTCGGGTTCGGCCTGAGCTTCACCACCTTCACCCTTGAGACGGCGGCGGCGGTGCGGGACGGCGACGTCCTCCGCGTCCGGGCGTCGGTTCGCAACACCGGGACCCGGGCCGGCTCCGATGTGGTCCAGGTCTACGTCGTCCGGGAAGGGTCGGCCCGGACGGCCCGGCTGGCCGGATTCGGACGGATCGGAGTCGGTGCCGGGGAGGCCGCCACCGCCGAGGTCACTGTGGCGTTGACCGGCCTGGCTGAACGGGATGTCGCCACCCATTCGATGGTGGTCCGGGCTGGCACCTATCTGCTCCGGGTGGGACGCCATGCCGGCGACGGGGGCATCACCGTGCCCATCACCGTGGAGGGCCCGGACCGGCCGATCGGTCCGGCCGGACCACCCCGGCCCACCGACGGGGGTCGACCGTGAGCACCACCGATGGATGGGACCCGGCCCAGTACAACCGGTTCGCCCTCGAGCGTGAAGCGCCGTACTGGGACCTGGTCCGGCTGGTGCAACCGGTCCCCGGAGCCCACCTCGTGGACCTGGGCTGTGGCGACGGTCGGCTCACCGCCCGACTGCACGAGACCCTGGCCGCCGCCGACACCCTGGGTCTGGACTCCTCGCCGGCCATGCTGTCCCGGGCCGCCGGCTACTCCTCGGCCCACGTCACCTTCGAGCATGCCGACATCGCGACCTGGGAGCGACCCGACCACTACGACGTGGTGCTGGCCAACGCCTCGCTCCAGTGGGTGCCCGACCACCGCGGCGTCCTGGCCCGGTGGGCACGCTCGCTGCGCGCCGGTGGCCAGTTGGCCGTGCAGGTCCCGGCCAATGCCGACCATCCCGCCCACCTGGTAGCCGACGAGCTGGCCGGGGAGCTGCTGACCGATCCCCCGTCCGACCCGGTGGCCACCAACGTCCTGGCTCCCGAGGAGTACGCCGAGGTCCTCGACGGGCTGGGTTTCGATCCCCAGCATGTGCGGCTCCAGGTGTACCTCCACCACCTCGACTCCACCGCCGATGTGGTGGAGTGGGTGAAGGGGACCACCCTGACCCGCTTCAAGGAGCCGTTCGGGGACGAAGGATGGCAGCGGTTCGTCGACCTCTACCGCCAGCGCCTGCTCGGTGTGTTGGGTGACCGGTCCCCCTACGCCTACCCGTTCAAGCGCATCCTGCTGTGGGGGCGCCGGGCCTGACCCCCGGGACGGGGACCCGAAAAATCGGATCCCGGGACACTGTGACCGTGGGTGACAGCACTGTTACTCTGGGTGGAAGGGCAGGCCGTCGACCCGGCCGTTCCAGAGGGGAGCGACATGCGTACGAAACGACGGAGCGGTGCTGTCGGCACGGCCGCCGCGCTGGTGGTGGTGCTGGCCTCCCTGACGACGATAGGTGTGACGGCCACCGCCCGGTCGGCCGGTGCCACCACCACCACCCAGCAGCAGGCCATCGTGGCCGCCGCGGCCTCGGAGAACGGAGCGGCGTACTGCTACGGCGGAGGTGGCATCCATGGCCCCAGCGGGGAGACCAACAACTCCACCTCGCTGGATTGCGCGCCACCCAAGGTCGGGTTCGACTGCATGAGTCTGGCCCAGTACGCCGTCTACCAGGGAACCGGCATCGCCATCCCCGGCGATGGGACTCTCCCGGCCCACGTGGGGCGGTTCATTCCCAACCAGGGCACCGAATCCGCCGACGTCGCCTCCCTCCAGCCCGGCGACGCCGTGTTCTTCGGCGGGTCCATCGACAGCTACGTCCATTCGGGGATCTACGCCGGCAACGGCAAGATCTGGGACACCCTGGATGAGTACCATCCGGTCGAGCTGGACCGGTTCGCCGATGTGTTCGCTGACTACGGCGACGTCTACGACGGCGCCTACCAGTACTGGACGGCCGGGTCGACCACCCCGCCGTCCCACCCGTCCCACTCCACCGGCCACGGCTACGACCTGGTGGGCCGGGACGGCGGGGTGTTCGTCTTCGGGGGCGGCTACTACGGCTCGCTGCCCGGCCTCGGGGTGGAGGTGGACGACATCACCGGCATCGTGGCCACGGCC
>Ga0182012_10006299_pt1 | contig 12122 bp, 13 predicted proteins | sample 612S2SmetaG_FD_120486 | JGI IMG/M metagenome (GOLD analysis project Ga0182012, IMG submission 120486) | Permafrost microbial communities from Stordalen Mire, Sweden - 612S2S metaG | ecosystem: Environmental > Terrestrial > Soil > Wetlands > Permafrost | place: Sweden: Stordalen | collected...
ATTTACTATCAAAGCCGCCGCGCTCAGCTAACCAAGGCGGAAATGCTGGAATGGGGCCGCCACAAGGGTCACCGGGCTAGAACCGATTTGGCGCTGAAGCGCTACGACGAGGCAGCGCGCCTATATCGGGAAGCAATCGACATCGCGGCGAAAAACGACGACCCCGCTTGGGCTAACCGCTGGCGCGCTGAACTGGCATCGCTGTACATCGAAATGGGCGACTACCCATTGGCGACCGCCTTCAACCAGCAGGCTCTGACGCAAATCAATATGGACGAAGACTTCGAACCGGCGGCGATTGCCCGTCTGAATGAAGTTCGCCTAACTAGGCTGCTAGGGAATCTGCCGGAAGCGCTCAAAAGGCTCGACGCGTTTCAACCGGAGGTAGACAAACGGGACAACAAGAAAATCAACTGGCAAACACATATTGAGCGCGCTGAAACCTTGGCGGGAATGCACCGGGAGGCTCCCGCTCAGCGCGAGTTTCAAGCGGCGTTGAAAACCGCCGATGATGCCCGCAAGTCTATAAAGTTGGACGAGTTCCGGCTGACCTATTTTCCGCAGCTACTTAGCATTTACCAGAATTATGTAGCCTTCTTGGCGGAACATAACCAAACTGACGAGGCGTTGCAGATTGCCGAATTAGGCCATGCCCGGCTGCTCGCGGAAAAGCTGCACAAAGCCCAAACGAACGCCGCTCGTTTCGACGCCATTCGCATCGCGCGAGCCAAGAATGCCGTCATTCTCTCTTACTCGATCGCGCCCGAGCGCTCGTACGGTTGGGTAACCACGGCAAACGGCAGCAGAATGTTCCCGCTGCCACCCGCTGCCGATTTGGAAAGACCCATCCGGCGTCATAACGCACAGATCCTGGATCAACGCTCCATTAATGACGACAGGGGCGGCCGCGAACTTTACAACACATTGATCAGCCCCGCCGCCGATCTCATTCCGCCGAACGGGCACGTGATCGTCATCCCCGACGGTCCGCTTGCTGATTTGAATTTCGAAACGCTCATCCCGCCGGTCGCCAAAGGCGCCGAACCGCATTACTGGCTGGAATCCGCCGTGGTGACGATTGCGCCTTCGCTCACTCTGCTGCTCCCGGAAGTACCGCGCGCTTCCCCGCGAGCGTCTTTGCTGCTTGTTGGAGGCACGGTGCAAGCCGATCCGAATCTGCAGCCTATAGGCCTTGGGGAACTGCAGCAGATCGATAGGCTGTATGGAGGCAAGTGCCACTGGCTGTTCAAGGCCGAGGCAACGCCGTCAGCTGTTCTGGCCAATAACCCAGCCCAATATTCGCTAATACATTTCTCCACGCATGCGATGCCGAATCCGCAAAGTCCGCTCGATTCATACCTGGTGCTCTCGCCCCAAGCGAATGGCGAGTACAAACTTTATGCGCATGATCTGGCAACCCTGAAGCTGACTGCCAACCTGGTGACTTTGTCCGCTTGCCAGAGCGCCGGCTCGAAGAACGTGCCCGGAGAAGGGCTGGTAGGTCTAACGTGGGCAGTCATGAGCGCCGGTGCCAGGAACGTAGTCGCCAGTCTTTGGTCGGTCGGCGTCACTTCTACCGCCGGTCTTATGGGGCGATTCTACTCGCATCTGCACGCCGGCGAAACTCCCGCGCAGGCGTTGCACGACGCGAAACTCGATATGATCAAGGTGAAAGCGACGCCCTATGGCTGGGCGGCGTTTCAAATTTATTCGCTTTAGCTGATCGGCTGCGCTCGGCGCTTCCGCCTAAGCCAAAGCGCGCCAAGCAGCGCCCATGCGCCAGTCAACAGACCCATTTCGGCTGGTTCCGGTACAAGAACCGAAATGCCGACGGCATCCCCGGCGGTGCCGTCCTGTATGGAGAGATAACCCCCTGGTTCCGCTCCAGTGACGCTGGTGTAGACTACCAAGGTCTCGACTTGTCCTGGTGTCAAACCTGTAAAGTTGAAGCCAATCACCGTACTGGGATTGCTGCTGCGAGTTGCTCCGGTTGGCGCGACACTGCTGCTCGAAAGATAGCTAACCGCTGTCTGGATGTTACCGAAATAGCCAAGTGTGGCCCGCTCGACAGGCCCGGTGCCTGGGCCCACGGTAAGCTCCAGCACCAAAGTTGTGTCATACGCCCCGAACGGGTTGGTAGTGTCGGCGTACGCCGTTTCCACATAGCTGCCTGAAATATCGGGCGGAATTGCGCTAAATTCGTAATTCCCGCTCATTGTGAGTAAGATTGCGCTACTCGTGCCGACAGCGGTAACGATTTGATCGGGCACCACCGCTCCACCTGGGTTGATCACAGTTGCGTGAGCGACAACGGCTGCAAATGTCAGACCGACCCAGAGACTAAAGCTCTTCATTTTTGGATAAAATCCTACGTTCTTGCAAAATTCAACCACCTAGCCTACAAAATCTTTTAGGTTTTGTAGGCATAAGCCTAAAATAGTACTAAGTTGAATTCTTATATTAAGGCCAAAAGGCACTTAAATCAACAAGCAAATTTGGTGGCCTAAACTACCTAAGAAGTATTTCTAGCCCTCTGTCAGGCAGACGAAGCGGCAAAGCTCGTCACGGCTTCAATACTTCCGCCCGGCGCAAAAACAAATACGGTCGTTCCGCTCAGGCGCTCCACCCCATCGCCACCAGTGGCTGTCCAGTCCGCCAAAACCCAGCCTTGGCACTGGCGAATCGATCCTTTGCGGCGCAATCCAATACCCGGCATAAACCGCAGAGCAGCGCCGCTATGCTCTGTCAAATCGGCCAATCCTTCGAGCAAGCTATAGCGGTCGCGGAAGCAAATTTCAGGCGTCGCAATTCGCCCAAACTCGGCCTCGCGTGTATTCGTATCGGCAATAGCCCAAGCGGCAAACCACGAATCAACGTGGCTTTCCGCGCCCGCGCACACCTCGGTCGAAACCGCATTACTGAACAGCGAAAGCTGAAAGCGCCAGCCCTGCACATGTTCATCGCGCGGACCCTCCTCCGCGAATTCGTGCCGCAAGTGAAGCCGCGTGCCTGCCGGCTCGGGTTCTAGGCGTATGGTCACACGGGAATCCCCTGGCCTGATCGGTTGGCCGCTCGCATAGCCGTAGGAAAATACGATGCGGCTCGGCGCGGCTACTTCCAAAACCTCGCCCAACGTTTCAACTCCGTTAGGATGACGGATATACACCTTGCCGCCCGGCGCGGCATTGATGGTCGATCCCGCGCCCCACCATTTCGCCCAACGTGCGCTCTCGGTAAAAAATTGAAATACCGTTTCCGGAGTCGCGCGAATGACTATGCTCCGGTCCAAATAATAGGGAAATTCAGCCATCTATCTGTTCCTCCTGGATTTGTTTCTTGCCGTACTTTGGCTGCGGCCCGCGCCGGGTTTCTTCTAATTCGGCGGCTAATTTGAGCTTCCACAGCGCGTCGTCCCACATCCGCTCCAACATCTCGCCGAGCGGGCCAAGCGCCTCCCGGTTAGCCCGGTAAAGACGGTGGCGCTGCTGCGCCCGCATTTGCAATAGACCGGCATCAACCAGCGCCCGCAGTTGTTGCGATACTGCTCCGAAAGACACATCCGGCATGGCGCGATGAATCGCGCCCGCAGTTTGCTCTTCCGCCCAGACGAGGCGCAGAATCTCCCGGCGGCGTGGTGAACTGATCGCGTCGAGCACATTGGGGTTCATAGCCAAATAACAATTTAGTTTAAACTAAAATAAATGTCAAGGCATTGATTTGGAACACGAGCATCAGAATGGCACAGCCAGAGTGCGACGCGTCCCGAAGTTATGACATTAAACAGCTTATTTCCAATTAGTTAAAGGCGGTTATCCAAATGCCCTGCCAAAGGTATGAACCTTTGGATGATTCTCCAGGCCGCACAAGTCTTAATCGCCGTTATCGCCTTCGCTTGCGGTACCCGGCCAGATCCCCGCTTCCAAGACGACAAGTTCGACTTCCGCCTTTAGCGCTAGCAGTCTGGCGTTGCTGAGCGCCAAGTTTCAGGCCCTCCAGCGCTTCGCGCTACTCTGGAAACGAAATGGAGAATTCCGACGCTGGCCCGGATCGGGCGCGGCAAAAGCTAACCGAGTTGCGGCAGATTCTGCTGACTTTACACAAAGCCTTACTCGATTCCGAACGCACTGCCTACGAAATCAGCCATGGCGCCATCGCTTCGCCGAGCGCCTTCTTGCACTTGCTCATTCATGATCCCGCGTTTCAATGGCTGCGCCCCATCACCACGCTCATTGTGCAAATCGACGAAACCTTAGCCGCCAAGAAGCCCCCGGCTGCTACCCGCGATTTCGAACAACTCATCACTGATATGCGCGCTCTACTTTCCCCATCGCGCGAAGAAGCCGACTTCTGGAAGCGCTATTTCGCCGTCGTACAGCGGGACCCCGCCGTGGCGCTTCTCCACGAGCAAATGGAGGCCGCTTTTTTGTAGGTTAGCGACCGCCCGGTTCAGACCTTGACTTGGGAGAGCAGCGTTTCTTCGGGTAAGTCCGTCGGGCTGGAAAAGTTGATCTTATAGCCATCCGGGTCGGCGAAAAAGACCTCCCATGCGAAGTTGCCAACTTGCGGCTCGTGCAGCGCCTGAATACCACGCGTCGCTGCATCGCGATAAATAGCAATCGCGTCCCGGCACTGGAAATAGAGGCCCACGCCATTGCCGACCTTGCCGGCAGCCGACATTTTTTCGCGGGTTGAGTCGTTGGCTTCTTGCAGCATTAACGCGGCTTCGCCGAGCGCCATCCAGCACCAGCGTAAGCGGCCATCCGGCATCCAACGGTTCTTGATTGTGAAGCCCAAACCCTCCACGTAGAAAGCCAGTGATCGTTCCATGCTGGTCACCATCAGGAGCGGTACGACGGCAGTTACACTCATTGACCCTCGCTAACCCGCCATGGCGTGCAGATAATCATAATTCACCTTGACCGCCGCGAGAGCGGTCATCTCGACGAAAGGCGGTTCCTGCTCGATGTAGTATTGCTCCACTTGCGCTTTCGCGGCCGCCGCAAAAATAGCTGGGTAATCGGGCTTTCCCCGCCCGAGTTCGGCAGGCTTGGGCGCTTTCGGTCCTACCAGATGCAAGTTGCCCGGCGCAGACTGAAAGGCCTTGATGTGGAGCAGGCGAATCCGCTCCGGATATTTCTCCAGGAGCGCCACCGGATGATAGCCAGCCGCCGACACCCACCCGCAATCCATCTCGAACTTAACTGTCGCGGCGTCGGTAGATGCCAATAGCGTCTCGAACGCCGTGGTGTTTCCAAACTGCTTGAACTCGATGTTGTGGTTGTGATACGCGTAAACCAAACCATGCTTGGCGGCTTGCTCACCCAGCTGATTGGCAATCTCCGCGCTTTTCTTCCAGTCGTCGAGTGTCATCCCTTCCACGGCCTTCACCATCGGAACCCACTCGCGGCTTCCACCCGGAATTTTGGCTAAAATTTCCGGCGGCGGATTCAAAGACGTGACCACGTATTTTGCGCCCAGTTCACTGGCAAAGCTCATCACCTGTTCGGGCGTTTGATCCGGATCGAACATGTGGACACTCCGGCAATGCAGTCCGCGAGTGGCGAGAGCCGATTTCCAGTCCGCTGGGGTCTTGCCGTAGGTGGCGGCCATCTCCACTTCCTTGATTCCGATTTCAGCAATCTTCGACAAGGTCCCGGCAAAGTCCTTCTCCAGTTCAGCGCTCACCGTGTAAAGCTGCAGGCCGATGGGCTTACCTAAAGGATTCGCAGTCATATTACGAAGGGCAGCTCCTGCGGCGGCAGTCTTGAAAAGAAATTGACGACGGGAAGCAAGCATTTCACGGACTTTATCATATACGTTGATCTCCCGTTACAATGCCGCTTATGGACGCAACGAGCACGGGCGCAAAACTGATTATCGTGTGCGGCTTGCCGGGCTCCGGTAAAACAACACACGCCAAACAGCTTGCCGGCAGCCTTCCGGCAATCCGGCTTTGTCCCGATGAATGGATGGCTGCCCTTTTCATAGATCTCTACGACGCCCAGCTGCGCGACAAAATCGAAGCGCTGCAATGGAAATTCGCCCAGGAACTTCTCGTGCTGGGTCTTACAGTAATCATCGAGTGGGGCACTTGGGCAAGGTCCGAGCGCGACACATTGCGGCTCGGCGCCCGCGCGCTGGGGGCTGCGGTTGAGTTGCATTATTTACCGGCGTCCGTGGATGTTCTTTTCGAGCGCATTCAACGCCGCGATGCCGAGAACCCTCCGATAAAACGCGAGCAGTTGCTCGAATGGATGGACATATTCCAAGCGCCGACAGCCGAGGAGTTAGCGCTCTTCGATGTCCCTACGCGTCCCTCTGCCTATCAAAATCCTTGAACTTCTTACCTTCCGCGGCTAATCTCTTCAATAGCGGCGCGGGGGTCCACAAATCGACGCCGTGTTTCTTTTCAAAGCTTTCGACACGGGCGAGTAACTTCGGCAAGCCTACGGTATCGGCGTAGAACATCGGGCCGCCGCGCCAGGCGGGGAAGCCGTAACCGTAGATATAGGTGATGTCGATATCAACAGCGCGCAGCGCTATGCCGTCCTCCAGGATCTTGGCGCCTTCGTTGATGAGACCGTAAACACAGCGCTCGACAATTTCTTCGCGCGAAATCTCGCGCCGTTCGATGCCGGCCGTGCGCGCGACAGTTTCGATGAGTGCCACTGTTTCGGGGTCAGGCGACGGTTTGCGATTCTCGTCGTACTTAGACCAACCGCGACCCGCTTTTTGGCCGAAGCGGCCTTGGTCGCACAGCTTGTCGGCGACGAGCGGAACACGCACGCCAGGCTTGACGTAGGCGGCGCGCTCTTTGCGAATGAGCCAGCCAATATCCAGCCCGGCTAGGTCGTCAACCGCGAGCGGTCCCATGGCCATGCCGAAGTCCCACAACGCTTGGTTGACCTCTTCGACCGACGCACCTTCCTCGACCAGGAATTGCGCCTCCCGAAAATACGGCTCCAACATGCGGTTGCCGATGAAGCCATGACAATTGCCCGCCAGCACCGCCACTTTGCCGAGTTTCTTGCCGAGGCTCATAGCGGTTATGAGAACTTCCGGACTGCTCGCCTTGCCGCGCACAACTTCCAAGAGGCGCATCACATTAGCCGGGCTGAAAAAGTGCGTTCCCACCACCCAGCTTGGACGGCTGGTAGCCGAGGCGATTTCATCGATATCGAGCGTCGATGTGTTGCTGGCGAGAATGGCGCCTGGTTTGGCGATTTTATCGAGCTTGGCGAAGACCTGTTTCTTCAACGCCATGTTTTCGAAAACGGCTTCGGTGATGATGTCGGCTTGTTCGAAGCCGTCGTAGCTGAGTTGCGGAGTGATGAGAGCCAGGCGCTGCTCCATCGCTTCCTGCGAGAGCTTTCCTTTGGCGACTGTCTTCGCGTAGTTGCCGCGGATGATGCTCGTGCCGCGCTCTAGCGCTTCCTGCTTCGTTTCTTTCACGATGACCGGGATGCCTGCATTGGCATAGCTCATGGCTATGCCGCCGCCCATGGTGCCTGCGCCAATGACGGCGGCACGGCGAATTTCCAGCGGCTTGACGTCTTTCGGCAACCCGGGAATTTTTGCTACCGTGCGTTCGCCAAAAAAGACATGGATAAGGGCTTGCGCTTCGGTTGAGAAAAGACACTCGTTGAAGAGGCGCGCTTCTTCTTCGCAGCCGGCCGTGAAATCGCGCTCGGTAGCCGCTTCGATGGCATCAATCGCGGCTAACGGCGCATGCAAGCCGCGAAACTTCTGGCGCGTTTGTTCGCGGGCGATTTGAAAGACGGCAGGCAAAATGCCTTGCAGCTTTTCATTGCGCTCTCGCGTCTTGGGTGCTGGCTTATCCGCTACTTCGCGGGCGAACGCCATGGCTCCTTCGAGGAGATCTCCGTCGATGATTTTGTCGGCAATGCCCAAGCTCGTTGCTTCTTGGGCCTTGACGGGATTACCCTCAACGCACATTTCCAGGGCCTTCACGACTCCGGCTAGCCGCGGCAAACGCTGCGTGCCAGCCGCGCCGGGGATGATGCCGAGCTTCACTTCAGGCTGGCCAACTTGCGCTTTGGGAGCAAGCACACGATAGTGACCGGCCATGGCCACTTCCAAACCGCCGCCTAACGCCTGCCCGTGAATCGCCATTACGACAGGTTTGGGGGAATCTTCAATGGCGAGCAAAAAGGGCAGCAGCGTCAGCTTGGGACGCTCGCCCGCCACGATTTTGCCAAACTCGCGGATGTCGGCGCCCGCGATGAACGTAGATCCCGCGCCGATGATTACGATGGCGCGCATTCGCGGATCGGCCACGGCTTCTTTTAGCGCGGCTTCAATGCCCTCGGGCACGCCAGGGCTTAGTGCATTCACTGGCGGATTATCGATGGTGATGACCGCCACATTGCCCCGGGATGTCAAACGCACAAGTTCAGCCATGCACCCTCCTCAACCATATTTCGAACAACGCTAAACTGATGAAACAGTTGTATTGACCATGCGCGAAGCAGTTGTCGTTGCAAGTTCACGAACGGGACTTGCCAAATCATATCGCGGCTCCTTCAACATGACGCGGCCAGAGGACTTGGCGGCGCATTGCATCCGCGACGTTTTTCGCAAAGCGCCGCTGCTTGAGCCGGAGGAATTGGAAGACGTGATCTTGGGCTGTGCGCAGCCATACGGGCCGCAAGGCGCGAATGTGGCCAGGAAAGCATTGTTGCTGGCAGGCTTGCCGGTTTCGGTGCCGGGAGTGACGGTGAATCGCTTTTGTTCGTCGGGACTGGATGCGGTGGCGATGGCGGCCCACACGATCGTGCATGAAGGCGCTGAGGCGGCTGTGGCCGGCGGAGTCGAGAGCTTCAGTATGACGCCGCGCGATGTCGATCCGCATCCAGGACTGATACGCGACGTGCCGGGGCTCTACATGGAAATGGGCGCCGCCGCGGAGGTGTTGGTGCAGCGCTACCGCATCAGCCGGGTAGCACAGGACGAGTATGCGCTGGTGAGCCAGAAGCGTACGGCGCGGGCCTATGAGGAGGGATTTTTCGCGCGTGAGATTGCGCCGATGTTTGTGACGATGGCGCTGGTTGATAAAAACACCGGCGAAACCATCGGCACTGCCGAGACGTGTTGCGACCGCGATGAATGCAACCGGCCCGAGACCACGCTTGAGACTCTGCTGTCGCTCGAGCCGGCGTTCGATCAGACCAGCGGGAAGGGAAGCGTGACGGCGGGCAACTCGTCGCAATTTGCCGATGGCGCATCTGCTACCTTGCTGTTATCGCGCGACCGCGCCGACAAAATGGACATTCCATACGGTTTGATCTTCCGTGCATTTTTAGCGGTAGGTTGCGAGCCAGAGGAAACGTGCGTCGGCCCGCTTTATGCCATCTCGAAATTGCTGAAACGCTATGGGCTTTCGATTGACGATATTGATTTGTGGGAACTGAACGAAGCGTTTGCGGCGCAGGTGGTGTATTGCCGCGACCAACTGGCGATTCCCATGGAAAAGTTGAACGTCAATGGCGGGGCGATTTCCATTGGGCATCCCTTCGGTATGACGGGCTCGCGTCTTACCGGTACGCTGGCCAACGAAATGGCGCGGCGGCCGGATGCACGCTACGGTGTAGTGGCGATGAGCGTGGGCGGCGGACAAGGAGTGGCCGCGCTTTTCGAGGCGGTACATTAGAGGAGTTGCGTTATAAAGCCAAGAGCGATTGGTTGGTGAGCGTGTCTATGTTGGTGGGTATTGCCGCGCCGGCGTTTATCGCGGTGACGCAAAACCTGCCTTGGATGTCGATTGCTTCCGTTATGGCCGCGGCGCTGGTTTTCGGCATTTCCATTCCGCAGTGGTATGAAACCCGGCCTGAGGCGCTGATCATTCGTTCCGGGCTCACCACGCGCGTCATCGCTTATGGGCAAATCAAGGCAGTGCGGCCGTCGGCCGATAACCGCATCGCCATCGACTACGGTCCCGGCAATCTGCTGATTGCGCCGCAAAATATGCAGGAATTTATGGACGATATTGCAGCGCGCGCGCCCCAGCTTTCCAGACAGGGCAGCGAGTGGGTGGCTACGCAAAGTTGAACCCGGAACGTCCGCGGCCGCAAGCGAGATCGGCATTTCCCCACTTCCTCGAAATCCAGACGAGGTGGCTGGATAACGACATGTATGGGCACGTGAATAACTCGGTCTACTACAGCTATTTTGACACCGCAATTAACTTGTATTTGATTCAGAGCGGCGCGCTGACCTTGGCGGGCGAGGTACTTGGACTGGCCGTGGAAACAGGTTGCAACTATTTCAAGGAAATCGCTTTCCCCGACCGGATCTTCGCGGGCTTGCGAGTCGGGCATGTGGGGCGGACGAGTGTGCGGTTTGAAGTTGCCTTGTTTCGGAATGATGACGAAGTCGCGGCGGCGCAAGGGCACTTTGTCCATGTTTATGTAGACCGTGAGACGCGCCAGCTGATGGAATTGTCCGGCGAGATGAAAAAAAGTTTAGCGGCGCTTGTCAACCAAACCAATTAAAAAGCGTTGAGAATGAGAACCCGGCGTAATCTTCGCAAGTACTATCCCCGTTTGGTGGACTGAAAGGGTTAAGAACCAATGCACCAAACCAAAATCTTTAATACCAAAAAATTGTTCTCGTTTGCTTTTCTGGCCGCAATCGTTGCCGCACCAATCCTATTGCGCGCCGACACGCCGGGCCGTCATCCGGCCTATCTGCACGCCCGCAGCGACTTGCGCACCGCGCAGTGGCTGATGAGGGTTCACGACGATCCGGATGTGATGACGCGCATTCATGAAGCCGACACGGAGATCGACCGGGCGGTTCACGAAATGGATGTGGCCGCAAAGTTCGATCACAAAAATTTGAATGATCACCCGTTAATCGATACCAGGCTCGACCGCCGCGGCCGCTTCCGCAAAGTAATGGAATTGCTGCAGCGCGCACGCGCCGATATCGGGCGGGAAGAAGACGATCCGAGCGCGATCGGCTGGCGTGATCTGGCTTACAAGCACATAGACGCGGCGATGAATTTTGTCAGGCGCGCGGCGCATGATCTGCAGATGGAACGCGATTTAGGCTGGTAATTTTATTTGGGTCCGGAGGACCGCTCTGGTACGGCGGGCGGGGTTCCTGCAAGACAAGCCAGGACCCCGCCTAATGAGCGGTAATTGCTTCTTGAATCAAACCGAAAGCAAAATTCGCCCGGCATTCCCAGTTGCCAGCAGATCAAAGCCTTCGTTTATCTCGTCGAGCTTAAGGCGATGCGTTACCAGGCAATCCACTGGTAGGCGGCCTTGTTGTAACATGCCGATGTAGTTGGGAATATCGCGTTGTGGAACGCACGAACCCATGTAGGATCCCTTCACGGTGCGTTCTTCGGCGGTGAGGGAAATCTGCGGAATGGAAAACTGCTGATTCGGCTTGGGCAAGCCGGCCGTGACCGTTGTCCCGCCTCGCCGGGTAATTTGATAAGCCAGCGCCAAGGCCGGCCCTGCGCCGGCCGTTTCGAAGGCGAAATCAACTCCGCCGCCCGTGGCGTCATTGATCTTTGATACGGCATCGCTGGCGCCGGCATCGAACGCATCCGTCGCCCCCAGTTCCCGGGCGAATGCCAATTTCTGGTGGTTGACATCGACCACGATAATGCGGCGCGCGCCCGCCAAAACAGCGCCGAGAATACAACTTAGGCCCACGCCGCCCGCGCCGACAATCGCCACTGAACTCCCCACCGGCACATTGGCGGTATTCAAAACCGCGCCCACGCCGGTCATAATGGCGCAGCCAAACAACGCCGCCGTTTCAAAAGTGATGTCCGCGCTCACCTTCACCAGCGACGTGCGCGAAACCACCGCCGCTTCGGCAAATCCCGAAACACCCAAATGATGATGCAGCGCCGCGCCCCTCATTCGCAGGCGCTGGCCCCCGCCCAAAAGCGTTCCCGCTAGGTTCGCTTGCGCGCCCGCTTCGCACAGCGCCGGCCGGCCTTCCTGGCAGCGGGCGCAATGGCCGCAATTTGGCACGAATATGCAAACGACCTTGTCGCCGGCCGTGAGATCGTTCACGCCTTGGCCGGTTAGCACCACTTCGCCCGCTGCTTCGTGGCCCAGCACCATGGGCATCACGCGCGG
>Ga0182012_10006301_pt1 | contig 12122 bp, 7 predicted proteins | sample 612S2SmetaG_FD_120486 | JGI IMG/M metagenome (GOLD analysis project Ga0182012, IMG submission 120486) | Permafrost microbial communities from Stordalen Mire, Sweden - 612S2S metaG | ecosystem: Environmental > Terrestrial > Soil > Wetlands > Permafrost | place: Sweden: Stordalen | collected...
CGTACGTACCGGTCACGACAACCTCGCTGTAACCCAGCGGAGCCGAACTGCTTGCGGTAAGCGTTAAGGTTGCGAATCCGTTGGTGGGGCTTGGCGAGAAGGAAGCAGTGACCCCGGCAGGCAGCCCCGATGCTGTGAGGTTGACGCTGCCGGTGAATCCATATTGCGGATTGACGCTGATAGTAGTAGTGATGGAGCTGCCCGTACCCACAGTGACATTCCCCTGATTGCTGAGGGTGAAGGACTGAGCATAGGTGACCAACGGGAAACTGGCGGTTTGGGTTATGTTGCCACAACTTGCCGTGACGGTGAGGATGTGCGTGCCAAGCGGCGATGCATTGCTCGCGGTAAGGGTCAGCAGACTACTCCCGTTTGTTGGATTGGGTGAAAACGAAGCCGTGACGCCGCTCGGCAACCCAGACACAGCGAGATTTGCGTTGCCGGAGAAACCGTAGATCGGATTGATAAAGAGGAACGCAACGGCAGAGGTTCCCTGGCCGATATTCAAGGTTCCGAGACTTGAAAGCGTGAAGGTTGGCGATCCAATCGTGAGGGTGAAGTTCGAAGTAGAAGTGATCTTCCCGGATGTCCCGGTAATCGTCACCAACGATGTGCCGATGGCTGCGGAATTGGCCGCAGTCAGAGTCAACTGGCTGTTTCCTGTCGACGGATTTGGAGAAATACTGGCTCTGACTCCCCCTGGCAACCCTGAAATGCTGAGGTTGACCGGGTTCGTGAACCCGTAATTCTCACCGACGAATACGGTGGTCGTAGTGGATGTTCCGACCCCGATACTGACATTTCCCGGACCTAAGACCGTAAAGCCTGGCGTCGAAACCGTAAGGGAAAACGTGGTTGTCGAGGAGATCTTCCCGGATGTCGCAGTGACTGTCACGGCGAACAGGCCTGTCGCAGCGGAATTGCTGGCGGTCAGCGTCAACGCGCTATTCACGCCCGAAGAGCTCGGAGAAATAGAAACCGGATTAGGCGATTGGGATGCCGTAACGCCGCTCGGCAAACCTGAAACGGAAAGGTTCACATTGCCACTGAAGCCGTACTGGCCAAAGATGCCGAGGGTAGTGGAACTGGTGGTTCCCTGACCCATGCTGACATTTGGCGGACCGGAAACCGAAAGAGAGGGCGGGGATATGGTTAAGGAAAACTTCGTCGACGCGGTGATTTTCCCCGATGTTCCCGTGACGGTCAAGACAGACGTCCCGAACGCGACGGAATTGCTCGATGTAAGGGTTAGATAGACGTACTGGCTGGTTGTACTGGTTGGGTTGGCCGGATTTGGAGAGAAGGAGGCAGTGACTCCCGTCGGCAACCCCGAGATGGAGAGGCTGACGGGGCCGGTGAATCTATTTAGGGAACTGACCGGAACCGAGACAGCCATCGTAGTTCCGAGGCCCATAGCCACATTTCCCGGATTTTGAATGATGAAGCTGGGGGCGGCAATTGTCAGCGGGAACGAAGCCGTCGATGTTAACTTTCCGGATGTACCGGTGATCGTGACGACACTTGTGCCGAGAGGTGCTGATCCTGTTGCAGAAAGCGTCAAAACAGAGTTTCCCGTGGCGGGGTTCGGAGAGAAGCTGGCGGTAACTCCGCTAGGCAGGCCTGATGCGGACAGGTTGATCGCACCGAGGAATCCGTATAACTCCGATATTGGGATAGGGCTGCTGGCGGTGGTGCCCTGGCCCAGAGCGACGCTTCCGGGGCCGGAAATCGTGAAGCTCGGCGCGGCGATGGATAACGGGAATGTGGTGGTCGAGGTTTGCTTTCCCGATGTTCCTGTTATTGCCACTTCCACGGTACCAAGGGTTGCCGAACTGCTGGAAACCAGCGATAGGGAAGACTTTCCGTTGGTAGGATTGGGCGAAATGTAGGCGGTCACCCCTTTCGGCAAACCCGAGACCGAGAGGTTGACGAACCCGCTGAAGCCGTATTCCTGTGTGACAGAAATCGGCACACTGGTCGCAGCTCCCTGACCCATCGAGACGCTTCCCGGACTTGAAACCACAAAGGTCGGCGTAAAAATGCCCAGGGGGAAAGACGTGGTCGCGGAAAGCTTCCCGGATGTCCCGGTGATGGTCAACTTGCTCTCGCCCACTGGAACTGTACTGGCCGCCGAAAGGGTGAGTTCGGTCTGCCCGTTGGCCGGATTCGGAGAAATGAACGCCGTCACGCCTTGTGGCAGGCCGGATACGGCGAGTTTTGCATAGCCGCTAAATCCAAACTCCGAGTACACGTATAGCGGAAAAGTGCTCGTCGTTCCCTGCCCAAGGGCCGCCTGCACCGGCCCCGAGATCACAAACGTCGGCGGGTCAACGCTAAGAGCCAACGTTGTGCTGACGGCGACGCTCCCTGAGGTACCGGTTATCGTCAAGTTCCTGGTTTCGAAGGGTGTCGAGCTGCTTGAGATGAGCGTCAGGATCGTCTGATCGTCGCGAGACGAAACAACATCCGGCGAAAACGAAGCTGTCACACCCGCAGGCAGACCCGAAATGGAAAGCTGAATATTGCCAGTCAACCCATTATCCCCGACAACATAAAAGTAAGTGCTCACCGAAGAGTTCTGTCCCATGCTCAAGGCTGACGGGCCGTAGAAAACAATGCTGGGCGCTGCGACAACAAGAGGAATCTGCGTGCTGACGACAAGGCTGCCTGATGTTCCTGTGATCGTAATGCCGGTCTGGCCTTGAACTGCCGAGGCGCTGGCCTTCAATGTCAACGTCGAAGTGCCCGATGTTGAGCTTGGAGAGAAGGAGGCGGTGACGCCGGCAGGCAAGCCGGAAGCGGATAACTTGACGCTCCCTGTAAATCCATTCTCGGGGCTCAACGCGATGGCTGACGTGACGCTGCTTCCGGGATTCAACAGCAGGGAATTAGGAGTGCTCGACAATGCAAACGTGGGCCCTTGAATTTGCAGAGTGAAATGTGAGACGGCAGTCAACTTCCCGGAAGTCCCGGAAATGGTGAGCGTATTGGTCCCGGACGGTGCAGTTGCACTCGCCTGAATTGTCAAAACGCTGATGCCCGAAGTCGGGTTTTTGCTCCAGGATGCGGTAATACCTTTGGGCAGCGGGGAAGTAATCGCGAGAGTTACATTCCCGCTGAATCCCGCCGCATCCGTGACTGTGACTGTCGCGGTGGAAGACTGACCCGGCAGGAGCGAAATGTTTGTTGCTGAAGCTTCGATCCAGAAACCGGGAACTTGTTTTCCCGCCAGTTCATCGATCAGGCTTTGCCCATTGGCGCTTCCCCAACCGGTCACTAGATCGTAGCCTGGGACTGCGAAGTAATAGACCGGCTGACCCTCCGTGTCGTTGTTGCCGGCGGTGACATCATGCAAGTCTTCCGGGTAGCTCGTGCCCTTCCCGATCGTATAAAGACCCGGGTTGAAAAAGCCGATTCCACCGCTCGGCGCAGTCCCAGCCTCGACTGCCTGCTGATTGACCAGCGCCATGAACCCCGCCCAGCGCGGCGCAGCGAAGCTCGTTCCACCGTACCCTGCGTCGCAATAGTCACGGTTACACGAGTAGTTATCGACATCGGCCTCCATAGCTACATCCGGCACGTTCCGGAGAGTAGTGGATCCGCCATTCAAGAACGTGGCGACTCCCAACTGCCATGCGGGAATCGCGATCCCGTCGGGACTGATGCCGCCGCCGCTACCAACATACGGGGTGTTCCACGCGACCTCGGAAGCCCAGCCTCCGCCCGGGCCATTCGTCGTCAAATGCGTTCCCCCAACGGCCGTTACGTAGTCATCTTCAGCGGGATAGAAGTAGGGGTTGATCGCGGCATCGTAGGCGCCATCATCCCCGGATGCCACGAAAAAACTCTGACCCTGAGCTGCAAACTCCTTGAAGAAAACATCATCCGTCGAGGGATCATCCGGGATCCAGTTCCAGGAGGAACTGAGTGACTTGGCAATATTCTCAGAGGCCATCGCGTTGAGTACATTTGCGTTATCGTTGCCGGCTCCGATATAAACTCTCACCTGGTCCAGGCCCGGCGCCATGCCGATCGCCTGGACGATGTCCAGCACTTGCTCCCCGTCATCTTCGTTTTCCTCGGGCTCGGCAGCGGCGCCGTCGAGGAGCACATTGTTGACCGGGACTTCGTACGATTGACCAGCCGTACTGAATGTCAAATCCACATCGGAAAGATAATAGCCGCCAAACTCCAGCAGTCCCACGGATTGCCCGTTGCCGTCGAGCGCCGTTCCCCCGTAGTAAGCAGCGCGCATATCGCTGGCGAGATACGACTGTTGAGGACCGGAACCTGTTATGTTGGCAGCTCTAACACCCTGCTTCAGATCACGGTCGGACCGCTTCAACATAGGATGCGGAATCGAATAATCGTCCAGTCCTGAGATGTGAGCTACCGGCACCGCAAGGTCAAGCGACGGCTCTCGGTCCGGCGAGTAAAAATTGCGATCCTCGACCGGATGCCTGTATTGAGTCATCGTCAAATGGAAGGCTTTGTTGATTTGATCCACTGACGCGCGTACAGGAACAACCAGGCGGTTTGCAGGCGCTCCAGTCACCGTAAACCCGTTGGCGCGGGCAAACGAGACGACAGCCTGGTAATCATCGGAGGAGGGGCCGTACGCTGCGGTAAATTGAGCGACACTTAGAAAGTGGCGAAAGTCGGCACTGGTCGGGTCATACAGCCTTTCGAGCAGGCCAGCGAGTTCCTTCGGATTGCGCAGCGGCAAGACGATCGAGAAATTGAGTTGCTGATCGGGTGGTAAGGTTCCGACCGCAGCGGCCTTTTGAGATGCGACCGCTGGCCTCAGATGGTGATGGAGAGTCTGCACATACTGTTGAGCGACGCCGAAGTTCCCGGTAGCCAGCGCCACTATCAGCAACATGAGCCGAAGTGAGCGGATTCGGTTGCTTGGCCATTGCCTGGAGGAGTTTCGATTCGAGCCCAGGTTATAGATAAGAGAGCAAACAGACTGAGTCAAAGGAAGCATCCGGGATAACCGTCCGACAAGGCGTTCAGCGCTACAAAGTTATCCGGCTACGGGTTGACTTGAGTAAGTCGTAACTCGCACCCTGAGGTCGAGCTTCCGTCCATCGTGACTTTCTCTGAGACCGCTGTGTGATTGTCGAGAGTATAGCATGGGGTTTTTACCACCCTCTATCGGGAAAAATTAATCGGTCTGGTTTCGTATGCATTCTCAGGAGAGGAACGACACCACTTCGAGATTGTGAACTCATCATCCGTTGTTTCCAGGTTCAAGTCCTGGCGGGCCCATGATTTCCCTTCCCTTTCTTCGCGCTTCCTGCCAAAGCGAAATGCCTTAGCATGGGGCAATGGCATCTTTGCTTGAGATTGAAAATCTTCACGTCTGGTTTGGGGCTGCTGAGGTGGTGCGCGGCGTAAGCCTGCGCGTGGAGCCGGGTGAAGTGCTGGGACTGGTAGGAGAATCTGGCTCGGGGAAGAGTGTGACTTCGCTGGCGGTTCTGGGGCTGCTGGACCCGGCGGCTCGGATTGCGGGCTCGATTCGCTGGCGGGGGCGGGAGTTGGTTGGGCTGCCCGAGCGCGAATTGCGGGCGATTCGCGGGCGGGAGATTGCCATGGTCTTCCAGGAGCCGATGACGGCGCTGAATCCAGCAATGGCCGTAGGGCGGCAGATTGCCGAAGCGATTCTGGCGCATCGGCCGCGAACCGCTTCCCGGGAGGCGAAGCGTGAGGCGATTGCGGCGCTCGAATCGGTGGCGATCCCCGATGCGGCGCGGCGCTATGGGGATTACCCGCACCAGTTTTCGGGCGGACAGCGGCAGCGCATTTTGATTGCCATGGCGCTGGTGCACAAGCCGCAGCTGCTGATCGCGGACGAGCCGACGACGGCGCTGGATGTAACGGTGCAGGCCCAGGTGCTGGAACTGATGCAGGCCTTGCAGCGGGAGCGGGGGCTGGCGATGCTCTTTACCAGCCACGATCTGGCGGTGGTGGGGCAGGTGGCGAGCCGCGTGGCCGTGATGCGGCGTGGGCAAGTGCTCGAGACTGGACCGGCGCGGGAGGTGCTGACACGGCCGAGCCATGCGTACACGCAGAGCCTGCTGGCGGCTGTGCCTACGCTGCGGACGGATCGGGAGACGCCGCTGGCGATGGTCGCAGAAGCTTCCAATGGATGATCGGGTCACCCGTATAGTCGGACTAGCGAGTCAGGCAGAGAACGGATTTCTAGAGGAACTCGAATGTCCGGAATGCCATGAGTGTGCAGTGTCTGTCTGCTTCACACACCCAGCCGATGACGAATATCGGACCTGGTTCTTTTGCACAGCTTGCGACTTTCAGACTCGCGCTCAAAATTCGCAGAAGCCGCAGTTTTTCTCAGAGGATCGAAGGCGTTTGGACCTGGAAGGGCGCGACAAATCCATCCTCGAAAACGCACTCTTCAAAAAGCCGCGCCCTGAATGAAAAACGGCCCACCCGCGCCGGAGCGCGGGGTAGGCCGTCAGTTTTGGCTGAATTACGAGGAAATCGCTTAAGCAGTGACGGCTTCGGCGGCTTCGGTTTCGACGACGCTGTCCGCGGCGACGGTCACCTTGACATGCGCGGTGACTTCTCGGTGGAGCTTGATGGCGACCGAGGTCTCCCCGACAGCCTTGATGGGCTCGACGAGCTGAATCTTGCGGCGGTCGACTTCAAAGCCCTTGGTTTCGAGCTCGTGGGCGATGTCGGCGGAGGTAACGGAGCCGAAGAGGTGTCCGTTTTCGCCCGACTTGCGGGTAAAGGCGAGCACCAGCGGCGCCAGTTTCGCGGCCAGGGTTTCAGCGACCAGCTTCTCCGAAGCGGAGCGGCGGGCGGCCGAGGCCTTCATCTGTTCCACGACGGCCTTGTTGGAGGCGGTAGCCTGCATGGCCAGCTTGCGCGGCAGCAGGAAATTGCGGCCGTAGCCCTCGGCGACCTTCACCACGTCTCCGCGGTGTCCGAGATTCGCTACGTCTTCTTTCAAAATGACTTCCATTGGGAAACTCTCCAGTGTTGCGGGCGGTGCAATCCTTGTTCCTGTCCCGAACTACTTGTCTGATCCATTGGATACGGGACAAGGCCGAGGGTTGCGCCGCGACGGATTATAGTGCCCTACCACGTTAGTTTGACTACTCCACAAACGGGTCAAAGTCACGAATTGCACAAATCTCTGAAAACTCTGTGCGTTTTTGACCCGGTTTGGAGCCGCAAACCTAAGCGAAAACTCAACTTAGTGGCGTGCGGCGAACGGCAGCAGAGCGATGTTGCGAGCCTGCTTGATGGCGCGGGTGAGGCGGCGCTGGTGCGTGGTGCAAACGCCGGTGAGCCGCCGGGGAACGATCTTGCCGCGCTCGGCAACGAAGCCCTGCAACAGGCGGACGTCGCGGTACGGGATGGCGTCGATCTTTTCCGTGCAGAACTTGCACACCTTCTTGCGGCGGAAGAACTTGCCGCGGCCGCCAGGACCGCCGCCGGCAGGACGGGGTGCGCCGGCAGGGCGCGGACCACCGGAGTGACCCCCTGGTCCAGATTGCCCAGATTGTCCGGAATGGCCGCTCTGGCCAGATGGTCCGGAAGATGCGCCGCTCTCGGGCGCCTTGGCTTGAAATTCGTCAGACATAGCGTTTCCTTTTCTCGTGATTCCGTTGCCCGGCTTCTCCGGGGCGATGCTTGCGATGCAGTGAAAACTTAAGCAGTGGCTTCGGCCGGCTCAGCAACCGCGACGCTGGCGACCGGGACCGGAACCTGGACCGCTTCTGTCACGGGAGCAGCAGCGACCGGTGCAACCGGCGCCGGGGCGTGAACGGGCTGGGCGCTGCGCTTCACATGCGAGGCGCGGTGAGCCTTGATCTTCGCCAGGCGCTTCTCTTCCTCATCCATGCGCACGGTGATGAACTTGATCACCGGCTCAGTGACGCGGAGACGGCGCTCGAGCTCTGCGACCACTTTGCCGTCGGCGGCAATGGTGAGCAGCACGTAGTTGCCGTCGTTGAACTTGCGCACGGTGTAGGCCAGCTTGCGACGGCCGAGTTTTTCGCTGTTCTTGATAGTGCCGCCCCCGGAGGTGACAGTGCCCTCAAAACCTGCGACCAGCTTGTCCAGTTCTTCATCGACCACATCGGGGCGGACAATGAACATAACTTCGTAAGAACGATCCAATTGACCCATTTCTTTGACTCTTTCCGCTGAAACTTAGGTTTCAGCAACGACTTTTCCGTTTCGTCCGCCGGTCGATCCTGCGACCTGCCTTAGCGGTTTCCTGCTTTTGCTTCCCTGCCTACTTAGCCGGTACATCTTTCCGGTTAAACTCATTCATCGCGGCTGCCGGCCCCTCTTCGATAATCCGGCGAACCGCCGTCGCTACCCTGTCCAAAACCTCATCCAGCACGGCCAGTTCGGCTTTGCGCATTGGTGAGAGCAGGTAAACCTGCCCGCCTTTGCGTTTGGCCCCAGCGGCTATTGCTTCCGCCGGAAGATTCGACCCCACCCCAATGCGTATCCGCAGCCAGTCATTGCTGCCCAGGGAACCGGAGATGCTGCGAGCGCCGTTGTGGCCGGCAGGCGAGCCCCGTTCCTTGATCTTGATCGTCCCCAGCGGCAGGTCCAGTTCGTCGTACAACACGACCAGATTGCTGCCCCTGTCTTCGGGGGCGATTTGAAACTCCTTCAACAGAGCGGCTACCGAAAGCCCGCTCAGGTTCATGAAGGTTTCCGGCTTGGCTAACAGCACTTCCCGGTTCCCGATGCGGGTGGTTCCGGTCAGAGCTTTCGATCGCCGGTTCTGGACCGTAACGCTCTGTTGCTGGGCGATGCGGTCGATGGCTAAGAATCCCGCGTTATGCGGCGTCCAAACGTAATCCGGTCCGGGATTGCCCAATCCAACTACCAGGAAGGGCCCCGAGTAAGAAGGGTGAAATGTGGAGTGTGAGTCCAATGCGTCGATTTGCCCGGTCACACTTCACACTCCACACGGCACACTTGCTTCTACTACTTCTTGGCCTCGGCGGCTGGCGCGTCGGTCTTGCCCTTCTTGGCGACTTCCGGCTCGGCGGGCGCAGCAACTGCGGCAACCGGCTCGGCCTCGGCGCGGATCGAAACCACATGGGCTACGGTCGCGTCTTCGGAATCCAGGTACTTGATCGAACCCGACTTGGGCAAATCACTGATGCGGATTGCCCCGTGCAGGCTGAGGTTGGTCACGTCCACATCGATGTGGCTCGGGATGTCCGCAGGGAGGCACTCGATTTCGACTTCGCGCAGCACCTGGTCGAGCATGCCGCCCTCGTTCTTGACGCCAATGGCCGTGCCGACGAGGCGGACGGTGACGCTGACGGTCATCTTCTTGTCCAGCGCGATGCGCTTCAGATCGACGTGCAGCAGCGTGTCGCGAATCGGCTCATACTGCCAGTCGACGATCATGACTTTTGCCACGCCCTGGCCGGTGATGTCCGCGTCGAAAATGGTGTTGTGGCCGGACTCGGAGTGCAGGATGCGCAGAATCTGCTTGGGATCGAGCTCGACGGCGACTGACTCTTTTCCCGCGCCATAAACCACGGCGGGAATCCTGCCGGCGACGCGAACCTGGCGGGCGGCATTTTTGTTGAATTTTCCATTGGCCGGCACTTGGCGGGGCTTGGCGGTTACGACTTCAGGCATTCTTGACTCTCTCTCAAATCGGGCACTGCTGTTTGAGCCAGCTCCCTTTGTTAGGGCCAGAGATCAGGGGTCAGAGATCAGGGATCAGAAGAGCCTGCCGGGCCGTTCCTGATCCCTGATCTCTGATCCCTGACCCCTCGCAGTTCAACTAAACAACGAACTCACGCTCGTTTCCATGTGAATGTTCTCTATAGCCGCGCCAATCAGCCCGGCTATCGAGAGCACCTTGATCTTCGACAACTTCTGCGCAGCCTCACGCAGGGGTATCGTATTCGTTACAACCAACTGCTCCATCGGCGAAGCGGCAATGCGGTCGATGGCTGGACCGGAGAGCACCGCATGGCTGGCGCAGGCATGTACCGCAATTGCGCCGTTGGCCAGGAGTGCATCCACCGTCTTCACCAGCGTGCCCGCCGTATCCACCATGTCGTCGTACACCAGGCAGGTACGCCCGCGCACATCGCCGATCACATTCATCACTTCCGCGACGTTCATATCCGTCCGCCGCTTATCCACAATCGCCAGCGGAGCGCTCATCTTGGTGGCAAAGAATCTCGCCCGCTCCACGCCGCCCGCATCGGGCGAAACCACGGTCAGGTTCGGCAGGTTCAACTCCCGGAAGTAGCTCACCAGCACCGGGCTGGCATAGAGGCGGTCCACCGGAATATTGAAAAAGCCCTGAATCTGATCCGCGTGCAAATCCACAAACAAAGCGCGATTGGCTCCGGCCGTCGTAAGCAGATCGGCAACCAACTTGGCGCTGATGGCCACGCGCGGACGGTCTTTTCTGTCCTGCCGTGCGTAGCCGTAGTACGGTACCACCACCGTGATGCGGGCCGCTGAGGCGCGCTTCAGGGCATCAATCATGATCAGCAGTTCCAGCAGGTGCTGATCCACAGGAAAGCATGTGGGCTGAACCAGAAACACGTCGGTTCCGCGCACATTGTCCAGCAGTTGGAAGTAAACCTCGCCATCGGCAAAGCGCTGCAGCTTGCTTTCGCCCAGCTTGACGCCCACAAACCCCGCGATCTCTTCCGCCAGTGGGCGATTGGCCGTTCCGGAGAAGAGCTTGAACCTCTTATCGTCGCCCAATCCCCTGGTCCGTTTCCGCTCCGAGGCCAGTTTGGCCTCTTTCATCTTCGGACTGCCGTCTAACAGTTTCTCTTCCGCGACTACTACTTGTTCTTCCGCACTCATCTGCAAGCTCCTCCCAAGCTGGTTGGCTTTGGTTGGGGGACCTCTCGATCCCGTACTTCCTCTGAATTGTCGTGCGGCCGTTGTAGCCGCATGTGCTGCCCGGAAAAAATCTGGCTGGGCGACTAGGATTCGAACCTAGACAAAGTGCGTCAAAGGCACTTGACCTACCATTAGTCGATCGCCCAGTAAACTGCCTTGCGTTAAAGCCGTGTTACAACCGGGTGCGAGTCTCTCCAAACGCAACAACGGCTGTCAAGAGCCCGATTGCACAAGCATTTCCCGCCAATAGGCTGGGCGCGGCAGGGTACGGGTCAACAAGCTTTCGACTCCCATCGCGCGCAACCGTTTGCAGGCTGCTTCTGCTTCTCGCTGGCCTCGGTAAAGGCCAAAGAGAGCTGATCCGGACCCGGACAACGACGCATGAAGGGCTGCCTCCGGGGGACCGGAAGCCGCAAGGGTACGCTTGATCTCGCTAAGAAGGGGATGCTGCAGAAAGACAACTTGTTCGAAGTCGTTCGCTATCCCGGTGCGGACAAGCGCGGACACTTGGGTGCCGGCCAGGTCTTTCTCATTTGGAAAGACACCGGAGGAGCCGTTCCACACATCTGCCCCCGTAAAAGAGGCTGCATAGGCGCGGCTCAACTCATTTAGTTTAGCTTCACTTGCGCTCTGGGTCAAACCGGAGCGCTCGCAAAGCGCGTCCCAGTCGCAAAAAGCCTGCGGCGTGGAGACGCCAACGGAGGGAATGGCGACCACGCAATGCGTAGGTTCCAGATCGGGTAGCGGGAAGACAGACTGTCCACGATCGAGGCCCAGCACCGCGCCGCCAATGAGGAAAAGTGGAACATCCGAGCCCACCTGCGCAGCAATCCGCAACCGTTCCGCACCCCAGTTCTGAGGTTCCGGGCGCCCCACCCTCGCCACGTCGGTGTCTTTGTGGCTAGGGTGGGCGTCGATGATACCCAGCTCGGCTTCCAATCCCACAAGAGCCGCAACCGCATTCGCCGATCCCGCCCCCAAACCACCCTGAATCGGTAATTGTTTGTCGATGTGAATGGAAACCTCAGCGGAGATCTCCAGCGTCTGGAGCGCTAGTTCGACCATCTTCCAAGCCGTATTGCGGCCGTCCGAAGGAACGCGGCGATCATTCGAAGTGATCCGGATGGACGTGCTCCCGGCCCGATGCGCGGCTACCGTGACCCGGTCGTGGAGTCCCAGCGTCTGATAAACCGTCACCAGGCCATGAAAACCATCCGGCCTCGGCGCGCCGATGC
>Ga0182012_10006302_pt1 | contig 12121 bp, 3 predicted proteins | sample 612S2SmetaG_FD_120486 | JGI IMG/M metagenome (GOLD analysis project Ga0182012, IMG submission 120486) | Permafrost microbial communities from Stordalen Mire, Sweden - 612S2S metaG | ecosystem: Environmental > Terrestrial > Soil > Wetlands > Permafrost | place: Sweden: Stordalen | collected...
CGATGATGACGTCGCGGCCGGTTTGCAGTTTGCCGTCGGTCTGCACCTTGATGCGCGAGCGGAGGTCGTTGAGCAGGAGGACTTGTTGCGTTTCGGCGAGGCCGAGTTCCCAGGGAAGTCCCGCGTGCTTGATGGAACTGAGCGGGGATGCGCCGGTGCCGCCGTTGTCGCCGGAGATGAGCACGACATCGGCATGGGCCTTGGATACGCCCGCGGCGACGGTGCCGACGCCTACTTCAGAGACCAGCTTGACGGCGATGCGGGCCTGCGGGTTGACGTTCTTCAGGTCGTAGATGAGCTGCGCAAGATCTTCGATGGAATAGATGTCGTGGTGCGGCGGCGGCGAGATGAGGCCGACACCGGGGATGGAATAGCGCATCTTCGCGATGTAGTCATCGACCTTGTGGCCGGGTAACTGGCCGCCTTCGCCGGGCTTTGCGCCCTGCGCCATCTTGATCTGGAGTTCGTCGGCATTGACGAGGTAGTTGGCAGTGACGCCGAAGCGTCCGCTGGCAACCTGCTTGACGGCCGAGCGGCGGAGGTCGCCGTTGGCATCGCGCTTGAAGCGATCCTCACTTTCGCCGCCCTCGCCGGTGTTGGACATGCCGCCGATGCGGTTCATGGCGATGGCGAGGGTTTCATGCGCTTCCTTGCTGATGGAACCGAAGCTCATGGCGCCGGTGGTGAAGCGCTTGACGATTTCCTTGGCCGGCTCCACTTCTTCGAGCGGAATGGGCTCTGGGTCGTACTTGAGATGAAGGAGGCCGCGCAAGGTGCAGAGATGCTTGTTCTGATTGTCGATGAGGTCGGTGTATTCCTGAAAAGTGGTGGGGTTGTTGGCCCGGACCGCATGCTGCAATTTGCCGATGGTGAGGGGATTGAGCAGGTGGTACTCACCGCCCTCGCGGTATTGATAATGGCCGCCAACGACGAGGTCGGTTTCGGAATCGGTGAGGGGCTGGAAAGCGTAGGCGTGCTTGAGCTGGGCTTCGCGGGCGAGCACGTCGAGGCCCACGCCTTCGATGCGCGAGGCGGTCCCTGAGAAGTAGGCGTTGACCAGCGCGGAGTTGAGGCCGACGGCTTCAAAGACCTGCGCGCCGCGATAGCTTTGCAGGGTGCTGATACCCATTTTGGAGAAGGTTTTGAGCAGGCCCTTGTTGATGGCCTTGATGAAATTCTTCTCAGCGTATTCCGCGGTGATTTTGTCGGGCAGGAGGCCGCGGCGCTTGAGGTCGTGGATGCTCTCGATGGCGAGATAGGGGTTGATAGCGCTGGCGCCGTAGCCGATGAGCAGCGCGAAGTGCATGACCTCGCGGGGCTCGCCGCTTTCGATGATGAGGGCGACCTGGGTGCGGGTTTTCTCGCGCACCAGGCGGTTGTGCACGGCGGCCATGGCGAGCAGGCTGGGGATGGGCGCATAGGTAGCATCGACGCCGCGGTCGGAGATGATGAGCAGGGTGTAGCCGGAGTGCACGGCATGAGCGGCGCGGGCGCTGAGGTCTTCAAGCGAATGCCTGAGCCCGGCTTCGCCGTCGGCGGCGCGGAAGAGAGCCGGTAGCGTGGTGGCGAGCAGGTCCCCGGAGGAGACGCGGCGCAGCTTCTCCAAGTCTCGGTTCGTCAGGATGGGGTGAGGCAGCTTCATGGTGTGGCAGTTTTCCGGCGCCTCGTCCAGAATGTTGCGCTCGGTGCCGATGTAGCTGATGAGCGACATGACGAGCTCTTCGCGGATGGGATCGATAGGCGGGTTGGTGACCTGCGCGAAAAGCTGTTTGAAGTAGTTGAAGAGCGGTTGGGGACGGTCAGAGAGGCAGGCCAGCGGGACATCGGTTCCCATGGAGCCGATGGGCTCTTCTCCCTTTGCGCCCATGGGGCCGAGCAGGATGCGCAGATCCTCTTCGCTGTAGCCGTAGGCACGCTGGCGACGAAGGAGGGTTTCGGGATTGGAGGCGATGACGCGCGAGGGTTCGGGCAGATGATCGAGGGTGATTTGCTGCTGCTTCAGCCAGGCACCGTAGGGCTGACGGCCGGCGAGCTGCTTCTTGATTTCGGCGTCGGAGATAATGCGCTTCTCGACTGTATCAACGAGAAACATGCGGCCGGGCTGCAGACGGCCCTTCTTGCGAATGTCTTCATCGGGGACTTCGAGAACGCCGGCTTCGGAGGCAAGGACGACTAAATCATCTTTCGTCACGATGTAGCGGCCGGGACGGAGGCCGTTGCGGTCGAGGGTAGCGCCGATAAAGCGGCCGTCAGTGAAGGCGATGGCTGCCGGTCCGTCCCATGGCTCCATGAGCGAGGCATGGTACTCGTAAAAGGCGCGCTTTTCTTCGTCCATGTCGGGATTGCCGGACCAGGCTTCAGGGATGAGCATGGCCATGACGTGAGGCAGGGAGCGGCCGGAGAGGAAGAGGAATTCCGCCGCGTTGTCGAGGGCGGCCGAGTCAGAGCCGCCTGGCCCGATGATGGGATAAATGTCATCGATTTTTTTGCCGAAGGCCTGGGTGGCGAAGACGGACTGGCGGGCGTTCATCCAGCTGATGTTGCCGCGCACGGTGTTGATTTCGCCGTTGTGGGCGATGTAGCGGTAGGGATGGGCGAGCTTCCAACTCGGAAAAGTGTTGGTGGAGAAGCGCTGGTGGACGAGGCAAAGGGCGCTGGCGGTGAGCGGGTTTGCCAGCTCGATGTAGAACTTTTCGATCTGCGGGGCCAGCATGAGGCCCTTGTAGATGATGGTGCGGCAGGAGAGCGAGGGGACGTAGAAAGTTTCCTTGTCCTCGATCTCGGAGGCCGCAATCTCGTTTTCAGTGCGGCGGCGGACGCGAAAGAGCAGGCGCTCGAAGGATTCCTCATCGAGACCGGCGGAGGCGGCAGGCAAGCCGAGAAAAAGCTGTTCGATGTAGGGCTGGGAGGCGCGGGCTTCGCGGCCCACGGCGTTGCCGTTTACGGGAGTGTCGCGCCAACCAAGGACGGTGAGGCCCTCCTCCTTGGCGATGCGCTCGAAGACGCCCTCGCACTGCAGGCGGCTGTGTTTATCCACAGGGAGGAAGCACATGGCGACGCCATAGGCGCCGGACTCCGGGAGCTGAAATCCGAGCTCGCCGCATTCGCGGGTGAAGAAGGTATGGGGAATCTGAATGAGGATGCCGGCACCGTCGCCGGTCTCAGGATCGCAACCGGCTGCGCCGCGATGGGTGAGGTTGATGAGGACCTCGAGCCCTTTGCGAATGATATCGTGACTGCGCTCTCCGCGAATGCTGGCGACGAGGCCCATGCCGCAGGCATCATGCTCATTTCGTGGGTGATAAAGACCCTGCGGTTGAGGAGATTGGATACGACAATCAGATGTATGCATGGCGCCCTTCTTCTGAATGAACTTTTTGGTGCAGTATGCATTGACTGGTCGAAAAGGACACAACCGCGTAGCGGTTCCTGGTGGGGAAACCGCCTTTGTCCTTCATTAGGTAGCCCGGCTTTCGCGAGCCCTTCCGTGTGGAATTCCGCTGAACTCTTTACTATATCGAAAATTCGGTTCCGGGGCGAACTTCCTTATGCGTCTTTATATGGGGAGGGAGCGTGGCGAGGATCAGCCCGGAGTGGTGAGAGCGGCGGAACGGGCTCGGACTTCGCGGAGGGGAAGCGCGCTGGCGCCGGCGAGGGACTGCTGGATTTCCGAGATCACGGAAAGGGCGATGGTGGTGGGGGAGTCAGCGCCCAGGTCGAGGCCCGTGGGAGCGTGAAGCTGGGTGAGCCAGCGGTCGATTTGGGATTCGATGAAGGAGGGGGAGGCTGGATGCTGCCGGCGGGCGGCTTCGGCGAGGAGTTCGCGGGTGCGGCGCTGCGGGCCGAGGACGCCGATGTAGGCGATTGGAGTTTCGAGCGCGAGGAGAGTGGCGAGGATATACGCGTCCTGCTGGAAGCTGTGGGTCATGACCACGGCGGCGTCGTGGGGACGCAGATTGGCAAAGGGCGGGGACGCGGCGTACCCAGGTGAATCGGTGGCAGGGAGAAGATGTACTTCATCGGCAGCGGGGAAGCGTTCGCGGGTAACGAGATTGGAGCGGCCGTCGGCCACGGCGACGAACCAGCCCAGTTCGCGGGCGAGGTGAAGGAGTGGCTGGGCGTCGTCGCCGGCGCCGAAGATGCAGAGGCCGGGGCGGGCGGGGCGGAAGTTGGCCCAGGCACGGACATTTGCGCCGTCCACGGCGACGATGTGGTCCATGGAGGCGCGGCGGGCGAGGGCGAGGCTTGCCAGGTCGTGGAGTTCTGTTCGAACTTCGGTGGGGACGGGGCCTTGGGCGAAGGCGCGGCGGGCGAGGTGAGGACCTTCGAGGACTGTTGCGATGGCGAGTGGTGTGCGCTGCCTGAAGGCCTGGTCGAGTTCGGCGAGGAGCGGGTTGGCGGTGGTGCGGCGCTCGAGAAGGATGAAGATTACGCCGCCGCAACCGGAGCCGAAGGGGAGGTCGCCGTCGTCTTCCGCGGTGGAGTAGCGCTGCATGGTGGGGCCTTCGGCGGTGAGCCACCAGGCGCGCTGGGCGACCTGGGCCTCAAGACAGCCGCCGCTGACGGTGCCTGCGCGACGGCCGTCGGGGGCGAGAAGCATGAGAGCGCCGGGCTTTCTGTAGCTTGAACCCTGGACCTCGACGACCGTGGCGAGAACGTAGTCCACGGAGGCTGCTTCCAACTCGCGCCATAGGGTCAGGATGCGTTCAAGATCCGTCATGGTTTCATTTTCGCAGGTTTCGGGTTTGGAGTTCCAAGTTCCGCGAATCGGCGTGGGCGGGAGCGGCCGTCATGCATTGAAGGGCTGAAGGCTGGAGGCTGGGAGTGCTCACGGCCAATCCCTGGGCTGTTCGACTAGAATGAGCGGGTTCCATTTCAGGAGGCAAGATGCGGTACGGTTCGAATGCAAGAAAGACTCCGGCGATCTGTCCGTCACTCTCGGTGTTATTGGTTTCGGTGATGAGCGCCCTGCTGTTTTGCACGGTGCTGGCCGGGCAAACAACGCCCAAAGGGCTAGGTGCGGTCACTGAGAAGACAATCAACGACACCATTGCGAAGATGACGCTGGAAGAGAAGATTCATATGCTCTCCGGATCGACAATGATGGGTTCCACGGGCTTGGAGCGGCTGGGAATTCCGGTGTTTCGAATGAGCGACGGGCCGGTGGGGGCGCATATTCCTCCGCCTTCTACGGCGTATGCGGCGGGGATTGGCCTGGCTGCGAGCTGGGACCCGGAGCTTGCCGCGCGCGTCGGCACACAGATTGGCCGCGATGCGCGGTCGCGCGGGGCCAGCTTTCTGCTTGGACCTGGAGTGAACATCTATCGCGCACCTTTGAACGGACGCAATTTCGAATATTTTGGCGAGGATCCGTTTCTGGCAGGACAGATTGCCGTGGGCTATATCAACGGCGTTCAGTCGCAGAACGTGAGCGCGACCATCAAGCATTTTGCGGCGAATAATTCGGAGTACTTCCGGTTTACTTCAGACTCGGTGGTGAGCGAGCGGGCGCTTCGGGAGATTTACCTTCCGGCGTTCGAGGCGGCGGTGAAGCAGGCGCATGTGGGATCGATTATGGACTCCTACAACCTGATCAATGGCAAACACGCGACGGAGAGCTACCACCTGAATGTGGAGATCGCCAAGCAGCAGTGGGGATTTGACGGCGTGATGATGTCGGACTGGACAGCGACCCATGACGGCGTGGCCGCGGCCAACGGCGGAATGGACCTGGAGATGCCGTTCGGGACGTATATGAACGAGCAGGCGCTGCTTCCGGCGGTGAAGAGCGGAGTGGTGAAGGAGTCGATGATTGACGACAAGATTCGCCGGCTGCTGCGGGATGGGTACCGGTTCGGATGGATGGGACACGATCCGCTGGATGAGAACATTCCGCGCTACAACCAGCAGGGACGCGTGGCGGCGCTTGAAGGCGCACGAGAGGGAATTGTTCTGTTGAAGAACAAGGGAAACCTGCTTCCGCTCGATCCGAACAAGGTGAAGACCATTGCGGTGATCGGGCCGGATGCTTTTCCGGCGGTTCCGACGGCGGGCGGCAGCGGAATGGTGCCGACCTTCTCCGAAGTGAGCGCCCTGAAAGGAATCAGCGATCGACTGGGGTTGAAGGCGAATGTGTTGTACGACCGCGGAGTTCCGAAGCTTTCCATTCTGGCAATGCGGACAGGATTCAGCCTCTACGGCGACAAATTTGTGATGGGGCTTACGGTGGATACCTTCGACAACGACAAGTTTGAAGGCAAGCCGGTGGCGACACGGACGGAGATGATGGCCAACTCAGGGCAAAACGTGCTGGATAACCCGGACACGGCCGAGCTGATCCAATCGATAACCGCGGAGCAGATGGCGGGGTTCATGAATATGGGCGGTGCGCCGAAGTTCCCGCGGTGGACGGGCTACTACTTTGCGCGCGCGCCGGGGAATTACGTGGTGTTTGTGGAGAACCAGGGGAAATACCGGCTGACAGTCGACGGGCAGACTCTGATCGACCATGCGGAGATTCCGAAGTTCGCACTGGCACAGCGGGTGCTGCCGCTGACACCGGGACCGCACAAGGTGGTGCTGGAGGTGCTGGGCGCGCCGCAGTTTGGCGAAGGCGCGCTGAAGATCGGCATTGCGCAGGAAGGGACGCTGGTGAACCAGTCGGCCATTGACCTGGCCAAGAAGGCGGATGCGGTGATTGTGGCCGTAGGCTACAACGCGGATATCGAGACGGAGGGCGCGGACCGTGAGTTCGGATTGCCGCCGGGGCAGGTTGAGCTGATTGAGAAGATCGCGGCGGCGAATCCAAACACCATTGTGACGGTGACGTCCGGCGGAAGCGTGGATGCATCAGAGTGGGTGGACAAGGTAGCCGGATTGCTGCAGAACTGGTATCCGGGGCAGGAGGGCGGGACGGCGCTGGCAGAGGTTCTGTTTGGCGATGTTGACCCGTCGGGGCGGCTGCCGATCAGTTGGGAGACCCACCTGAAGGACAATCCGTCGTATGCCTGGTATTACCCGACGCCGGGAACGCTGACGGTTCCTTACAAGGACGACGTATTCGTGGGCTATCGCGGATACGAGCACAACGGCGTAAAGCCGCTGTTCCCGTTTGGCTTTGGGCTTTCGTATACCAGCTTCAAATACTCGGGTCTTGCAATTCATCCGGGTTCCGGGGCGGGCTCTTACGAAGTTGGATTTGATGTGACGAACACGGGAGCGAAGGCGGGAGCCGATGTGGCCCAGGTGTATGTGAGCGAGGAACACCCGCAGGTTCCGCGACCGCCGCAGGAACTGAAGGGCTTTGCGCGGGTGGTGCTGGAGCCGGGACAGACGCGCCACGTAACCGTGCCGCTGACTGCGCGGAGCTTTAGCTGGTACGACGAAAAAGCCGCGGCATGGCACGCGGATTCGGGCAATTTCACCGTACATGTGAGCCGATCGTCGGCTGATCCGCAACTGGAGGGGTCGATCAAGCTCGGAGATGCGATCGTGCTCCCGGTGAAGCAATGAGTCAAGGAAGTGGGCGGGGGCAGTGGCAGCAGGAAAGCTGTCCCCGCGCAGATTGCTTGCTCGGGTGAGGGTGTTGGTTTGCCTGGGCGGAATTCAAGATTTGTTTGCCGCGTGACAATTCCATGACAACTCATTCATGTTCATGGCATTCGGTCAACCTTCCCGGCTGGCTCCCGTCTAAACAGGTTGATTGCGATGGCCACCCGTGAAGGCCGGCATTCAACTCCACTTGTTGGTATCTTCATACATCATCGATGGTTCTTCTTCAGTGCCGACGCGATGCGCAGACAGGAAAAGGGGCTCGGTTGCGCCCCACGCCGAACCTTACTCCAGCCGATGTGCAGAAACTGCGCATCTCATCTTTCAAGACCAAACCGCAGCACACCGGATTCGGTTATCAGATTGATTGTGGATAGCCGGCGGGCGGGACTGTTGCCCGAGTAACTTTTGATTGGCATAGCAACTTTTCGTTCATTCGGGGGTTCTTCTCCGAAGAAAGGGTCCAAACCATACCATGCGTCCCCTGCGTGCATTTCCCCTCAGTGTATTGGCCAGCGCTTTGCTTATCGGAACGTCGATGGCCCAGCAGTTTGCACCAACCGTTCGGATCGTCAACGCGATAGACGAAACCCAATTAGTGACGATCCAGGGCAACACGTCCCCGGCGGCTAATGCCAAGAACGATCGCGGGCAAGTAAGTTCGACGCTTCCAATGACCGATCTGATTCTGGTGCTGAGCAGGAGCGCTGAACAGCAGGCGGCATTCGACAAGTATGTGGCTAGCCAGTACGAGCCTGGCTCTCCCGACTTTCACCATTGGCTTGCGCCCGCCGAGGTAGGCACGAACTTTGGTCCTTCGGAGATCGATATCGCCACCGTGTCCAACTGGCTTACCGGGCATGGTTTTACGATTGGCGGGGTGAGCAAGGATCGGATGTCGATTCGGTTCAGTGGCACTGCGGGACAAGTGGAAAGTACGTTCCACGCCGAGATTCACAATCTGGAGTTGAATGGGATACCGCACATTGCCAACATGAGCGACCCGCAAATTCCGGCGGCGCTGGCTCCGGCGGTGGTGGGAGTTAAGGGGTTGCATAATTTCTTCCCGAAGCCTTTGCACAAAACAGGCGGCATGGTTACGCGGGACTCCGCGACGGGGAAGTGGCAGCGGGTTGCGGATGCGGCGCCTGCGGGCAATGGCGCTCCCCAGGCAGCGAAGGCAGGTGGAATTCATTCGCTGTTCACGGTGACTGATCCCAACAACGCACCTCTTCTTGTTGAAGATGTGGTTCCTTACGACTTTGCCACCATCTACAACGTTCTTCCTCTGTGGAGTGCCAGCACGCCAATCGATGGGACCGGGCAAAAAATTGCTATTGCTGGAACAAGCGACATCAATCTCTCGGATATCGCGGCATTTCGCGCTGCGTTCGGTCTGCCTGCAACCCCGGTGCCTCAACTGCTTGCGGGGGTGAACGGAACCGACCCAGGAATATGCACGAGCACGAGTGCGACTGCGGTTTGCGGCATTGGCGACCTGGAGGAGAACTCCCTGGACGTGGAGTGGTCTGGAGCTGTCGCCAAGGGCGCCCAGATCATCCTGGTCACTTCAGGGTCCAAGTCCTCGAGCGACGACACGGTTTACGATTCGTCCAGTTATGTGATTTCGGGTAAATCCACCCCGATCGCCCCGGTGCTGAATGTGAGTTACGGCCAGTGCGAGTTGTATAACGGAGCGGCTTCGAACACGGCCTACAACACCCTTTGGCAGACGGCGGCTTCAGAAGGAGTTGCTGTTTTTGTAGCCGCGGGTGACCAGGGTTCAGCCGTCTGCGACTACGGCAACAGCAGCGGTGCGGCGCTGACCCTGGCTCCGGCGATGGCAGGGCTGGCGGTCAGCGGTCTTGCGTCCAGTCCCTACGATACGGCGGTGGGCGGCACTGACTTCAACTGGTGCAATCCCACGGTCGAGAGCAGTGGAAATCTCAATGGCTGCCAGACTTCCGCGCCCTATTGGAGCACAACCAACGCAAGCACCCTGGCGAGCGCTTTGGGTTATATTCCTGAAGTTCCATGGAACGACACATGCACGACTCCGGCAGGCATTGGTTATCTGGCGAGCTTTGCGTCGTATTTTGGTATTTCCGGTGTGAACAGCGCAGAGTCCGCATGTAATTTCGTGGCCAATGACTCCCTATTCGTTTATCAAAACACCCAAGGTCAAATCGACCTCTCCTCTTGGGTGAATGTGGTGGGCGGAAGCGGAGGGGCGAGCAACTGCTCGAATAACACGACGACGATCAGTTTGAATGGCACCGAAACTCTGGGGACGTGCACGAATGGGTGGACGAAGCCCAGTTACCAGACGGCGCTTACTCCAGCCGACGGCGAGCGTGACCTTCCCGATGTATCGTTCTTTGCCGCGAATGGATTGTGGAACAGTTCCTACCTGATCTGCGTTTCGGAAGTTCTGGGAGGGACCTGCACTTACTCGGCAACCGCCGAAAACACGTACATGGAGGTAGGGGGCACATCCGTCGCGTCTCCGGCCATGGCGGGCGTGATGGCGTTGATCAACCAGAAGACGGGCGCGCCGCAGGGAAATCCGAATACGGAGTTGTACAAGCTTGCAGGTCAGCAGTCCTATGCAAGTTGCAGCTCGGAAGGCCCGCCCAGCAGTTCGTGCTACTTCCACGACGTGAATCAGGGCACGATTGCCATGCCGTGCCAAGCGGGCACGCCCAACTGCACGGTGGTGACCTCCGGAGACACGATTGGCGTGCTGTCCGGTTACGGTGCGACAACAGGCTACGATGAGGCGTCGGGACTGGGATCTCTCAACGTGGCCAATGTGGTGAATGCCTTCCCGACGCTGGCCGGCGCGGGGACGGCATCTGTCACGGTGACGCCGTCGCTAACGAGCATTACAGCGAACCAGACCCTGACGGTGTCGGTTACAGTAGCCAGCAAACCGGCCGGCGGGACTACGCCGACTGGAACGGTGACACTGACGAGCGGCAGTTACACTTCCGCGGTGGGTACACTTTCAGGTGGCAGCTTCACGTTCACCATCCCTGCCGACAGCCTGAGCGCCGGAACCGATACGCTTACAGTGAGCTACAGCGGTGACTCGACCTACGGCACAGCGACTGGATCAGCGAACGTGGCGGTTAGCAAACTGGCTGCGACGGTGACGGTGACGCCATCGGCGATGGCAATCAGTTCAAACCAGACTCTGACCGTAACAGGAACCGTGGCCGGCAGCGGCGGAACGCCGACGGGGACAGTGACGCTGTCGGGTGGGGGTTACCTCTCGGCTTCTACGACTCTGTCGAGTGGAAGTTATAGCATCACGATTCCAGCCAACTCCCTGAGCGGAGGCGCCGATCCGCTGAATGTGGCATACAGCGGAGACGCTACCTACTCCACTCAGAACGGTTCGGCAATCGTGACGGTGACCAGCGTATCCGTGCTGACGCCGACCGTGACGGTGACCCCTGTGTCGACTACCGTGGACTCGAACGCCAGCCTGAGCGTGGCAGCGAAGGTAACAGGCGCCGGGGTAACGCCGACGGGAACAGTGACACTGACGAGCGGCAGTTACACTTCCGCGGCGGGTACGCTTTCCGGCGGCAGCTTTACCTTCACGATTCCGGCGGGCAGCCTGGCCAATGGATCTGACACACTCACTGTCAGCTACAGCGGCGACGGCAACTACGCATCCGGCACGGGAACTGCGTCAGTGACCGTGAATGTATCCGCGTTTACTCTGGCGGCTTCCGCGGCGGCGGCTATCTCTTCTCCGGGAGGGACTTCGTCGTCCACCATTACGGTGACCTCAACCAATGGGTATACCGGGACGGTGACGCTGGGCTGCATATTGACGAACTATACCGCCGGGGATATCGATCTTCCCACGTGCACCATCCCCAGTGCGGCGGTGGCGGCAGGCGGGACGGCAACGGCCTCTGTGACTACTACATCGGCTTCTGCTGAACTTGCCTATCCGAAGATGGACGGGCGGGGCAGAGGCTGGGCGGGCGCAGGCGGCGGCGCGGTTCTTGCGTTGCTCTTGTTCCTGGGAATACCGGCACGGCGTCGTAGCTGGCGGACGATGGTGGGCATGCTGGTGCTGATGGTTATGCTGGGGAGCCTGGCGGGTTGCGGCGGGGGCGGCGGCAGTACCACGACCCCGACGGGAACGACACCTGACACCTACACCTTTACCGTAACCGGGACCGGTTCACCCGCTGTCACACCGGCTCCCACAATCACGTTCTCAGTGACTGTGAATTAGGGGATAGAACGAGCATGGCGCATTGGCCCTCCCATTGGGGAGGGCCAATGTGTTCTTGGGGCAGGCACGGTTGCGGCACTGCGAATCGATTTCCGTATCGGCCTCGAATCAATGTTTGTGATCAGGTTGCTTAGAGAAGGTCTGCACAAACGGAGCACTCCCGTCCTGTGGATTAGCAGGGGTTAAAACCCACTCATTTTTTGGAGCTTATCGGCACGACTGAAGTCGTGCCCTAAAAGAATTCTCTCCGCCTGGATTTCAAATGGTTGATTTCATTGAAGCGCACATCTTGGACGGATTTCACACCGTCCC
>Ga0182012_10006303_pt1 | contig 12121 bp, 9 predicted proteins | sample 612S2SmetaG_FD_120486 | JGI IMG/M metagenome (GOLD analysis project Ga0182012, IMG submission 120486) | Permafrost microbial communities from Stordalen Mire, Sweden - 612S2S metaG | ecosystem: Environmental > Terrestrial > Soil > Wetlands > Permafrost | place: Sweden: Stordalen | collected...
AAATCTTGGTCAGGGTCGCATTGTGCCTTCCGTACGCGGCCGAAGCGTTTGAAGGGAAATCGCACCATGAGCACCCTGAAAGTTCTCCTGATTGTTTATGCGTTTCCGCCTGCCGGAGGCGTTGGGGTTCTACGCGCCGCAAGCCTGGCGCGCTACTTCCCCGCCGAAGAAATTTGCCTCGACGTGCTCACCACCCGCAATCCAGCCTCAGTGGGCGTTGACCCCTCGCTCCTCCGGGATATTCCCGGCGAAGTTAAAATTCATCGCACCATCACCCTCGACCTTCCCTTCGGAATCAAGAAGCGGCTTAAGCGCCTGATCACTGGATCAAAACCGCCCGACAGCCAGGCGGCCAGTACCAACAAGACCGGCAAACCCAATCTCCTCAAAAGGGCTCTTCAGGATCTTCTTCTGCCTGACCCGCAAATCACGTGGTCTCCCGTGCTTACCCGTGCCGCGCGCCGCATCGTCAGGAATCGTAAGATCGACCTCGTTCTCATCACCGGGGCGCCGTTTTCCAGCTTTCTTCAGGCGGAACGGCTTCGCAAGGAATTTCCAGGCCTTGCGATCGTGCTGGATTTTCGCGACGAATGGCTTACTTCCCAATTTGAATTCGGGAGCTTCCAATTCAGCCGCAGTGAACGCGCCCGCGATTTCGCGGTTGCGGCGGAAGCCAGCGCCGTCGCAAATTCAACTGCAATTGTTACCGTGAATGAGGCTGCTCGCGAAGAGATGCGTGTCCGGTATCCTCGGGAACCCGCGGAGAAGTTCCATCTTATCCCCAACGGTTTCGATGCGACGAGGATTGTCCGCGCCACTCCGTCTGCAAATCCTCGCCCCGACGGCAAGATCATCGTCACGCACATTGGCACGCTCTACGCGGCAACCGACCCCACGGCGCTGATTGAAGCGCTGCAATCGCTTCCGCCCGAGGTAAAATCCAGGTTTGCTCTTCGCTTTATTGGCCACATTGATGAGCCTCGTTACCGCGAGGCCCTCCTGCAACTGGGCGACATGGTCTCGCTGAATGGGTACGTGCCGCAACGCGAAGCTCTGAAATTGATGAGCGAAACTGATTACGTGCTGATGATTGCTCATGATCGCTTGAACATTCCGGGAAAATTCTACGATTACATTGGCTCGGGCAAGCCAATTCTCGGCTGCCTCCATCCAGGAGGAGATACGCGCCGCCTGCTCGAGGAGATGCGCGCTGGATGGTGGGCGGGAAATCACGATGTGGAGGGCATCCGCCAGCTCTTTATCGATGCTGCAGCTCGCGGCGCTTCGTTGAGCAGAGAGTTTCAACCCGATGTCGAGAGAATTGCGCAATACGAGCGCAAGGTTCTCGCGCAGCGTTATGCCGCGCTGCTGCACTCCGTCGCGGGCATACCACGTGAGCACGAATCAGAAACGCCGGTCGTCCAGCATGTAGGAGCGTAACAAGAGTCATGCTCAAGATTGCTGTTGTCACTGCGCACTTTCCCAGTTCGGCGCAACCCACGCATGGCAAGCCCGCATATGAGACGCTACGCGTCTTATCCGGGAACTCCGATGTGCGTGTCTTTTATCCCCACGCTGTATACCCGTCCTTGCTCAAGCCAAAGAGCCGCATCTACGACGCCTTCGATGCTTCCTACAGCTTGCCGGGCGTGAAGGCCAGCTACTACGACTATCCTGTGCTACCCCTGGTTTCCCGGCCGTTCAACGGATGGATGGTCGCTCGTGTCCTGCTTCCTCATGTTCGCAGCTTTGCGCCGGATCTCATCTTCAGCTACTTTCTTTATCCCGACGGATATGCAGCTCTTAAGATAGGCAAAGAGCTAGGCGTCCCGGTCGTCGCCATGGGCGTTGGGTCCGATGTTCACAACATTCGCGACCGGTTTTCAGCAATGCATACGCGCACCGTGCTGCGCGAAGCGGATTTTCTGGTGGCGATCAGCGGCGACCTGCGCAAGAGAATGATCGCCATGGGCGCCCCGCCGGAGAAGACCCGCGCGGTCGTCAGCGGCTGCGATGTCTCTGCCTTCCGCCCGGCAGATCGTCTGGAAGCGAGGCAAAAGCTCGGCATAGACCCGGCCGCGAAGGCCGTGGTTTACATTGGGCGCATGGACGTGAGGAAAGGCCTCCGTGAACTGGTAGAAGCGGCGGTATCGCTTCATCCTCTTCGCCCCGACCTGCATGTGTATATGGTCGGCGAAGGGTCGGACAGACCCGTGATCGAAGACGCTATTCAAACCAGCAACGCGGCTAGCTACATTCACGCGCTGCCCGAATGTGCCTTTGACGGTGTTGCGGTCTGGATGGCGGCAGCCGATCTGGTCACTCTGCCGAGTTACATGGAGGGCTGCCCCAACGTGGTGCTTGAGGCGCTCGCGTGCGGCCGGCCTGTCGTCGCCACGAATGTGGGCGGCATCCCTGAGATCCTGAGCAACGAGTGCGGATGCCTCGTGCCTCCACGCGAACCGGCCATGCTGGCCGAGGCACTTGCCTCAGTCCTCGACAGAGCCTGGGACGCCAAGGCTATCTCCGCGCACGGCGGCCGAAGCTGGGAGATGGTCGCCGGAGAGGTGTTCGAGATATTTGAATCAATCATAGCCGCGCGCCAGAAAGCGACAACATGAGAATGCTTCACAAATCCGGCGTTTGGCTCAGGCGCCTGCTCGCGGCCATCGGACTCATCACTGTACTGGCAATCGCCACGCCTATCGTCTCGTGGTGGGCGCGGGCTTACTCCGGTCCCATTGAGCGGCCAAGAGGCGACGTGCTCATTCTCCTCAGTGCGGCTAGCGATGACCGGGGCGGCATCTCCTATTCCTCTTATTGGCGTGCGCGAGAAGCGATTTTTGCATGGCAAACAGGAGGCTTCAAGAAGATTGTGATCAGCGGCGGCGGAGGCCCTGGCATCCGCAACTTCCTGCTCGCCGAAGGCGTTCCCAGTGACGTCATCGTTGCCGAGTGGCGATCCACCAGCACCCGCGAAAACGGAATCGAGACGGCGCGCCAGATCCAGGGCATTCCCGGCAAGAGGGTTCTGCTCACCAGCGACTTTCACATGTACCGGGCGCTTCGCGTCTTCCGCAAGCTGGGCATTGAAGTCACCCCAATGGCTGTTCCGGATGTGCTTCACTTGACCGAGCACTGGAACGGCCGCTTCTCCGCCTTCGAGACGATGCTGGTCGAATCCGTCAAGATCGTCTACTATACCTTGCGCGGATGGATTTAGGGAGGTTCTTGATCGTTGTATCATGTGTCATGCTTTCGTCAGGGAAAGGTGACAACTTATAGAAGCCATCTGGGAGTTGCGAAATCCGGCATCATACCCGTAATCATCGGAAAAGGAAGAGACAGTGAGCCTGAAGATAGCGATTGTTGGATGCGGCAAAATCGCGGACGCGCATGTTGAGGAGATCCGAAAAATTCCCTCGGTTCAACTGTGCGCAGTCTGCGACCTGGAACCGATAATGGCTGAGCAGTTAGCCGTTCGCTACGCGGTCCCTCGGTGGTACAGCGATGTTGCCAGAATGCTGGAAGAGGAAAAGCCCGATGTCTTGCACATCACTACGCCGCCACAATCGCATCTTTCCCTTACGCGGCAGGCGGTTGCGGCAGGATGTCATATATTCCTCGAAAAGCCTGTCGCGCTGCATCACCGCGACGCTGAAGCTATCGTAAAGACCGTAGTCGATGCGGGACGAAAACTGGCGGTGAATTACTGGCCCAGGTTTGAGGCTCCAGCGCTCGAGTTGCGCCGCCTGTATGAAACGGGAGTACTCGGCAAGCCCGTTCATGTCGAAAGCTCTATCGGCTATGACCTGGGAGGCGATTTCGGGATGGCGTTGCAGCGGGATCCAGAACACTGGGTGCATCGGCTTCCGGGCAAGTTATTTCAGAATGTTCTGGATCATGTGTTGAATAAGATCACGCCATTTCTGGAAGATGACCATCCTTTCATTGAGGCTATCGCATGGCGCGGTGAAGCCGGACCAGGCGCGGCTGCGGGCAGTGAGCTTCTGGATGAGTTGCGCGTGGTCATGCGGGGCGCGCAGACAAGCGCTTATGCAACCTTCAGCGCACATGCCCGCCCAGTCGGACAGACTTTGCGCGTCTACGGTACAAAAAACACTGCCGTCGTCGATTACGCGGCGCGCACGGTTGTTCTTGAGCGCAAACAGGGATTTCCGTCCGCTCTGGGCCGGCTGTTTCCTCCGTTCCTGGTCGCAAAGGACTATCTGGGGCAAGGAATGAAGAATGTGAGCAGCTTTTCTCATGCGCGCTTCCATTTCTTCGATGGCATGCGCCGTCTGCTGACTGAGTTTTATCTCTCCATTGAAAAGGACTCTTCGCCGCCGATTTCCTACGGCGAAATTCTGCGGGTCTCGGCGATGATGGAGCGAATCTTTGAGCAGGTTTATCCGGAGGTGAGCGCGTGAAAGTTCTGGTTACAGGCGCAGGCGGTTTCCTCGGAGTGAATGTTGTCACTCGACTGCTCATTCACGGTTACACCGATATCCGTTGCTTTCTTCGAGACCGCGGCAAGGCTGAACGGCTTCTGGCGTTGCAGGAATCTTATCCCGGCGCGCAACTCGAGTTATGCTACGGAAATCTGCGGTCAAAATCTGACTGCGCCAAAGCCGTAGCGGATGTTTCGCTGGTTGTGCATCTGGCTGCGGGCTTGAAAGGCGCTCCGGCAGAGTTGTTTGCCGATTCGGTGGTTGTCTCCCGCAACCTGCTTGAGGCGCTGGAAGCGCGCGAAGGCATGTCGATGGGACAAACTCGCGTGGTTCTTGTCAGCTCTTTCGGCGTTTACGGGGTGGTGCCACTGGGACGCGGCGCGCGCGTCGACGAAACCACGCCGCTCGAAGACCACCCTGAGCTGCGAGACCCTTATTCCCATTCCAAGCTGAGGCAAGAGCAATTGTTCTGGGAGTACCAGAAGAAGGACGGCTTTGAGCTTGTTGTCCTGCGTCCGGGCGTGATCTACGGGCCGGGCGGCGGAGCCTTCTCCAGCCGGGTTGGCCTGCAGATTGGACCGGTGTTTTTCCACCTGGGAGGAAGCAACCTGCTGCCGCTGTCCTTTGTTGCCAATTGTGCGGAAGCGATTGTGGTGGCGGCTGGCGATTCGGACTCTGCCGGCCAGGCCTACAATGTCCACGATGACGACCTTCCGACCGCATCGCGGTATCTGCGCGAATACAAAAGGCATGTCAAACGGATACGGTCAATTCGCCTGCCGTATTTCGCCACCAGGCTTCTGGCCCGGTGGTTGCAGGGGTATCATCGCCGTTCCCAGGGGCAGTTGCCTGGAATCCTCACGCTCTACAAGGTTGCCGCGGCCTGGGGCGGGAACAGATTCAGCAACGCAAAACTGCACGCGTTGGGATGGCAACAATTAGTCTCAACACCGGACGGAATGGCGCAAACCTTCGAGTACCTGCGCCAGCAGAATGTGGAGAAGTAGTTGGTTTTCCTTTTCGCGGTCGGCAATGGGATTAATCAGTCAGGCATTGCGATCAAGTTCACAATTTCACAGTTCCACAGGAAATAGGGGGGAGGGGGGTACTTTCGGTCCCCTCACAGCCTCTTCCGTCGCTCGGCTACAGTTTGATCTCTCTACCCACTTTGGCTTCTGTTTGAGATTGTGCGCCTTCAGACGATAATTCTCTGCAAACGTAGCGCGCGAATCTTGACGCGAACAGGAAGACGCTACTGCTCGCTGCCAGTTCCGGGTAGGAGAACAATAAAACTGCCTAATCGGTCCGTTCGACCAGCAAGACTTGCTCGTCGTTGTCAACTTCCTGGAACTTGACCTCGATGATCTCGCGGCTGCTGGTGGGCACATGCTTGCCAACGTAGGTGGCTTCGATGGGCAGTTCGCGATGACCGCGGTCGATGAGCACGGCCAGTTGCACGCGCCGCGGCCGCCCGTGATCAAAAAGTGCGTCGAGCGCGGCGCGGACAGTGCGGCCGGTGAAGAGCACATCGTCGCAGATGACCACATCGCGGCCCTCGATGTCGATGCCGATGGCGCCTGGGGTTACCACAGGGCGAATATCCGCCGTCGTCAGATCGTCGCGGTAGAACTGGATGTCGAGCACGCCGGTGTCGACAGTGCGTTTCTCGATTCCGGAGATCAGCTTGCCCAGCCGCTCGGCCAGCGGAACGCCGCGCCGCTTGATGCCGACCAGGGCCAAGTTGGTGCTGCCATTGCTCTTTTCAACAATCTCGTGGGCCAGGCGCACCAGCGTGCGCTCGACCTCGGAGGCGGACATCAACCTGCCCTTGATGCGCAGGAGTGGTTTGCTATCAGCTTCGCTCATTGATCTTCTCTTACCTGGCTGCCGCAGCCAGCCTCTCGCAGGATGATACGAGGGTTTGGTCGTGCGAGCAAGTTGTGTAGAACTAAAAACAGAATTCAAGGGCACTGAAAAAGCCGGAAATCAGGCGATTGCAGCGCAGAAAAAGCCTGCAAAACCGGCGCTCAAACCACCGGCTGCCGAGTGCGCCCCATCAGCCGCGCACCCAAGGCGCCTCCCGCGGTCGCAAAGATGACCAACGCGAGGACCAGAAAAAGCATGATGCCAAAAGTCACGCCGCCGCGCCCTTCCGGGGAATTCAGCAACGCTTTTGTGACAAGAATCGTTTGCGCATCAATGCCAGAGGCTGCCCACTGCTGGCTGGCCTTCTCGGTCATCTGGATCTGCCAGAAGTCGTCGAATACTTTGCCCTGGTGAAAGAAGAAGCGCATTGCAAAGAGCGAGACGCTCATGGTTGCCGCTGCCGCCCACGCTCCCAACAAGCCGGTGACCAGACCGATGCGCGCGCCGGCTCCGATGGTGATCCACGCCGGCCGCTGGCTGCGCATGTAAATCGCAACCGCCCAGGCGCCCGCCACAGCCATCCACACGAAGCCCAAAAGGCCCACTACCGAAAGTCCGAAGGAGAGCGCACCGGCGGGAATTGCCAGCAGAAGCGCGGCGCGCAGCGCCGGCTTCCAATCTACGCTGCCCGCATCCCGCACCGTCTCGCCCCAGCGCTCCAGCTGAGTTTGCCCAGCAGCGGGCGCGTCAGCTCCGTACACCAGTTGCGGCAAGCCGCAGGCGGGGCAGTAGCTATTCTCGGCCAGGACGGCTTGGTGGCACCGGTTGCAGGTGATTTCCATACATCTACGAGCCTATAGCATTTCGCCGCTGCGTGTGTGAAGCAATGAAAACGCCTGCCGGAAGATGCCGCTCCGTGCGCGACTCGCCCGATCCGTAAACGCAGAGGTTTGCAGGCCGGGCGCCCGGAAGAAGAACAGCGCGTTCGCTGGCTTCGCGCTACGTTGCGCTGCGATGCTGGTGCTCTCTGTGGCGCGCCTTGTGCATGCGGCGCAACGTGAGGAATTGCGAAACCGACGTAAAGGTTCGCTCGCCGCAGTTCAAGCAGCGCACCGGCAAGCGCATGAGAAGCAATTGAGACAGATCCGACGACCGAAACCAAAAACGCGAGGTGCGAAACTTCAAAAAGCCGCAAACGCAGCAATAGCTTGCCATACCAGCCTCCAGCTATCGCAAATCAAAGGGAAAGACTGCAAGGTAAACAAAAACGCACTCACTTGGCGTTTTCTATCTATAGGTTGGATGGAACAAACCCATCGTAGCAGGGATGCGCGGGCTAGTCATTTTTGCATAAGGGGACGGGGGAAATTGCAGGTCAAAGAGCCTCTTGCAGAATTGCCCTCAGTCTGCGGATATGCGTCAGGGCTCGACTTCAGCCGAGCCCTGACGCCCCATTCAGATTCCCGCTCTAGCTGCTGCCAAACTGTAAAATATCTGAAAACAAATAGATGCAGGGGCTAAAGCCCAACATCTTCTTGATGATCTTTCGGCACGACTGAAGCCGTGCCCTGACACTTCTTGCTTTCTCAATGGAATTTCGCAAGTGACTCTAAAGACCAGGATTTCACAGCCTGCTGGAGGCCATAGCCGGAAGCTTTGCTGCCACGATGGCCTCCGCTGCGGTCACCACCTCTTCCAAGGTCATATTGGTCGAATCCAGCAGAATGGCGTCGGCCGCCGGCTTGAGCGGCGAATCGGCGCGGGTGCGGTCCCGTTCGTCGCGGGCGCGCAGGTCGCGGATTACCTCTTGTGGCTGGACGGCGGGCTTGGGTCCTAGCTGATCGAAACGTCGCAGGCCGCGCACATCGGGTGCGGCGTCCAAAAAGATCTTGACCTCGGCCTGAGGAAAGACCACAGTGCCGATGTCGCGGCCCTCCATGACCACTCCGCCCCTGGCGCCCATCTCCTGCTGCATGCGGACCATCCAGGCGCGAATGGCGGGCCACACGCTGACCTGGGATGCGGCGTCGGTAACCATTTGATTGCGGATGAGGCCGGTCACTTCCTCGCCGTCGAGCAGGACGCGGTTGCCACCCTCGCCTGGCTCCAAGCGAATGGTGGTTTGGGCGGCAAGGCTCTCCAGGCCAGAACTCTCATCCAAGGGAAGGCCCATGCGCAGCGCCTTGAGGGCAAAGGCGCGGTACATGGCCCCGGTCTCCAGGTTCAGGAGGCCAAAATGCCGGGCAAGATGGCGGGCAACCGTACTCTTTCCCGCGCCGGATGGGCCATCAATGGCGACAATGACCTTGCGAACTTTATCGAGAGAACTGAGCGAGGGGGTACTCATCCGCGCTTCTTCGTCCCTTGCTTGGGCCGTGCGGAAAAGCCAAATCTCTTGCTGCTTCCAGTTCTTGCGCTGGCGGCAACAGCAGGCTTCCGGTTATTGCCCGCGTGAACTGGCCGCGCGGAGGGCCGGGAATCTGTTCGCGGCGCACTGCCGGTACGGGTAGTTGCGCCAGGCTTGCCGGCGGTCTTGGCGCCATTGGAATAGACCTTGTGCGCGCTTCCGTTTCCATTTCCGTTGTTAGAACCGTTACCGGCATGACCGCCGTTGCGCTTGCCGTTGGAGGGCGCGGCAGCCTTGGGGCTCCATCGAGCGGCAGAAGCGGGCCGGGCGCTACTGGCGGTGCGCGATCCGGTCTGCCTGGCCGGACGGCTGCTGGAAGACGATTGCGCCGGCTTGCGATCGCGAGTTTGTGCGGCCGGGCGGCTGAAATGGGGCCGGGCAGTCGCGGCTTTTCCGCCAACAACCGGTTTGCGCGTGGCCGGGGTGCGGGGCGTGTGAGCTTCTTGAGGCCTGCGCGGAGTTGTCGAGGCGGGAGCAGCAGGCGTTGCCTCGACAGGCTCCGGCATCTCCTCTTCATGGGAGCGCATAAAGTATGCGGATGCCGGTATCGATGCACTGGCATAGATTGTGGGAGCGCTGGCGAACTCCGGCAGCGTGCCGGCAACATAGAAGTGAGGCGCGTGACCCAGTGAGATGGTGTGAACCTGGCGCGTAGCCACCAGCCCTCGCAACACCTCACGCACTTTGCTGCGGGCGGTGAGCGGAGCCAGGAATAGCTCGACCTCTTCCATGCTGGCGGCAATCACCGCTTGCAGGTAGATGGAGGCGAGCACGGAGATGGCCGTCACCTGAGAGGTTGAAGCGCCTTCGGCAATGGCTTTTTGGAAACGCGTGCGGAGTAGTTGCCACTCAGCGGCCTGGCCGGGAGCGGAGACGACCGGAATAATGCGAAGCTGCTGCCAGAGTTCGGTGATGCCGCGCAGAACTGCGCCTTCGGTCACTTCACGGCCCAGCGCGCGGGTGAGCTTGCCAATCGTAGTGTCGCCCGCTTCCAGCAATTTGTATGCCTGAATAGCAAGCTGAGAAACCTGGCGCGAGCCAGTAAGTTGCGGGCTGCGACGCCAGTCGCGGTCGCCGCGCAGGGCATAAACGTAAGGCAGAACCCAACTTGCCACGACGAAATCGGGCGCCTCACCGGGAAGGCCCAACAGGTTCAGCCGCACTGCGACGCCGTCTAACTCAAGGCGTACCAGCAACTCTTCGGCTAAAGCAATGTGTTCACGGGCGGGAGTGGCGTCGCGTTTGCCGGCTACAGCCTCAACAAACGACGGCGCAATCGAGGTGGAAAACTGCCGCTTGGGCAGGAAGAGACACAACCCGGTCTCCTCAATCCACGTCCGGGCATCCTCAAGAGTGAGTGTCCCATGTCCGTCCAGGCGCATCCTTTCGGAGCGCGATGCTTCCAATTGTTCCGATGTCAAAGAAAAACCTCGCTTCCAGGCTGGCGTTAACGCCGGGCGGCCCCGTCCCCTAAGAGGAGGGCTACCACCTCCCACCCGTTCTAGATTCGGTGGAAGGCCCGCTGGATCTCCTTCCAAGAATACAGCAAAGCTATTGGACGTCCATGGGGGCAAGAAGTTGGGTGGCTGGTTTTTGCCAGTTCCACTAGTAACCATTCTATCCGAACCGGGTCTAGCGGGGTATTGACCTTGATGGCGGCATGACAGGCGATGGAGGCGGCAATGCGCGTCCGCAACGCCGTAAGATCATGATTCTGCGCAGGTTCGTCTGAATCAGCGCTGGATTGCTCGATTACCTCGGCCAACATCCGCTCCAGAGCCGTTCCTTCGAGGCCAACCGGCGCTGCCTTTACTGCAAGTGTTTGAGGGCCAAATGGTTCCACCTCGAAGCCGTTGCGTTCCAGCTCCTCGGCGATGCCGGCGAATACCACCATCTGGGATGCCTTTAGTTCCACCAGCAGGGGCATCAGTAACCTCTGGCGCATTACCTGTTCAACCTGGCGATCTCTTAAAATTTTCTCAAAAAGTATTCTCTCGTGTGCCACATGCTGGTCAATAATCCACAAACCATCGTCGCCGGTAGCCAGAATGAACGACGCGCGCAACTGTCCCAGCGGCCGGAGCGAGCCAAGGTGGTTGAGGTTGGCCGCGGCCTGTTCGGCCTCGATCAGGGCCGTTTCCGCAGCGGGATTTGTGCCAGCCGCACCGCCAGGGCTCGGGGAACAATCGCCTGCGGGCGGCAGGCTGGGCGGCTGAAAGAGTGCCGCTGCAGCCTCACCCCATGCTTTTTGATCCCCCCAATCGCCGGTTTGGAGGTTCTGGGCAGTAAAAGGCAGCTTGCCGGGGACGGGCGGGGGCAGGTGCGGTGTCAGCGTAAAGGCCTCCGCATCAGCCCCGGCTGCCTGGAACGCGGCCGGATCGGAGTCGGGCTGCTCGAGAAATTGCACTCGATCCGGTGAACCTGGCAATGGTGACGCGGTGGGCGGCATCAGCGTGGGGCTGGCTGCTGGCGCGGAGTCCAGCGCGGCTAGAAAACCGGCGGCTGGTCGCGCCTTGATGAGCGCCGTGCGCAAACTGTCGCGGACAAAGTCGTGGATCAGGCTCTGCTGGCGAAAGCGAACCTCGGTCTTGGCGGGGTGGACGTTCACATCCACCTCTTCGGGCGGCATCTCCAGGAAGAGCAGCACCACCGGGAAACTGGTGGGCGGAATCACGTTGCGATAAGCCTCGGTGATGGCGTGCATCAAGAGCCGGTCGCGGATAAGCCGTTTGTTGATAAATATATAGATAGAGTTGCGGTTGAGCTTTTGCAACTCAGGCTTGGAGTAGAAGCCGCTCAAGCGAAGAGTGCCGGGCGTGCGCGCTGGCTCGTCGGGATCTTTTTTCCAGGGCGGCGGCTCGGGCAGTCCGACTCGGGGCAGAGGAGTCTCGGCGGCCACGGGTAGCAGTTGTGCCAGCGTCTCCTTGCCAAAAATCTGGTAGATGCGCTCAGCGGTCCGAGTGACCGGCGGCGCGGAGACGATGGTGTGCGTGGCGGAGAGCAACTCGAAGTGCTTTTCGGGGTGCGCCAGGGCGTAATGAGTCACCAGCGCCGTCACGTGTGCCAGCTCGGTAGATTCGGCGCGGAGAAATTTACGGCGGGCGGGTGTGTTGAAGAAGAGATCGGCCACGGCCAGCGTGGTGCCGCGTGGCAGAGCAGCGTCATCCACGTGGAGGATTTTGCCCCCGGCGATCTCGACGCGCGTTCCGGTGGCATCCTCTCCAGTGGCCGTCTCCAGCGTCACGCGGGCCACCGAGGCAATGGAGGGCAACGCCTCGCCGCGAAATCCCAGCGTCGCGATGGAGAGCAGGTCGTCGGCGGTGCGGAGCTGGGAGGTGGCGTGGCGTTCGAAGGCCAGCAGGGCGTCGTCGCGGTTCAGTCCCTGGCCGTCGTCGCT
>Ga0182012_10006304_pt1 | contig 12121 bp, 7 predicted proteins | sample 612S2SmetaG_FD_120486 | JGI IMG/M metagenome (GOLD analysis project Ga0182012, IMG submission 120486) | Permafrost microbial communities from Stordalen Mire, Sweden - 612S2S metaG | ecosystem: Environmental > Terrestrial > Soil > Wetlands > Permafrost | place: Sweden: Stordalen | collected...
CTTCGCCGCACAACGGAGCGTTCTCCCCCTGGCCGGAGGCAATGGAGTTGATGCACCCGAGGCATCAGGCCCACTGCCATAGAGAAGGGGCCATGTATGACTTTCTGCTGGCAGACATCGAGGACGACGTTTGGCGATTTCGGAGAGACGGCAGTGTTATGCGCAGCATGCAGACGATGCAGCTGAAATCGGATAGCGGCATACCCTACCTCGCTCCGGAGGCCACCCTCATTTATAAGAGCAAAGGTGGAACAGACGTCGGAGGGATGCGCGCGAGGGATATCTTAGATTTTCAAGCGGTGCAAAACCACCTGACTGGTGAGCAGCGCGCCTGGCTGCACTGGGCGCTAATGGCAACACAGCCGCTCCATCCATGGCTACTATCGCTTTCGGAGGTGTAATCGGTCGGCAATATCGCCTCGCCACAGTTGCGGGTATAGTAACTGCTATGTTCCTTTTATGTTCGTTTCTTTGACAGTTCCGCATGCCCCCGGGAGACATTTTTTCATGCGCAGATTCCATCTATCCGCAGCACTGCTACTTTTTGTAGGTCTGGCCCTTGCCGGAAATGCGCCGAGTGCCGCCGCTCAGCAGCCATCCGCGTCCACCTTCGATTTCAAATCGAGCTACACGCGGTCGTCCTTCTACATTCCTATGCGGGATGGTGTGCGGCTCTTCACCACGGTTTACGAGCCGAAGGATCAGTCTCAGAAGTGGCCCTTCATCATGACCCGGACCCCATACAGCATCGGTCCCTATGCGCCGGGCGAGTTTTCGCAGCCGCGCGGCATTATGCTGAAGATGCTTCAGGAGGGTTACATTCTGGTAAGCCAGGATGTGCGTGGAAGATACTACTCTGAAGGCGAGTTTGAGGATATTCGGCCCGTAACCGCAAATCCGAGGGCGGGCAAAAGCTCCGTCGATGAGAGCACGGACACCTACGATACCATCGACTGGCTGGTGAAGAGCATCCCGAACAACAATGGCAGAGTGGGGATCTGGGGAATCTCCTATCCCGGCTACTACGCGGCTGCGGCCGGCGTGAACTCACATCCGGCGCTTCGGGCCATCTCTCCGCAGGCGCCGGTTTCGGATTGGTTTATTGGAGACGATGACCACCACAACGGAGCCCTCTATCTTCTGGATTTTGTGCGCTTCTTTAACGGCTTTGGCCGCGAGCGCATCGATAAGACTCAGGTTGGAAACAACTACAAGCCCGGCGCTCCCATGGGGATCGATAACGATGCCTACAAGTTCTATCTCGATCTTGGGCCACTGAAGAACGTGGATGCACGCTACTACCACGGAGAGATCAAGCACTGGAACGATGTTAGCAACCATCCGAATCTGGATAGCTTCTGGAAGGATCGCACGCTGCCGGATCATCTAAAGGGCATTAAATGTGCGGTTATGACCGTAGGCGGCTGGTACGATGCGGAGGACAAGTACGGTCCCTTTGCAGACTTCGCCGCGATCAACAAATTCAACCCCGGTATCTACAACAGCCTGGTGGTCGGCCCGTGGCCCCATGGCGGATGGGCAGGCGGCGATTTCGGAAATTTTGGAGACGAGCAGTTTGGGGTTAAGACCGGCCTCTGGTACCGCGACAACCTCTTCAAACCGTTCTTCGATTTCTACCTAAAAGACAAAGGCGACTACGCAAAACCGAAGGTCACCGTCTTTAACACCGGCAGCAATCAGTTCTGGCGGTTCAACGAATGGCCGCCCGCCGATAGCTCACCGCTAACCCTTACCCTTGGCGCCAACCATACGTTGACCAGCGCCGCCGCGCCGGCAGCGGCCGCTACAGAGTTTGATTCCTACCTCAGTGATCCGGCAAACCCCGTTCCCTACATCGGGAAAATTCAGGGCGGGCGCCGGAACGAGTACCTTAACGACGATCAGCGGTTTGCTGCCACCCGTTCCGACGTTCTGACCTATCAGACCGAGCCACTCACCGAAGATACTACCATCGCGGGAGTGATCAAGGCCGATCTGCAGATCTCCACCACGGGGTCGGATGGTGACTTCATCGTCAAGGTGATCGACGTCCAGCCGGACGGCGCACCGGATGCCGGCCTGCAGCGGTTGGTTCGCGCGGAGGTTATGCGTGGACGCTTCCGGGAGAGCTTCTCCAACCCGAAAGCCATCACCCCCGGCAAGGTGACGAAGGTAGCCTACAGTCTGAACGATGTTAGCCACACCTTCTTAAAGGGTCACAAAATAATGGTGCAGGTGCAGAGCAGCTGGTTCCCGCTGGTCGATCGTAACCCGCAGACATTCGTGCCCAACATCTACAAAGCCGATGAGAAGGACTTTCAGAAGGCAACTATTCACATCTACCACACTTCGAAGATCATTCTGCCGAAGCTGAACCATCTTCCCACCCCGCTACCGGTGGAAGAGCAGTATCTCAACAAGTAGCATCAATCCTCTCCCAGCGAGGAACGAGCGGTGGGAGAGCCCCCCTATTGCCTCTGGCCCCTCCTTACGTCGGGCGGCAACAGGATACCTGGTGAGGGCCGATATCGCACGCCGCAACCAACGCGTGCGTAATACCTCCCACGCTTAGCCAGTGATTACATGCCTGCGAATGAATCTGGAATAAATAGGAGACACGAGGCGATGGCAGAGGACAAGAATAGACCCGGCACACTGGGCTGGATCGACCTGACCGTTCCCGACGCAGTGGCTGTTCGAGACTTTTACAGCGCCGTTATCGGCTGGTCTCCCTCCGGTGTGGATACCGAACCGGACTATCAGGACTACAATATGCTGCCTCCCGGCTCATCGGAGCCGGCAGCCGGTGTCTGCCATGCCCGGGGCGTCAATGCCGATCTGCCGCCCGTTTGGATTCCCTACTTCTACGTGGCCGATCTCGATAGCTCCATCGCGGCGGTCACGGCCCACGGTGGCGCCTTTCTTCGAACGCCGCGAGCCCCCGGAACCTCTGCAGAACATCCCTTTGCATTTATTCTGGACCCGGCGGGAGCGGCCTTTGCCATCTGGCAGTCGGCACCAGGTGCAGCCGACATCGCGTTCCAGGGAGCCTATCCCATCGGTGGCGACGTGCACAACATCCCTGTAAAAGAGCTCGGGCCGGCCATCGCGTTCTACACACGGCTGCTGGGCTTTCAACTTGTATCTCGCGAGGATGGGCGCGCAGTCCTGCGTCGCGATGCCGCCGAGATCGGCCTCACCAGGAGCGGTGAAGATCCCGAACAGGTCAGCGTCTACTTCGCCGTAAAAGGACTCGAGGCTCTGCACGCGGAGATTACGACCACGGGGCTCGAACCATCCCAAATCCGTCCGGACAAACACGCGGACAAAGACTATAAGGTCTTCTTTGCCAAAGAGCCCTATGGCGTCTGTTTCTGCTTCGGAGAACCAGCACAATAAGACCGGTAATTGGTATCCTACCGATTGAATTGTGTGCAAAAAGCACGGAATATTTTGACATTTGAATTCCACCGCTGATTACGGCTCAAGTTCGATGTTTTCTTTATCCGCGTGATAGTGCTTTTTGCAGGGTTCTGTGGGCGCACGTCTCGGCATCGGCGTTGCCGCGATTATTCGCGCCCGCTGCAACCGCACCCTTGAGATGTTCCGTACGCAGTGATTGTTGGTTTTCTTCGGCGGCGTCATCCGGCAAACACGCATTACAAAACAGCCTGGTCATTCATGGCACAGGGAGGAACCACAAAAGGCAAACCAGTTCTATCTAGCCCGAAGGGCGATCAGCGAAGCTTCCCGCCGGGGGCTTTATGCCCCCGATTAAGGCAGACCAATCCCATTTCCCACACCCACACACAATACCAGTGTTCCGGCCTGCCTCAACCACAGGGCGTGAGATATCAACCAATTGAGCATATGGGGCTCCATCGAGTTTCAGTACAACTTGCCGTTTAATTCTGAGTGAGCTGCGAGAAGAGCAACACGGATTCATTCCGGCTGCTCGACATCTCGGATTAGTGGCAGCCGGAGAATAAAGTGGGATATCAGGAAGCGTTCCGCGATATTGTGTTGGAGCCGTTCCGTGAGGACGAAGAAATCAATCAAGAAGTCAATCAGTATCTTGTCGCCTACCAACAAAGCAGAACCGAATTTTCGTCGTTTGATCATTATATCCGCATGAAAATACTGGGGTACGCACGAACTCCTTGCGAAACCCGTGCGCTTGCGTTGTTATACAGTTATACCTACATGCCTATGCACATGGACGGAAACATAAAGGTGATTGAGCGCGAGTATAGTACATTTTTCGATCCGTACATCTATCAAAAGCCCTCAAATGTTTTGATGATCGATGTCGGCTGCGGTCCGATGACCGCGTGTATGGCCCTCGCAGTTTTCCAGCAGGATTTACCGGCAAAAAAACGGCTTGAGTTTGATTATCTGGGGTGTGACATCCACTCTTTTATGACTGACATCGCCTTGAATTTCAACAGAAAGAATAACCAAAACGATCTCTTTGGAGATCGCTTTCGAGCATGCTACCCAGACATCAAGAATTCGCACTGGATTGAGCAAGTGGATTGCCCGGTCAAAGACGGAGGTACACTCGTTTTTTATTTTTCCTACTTTTGGGAGCAAGGAGGGGTCACCGAAGAAGTGGGCAAATGGGCGGATTGCGTCAAGCGTAGTTCTTTTTAAACCCGCGCAGAGGACACGTTCATTGTTTACTTGAACAGAGATCTGGGCGACAGCAACAGTGCTTATACAGAATTCAAGGAAAGAATCAGGGAACGTCCCGACACGCTGGAAGTGATTTCCTCAGAGAAGTGCAACCACAAATATCAGACGTGGAGTGGGTTGGAAGAATGGCTCACGCAGGGGATATACCCTAAAGCGCGACCCAAAAAAAAGACAGATCTGCACTATGAAATTCTGCGCGTAGATTGGAAACATTATGAAGACGCCGGATCGCACACGAACACTCCCATTTGATCTCTTCGATGAACCTTAACGCCCATTGGTTTCAGCTGGTACGACAAAGCAAGACCAAGCCCAAAAACAAAGGAGTTGTCGTGCGTTCTTCGCTTCAAGTTGCGAGGAGGAGAAGCGGCAAACCGCCAGCGTTGGAAACAATCAAACAACGAACAGCACAATTCGGCTCCCAAGAATAAAATAAAATCGGTTCGGTTAAGATCAAATACTTATATGGCAATTGTGTGCCATCTGCCAGGAGCTATGCCCTTTTAACACTGACCGAGGGACTGGAGGCCGGGGGTTGGGGGAGGAAATGCGAGGCGTTCGATGAAAGGCCTGTGCAGTCTGCCTTCACCAAGTATCCTGCGATGTAGGTTATCTTCTTCAAAACCATGTGCTTGACGCGCATGGTTTTGAAGAATGAGGGGAAGGGACGAAAATGGTGGTTGGCCTGATTCCAGGGCCTTCGACCCTGCCTATCTTCTCACGCCCCTTCAGGGCTAAATTTGTTCCCGCGTCTTCGCAGTTAGGCGGTGACAACCGCATCGCCCAATCACCCACTTACCGCCGCAGGCTCATTACCTGATTACCGCCTCCAGGCCATCACCCCTGTCTGGATAATCGGACGATTTGCCGGTATACTATGTTTGATTTGCACTCGCACTCTGCGCATCAGCTCAGAGTGCGTCTCTATCAGAGGACGAATATACGAGGCGGATTAACTCCTTTTCTCTGCTCTATCCACGTAGACGTGGCATACGGTTTGGAATGTAATTAGCTATGAATGACCGCAGGTTGACACATATTCGAGAGCTGGAAGCGGAATCCATCTACGTCCTTCGCGAAGTTGCGGCACAGTTTGAACGCCCCGCTCTGCTGTTTTCCGGCGGTAAAGACTCCATTATTTTGAGCTGGCTTGCACGTAAGGCGTTCTGGCCGGCACGCATTCCCTTTCCGCTTCTGCATATCGATACCGGCCACAACTTTCCGGAGACCATTACCTATCGAGACGAATGGGTCGAAAAGATCAACGCGCGCCTGCAGGTTCGGTATGTTCAGGATTCTATAGATCAGGGCCGCGCCACCGAGGAGCAGGGGCTAACAGCGAGCCGCAATGTCCTCCAGACCGTTACGCTGCTGGATGCCATCGAAGAGCTCAAAATTGATGCGGCAATTGGTGGCGGACGCCGAGATGAAGAGAAGGCGCGCGCCAAAGAGCGCTTCTTCTCGCATCGAGATGAGTTCGGACAGTGGGACCCCAAGAATCAACGCCCTGAGCTCTGGAACTTGTTTAATGGCCGCAAGCATCTCGGCGAACACTTCAGGGTCTTTCCTATCAGCAACTGGACGGAGCTGGATGTGTGGCAGTATCTGGATCATGAACAGATAGAGATGCCCAGCCTCTACTTCACGCATATCCGCGAGTGCATCGATCGCAACGGTGTTCTTCTAGCAGCGTCCGATTATCTGAACACAAAGCCGGAAGAAGAGTCGAAACCCTATCAGGTTCGATTTCGAACCATTGGAGATATGACCTGCACCGGCGCGGTGCTTTCGCCCGCCGCCAGCATGCAGGAGATCATCGCAGAGGTCGCCCTTTCGCGTGTTACGGAGCGCGGCACCCGCGCCGATGACCGGCGCTCGGAAGCCGCCATGGAAGATCGTAAGAAGGAAGGCTATTTCTGACACTGCGCTTTGGATGACGCCGTCTACCCACGATCATTACCAGCACCGCAGATCAGGCTGCTACCCTGTGGCCCACCCCCGACAATATTATGAATGTTACTATTCCTGTGCCCGAATACCTGGATATGGAGCTGCTCCGCTTTACAACCGCGGGGAGCGTAGACGATGGTAAGAGCACCCTCATCGGCCGGCTGCTCTACGATAGCAAGTCGATCTATGAGGATCAGTATGAGGCGATCCGACGCACTTCGGAGAAGCGCGGGGAAGACTATGTGAATCTTGCGCTGCTCACCGATGGCCTGCGTGCCGAGCAGGAACAGGGCATCACAATCGATGTCGCCTACCGATACTTTGCCACACCCAAGCGCAAATTCATAATTGCCGATACCCCCGGCCATGTGCAGTACACCCGCAATATGGTCACCGGCGCCTCCACGGCGCACCTGGCTATTATCCTTGTGGATGCGCGCAAAGGTGTTATCGAGCAGACCTACCGACATGCCATCATCGCTAGCTTGCTGCGCATCCGACATCTGGTGGTCTGCATTAATAAGATGGATCTTGTCGAGTACCAGTCCGAGGTTTTTGAGCGCATTCAGGCCGATTTCCAGCGCTTTGCAAACCAGCTGGAGGTTCCCGATATTCAGTTTATTCCGATCAGCGCACTAAACGGCGATAACGTTGTAGACCGCTCCACGAATATGGACTGGTACACCGGGCCTACGCTGATGACCTTTCTGGAGACGGTTCCCCTCGGCAATGACGTCAATCTCGTCGATCGCAGATTCCCCGTACAGTATGTGATTCGCCCGCAACAGACCGAGTATCACGACTACCGTGGCTACGCGGGGCGGATCACTTCCGGCGTCTTTACTCAGGGGGATGCGGTCAAGGTTCTGCCCTCCGGCCACACCACCACGATCGCCTCGATCGATACCTACGAAGGCCCGCTGACGGAGGCGTTTGCGCCGATGTCGGTAACGCTAACGCTTACCGACGAGATCGATATCAGCCGCGGCGACATGATTGTGGGAGCGGAAGATACCCCAACAGTGTCTCAAGATATCCAGATCATGGTCTGCTGGCTGAACGAGAAGCGGCTTGTGCCGGGAGGTAAGTACGCAGTGCGCCACACCAGCCGCGATACTAAATGCATCGTTAAGAGCGTTGAGTACAAACTGAATATCTCCACGATGGAGAAGCTGGAGGACGATACCGATATCAACATGAACGATATCGGGCTCATCACCCTTCGAACCGCAAAGCCGCTTGTTTTCGACCCCTATCGCACCAACCGGAGCACCGGAAGTCTCATCCTCATCGATGAGGCCTCCAACACCACGGTTGGGGCCGGGATGATCGTCTGATACCTGCCTCGCAATCCCGCGAGGCAGAAGATCTCACCTCTTCTGCAGACCTCTCATATGCTTTCCTGTCGCATATGCCGGTAAACTAATGCAGGCATATCTGCCCAACAAACCTAATTAACAGAGCATATCGATCTTATCAAGGACGTCCTATACATGTTATTTAACCTACAAAAGGCTATGCGGCCGTACTATGCGGGAGCAGTCCTGGGGGCTGTAATGCTCTCCATCGGCGCGCTTCCTGCTTCCGCCGTGCCGGCAAAACTGCTCCGATGCGAGTATCTCGTCAATCCGTTGGGCATCCACGAAACCGCGCCCCGGTTCACCTGGATACTCGATTCGAACCGACGCGGTGAGAAGCAGACCGCCTATCAGGTGGTGGTATCCTCCACTCCCGAAGTGACAGGCCGGCATCAGGGCGACCTGTGGGATTCCGGCAAAGTTAGCTCCGATCAGAGCTCGAACGTCGCTTACGCCGGCAAGCAACTGGTATCCAGAGAGAAGTGTTGGTGGACGGTACGCGTATGGGATAAGGATGGCAAAGTCGGTGCGTGGGGTGCCACGGCGTACTTCACCATGGGCCTTCTAAACCCGTCCGATTGGAGCGCGAAGTGGATCAACGCCACTCCGATTGCGAAGCAGGTAGCAAACGCCCCGAAGCTGGCGATTACCAAAGCGATTTGGGGTGCGGCGGATGGCGGTGGCCAGAGAGATGTGACCGGACGCGTAGAAGAGCTGGTTGCCGGCGGCGCGGATAGCATCGCTGCAAACAATGCGGCTCTGGGTGGCGATCCGGCCTATAACCATGTAAAGAGACTGCACCTTGAGTACACCTTGAACGGCAAGAACGTTGTCGCCGATGTCGCGGAGAACCAGAGCATCGGCCTTGCAGGCGGAAGTCGGTCGGTACCCTATCTGCGCAAGATGTTTACAGCCGCGCGCACCTTGCGCAGCGCAACGCTCTATGCCACAGCCCTGGGCGTATATGAGGTTCATATTAACGGCAAGCGGGTGGACGATCGTCTGCTGGCGCCGGAATGGACCGACTACCGAAAACGAATCCGATACCAGGCATACGATGTTACCCTTATGATTGCGGCCGGCGAGAATGCGATTGGCGCAGAGGTTGCCAACGGATGGTATAGCGGGCATTTGGGCAATGGTGGATACCAGTACTATGGTAAGGTGCCCGCGTTCCTGGCACAGCTGGAGTTAACCTTCACAGATGGAACGGTACAGAAGGTAGTGACCGACGGTACCTGGAAGGCGCATACCGGCCCCATTGTCTCCACGGATTTTATGCTCGGCGAAACCTACGATGCGCACCAGGAGATTTCCGGCTGGGATGCACCCGGCCTCGCAGAGACGGACTGGGTCCCGGTTACCCTGCGCACCGATCCAGTCGACGAGAAGATCAAGCTGGCTTCGGTTCCCCTCGACCCACAGATAAGCGAGCCTGTGCGTGTTACCGGTTACATCAAGCCTAAATTCCTGAAGGAGACGGGTAAGGGACACTGGACCTTCGATCTCGGCCAGAACATGGTCGGCGTGGTGCGACTTAAGCTCTCCTCTCCCGCCGACACCACGATCACTATTCGCCATGCCGAGATGTTGAATCCGGACGGGTCCATCTACACCGTCAACCTTCGCGGCGCACCCTCTATCGATCACTACACCACCCGAACTGCGGGTCTCCAGGTGTGGCAGCCGAAGTTTACCTTCCATGGTTTCCGCTACGTCGAGCTGACGGGCCTTAAATCGAAGCCCGCTCTGGATGCCGTTACTGGAATCGTCATCGGCTCGGATACTCCGAAAGCCGGTCAGTTTGCTTGCTCCGACGCGAGAATTAACCAGCTGCAGTCCAACATCCAGTGGGGGCAGCGCGGCAACTACCTGAGCGTACCAACCGACTGCCCGCAGCGCGACGAGCGCATGGGCTGGATGGGCGATGCCGAGGTGTTTGTGCGCACCGCAACCTGCAATGCCGATGTTGCGGCGTTCTTTACCAAGTGGCTGGTAGATGTTGATGACGCACAGACCGTGGAGGGTGCCTACAGCGATATCTCCCCAAGCTATGGCGGCGGCGGAACTCCGGCGTGGGCCGATGCCGGCGTAATCTGCCCCTGGACCATCTATATTGCCGACGGCGACAAGCGCATTCTGCAGAAGCACCTGCCGAACATGACCCGCTGGGTCGAATGGTGCCGCGAGCACTCCACGGGCCTGATCCGCGATAAGGACCGAAATGGCGATTATGGCGACTGGCTCGCCATAGGATCTGATACTCCGAAGGACCTGATCGGTACGGCCTTCTTCGCCTACTCCACCCACCTGGTGGCGCTCTCTTATGCTGCCGTTGGAGACAACGCAAACGCGGAAAAGTACACCGGGCTGTTTGAGGAGATTAAAGCGGCGTTTAATGCCAGATATGTTAAGCCGGACGGCCACATTACCGGCGATACTCAGTGCTGCTACGCCATGGCCCTGAAGTTCGAACTTCTGCCCGAGAATCTGCGCGCCACGGCGGCGCTCCTATTGCAGGACGGAATCAAGGCAAAAGGCAACCACCTCTCCACCGGGTTTGTCGGCGTCAGCTATCTGTTGCCGGACCTCACCCGCGCGGGCATGGTAGATACCGCCTATGCTCTGCTGCTGCAGGATACCTTCCCCTCCTGGCTGTTCTCCGTGAAGCATGGTGCAACCACCATCTGGGAGCGGTGGGATGGTTGGACTCCCGAGAAGGGCTTCCAGGATCCCGGCATGAACTCGTTTAACCACTACTCGCTCGGTTCGTGCGGCGAGTGGCTATTCGAATCCTCGGCAGGAATCGGGATAGACTGGCGCAACCCGGGCTACAAGCATGTAATATTGCGCCCACAGACCAACAGCCCGTTTACATGGGTTACAGCGCACCATGACAGCATCTATGGTCGGATCGAATCTAGCTGGATTCGTGATGATGCGGCGAAGACCCTTACGCTCAAGATTCGCATTCCTGCGAACTCCAGCGCTACGGTCTATGTGCCCACATCGGATGCTGCGAAGGTGTTGGAGGGAGAAGTGCCCGCATCCAAGTCGGCGGGTGTTCACTTCGTTAAGGTTGAGGATGGCAACGCCATCTACGAAGTGGGCGCTGGCAGCTACATCTTCTCCGTGAAATAGGCGTAAGTAGCTATTGGGTGTTGGGTGTTGGGTGTTGGGTTTTGGGTGTTTGGACGGAGCGCGCATTGAGTCCCTCCCCGCGAAGTATGAGCGGTGGGAGAGGCTAGGTGAGGGATTTTGTCGCGTGCCACTCTAGTCAAACAGCCCTCACGGCGACCCGTCATTTCGCGGTGAGTGGAGCGACTGAGAAATCTGAGGTTCGGCCCAGCTTTCTGGAACGTGGACGGTGATCAGGCCAGGCTTTCATCTGACTCAAACAAAGCATGCCTCAGCACAATCCCCGTTCACCGACACATTTCGCACTCTCAGATTTCTCAGTCGCGAGATTGCGTTTTGCAACTTACGAGGCACGTGCGCATCTTCAGAAATGACGGTCTGGTGGCCTGGTCGAATCGACTGGAAGGCGTGCGAGTAAAGATAAGAGGAAAAGTCTTATCCCCCGCCCCGAACCTACTCTACCGCTTCTCCCCTCATTCTTCGGGCGCTCCAGAGAACACCCCGCATTTGCTCGCAAGCTCGCGGGGAGGGGACCAATGCGCACGCCTGCCGGTTGAAAACCAGACTTCTCAAACACCTAACTGAATGCATCTTGAATTTTATTTCAGAAACTAGACAGTGGTTGTAAGATTCCCCATCATGGCTTCGTTCAATACACGTGTCCCTCTGCGAAAGCTATCGGGTAGTGCGACAGCGACCATTGGCTTATTATTATTGCAGCGCAGTCGAGTGCCTGCAATCCGCATGGGCACATTGCATGTTGGGCGCGCCGGCAACGCGCCCAACGTCATCCTCGTTTCAATATAAGTGTAAGCCGTTGTAAGAATCGCTGGGATTGATGCGTTCTATTGGTGTGCCTTCTCTGCACACGTGGATGGCGGGTATTCGGAACGGCACCGGATACCCGCCGTGCATCTCTTCAGGCATTGGACGCAGCAATCAGCGAACCCACTCTCCCATTCCCTCCAGCCGCAACACGC
>Ga0182012_10006305_pt1 | contig 12120 bp, 10 predicted proteins | sample 612S2SmetaG_FD_120486 | JGI IMG/M metagenome (GOLD analysis project Ga0182012, IMG submission 120486) | Permafrost microbial communities from Stordalen Mire, Sweden - 612S2S metaG | ecosystem: Environmental > Terrestrial > Soil > Wetlands > Permafrost | place: Sweden: Stordalen | collected...
ACGCGGTGGTCCCTCCGCCGGGCCAGTTGCTCGTCGAGAAAGGAGATGACCTGTTGGCGCCGACTGTCACGTCGGGCCGCCGCGGCCCCCGTCCCGTCACCCACCGTGACCACCACGGCGCGGAGAAAAGCGCCGGTCAGAAGTAAATTGCCGGGAGAGTCCGCCGCGGCACCCGGTCCCGGGGCACCCAGGATGACCAGGGTGAGCGTGCCGAAGATCCCCCGGTCTTCGAGGAGGGTGGCGACCCGCTCCAGCCCGTCCGGAGCCCCCCGGTGGGGTGGCACAGCGGTCGGAGTGGCTGCGGCCGGCGGTGCCGTCCCCCGGGGGGTGCCGGTCCCGCCGACGGGTGGCAGGGGATCGGACGGCGGACGAGCCCCGTGGCCCGAGACCGCCAGAAACGCCGTCCCCCGGGTGGCGCACAGATGGAGGGTTCCCGGGCCGACCGGTCTGGCCTGTAGCTGCCGGTCGGTCTCGGCCGGCGGTCCGTCACTCACCACCACGACGTGAACCCCGGCGACGCTGAGTGCCTCCAGTCGGTCCCGTAGCCCCGAGGTCGCCGCACCCGGATCGCCGGCGGCGGCCCCCTCCCACCTCAGGGCGATGGCCTCGAACGTCGTGCCGGTCATGGGGCCCGTTCGCCGCCCGTCATCGTGCGACCGACCGGTGCCGTCCGGTGGCGATCGCCCCGGCAGCCGCCCCGATCGTGACCGAGGGGTGGAAACTCGATACGCCGTCGTGGCCTCCACAGGTATGCCCAGGGGTCGGCTCGTCGCTCCCCTGCAGAACCCTCGCTCTAGAAGGCCACTCGCCACCCGACGCTACTCCCTCCCCCGCGAGGGGTGGACAACAGACGTCCCGGGTCCCCACCGGAAGCCGCTCTGGCACAGTGGTCGGGTGCACATCCTCGTGGTCAATGCCGGCTCCAGCAGCCTGAAGCTCCGCGTCCTCGACGAGGACGATGCGGTGATCACCGGTCGGGATCTTCCCAAGGTGCACCCGGACCGGCTGGGTCCGATCCTCGCCGACTTCCTCGACGGTGGTCCGACCATCGATGCCGCCGGACACCGGGTTGTCCACGGTGGTTCGGCCTTCACCCGTCCCGTTGTGTTGGACGAAGCCATCGATGAGACGCTCCGGGCACTGGTCGATCTGGCGCCCCTGCACAATCCCCCCTGTCTGGCCGCCGTGCGATCCCTGCAGTCGCTGCGCCCCGATCTGCCCCAGGTGGCCTGCTTCGACACCAGCTTCCACATCGACATGCCGGCCAGGGCCGCCACCTATGCGGTCCCCCGGGCCTGGCGGGAGGAGTGGGGCATCCGTCGGTACGGCTTCCACGGCCTCAGCCACGAGTGGGCCGGTCACCGGGGGGCCGAGCTGCTCGGCCGGCCACCGGACGGGCTCCGCCTGGTCACCGCCCACATCGGCGGCGGCGCCTCGCTGGCGGCGGTGGCGTCCGGACACTCGGTCGACACGACCATGGGATTCACCCCGATGGAAGGCCTGGTGATGGCCACCCGTTCGGGCAGCGTGGATCCGGGGGTCGTCGTGTGGGTCCAACAACACCACGGACTGTCCGCAGCCGATGTCGAGTCCACCCTGGAGAGTGAGTCGGGCCTCCTCGGGCTGTCGGGCACATCGGGGGACCTGCGGGCGGTGATCAGAGCGGCCGATGCGGGCGACGCTGACGCCCGTCTGGCCTACGAGGTGTACGTCTATCGAATCCAGACCCATGTGGCGGCCATGGTGGCGGCCATGGAGGGGATCGACGCGCTGGTGTTCACCGGTGGCGCCGGTGAGGCGTCGTGGCGCCTACGCGCCGATGTCTGCGACCGCCTGGGCTTCCTCGGCCTCCGGCTCGACGCGTCGACCAACACGGCCCTGCGGGGTGACGGGTGGGTGTCCACCGTCGGGGTGGCCCCGGCGGTCCTCGTCGTGGTGGCCCGCGAGGACATCGAGATCGCCCGGCACGTGCGGGAACTTCTGACCTCCTGAAACCGGGTAGCCGGAGGCCCGACCGGAGTGACACCCGCCGTTGCCATCCCCGAGGGCGACGAGTAGGGTCGAGTGGGCCTTCAACAGCGAGGGATGGCAAGCGACCAGTGCGCTGCAACCCGGGAGGCACCGCCTCGTGTCGAAGCCCTCGCCGTCACTCGTCGACGACCCGCCGGTCCCCGAAGTCCGCCGATCCGGTGAGACCCACGAGGGCACCCTCGCTCCCGATGAGCTCGACAAGATCGACGCCTACTGGCGGGCCGCCAACTACCTGTCGGTCGGCCAGATCTACCTCTACGACAATCCGCTGTTGCGGGTGCCTCTCGATCTCTCGCACGTCAAGCCGCTCGTGGTCAGCCACTGGGGAACGACACCGGGGCAGAACTTCATCTACGTCCACCTGAACCGGGTCATCAAAAAGTACGACCTCGACATGTTCTACGTTGCCGGTCCCGGGCACGGGGGCCCGGCCCTCGTCGGAAACACCTACCTCGAGGGCACCTACAGCGAGATCTATCCCGACGTCAGCCAGGACGAAGCCGGGCTGAAGCGGCTGTTCACCCAGTTCTCCTTTCCGGGCGGTATCTCGAGCCACGTGGCGCCGACCACGCCGGGGTCGATCCACGAGGGTGGCGAACTGGGCTACTCGCTCAGCCACGCCTTCGGTGCCGCCTTCGACAATCCGGACCTGGTTGTGGCCTGCGTCATCGGCGACGGCGAGGCCGAGACCGGGCCCTTGGCCACGGCCTGGCACTCCAACAAGTTCCTCAATCCGGTGCGGGACGGAGCGGTGCTGCCGATCCTGCACCTGAACGGGTACAAGATCTCCAATCCGACGGTGCTGGCCCGTATCGATCCGGAGGAGCTCGATCAGTTCCTGCGCGGCTGCGGATGGACGCCCCACTATGTCGAGGGGGATGACCCCAGGGTCATGCACGAGCTTATGGCCGGGGTGCTGGACGAAGCCATCGGGGACATCCGGCGGTACCAGACGGACGCCCGCGTGAACGGCGCCACCGCCCGTCCGCGCTGGCCGATGATCGTCCTCCGCTCACCCAAGGGATGGACCGGTCCGAAGGTGGTGGACGGGCTGCAGATCGAGGGGACCTTCCGGGCCCATCAGGTCCCGATGCCCGTCGATGCCGACCACCCCGGGCACGTGGCCCTTCTCGAAGAGTGGATGAAGAGCTACCGGCCGGACGAGCTCTTCGATGAGGCCGGTCGGTTGCTCCCGGAGCTTGCCGACCTGGCTCCGAGTGGTGAACGTCGGATGGGCGCCAACCCCCACACCAACGGTGGCGTGCGGCGCGAACTCCACATGCCGGACTTCTGTGAGTACGCACTCAGCGTCCCCTCCCCGGGCGCTGTCCACGCCCAGGACACCCGGGTGCTCGGAGATTTTCTCCGGGACGTCGTGGCGCTCAACCAGGAGCACCGGCACTTCCGCATCTTCGGGCCCGACGAGACCCTCTCCAACCTGCTGGGGGCGGTCTTTGAGGTGACCGACCGGCAGTGGGAGGCCCGCCGTGTCACCGGGGACGAGTTCCTGGCGCCCGAGGGGCGGGTGCTCGACTCGATGCTGTCCGAGCACCAGTGTGAAGGGTGGCTCGAGGGGTATCTGCTGACCGGCCGGCACGGACTGTTCAACTGCTACGAGGCCTTCATCCACATTGTGGACTCCATGTTCAATCAGCACGCCAAGTGGTTGAAGGTCACCTCCCAGTTGCCCTGGCGCCGGGAGATCGCCTCCCTCAACTACGTCCTCGCCTCCCACGTCTGGCAACAGGACCACAACGGTTTCACCCACCAGGACCCGGGCTTTTTGGACCACGTCGTGAACAAGAAAGCCGACATCGTACGGGTCTACCTTCCGCCCGACGCCAACTGCCTCCTGTCGGTGGCCGACCACTGCCTGCGGAGCCGCAACTACGTCAACGTCATCGTGGCCGGCAAGCACTCGCTCCCGCAGTGGCTGACCATGGACGAGGCGACCACGCACTGCACCGAGGGGATCGGGGTATGGGAGTGGGCCAGCAACGATCAGGGTGCCGAGCCCGACGTGGTCATGGCCTGTTGTGGTGACACACCCACCCTCGAGATCCTGGCGGCCACCTCCATCCTCCGTGAGCACCTCCCCGCCCTCAAGATCCGGGTCGTCAACATCGTGGATCTCATGAAACTCGAGCCGAGCAGTGAGCACCCGCACGGCCTGAGCGACGTCGACTACGACTCCATCTTCACCAAGGACAGGCACATCATCTTCGGCTTCCACGGTTATCCCTGGCTCATCCACCGGCTCACCTACCGTCGGACCAACCAGAACCTGCACGTCCGGGGCTACAAGGAAGAGGGGACGATCACGACGCCGTTCGACCTGCGGGTCCAGAACGGCCTCGACCGGTTCCATCTCGTCCAGGACGTGATCGACCGGCTCCCTGCACTCGGGGCGACCGGGAGTTCGCTGAAGCAGATGATGCAGGACAAGCTGGTCCAGCACACGCGCTACGTCGCCCGCCACGGCCGGGACATGCCGGAGATCCTCGAGTGGACGTGGGCCGGCCGGACGTGATCCGGGACGCGGTGCCGGGGCGGATGGCGGGGGCTCGGATACGGCGGTCCATCGGTCTTCCCACCACCCCGCCGTACACTGGTTCCCGCGTCGTGACCGCGGCATCCACCGACGAGGAGGAGTGAGCGTGACCACCGGAACCAAGGACGACCCCTGGAGGCTGGCCACCCCCCCGGGTACCTCGTCGTATGAGATGTACCGGGACACCGGGTCCGACCCCGAGCAGGTGGTGTGCCAGGTCGGTTCGACCCGGTTGACCTACCTGTGGCGGGGGGTGGATGACCTCCACGCCTGGCTGGTGGACCGGGGTGACTGGGTGCCCCTGGGTGCCGCCGACGAGAAGAAGGAGCCGACCGCCGGCACCGTCGAGGCCTGGGGACGTTCGCCCGACAATCCGGTCGGCGGGTGGTACGGGCTCCGCAAGGGATACCGGGGCCGGTTCGGGATGTACCTGCCGCCACTCCTCGAGGTGCTCGGTCTGGCCGAGGTCACCCACGAGCCCCGCAACAACAGCATGCGGGCCTCCCCCTGACCGGTCCCCATCATCCACCGCCGACCGGGCCGGGGGTCGGTGAGGCGGACGGCCTCATGGCCCGTCCGGGGGTGGAGCCCGGGGATCCACGGGTTCCGCCTGGGGTAACTTCACCCCATGTCCCCTGAGACGGCTCCCTACGGTTCGTGGTCGTCACCGGTCTCCGCCCAACTGCTCGTCACCGACGCCGTGCGCCTGAGCATGCCTTCGGCCGACGGCGACGCCATCTACTGGGTGGAGGGCCGCCCGAGCGAGGGCGGCCGCACGGTTCTGGTGCGACGAAGTCCTGACGGGACCGTCGAGGACGTCCTGCCCGAGGGTTTCGCCGCACGCACCCTGGTGCACGAGTACGGCGGACGGTGCGTGGTGGTCCACGACGGCGTGGCGTATTTCTCCAACTTCGCCGACCAGCGGCTCTACCGGCTGGTGCCAGGCCAGGCACCCGTCGCCGTCACCCCGGAACCGCCGGGCGAACGGGCCTGGCGCTACGCCGACCCCGTGGTGACCCCCGACGGCCGCCACCTGATCTGCGTGTGGGAGCGCCACGAGGCGGGCGGGGTGGACAACAGCCTGGCGGTGGTGCCCACGGACGGCGGCGCCCCGCCCCGGGTCCTGACCGGGGGCCATGACTTCTTCGCCGCACCGGCGCTCTCGCCTGACGGCCGCCGCCTGGCCTGGGTGGCCTGGGACCACCCGCAGATGCCCTGGGACGGGACCGAACTGTACGAGGCCGTCCTCGACGAGACGCTCGAGGTCAGCAGCGTCCGGGTGGTGGCCGGCGGGACGACCGAGGCCGTACAGGAGCCCCGCTGGGGTGCCGACGGAGCCCTCTACTTCATCTCCGACCGCACGGGATGGTGGAACCTCTATCTCGACGCCCCGGGAGGTCCCGTCCCGCTGGCTCCCCGCGATGCGGAGTTCGCCGAACCCGCATGGGTGTTCGGCAACGCTTCGTACGTGCCCCGGTCCGACGGCAGTGTGGTGGTCACCTGGACGGAGGGGGGCCGGATGCACCTCGGTACGGTCTCCGCCGGCCGTGAGCTGGTCGAAGTGCCGGTGGCCTCCACGACCCTCGACGGGCTGTCCATGGCCGGCGACCAGGTGCTGGCCATCGCGGGGTCGCCGACCGCTCCTCTGGCTGTCGTGACCGTCGACGTCAGCTCCGGCCGGGAGACCGTCCTGAAGCAGAGTCGTGAGGTCACCACCGACGGGTCCTACCTCTCGGTGCCCGAAGCCATCGAATTCCCGACCGAGCACGGACGCACCGCCTTCGGTCTCTACTACGCACCCACCAACCCCGACTTCGTCGCTCCGGCCGGCACCCGGCCGCCGCTCATCGTGGCCAGCCACGGGGGCCCGACCAGCAACTGCTCATCCGTACTGGACCTTGAGACCCAGTTCTGGACGAGTCGTGGGTTTGCCGTGGTCGACGTGGACTACGGCGGGAGCACCGGTTACGGCCGGGCCTACCGGGAGCGCCTGAAGGGGAGGTGGGGTGTGGTCGACCTCGACGACTGCGTCAACGCCGCCCTGTACTGCGTGGCCACCGGGCGGGCGGACCCCGACGGGCTGCTGATCCACGGCGGGAGCGCCGGGGGCTACACGACGCTGTGTGCGCTGACCTTCCGTGATGTCTTTGCCGCCGGCGCCAGCTACTACGGGGTCGGCGACCTCGGTGCGCTGGCCCGGGACACCCACAAGTTCGAGTCCCGTTATCTCGACGGGCTGGTGGGCCCCTGGCCCGCGCAGCAGGCCATCTATGAGGAGCGGTCACCGATCTTCCATACCGACCGGCTGGCGACGCCCGTCATCCTGTTCCAGGGGCTCGAGGACGCCGTGGTCCCCCCGGCGCAGGCTGAGGAGATGGTCACCGCGCTGCGGGCCAAGGGCGTCCCCTTCGCCTACATCGCCTACCGGGGTGAGCAGCACGGGTTCCGCAAGGCCGACACCATCATCCATTCGATCGAAGCGGAACTCTCCTTCTACGGCCAGATCCTCGGCTTCGAGCCGGCCGGGGCCGTGGTGCCGGTCGAGATCGAACGGCCATCGTCCGGTTAGAGGCGACCTCCCGTCGGCCGGTTATGGCGGCCTGACCGCTCCTGGTGGTCCGGGCCCGCCCCCGGACGCTGGCTCTACCGGGGGCCGAACGTCCACCCCTGGGCGGGCTCACCGCCGGGCGGATACTCGAGGGAGTGGACGTCGAACCACAGCGGGAGCAGATAGCGGACGTAGAAGAGGTGCTGGGTCACCCGGGGGTTGACCAGATCCTCGAACTCCAGAATCTGGAGCCGGTCGTCCTTTCCGGCAAAGGCCGTACAGGCGTCGTGGAGGGCGTCCACCTCGGCCCGGCTGTCGAGGAGGAGCCCCAGGTGGTCGAGGCCGGGCGAGGAGATCGGGTCGTCGGACTCCATGAGGAGGAGGAACTGTCCGGTGTCGGGGATCAGCAGGTGGCCGAGCTGCCCGAAGAGCTCGTAGGGGGTGCACCGCCAGCCCAGCAGGTCCCCGTAGAAGGAGTCGATGGCGGACCGGGTGGCCTCGTCCAGCGAACCTCGGGGGAACGTGAGTTCCATGTGATTGAACCGCATGCAGAGCTCCTTGTCGGTGGCCGGCCCATGGAGCATAGGACCTGCCGTCACGGCCCTCCTCCCGTCCCCACGGGGACGGTGCCCGGTTGGTTCGGGCCGATGGGGACAGGTCCGGGACCGGGGGGCGTGGCTACGCTGGCCGACGGCGCCACCGGTATGTCCGACGCGTCGGGAGAGTCGTACTCAGAGCACAGTGCCATCAGACAGGAGCCACACCATGGGCACACTCATCGTGACCGAATTCATGACGCTCGATGGAGTGGGACAAGCGGGAGGTAGGCCAGACGAGGACCGCGACGGCGGCTTTGCGCACGGCGGTTGGATGGCGCCACTGGCGGACGAAGGCTCGGACGACGTCGTGTTCGAGGAAGCGAGCAGCATGGACGCCCTGCTTCTCGGGCGGAAGACCTACGACATCTTTGCCGCTTTCTGGCCGGGTGCCCCACAGGAGATCCCGTTCACCGGCCTCCTCAACAGCGTCCCCAAGTACGTTGCCAGCCGCACTCTCTCGGGGTCCCTGGCCTGGCCGGGGTCGACGCTCCTCGCCGGCGACCTGGCGGAGGACATCACCGCCCTCAAGGAACGCCATGACGAGGTCCACGTCATCGGCAGTCTCAACCTCGTGCAGCCACTGCTGCGATCCGGCCTTGTCGACCGGTTGAACCTGTGGGTGCTCCCACTCCTGCTCGGCAGCGGGAAGAAGATATTTGCCGATGGGACCGTGCCCGCAGCTCTCCGTCTCACCCAATCGGTCACCACCCCCCGGGGCGCACTCCACCTCACCTACGAGATCGCCGGCGTGCCGTCCTACGGCACCATCGGGGACGGCTGAGACCCCTCATCTCCGACCGGGGCATACCTCAGTCCTCCCAGTGGCCAATCGGTCGCCACTCGGCCCGAAGCGTCATCGCACACCCATCGGCGTTCGGGGACAGGGAGCACACTGTTCAACGTGAGGGCTGTCCGCCACCATCTGAGAACCGGGGACGACCAGCATCTGTCTGTTAGTGGACGCGCCGGATCTACCTGGATCCGGCAGTAGCACTTCGCGGCGGAGCGGAGCGGACCTCAGGGTCACACACGACGGGCCGAACTCCGGATTGCCCGCCGATGACGGCACGGCGGAAGTGCGATTCAATGGTCCTCGTGGCGAGTCGATTGGACCTACGGGCGACTCTGGACACGACGAGTGGCACCGTCACCGGCATCCTGGAGCAGCTGGTCGGCGAGACAATCGATGCCTATGCCCACGATCACCGGACAGTCGAGGCCGACAGCGCGAACATTTTGCACGTTGAGGTGGGTGAGCCTCTGCTTCACCGGGCGGCCACTCTTCGGGGGCGAACATCCGGCCAGTCCTACGTCTACGCGGAGAGCATCATCGTCGCTCTTCGTCTCCCGGCAGAGTTCTGTCAGCGGCTTCAGGCCGGCACCGACCCGATCGGGCGGATACTCGGTGAGATGGGTATCCCGGTCAGCCGCGACGGCGCCGGATGGCAAGAGGGTGTCCCGCCACCAAACCTCGGTGTGGAGATCGGCGAGGCCATCCTGTGTCGGACGTATCGCATTGACTCAGAACAGATCCCCGTGATGATGATCACTGAATGGTTCTTCGACACACTGGTCCCCTTTCTTCGATGAGGGCTCGAACGGAGTGGGACTGATCGCGGACATTCCCGCTATGGCTGCTCTTCGCCCATGCCACGAAGGCGGACGGTGTCCGTGGCGAGACGCTGGTGGTCTTCGGCGAGGTCTAGGGACACCCAGCACTCTGGGATCCACTGTCGGGTTGCGTCGGTGACCTGGGCACAGCGTCGCCGCAACATCCGAACACCGAGTCGGGCCTGCAGCCGTCCGAACTCCCATGGTCAGGTCAGACGGGGAGTGTCGATCGTCCAGCCCCATAAGCTGGCACTCGATCACGACCGAGGAGGCACGGGGTATGACCGTGACGCTCATTACCGGAGCGAACAAGGGACTCGGTTACGAGACCGCCCGTCAACTGATTGGGCGAGGACATTCGGTGTACATCGGAGCGCGCAACGTCGAACGTGGTGAGGCGGCTGCCAGGCAATTGGGTGGCCAGTTCGTCCAACTCGACGTCACTGATGACGTGTCCGTTGAGGCCGCCCTGGGCGAGATCGCCAAGAGCGAGGGTTACCTCGATGTTCTCGTCAACAACGCCGGAATCAGTACGACCGGAGACGTGACCGGCGAAGTCGCGCTTGAGGTATTCGATACCAATGCGGTCGGCATCATCCGTGTGACCCAGGCCGCCCTTCCGCTATTGGAGAAGTCCGAGAACCCCGTCGTCGTCAACGTCTCGAGCGCACTCGGCTCGTTCTGGGCCGTGACCAATCCGGAGCGACGGCAGTTCCACTTCCCCTCGATCATCTACGGCTCGAGCAAGGCCGCCGTGTCGATGCTCACTGTCCAGTACGCCAAGGCGATACCCGATATCAAGTTCAACGCGGTCGAGCCGGGCTTCACCGCAACCGACCTCACTCCATTCAGTGGGGCGGGCCAGCCGATAGAAAAGGGTGCTGAGGTCATCGTCCGCCTGGCCACCATTGATGCGGACGGCCCCAGCGGCACCTTCCAGGAAGGTGAGGAAGTACTCGGCTGGTGACGCCGAACCGCTACTGAAGAACGTAGAAGCAGACCCGACCGTCGCCGGCGTTTCGGGACAACCCGGTGGAGTCAAGCTCAACTTCCGCCGATATCGGCAGCCATTACGGTGAGAAGGACCTTCCTTGCCGCGGCCAGCTCTCCTCGCTCCACGTTCTCAGCGAGCCCCGCATCGAGGGATTCGATCACACTGACCACTGCCTCGGCGTATGACTCGCCGGCTGGTGTGAGGGACACGATCAAACGGCGAGCGCGAGCAAGAGCCAGCAGGTCACCGAACAGCGGCGGACCACTCGGACGAATTGGTGGTCCGTCGGTGAGGCTCGATGATCGTGCCGTCAGCGCGGCGCATGCCGTAGCCGACCCCCCGATCCCACAGCAGGTGGCTTCCCCAGGCCAGCGCGGCACCGAACACCGTCGGTGACCGGAGGAGGACACCCACGACAAGAAGTGAGGTGGGTCCGAGCGGGTGATGTACCAGGTTGTAAGGCTTGACGACCCGTGGGGGCATGGTGCCGCCGACAGTGGGCGGCCCGCCGATGCCGGCGAGGAAGCTGAGGTCGGGACCGATGACGCCCAGCGGAACGATCCACCAGGGAGCACTCGTGTAGTGAGCCAGGGCGATCGCTCCACCGAGCGCGAGGAACGCTGCTGTGAGCGGAAGAGGGCGAATGACGTGTTTCATGAGGTGATCCTCCAGTCGGTGACGGCACGGGCGAGACTGCGGATGAGCCGGTCAAAGCTCCGGTCCACATCTGTGGGTAGGCCGAATCCGCCAGCTGCTTCGAGCGAGACGAAGCCGTGCAGGGCGGCTCGCAAGGAACGGGTGACATCGATGGCATCGTCTCCGGTGATGCCGAAGCCTTCGAGCACGGAGGTCACCACTTCGAGGGCTTCCCGGCTGGCGGCCTCGTCCTCGTCGTCGCCAGCGCCGGGTGCTCGCACGGTGGCTGCGTAGCGGCCGGGGTGGTCGGAAGCCCAGGTCCGGTAGGCGATCGAAATGGCGATCAGCGCGTCGTCACCCGACTTGCCGACCGCGCTTCGACGCATGACGTCGGCCAGTTCGATCTTGGCCAGCACCGCCATCTCACGGTGGAGTCCTGACGTTCCCGCCACGTGCTTGTAGAGCGTGGGCTGCTTCACGCCCAGGCGCTGGGCCAGGGCCGAGATCGTGAGGTTGTCGAACCCCACTTCGTCGGCAAGTGCGCCGGCTTCGCTGACGACCAGGGTCGCCGTGAGTCCCGCCCTAGCCATGGTGGATCACTCCCTGGAGGAAGTCGATCAGGAGTGCATTGACGACGTCGGCCTGCTGGGAGTGTGGATAGTGGCCCGCGTCAGCGATCATCTCGACTCGTGCGTGCAACTGCTGACCGATCCACTGGGCCTCGTGCTTCGGGTCCGGAAAGTCGGGATCCTTCTCGCCCATCACCACCATCGTCGGCACGGTCACCTTGGGAAGCAGCGCTTCGGCTTCGTGGTGGCTCGTCTTGACCGTGGCCGCGAACGCATCCTTGTAACCCGGGCGAGCCATCGCTTCCCTGACGGACCTCCGGTAGGCATCGAAATCAGCCGGCTTCTGCCCGGCGAACAGCTTTGGGAGATAGGAGTTCCATGAGGTCACGACGAAAGGCTTCGCCATCATCACCGATAGCAGCATCTTCTGGAAGGCACCGGACTTCGGGTCGCGGACGAACGGGCCGACCAGCACGAGGCCGGACACCAGGTCCGGGTGGCGTGCGGCGGTGATGACGGCGGCTCCCGCACTCATCGAGTTGCCCACGATCACCGCGGGAGACTCGAAATGCTTGATCACG
>Ga0182012_10006307_pt1 | contig 12118 bp, 8 predicted proteins | sample 612S2SmetaG_FD_120486 | JGI IMG/M metagenome (GOLD analysis project Ga0182012, IMG submission 120486) | Permafrost microbial communities from Stordalen Mire, Sweden - 612S2S metaG | ecosystem: Environmental > Terrestrial > Soil > Wetlands > Permafrost | place: Sweden: Stordalen | collected...
CAGTATCTTTCGGCTCGGCTGTGCTCTGGATCACATTCAGGAACATCAGGAGATCGAGGGTCAGAGCCAACTTCAAATTGAGCGCCGTAGGCTGAAATCGATGGCTTCCTGGGCGATGGCTTAAACTGCTCTTGATGAAGTGTTTTCGCCTCTTCGTTTGCACGGTGTTTCTGGCGGGCGGGTTCGCGTTTTCAGCAACCCGGAGCCACGCTGCCGGGGCTGAGGTGTTTGCCCATTCCACCGAGATGATCGTGGTGACTACACCCAACTGGGACGCGGTGGAAGGGCGATTGCAGCGTTTTGAGCGCGCCAATGCGCATGCCGCATGGCATCCCGCAGGCGAGCCGATCCCGATTGTGGTGGGGAAAAATGGCCTTGGGTGGGGTATCGGCCTGGCCGCGGAGGACCCCAGCATCCGCGCGGCGCAGGAACCCGTAAAAAAGGAAGGGGACGGGAAGTCGCCGGCCGGCATCTTTGACCTGGGGACCGCGTTTGGCTATGCGGCAGAGCCCCTGCTGGGGTTGAAACTACCGTATCTCGCCCTGACGCCTTCGATCGAGTGCGTGGACGACGCCCGTTCAAAGTACTACAACCGGATCGTGGATCGCTCGACCGTCAATCCGGACTGGAATAGCTCGGAGCACATGCGGAACACCGGCGAGTCGTACCGCTGGGGAATTGTGGTGGATCATAACGGCACCGTTGAAGGCCCCGGCAGGAACGCACCCGTATCCAGAGGCGGCTCGTGTGTCTTTATCCATATATGGCATAACAGCGACCAGGGTACGGCCGGATGCACCGCGATGACGCAGGCGAACCTTGAGGCGCTTATGCTGTGGCTCGATCCGGCGCGCAAACCGTTGCTGGTGCAATTGCCTGAAGCGGCCTATGCGCGGCTGGCCCCGCGCTGGAAGCTGCCGGAATTGAATACCGCGGCCTCCGCGCATTGAGGTTCGTGCCATCCCAGGTCCGAAAATCCGGACCTGGGGCACCCAGCTTTGTGCTTGATTGAGGCAGAGAAACTTCTATCGCCCCAGGTCCTCGAATTTCACATTCAGGATCGGATACAGCTTCCAATCCTTATAGTCAAAATGCCACCATTCGTCGGGGTTGACTTTGAAGCCCTGCTTTTCCATGGCCTGGCGCAGCACGGCGCGGCGGGCGCGCTGGTCGGCGGTGCCGCCGGCGTAGTCGGCATAGGCGCGATCGGACATTTCGTCGTAGCCGCTGGGCATCTCAACTTCCTGGCCCGTTTTCAAGTCGTATAACGACAGGTCCACGGCGCATCCGCGGTTATGGTTGGAGCCGGTTGCCGGATTGGCCACAAATATCTTCTTGTCGTCGGGAGTCGCGTCCCAGAAAATCTTCGTCACATACCACGGGCGATATCCATCATGGATAATCAGGCCGTATCCAAGTGCCTTGAGCTCCTGATGAGCGCGAAGCAAGGCTTCAGCCGCTGGCCGCTGAAGAAATGCGCGCGCCTGGGTGTAGACGGGCGTGCCGAGAAAATCATTGGTAGTTGCGTAGCGTATGTCGAGCTTGATGGTGGGGTCGAGCGTAACCAGTTCCACCAGATCGGGCTTGCGGAAGGTTCCCTGTTCGATCGGCGGCTGCTCCTTGAGCGCCTCCGCCCGCAACTCCGCGACCGGACGCAGCGGCGTGATGCGGAAGCTGACCTGCTGCGCCAGGCAGGCAGGCAGCAGGCCAGCCAGCAGTAGACAGAGACAAAGATGACGATGCCGTACGTGATTCATAGGCGTTGCTCCAGGATCGACTGGTTCATTCTACGTGCTCCGGTGAGGTTGGGGTAGTCCTCGAATGAGGGGCTGGTCTGAATATCAGCGCGCCGATAACTGGCATCGCAAGGCCTATAATGGGCCTGCGCACACATACGCTTAAGCCGCGTAGACCTCTGCGTTAAATGAAGAACTCTCACCACAGGATTGGACAGGCAATCTGTGCCGCCCTGGTTGTCGCAATTGCCGTCAAGTGGGTCTTCCCATTGCGCGGACAAGAGCCGCCGGCAGCCGGGCATTTCATCGATGCCACAGAACGATTGGGCATTCATTTCCGCCAACAAGCGTCGCCGACTGCGAAAAAATACCTGCTCGAGACCATGGGTTCGGGAGTTGCGCTGTTCGACTACGACAACGATGGCCGGCTCGACATTTTTTTAGCCAACGGCGCGCCAATCGCCGACCCAACGCCTGTAGGGACGATTCCGAAAAAAGTCGGACCAAAATACTGGAACCGCCTGTACCATCAGAAATCCGACGGCACCTTCGAAGATGTTACTGAAAAAGCTGGTCTCACCGGATATGGCTATTCCACGGGAGTGGCGGTCGGGGACTACGACAACGATGGATTCGAAGACCTGTATGTGGCTGGATACGGGCGCAGCACTCTCTACCACAACAATGGCGATGGAACGTTCACCGATGTTACCGATGCCGCGGGCGTTGCGGGTTCGGGATGGATGACCAGCGCGGCGTGGGTGGACTTTGACAACGACGGGCGTCTCGATCTGATTGTCGCGCGCTATATGCAGTGGGACTTCGATGACATCTTTTGTGCCGACGCCAAAGGAGCCCGATCGTATTGCCATCCCGATTTGTTCAGGCCTGCATCGGTGTTGTTGTTTCATAACGACGGCGGCGGAAAATTTACCGAAGTCTCTCATCGTGCCGGCATCGATAAGCCTGGCAAGGGCCTGGGCGTTGCTATCGCCGACTATGATCGCGATGGCCGGATGGATATCCTGATCGCCAACGACGCCATCCAGCAATACCTGTTTCACAATAAGGGCGACGGAACCTTTGAGGAGGTCGGGCTGGCTTCAGGCATAGGTTTTGACGGCGCGGGCCACGCGTTTTCAGGGATGGGCGTTGACTTCAGCGATTACAACAATGACGGCTGGCCCGACATTTTCATTACTGATTTGGCCCACCAGCGATTCGCTTTGTTTACGAACCTGAGAGACGGCACGTTCGATTACTCAACTTCAATCGAGGGCCTTGCGCCGATCTCTCTCATGCATTCCGGCTGGGGCGCGCGCTTTATGGATTACGACAACGACGGGTGGAAAGATCTGTTGATTGTCCAGTCGCATGTAATGGACACGATCGCGAACAGCGATCCGAACCTGCACTATCGCGAGCCTCCCTCGTTGCTGCACAATGAGCAGGGAAAGAAGTTTGTTGATGTATCGGCAGCTTCGGGCAGCGTATTCCATGAGCAGTGGGCGGCGCGCGGCCTGGCTATTGGAGACATTAATAATGATGGGAAAATGGATGCCGTGGTAACTACAAATGATGGGCCCGCTTATGTGTTGATGAATGACACTGAGACTGCGAATCACTGGATTACACTCATGCTCGTCGGAGTGGAAAGCAATCGCGACGCGATCGGTGCCCAGGTGCGAGTGCTTACCTCTTTGGGAGAACAGTTCGCGACGGTCACCACAACGGGAAGCTATCAGTCGTCGTCAGATAAGCGGCTGCATTTCGGTCTTGGCAGCGCGGATTCGATCCGCGAAATCGACATTCTCTGGCCAAGCGGAATTCACCAGGTCCTCACGAATCAGAAGGCCGACGCAATGTTGACCGTTACCGAGCCGGTCGAGAAGACTGGCAAGGCGAATCTTTAAATGCACCCTTCGACCAATACACGCCGCAGTCTGTTTTTTGCCGCCCTGTGTCTGTTCACAGGCGCAGCCGCGTTATCCCAGACTGCAAGCCGCCAGTCCGCCTCTTCACAACTGCAGGATGCGGCGAATGAACTCTCCGCCGGCAAGCTGGATCAGGCTGAGCAAAACCTGCAGTCTGTGCTCCATTCCAATCCGGGGGACTATCGCGCTCTCGATCTGCTCGGAGTGGTGCGAGTGCTTGAGCACCAGCAGGCAAAGGCAGAGGAGTTGTTCGAGCAGGTTGTGAAGTCGAAGCCTGACTTTGCGCCTGGGCACGCGCATCTTGGCCTTTTGTATTTGCAAATGGGCCGCACGCAGGACGCCGTTCCCGAGTTGCAGCAGGCTCTCCGCCTCGATCCAGGCCGGGCCGACGTAACGGGCGCACTGGTCCACATTCTCGAAGAGCAGGCAAACGCGGCGTCGAAATCCGGAGACTGGAACGGCGCACTGGACTTGCTTATCGACGCCCGGCAATATGAACCGGACAATGCGGATCTCTTATATGAATTCGGAATGGTGGCCCACAAGTTGTCGCTGGACGACGATGCCATCGAAGCTTTTCAACAGATATTGAAGCTGCGCAAGAACGATGCTTCGGCCATCTACAACCTGGGATTCGCATTAATGAATCGAGCCAGGTTTGACGATGCACGCCAGCAGTTTGCCGAATACGTCGAATTACGGCCCAAGGATGCATCTGGCCATTGCGCGCTGGGCATGGCTCTTGCGGCGCTGGAGCAATCAGACAATGCGCGCGCGCAATTTGAGCGGTCGATCGCACTCGCTCCCGCGCAAAGCGAATCGTACTACCGGCTTGGCCTGCTCGATCTGGATGCGGGAGATTACGACGCGGCCACGCGAGACCTGCACAAGGCCCTCGACAATAAACCAAACGATGCCGGCGCTCTGACGGCGCTCGGAAAAGTGGCGTTCGAACAGAAACATTATCCTGAAGCGATAATTCTGCTGCAGCAGGCCGCAAGCCAGGACGCTTCACTCCAGGAAGCGCACTACTATCTCGGCCTCACCCTCGCTCGCATGGGGCGCAAACAGGAATCCACCGAACAACTGGAGATTGCCGCCCGCCTTGAGCAGGAGCAGAAAGAGCGCAGCAGAACCATGCTACGGATTCGCAAGCCCGAGGACACCGGGAAGCAAACACCAGGCTCTCCACAATAGAACCAGCCTCATAAATACGGCTCGATAGCCGCGCTGCGCTCAATGCGATTGAATCGGCAAAAGCACCGCTGCTAAAAATGTTCCCGTCTCGTCACATGACGCATTATTGAGCAGCCTCTGGCCGCCAGTCGTTTTTGCTGTGAGGAATTGTCAGCTGCAACGTAAGCGTTTCGTGAGCGCCTATGTTGAGCTCGCTTTCGTTCAACCCTGGCTTGACGATCACGTCCTCTGTCATGGAAGTCTGCGCGATGGCATCGACACTGAGAGAGGAGTGAAGGGCAAACGTCGTTGCGTTTCCAGCGATCTCCTGCAGACGAAGCATATAGTGATCCGGCTTTCCATCGGCCGACGGCTTGAAGGCGAGAATAGCCACGTTCGGCACCGAGACCGAAAAGAACGATCCCGTGTTCGCTTGCGGCTTGCGCCCGGCAGGCAACAGCGCCGTAATCAGCGGCACGTCGAATTCCCAGCCTGCGCGATACGACGCCACCGGATCGAAGCTGGCTGCCGAAGTGATACCGAATGACGAAGTGTAACGCGGGCCATAGCCTGGCTCGACCGTCGGCAGCGTCACCACGCCGGCATCTTTTGTGTCGCCCTGGTCGGCCTTGCGCAGTGCCGTTACCCGAACAACGTTTGTGAAATCTTTCAGCGCACCGGTTACGTCGTAAGTCCGCAATGGCATATCGAAGAAGTCTTCGCGTTGCAGCAGGCTGATTGCATTTGAGCCCGCAGCGCCGTCGTCCATGAGCGCAAGCGTGTGGATCGGCGTGACCGCATCGGTCCTCGCTCCCGGCAGGTAGTCTTTGGGCAGATCATGAAAGCCGATTCCGTCGCCGACCATGATTTTGGCGGGGTTGGCAAAGTTGAATGGGAATTCGAAGCCGTAGTACTCGCTGTTTTTTTCAAGCGGCACCGGCGGCATGCGCGAACGATCGAACATCTCGTCGAGGTTCACGGTTCGCTCCGCGGAATCGAGCGTGACGCGCGTTTCAGGCCACCAGGTTCCCGGCCGCACAATCACCACCTCGTCTGTCAGCGGGCCGCGGAAGTGATGCACCGCCGGCTTCCATTCCTCGTCCGGTAGATAATTCGCAATCGACCACCGCACCAGTTGGCCTGCGCGTTGCGGCGACTGCGCATTCACAAGTTCGCGGTGCTCGGACTTATCCCAGATGCTGTCGATTGATCCATCCGACTCGCGCAGCCGCAATTTGTAAAACTGGTTCTCGATCTCATCGCCGTTCACTTCTTCTTCTTTTGCGGGCGGGGCCGACGAGTGTTCAAGAGAATATGTGCGAAATCCAACCGGCGGAATATCCTCGGCCGTGAAGCTTATGCTGCCATCCATGTTCAACTGCGATGAAACCACCTTGCCGGTCGCCGCGTCGCGGACCTGCGCGAGGTCCGGCGAAGGCGGATGCACCCGCACCACGCCGCTTCGCTGCCAACTCAGCGGGTTGTAGACCACGCATTTCGGAGTCTTCTCAGGATCGTTCTTCGCCGCGAACATCCGCACCACGCCCACCATCATCATGTTGCGGGTTTCGGTGCGCGCATTCCGGGCAAAGGTTGCGTATTCCTCGTTCTGCTTGTTTACCTGCGCCAGCGTCATTACTTTGGGCCAGCCTGGCTGCCCCGCACCGGAGTGCTCGTCATAAGTGAGCATCTTGGTTGCGGCATCGTCGATAGCGTTGGCCGGAAATGGCGTCCCCGATTGGAAGCTCAACAGCGACCACATCGCCTCGGCCTGCGGCAGATAATCCTGTACCCATCGTGCGTCTGCGGTGATGCCCGGCGAATTCATCTTGACCTCGGACCAGAGCCCGCTGAAATCTCCCGCGTAAGTTGGAAAAGGGTCGCCATAGCGATGCTGCATATAATCGAAAAACTCTTTGGGCGTGGCTACCACCAGCCGCGGCTGTTTGCCCGCTGCATTCCATGCGCGCACCGCCGGCAGCAAACCATCTTCTTCATACGACGGCGGAACAAAATCGTGCATGTAGAGAATCATCGCCGCGTCGTACGGGTAGCCTGCCTTGTGGTACTCCGCCAGTAGCTTGTTTACGCCGCGCTGCATAATCTCGAGCGGAGGCAGTCCATTCCAGGCTTTCGGATAGAAGTGGTCTTCAGGCCCGGTGCTGTAGTAATGCGCCGTGGGGTCGAGGTAATAGTCGGCCATGGCCTCGGTGTATCCGCCGTTCTTGCTCCCGGTCTCCCACATCAGCACGCTGCTGCCATCAGGAGACTGCCAGTGAAACGGCATTTTCCCCGGATGCAGGCTCGTGCCTCCGCCGATAAACAAATTCGATCCGGTTACGAAGTAGCGAACGCCGCTGCGGGCCAGTATCTGCGGCAGCCGCAACGTAAAGCCAGGCACGTCGTCCATCATGGCCAGGTCGGTGGTGACGCCTAAGCGCTTCTCAATATCCCGCATCGGGTCCACGATCCGGTTGAGCTGTTCGGCTCCCATGAACTCGGTATGCTCGCTGCCCCACACCGCCGAAAGTTCAATCTGCCCATTTTTTACAAGTCCGACCAGGTCCTGAATCTGCTGCGGATCTTTGGTTCGATCGAGCCATGCCTGCACCTGCCACGCGCTCTCAATCACCCAGCGAAACTGCGGGTCCTGCTTAGCCGTGCGAATCACCGCGTCCAGATGAATCTTGATGTCGTCGAGTTGCTCCTGCGGAGGCAGTTTGAAGCCCAGATCCCAGTGGCTGCTGGGGACGATATAGATTGTCTGGATTCCGGAGTTGCTGCGGCTTTCATCCGCCGGTTGTGCGGCCAGCGTGCAACATGTAGCCGCGAACAGCGCGACGCAACCTGAAAACCCCCTGAATCCCATGTTTCCCCCGGATTGATTTGATCGCTACAAAATCGGGCTGGCCCCTGACTGAAGAAAGCCAACAGAATGGAATACGCCAGGCGTTGTGGTCACGCCCGGATGCATGATCGCCGTGTCGCGAGGCAGCACCGGAGGCTGTTCAGGCGGCCGGATACCGCTTTTCTATTTGCGGAAAACATAGTATTACGTTGTTCGTTTATATGTCAATCGAACATTACATGTCTCCTTAACGAACTCATACCAGCCGGATGGTGATGCAGGCGCAGATCGCATTCGAAGCATTTCAGTGTTCGATGGCCTATCTGAATGTTCTTTTACATGCAAAACGAAAATATTATGATATTCTTTTATGGTTAAAGTGGAAGTCCTGAAGATGAAACTCCCTGCCTGCAACCGAGTTTATTTTCGCCGCCCCAGCCCGGCTTCGACCGCTGGCGCGCATGAAGCTGACGCCTCGTCTGTGGACGCGATTTCCAGGCGGAGAAGGCTCGAATCATGAAGATTCTTGCAGTCGATCTCGGGGGCACTCACGCTGCCTGTGCCCTGGTGGACGGGACGCGGATTGTAGCGCGCGAAACCGTCAGCCTTCCCGAGTCGGCTTCGCTTCGCGACGCCCTGGATGCTATTGAGTCTCCACTCAGCCGGCTACACGCGGCGCACCGCGCCGATGCCATCGGTTTTGCCTTCTGCGGACTGGTGGACTCGAGAAATACACGCATCGCGTCAACGAACGGCAAGTATACAGATGCACCCTCGCTCGACATTTCCGCCTGGTCAAGAGATGTGTTCGGGCTTCCACTTCGATTAGAGAATGACGCGCGCCTGGCGCTCTTGGGCGAATGCCATGCCGGCGCGGCGCAGGGCGAAACCGACGTGGTTATGTTTACCCTCGGCACGGGGATTGGCGGCGCCGCAATGATCGACGGCCAGCTTCTGCGCGGAAGACACCAGCAGGCAGGCGTACTCCTCGGCCATGTGCCGGTGATGCTCGACGGCCACCGCTGCACCTGCGGAGGATTGGGCTGCGCAGAAGCGGAGGCGTCCGGCTGGGCTTTGCCTCTGGTGGCAGGCGCGTGGCCGGGATTCAAAACCAGCGCATTTGCAGCGGGAAAAATCGACTTCGAAAACCTCTTTTCGTGCGCGGCAGCAGGCGATGCGGTAGCAGGAGAGATTGTGAATCACTGCCTTCAAGTTTGGGGAGCAACTGCGGTTGCGGCCATCCACGCTTTCGATCCGCAGCTCATCGTCTACGGCGGCGGCGTGATGAAGAGCGCCGATGCCATACTTCCCTTCCTGCAGGATTATGTACGGAAAAACGCCTGGACTCCGTGGGGCACGGTGGGCGTGCGCGTCGCGCAACTCGGCAACGACGCGGCTTTGCTTGGCGTAGTGCCGCTGTTTGAACAGGAGCTTTCAAGTGTACGATAGGTTTCCTTACGTTCCGTCCGGCAGTCGCGAGGAATGCCATTCCGGCTGGCCTGCAATCGTCCAGGTCATTCAATCGCAAGCTGGCGCGCAATCGCAAGCCGGAGCTGGCCCGGTTATCGTAGTCGAGTGCTACCCTGGCGTATTTCTTGAAGAAATCCATCGCGAGCTAGGCGCCGGATTGCGCGACGCGGACTTTGTACTAACGCCAACCCTGTTTCGCCCAGTGGCTGAGATTGACAGAATGCTGGAGCCGTGGCTGGGCGACGACCCGGTCTTCGGCATGATGAACAACATTGAGATCGAGGATTTTTTCGATCCGGCGCGTCTAGCCGAGGCGCGCGCACGCTGCCAAAACAACGTGCGGACAACGATCGTGCTCGGGCCCGGCGCATCGCTCATCTGTCCGCAGCCTGCTTTGCTCGTCTACGCCGATATGGCGCGGTGGGAGGTCCAGTTGCGCCAGCGTCGCAACGAGATCGCCAACCTGGCATCGGATAACTTTGAAGAGCGCGCATCGCTTAAGTACAAGCGCGCTTTCTTTGTTGACTGGCGTGCGGCCGACCGGCTCAAGACACGGTTGTTCGGCGAAATCGATCTGCTGCTCGACACCAACAAGCCCGGCCAGCCCACGGCCATTTCAGGGGACGTGTTTCGCCGCAGCCTTGCCTCGGCCGCCAAACGGCCATTTCGTGTGGTGCCGTTCTTCGATCCCGGCCCGTGGGGCGGCCATTGGATGGAGCGCGTGTGTGGACTACCGCCCGACGGTGCGCCCAACCACGCCTGGTGTTTCGACTGCGTGCCCGAAGAGAACAGCCTTCTGCTCGGGTTTGGCGACCACCGCGTCGAAGTGCCTTCACTGAACGTGGTGCTCGCCCATCCTGAAGAACTGCTGGGCAAAGGCGTCGTCTCCCGCTTTGGCCCCGAGTTCCCCATCCGCTTTGATTTCCTCGACACCATGGGCGGCGGCAATCTGTCGCTGCAGGTGCATCCACTCACCTCGTACATCCGCAAGCATTTTGGAATGGACTATACCCAGGATGAGAGCTATTACATGCTCGACGCTGAGGACGATGCCGGAGTCTACCTCGGCCTCAAGGAGGGCATCGATCGCGAAGCCATGATCCGCGACCTCGAGCGGGCGCAGGAAGTGGACTTCGACTTTCCGGCGGAAGAGTACGTCAATCGCTTTCCCGCGCGCAAGCACGATCACTTTCTCATCCCCGCCGGCACCATTCACTGCTCCGGCAAAAACAGCATGGTGCTCGAAATCAGCGCGACCCCTTACATCTTCACCTTCAAGTTGTGGGATTGGGGCCGGCTGGGTCTCGATGGCCGTCCCAGGCCAATCCACATCGACCATGGCGTGGCTAATATCCAGTGGGACCGTACGACGGAATGGGTGCGCCGCTCTCTCATCGACCAGATCGTGCCTGTCGCGTCAGGCGACGGATGGCGCGAAGAGCGCACCGGCCTTCACAATTTGGAATTCATCGAAACGCGGCGTCACTGGTTTACCAAGGCTGTACCGCACGATACCAACGGCAGTGTCCACGTCCTGAACCTTGTGGAGGGCGATCGGGTAGTCGTCGAAAGCCCTTCGGGCGCATTCGAACCGTTTCAAGTAAATTACGCGGAGACCTTTATCGTTCCCGCGGCAGTGGGGCCGTATACGATTCGTCCCTGCGGCGAGAGCGACGGGCGCGAATACGCAACCCTCCGGGCAAATGTAAGGGTGTAGCGCGAACTGGATTCGCTGTTCGGGCCCTTGTTACTTACTCGGAAGCGATTGAGTTACAACAACCGGATGATACAGATTCATGTTATTCGTAACATCGCTCTCTACGGTCGAGTTACACGCATAAGTGAAGAAGAGCTGGCCCGCCGTCTCAAACTCCACATGCTCCTTCGCCGCATAGCAAAACACATTGGGCGTGTAATTCGCGTTGCCGGGCTGCATCTCAGGATACGAGTACAACTGCTCCTGCCCTCCCCATCCACCGGTCATTGAAGCTGAAATGCTGTAATACGCCTGGCTGTTCAAACCCTGCGGATACACGGCAATCCACTGGTTCGTTGAGCTGTGGTAGCGAACCGTCATCTCGGTTGCGCCGGGACTAATAACCGCGGCGTTATCGCCTGGCAACGACGTAGCGGTATCCTGCCAAGTCTCCCAGCTTCCGCTTGTATTCAGGTATTGCCAATCGGAGTTGCCCGGCCTGGCAAGACTGTTGAGGTCGGTCAGCGGAATGCGCAGCAGCGCAAGGTACGGAGTGCTGCCAACGCCGGTAAAGAAATACGCGTAACTCGCGCCCTGCGGGTCGAGCGGATTTGGATTTCCCCCCGGTCCCTGGTTGGCAACAATCGAGATGCCGGGCACCGCGCTGCCGCCCGTATTCAGTTGCTGATAGGTGATGATCCATTGCGACGGGGGCGCTGTGTAGTTAGTGATGCTGGCCAATTGAGAACCGCTGTACGCAAACCCGAATGCGCCTCCGCTTCCCGTGGAGTGCATTTGCATGAGTGCAAGATAAAGCCTGCCGTTGTGGGTGAATCCATCCATCGGCCAGAACCAGTCAGTGCCCGGTGCGGTAAATACGGGGCTCGGATTCGATGTCCCCATGCCCGGCCAATAGTACTGGAACGTGCAATTCGATCCCGAACAAGTGGAAACGGCAATCGTATTGTGGACGAAGCCCGTCGACTGAGTCCGGGTACTTGCGGTCGAGGCTCCAACAAACGTGTCCGCAAAGATCCACAGGCTCTGCCCGGTACCGATAGGAATCGAATACGCGCCATCCGCACCAAGCCAACCCTGCTGATAAGGAAAGTAGCCCGACGAAGTTGGCGCCGTGGGCGGAGTCGGCGTTTGAGTTATGTGCCCACCCCCGCACGCAGACAGGAGCCCGGCGGCAAAAAGAGTGGCGAACAATAGAAATGTAGCCCTGATGTGCACTTGAAGCTCCACAAGAAGATTA
>Ga0182012_10006308_pt1 | contig 12117 bp, 13 predicted proteins | sample 612S2SmetaG_FD_120486 | JGI IMG/M metagenome (GOLD analysis project Ga0182012, IMG submission 120486) | Permafrost microbial communities from Stordalen Mire, Sweden - 612S2S metaG | ecosystem: Environmental > Terrestrial > Soil > Wetlands > Permafrost | place: Sweden: Stordalen | collected...
ATTTGGAGTTGGAGATCACTACCGAGTCGTTGCCTTCAAATTGTCCGTCGCGGACCACGCCTTGGGCAGAGGCGATGGTGACGAGAGATAAGCCGAGAACAAGGTGGAAAGTTGGCACGCGTCCGAGGATATCAGAAGTGTATGATGCTTGTTTTGCGATATGGTACCGACGCGTTATCGAGTCATCTCTTACGGCTTCGGATTCGTCGGGCTGTATCATCTAGCGGCACTGACTGTTCCAGAGTTTGGAAGGGTTGCCTATTCCGCAAATTATCCGCCGGCGCGCCACATGGTGTTCATAGCCATTAACTTTGCCTTTGCTTGGCTGATGCGTTCCGGTGCGATGTGGCTTATATGGCCCTATTCGCTGGCGATGCTGCAAGTCATGGTGGCGCATGGTACACATGTCTGGCAGACTTGGCAGGAGCAACGGCATTTTGAATGGACATCGGTGACTGTTATGGTGGCCGTGATTGTCGGTTTCGGTTTGTTGTGGACAGACCGACAGGCGCGGCGATGTTGAGCCTAGAGTGCTGCCAGCACGAGAGAACAGCCATGTTCGCGTTCGTGTTGATGTAAGGCGACGCGGCAGGCGTGGCACTCGGCCCTGACTTGTCTGAGCTCTTCCCGCAACAGGAACGGGAGTGAGCCATCGAGGGTGTTGAGTTGTCCGACGGCCTGGTTGTAGGCCGTTACGGCACGACTCAACTCATTCAGTAATTGTGTACGCGCTTCGCACAACATTTGTTGACTCACTCCTCTCGTTGCCGATGACTGCGTTCTTAGAATCGATAGCCAAACCCGATGGATGGTTCGGCGCGGTGTGTGGTGCGGTCGAGGCCGGACAGTGAGCTTAAGTCATAGGTTGGCGAGTTATAGACGAAGCCGCGATATTCGGCGCGCATGAAGACGTGTCTTGAGAAGTTGAAATCGGCTCCGCCTCCATAAACGAACGCGGCGCGGGCTTGCGAACTAACTCCCACGAAGTCCTTTGGATCGAAAATCAAGCCGCCCGCACCGGCTAGGGCAAAGGGCGTGAAGTGCCGCAGCGGAACACGGAATATGTAGGCAGCGGAGACCTCGTGCGAATAGTTCTTGACACCGAAGACTCCGTTGCTAAGGCCATAGGTTTGTGTGTTCAGCGAATAGCCATAGTTGGCTTCGACGCCATTGTGAGTGTTGAAGAAGAAACGATATGAGCCTAGAACGCCGCCACTGTTGGTGGCTTTGTTTTGGACGCCATGATCGGTGGTGCTGTTTACAAAACTGCCAAAGGCCTGGACTGATACCTCGTTTCGGCCAGCGTTATCCTCCTGGGAAAAGGCGGGCGCTGCTAGTGAAACGGCTCCCAACAAAACAGAGATAGCTATTGAATTTCTAAACATGAAATTGGTCCTTACTTTTACTGAATTATTCTTAGCGTGCGGTAACACGCTGCACGATTGGAGATGCACGTTCAGCGCCATATGCTAAGCTCAGTCCCTGCAACGCAACGGTGATTCTGTGGCGCCGTACTGCCGGCAATAGCCAACGATGGCGACACTACCGGTGAGTGGCGGATGGAGATGAGCGACTGAGGAACAAACAAGAGAAGCTTTTCGACTCGATCTTCCGCCGCCGTGTTTTGTTTCAGCGCCTGCTCCCACTGCTGGCGCATCGACTCGTATTCGAGATCGTTTGGTGAGACTTCGCGCAACAAGGTAGCGGCCTGCTGAAGAGCGCTCCTGGAAGACATGGGAGAATCCAAAAGAAGATTGAAGAGTGCCCTGCGGCAATCGCGTCTTTGAGGCGAAAGCCGAGTGGCAATTATAAGGTTGACGCGAGCGTTTGAATAGTGTCTGGCTGAAAAGGGAACGGCAATATCAGCGAGCGCTTGTTCGGAAAGGCCAATCCAATAGTAAGAGTCGGTATCGAGCGGGTTCGCTTTTAACGCGAGGTGGAAATGTCCGACTGCTTGCTTGAATTCTCCCGCTTCGTACTGCGCCTTTCCTATCTCCAGGTCTGATCTAGGAGCCGCGCTTTTTGCGGTCAAACTCACGAGTGAAAAGAGGACGATCAGTCTGAGGTTCATCTTTCGTGTTTGTGTTTAAACTTGCGTTCGAGGTCGGGCCAGAATTCTTTGAGTATGTTGGCGGCCATATCGACGCCTAGCTGCATGCCTAGCTTCGATACATTGTCGGAGGCTGTTCGATTATCCACATAATAGGCATTTGAGATAGCTACCGCGACCGAATTGCCTAACAATTCCGAGTAGTTCAATTGAGTGCCTCCGGAATCGCGATGGGTCCAGAAAATCTGTCCGGCGGCATAACGTAACCTTGACATTCCGCTACCGGTGCCCTGCCGAAAATAGCGGGGATCCTGATGGAGGAGGGTAGGGAAGACTCCCTCAGTCATGAAGTCGCCAACAACCAAGTCGCCGTAGGCTGATCCGAAGTACCTGCCGAAACCCGCGCCTCCTTGGCCAAAGGCCTTGTTCGAAGCCGTGAGTTGACTCTCTGCGCCAAAGATGGCTGCGAGGCCGATGGTGCCGCGATCAAAGGCATCTTCGGAGGCTACCTTGAACTTTTCCCGAGTGCTGATTGGCTCATAGGTATCTAGACTGGGAGAGGTGCGATAGTTCGGCACAATACCGAAGAGCCGCTTGCTTTCCGTAGCGGGGGCACTTTCACTGGTTTCACCTGGTGTGATGAGCTGGCCATATGACAATGACGAAAATAGCGATAAGGTGAAAACGGAACACAGCGCTGGCACAACGTTCTTCGTGTAAGACATCAAAATGCTCCTTTTGGTTAAGGTGCAATTCGATGGCCACCCGGAAACTGTGTATCTACAAGGAAGCGTTAGTGCGGAAGTGCCGATGGGTTGGCATTTGCCAATTACTCGGCGGCGCGTGCTCTGCGGATGCCCATCTTTTGCATCCGTACCTGCAAGGTGCTGCGCTTCAGTCCGAGACGTTGCGCAGCGCCGTTCGGCCCCGCGACAATCCAGTCGGTAGCGTGCAGAGTCTCAAGGATGTGTCTGCGCTCGACATCCTCCAGGGTTTCGAACTTGCCACTGGAGGTAGGAGTCGTGGTGGGCTGCTGCGATTGGAGGTCATTCAGCGGCACCTTGAGAATGGGTCCGTTCGAAAGAATGACTGCCCGCTCCATCAGGTTCTGTAACTCGCGAATATTGCCGGGCCAATGATAGGAAACCAGCACGCTCATTGTCTCCGATGGGATGGTATCGATGGCGCGATTCATCCGTCGCGCAAATTGCTGAACAAAGTGGCGGACTAACAGCGGAATATCATCGCGACGTTCACGCAGAGAAGGTAGCTGAATGGGGAATACATTGAGGCGGTAAAACAGGTCGGCACGGAAGTGCTGGTCTTTGACCATATCCGCCAGATTACGATTGGTGGCGGCGATCAGACGAGCGTCGCTCTTCAGTGTCCGCGAACTGCCCAGCCGCTCAAATTCACGTTCTTGTAACACGCGCAGCAGCTTTGGTTGGAGTTCCAGAGGGATTTCGCCAATTTCATCTAAAAAGACCGTACCGCGGCTGGCGAGTTCGAAGCGCCCGATGCGCTGCGCAACCGCGCCGGTGAAGGCTCCGCGCTCATGCCCGAACATCTCACTCTCTAACAAGCCTGTCGGAATGGCGGCACAGTTTAGCTTGACGAAGGCGCTTTTCGAGCGCGAACTCAGATCGTGAATGGCACGCGCAATGAGTTCTTTTCCCGTGCCTGTCTCGCCGTAGATTAGTACTGTCGAGTCTGTAGGCGCGACGGTTTCCACTTGCTGCAGAATGGCTCGAAGGGAGCTACTCTTGCCTACGATCTCCTCGAAGTTCAACTCCGTGCGGATCTCGTCTTCGAGATACAACTTTTCGCGCGATAACTTGTCAGTGAGTTGGGCAATCTTACCGTAAGCGAGGGCATTCTCCACGGCGATGGACACCTGCGCCGCCACTTGTTGCAGAAACGCCACATCATCGGGCGTAAAGGTATAACTTCGTCCAACTCCGAGGACTCCCAGGGCGCGATTCCGACTTATCAGAGGTACATGGCAAATGATCTTGCCGTGCTCGTGAGCGCCTGGCAACTCGCAAACTACCGGCTCACCGGTGCGTACGGATTGTACGGATGGCGAATCGTCAGGGATAATTTCGCCCTCGGCAAGGTGCCCATCATTTTGGGGAAAATCGATTGCGGTCAAGCGCAACTGATTGGTCGATTCGTCGAGCAAGGCAACGGCAGCCCCTTTGGATCGCATGATGGCTCGGATGCTGCCCGAGATAGCCCGCAGCAACTGAGGCAGGTCGAGGTTCGAAGTAATAGTGTTACTCAGGTCAAGCAACATTTTGAGCCGGTCTTTTTCCCGCTGCAAGGTCTCAAAGTGGAAGGCGTCATCCATGGCGAACGCCACACCGTCGGCCACGAGCGAAAGAAATTCCACTTCTGCGGGAGAATAAGCGTCAGGCTGTTGGCTGCCTACGGCGAAGCAGCCCATTTGGTGATGTGCCGTTCGCAAGGGAAGGGCGCAGACGGAGCGAATTCCCTCGTTCCTCAATAGCTGCATTAAGCGGGGGAAACGTGGCTCCTCATCTGTGAAAGGAATCACCAAGGGCTCTTGGTATTCGTTGACCCAACCTTCCGGAGTTTCTTCGCATCCAAAGGTCTCTTTGGGCACGCGGCCACCGGGGCTTTCGATTAAACAGAACGCCCATTGTCCTTTCGCCGGATCGTAGTGAGAGCAGCCCAGAAGGTCAAAGTCGATGACGCCGCGCAATTCAGCAACCAGCAAGCGAAATAACTCTTCGGTATCGCGATGAGCCCGCAACGTGCTGGAGAGGCGTAACAGCGCTTCGTAGCGGGCGTGAACGGTAGATGCCGTTGCCGGCCTCGCTGCGGTTTCAACGATCATCGTGACCTACATTACTTGATGCGCAGGCAACGTACAGGCTTCAGAAATCTGCCGGAATCTTTGTCGATGCTCAATGTTGGAATGATGACTGGACGAACCCCGATGCTGCGCTTGGAACCACAACCGGCCGTTTGGCGGCAGCCATTTGGCCCGCAGAACTCACAGCATCCATCGTTTGCCGGAGGGAGGTCAGCATAGCTCCGCGCGCCACTCGCCGAACGATTGGATTGACCATCCAACGAAGGGCGGCTGGAATGTCGCGGCTTAATGCGACGGTTTCCATCTCCACATAAACGCCGCCGTCGGCCTCTTCGAAGCGAGTGATGCTGTGCATACGCCAGATATAGCCGCTGCCGTGATCAGAAGGGAGTTTATGTTCACCGGCACCGCCGTAATCTTCCACTTCCTGCATGCGAACGCTGGAAGCGATGCCATACCACCGCTTATTGCCGGCTTGGGCGTAGACAGATCGATATTCACCGGCTAACGCCGTTTTCAGAAAGAACGCTTTGTTCATGAGCAGCATGGAAAAGCGGTCGGTGTCGGCCGTTTGCTGAATGGTGTGGGAATCGATGACGCTGGGGTTGTAGTAATCCTTGTAGCGCGAATAGTCGCGTACTACTCCGAGAACGTCGTCCATCTTGGTATTGGGAAAGAAGGCCGCACCAATCCAATGATGAATCAATCCGGAGGGAACCTTTTCGGCAGATCCTTCGTAATTGCTGGCGAGAATCTCCCCTTGGCGAAGCTGCTGACGCCTGTCGGGCGCCTCATCGATCCATAGAAACTTGTGGCCCGGCAGGAGACGCGCGTGCATGGCCCCATCCGCCGCTTGGATATAGCGGTCCCAACTGCTTAACGTCTCCGGCTGCAATTCCGCCGCGTGCAAGGTGGAAAGCATTGTTAGCGCGAGCAGCCAAGAGGCCGATTTCTGATTCCTCTTCAGTGTCATGAGCACCCCCCTTTGTCCAAAAGCTCATCCAATATGGTTTGCGTGGCCAAACCCTTTGCTGAGACTTCCACGCCTTGGCGATGCATGTGCCGCAGCAAACGCCAGCCGGCTTTATCTATTGAGATCACGTCACTCAGGTCAACGAACTGGGTGGATCGATCGCGTCCCGAAAGGCGCCAGCATTCGGCCAGTGCCTCCACGCTATTGCCGCATAGTTTCCCAGCGACCTTAAATGTCAATTGCGTGTCCGTCTGCTCTGTTTCGATCCTGATCATGAAAGCCAACGCCTTAGACAGTGCATCTGGTGCGCCAACCGACCGGGTGTGTGGAAGTGCTTGAAAATGGGGCGTTGTGTAGTAAGAATGACATGTGTCCTTGCTGCTGAAAACCCGGCAAGTGCCAACGGGACGGCACTTGGCTTTGACACTCAGCAAAACGAGAGCGATATCTTGAATAGGTGCAAGCAGCTTCTGTCAGCATTGATACTTATCTAGACGATTCTTCCGGTTATCGCGGATCTGCCGACCGCGTTTTTCTTCCAGCCGACGTGGCGGAACTGCGCGAAGTGGTTAAGGAGAGCGCTGCCCAGCAGATTCCGTTGACGGTCTCCGGAGCAGGGACGGGGCTAGCAGGCGCGCGAGTGCCGCACGGCGGATGGGTTGTATCGCTGGAGCGTTTTCGCGCTATTCACGTTGATGCTGGCCGGGCGCGCTGCGGTGCAGGAGTTATTTTGAAGGATCTGCAAAAAGCTGCGGCGCGGACGCGCCAGTTCTTCGGGCCAAACCCAACGGAAGACTCGGCTGCCATCGGCGGCATTATCAGCACGAATGCGGGAGGAGCGCGCAGTTTCCACTATGGCTCGGTCAGGCGTCATGTGCTGGGGTTGGAAGTAACTTTTGTGGATGGCCGAACGGAATGGTTCCGTCGCGGGGATAAAGTTGACTTTCCGGTTCAGCCGATTCGCGTACCAGCCACCAGTAAGAATTCCGCCGGGTATCATCTGACCGCCGATCTTGATTGGGTTGATCTGATTGCGGGCAGTGAGGGGACGCTTGGCATTGTTACCGAAGCGGAAGTGCAGCTGTTTCCAGAACCTGCTGCGGTGTTGAGCGGCGTGGTCTTTTTCGCTGCGGATGAGTTGGCGATGGCGGCGGTGAAGGCATGGCGTCCGATAAACGAATTGCGATTGCTCGAGTTTATGGACAACATGGCGCTCACGCTGTTGCGCTCTAAGTATCCCGATATTCCCGCGCACGCCAAGGCTGCTTTGTTCATTGAGCAGAATTTGATTTCGGAAGATGATCCTGAGTTAGAAGCTTGGACGCTGCGTTTACGCGAACGAGAGGCGTTGGAAGAAGAATCGTGGTTTGGCTTTAGTGCGGCGGATCGGGATCGCTTTCGTGAGTTTCGTCATACGCTACCGGTGACCGTGGTGGATACGGTTCGCCGCCATGGTTTCCCTAAGTTCGGTACTGATTATGCCGTGCCGCTGGAACACGAAAGCGTCTTGCATGAATTTTATAAGACGCGCTGCGAAGAAGCGATGCCGGGAAAGTACACCATCTTCGGACACGTGGGCGATGCCAATAACCACGTCAACTTATTACCCGCCACACGCGAACAAGCCGAACGCGGTGAAGCGTTGATTCACGAATTTGCCGAGTTTATAGTGGCGCACAAGGGTACGATTGCCGCTGAACATGGTGTAGGTAAAACTAAGACCGATTTGTTGCAGTTAATGTATCCGGGCCATGAGATTGCAGAAATGAAATCGGTAAAGCGACGTCTTGATCCGCATTGGCTATTGGGGCGGGATACCATCTTCGTCGAATAGCTATGAGAGCGTTAGTGCAGAGGGTGAGCGAAGCGAGCGTAGAAGTAGATGAGGTGATTGTTGGGCGGATTGGACGCGGCATTCTGGTGTTTGTAGGAGTGCGTGAAGATGACACCGAAAGCAACGCGGATTACTTAGCGAACAAGGTTATTCAGCTACGTATATTCCCCGATAACGAAGGTAAGATGAATCTCAGTGTGCGAGATATAGGCGGGGAAATGTTGGTAGTGTCGCAGTTCACGCTCTATGGGGATACACGGAAGGGGAACCGGCCGTCCTATTCCCAGGCTGCTAGACCGGAAGTAGCAGTACGAATGTACGATTATTTTGTAAAAATCAGCCGAGAAAAGGGCGTAAGCGTATCTACGGGGGTTTTTCAAGCCGATATGAAAGTACGGCTAATAAACGATGGTCCTGTAACTCTCTTTTGCTACTCAGAAACCGGAAGTAGCGTAAAGTAGTGAAAAGGAAGGGCCGATTGTGTTACTAAGAAGGATATATGGCAAAACACTCAGCAGCTCCGCATCATGAGATTCTAGAAGCTGCGCTTCAGGGCTTAGAAGCCCAAAAACAGAAACTAGAAGAACAGATCGCAAATGTTCGTTCCATGTTAGGAGGACGCGCGGGTAAGCCTGCGAAGGCTCCAGTGTGGTCGGGAGCGGCGGTATCTAGTGGCACTTCGAAGAAGCGCATTCTAAGCCCAGAGGCACGTCAGCGCATTGCGGCCGCCCAGAAGAAACGTTGGGCTGCTTACCGTAAGAACCGCGGTTAGTAACGCGTCGCGCTTGCCAATGATTCTCGGCATAGGTACAGATCTAGCTGAAGTTGAGCGAATCGGCAAGAGTGTAGAACGGTTTGGTGATCGCTTTCTCAAGCGGGTTTATACGGCGCATGAGCGCGCGTATGCGATGTCGAAAGCGAACTGGGCCGAACGGTTGGCTGCGCGTTTTGCGGCCAAAGAGGCGGGTATGAAGGCAATTGGCACTGGGCTGACGGGTGGTGTTAGTTGGCAACATTTTGAAGTGGCCAACGAGCCATCCGGACGGCCCATGCTTCGACTCTCTGGGGTGGCGCTGAAAGTTGCCAACAAGATGGGGGTAAAGCGGATTTGCATTTCGCTTACTCATACCAAAGAGATGGCGTTTGCGGTTGTGATTCTGGAAGACTAGTTGTTGGGCGAGCCACCGGCTGTTCAGCGAAGTAACTAGCAGGGGTTTACGCCCCATAAGCGCTAAGATAACGCCCAATCGGTTGCTTGCTTCGGTTGGTTGTTTCCTGATGGGTTTGGTCACGCTTGTCCGGGTGTCGGACCGCGATGAAGTGAATCTCGAAGCTTCCTTCCCTATCGCCGTTTCCGACCAGTTGTCGCGGTAGGGACAATCATCACTGATTGCCTACCGCACAGATCCGTACGTGCGCGTTTACGCATACGGATGTTAGGGACAAGCGTTTTTGTTATTTGCGCCGAAGATCGCTGTGATCCCAACAACCTCTAAAAGAACATACCCAATTGTGGGCCGAACCAGTCAGCATTCACCGCGCGGGTGTCGTATCCAGCAAGTAGGCTGGTGAGAGTCCGAAACTCAACAGCGCGGGTAATGTCTTTCAGGTTTTCATTCAAGTAGGTGATCGCTGTCTCGTCCTTCGAAGAGAAGCGGAGCGGCGGCCCCATGGAACTTGAGATCGAGACCGTCATCGCTTCTAAAGTTCCTATAAGAATGCGACCTTCCGTATTGCGACCAGTTACCGGGGAAATAATGCCGAAGGCTTGCGGACTTGGAGCGTAAATCCTTTCTGTCGCTTAGCATCACTTCAAAGGAGCTTTTTTTTGATAGAATCCTGACATTCTGCAACGGAGGAACCCAGATATGTTCAGAATAGGAGTTGCTTTCATAATAGGTTTAGTGGCGTTGCCTGGCACGTCACAATCGGCATTGGCGGACGATGCGAATGGGAGTTCGCAATTGCCGGCGCCGAAAAAGGCAAAGCTTGTGTGGCAGACGACGCCTCCGGCGGCAATTCCTACCGAGTCGGACCATGAGAGCGGGCCACATGGCAAGATTCCGGTGAAAACGACCACGATTCCACGGCCTAAGACGCCCCCGGCGACACCGGTGGTTCTGAAGATTGCGCCGCCGAGAATGGTTGTGCCAGAAAAAGACCCGCCAGTTGCCTTCAAGGACGTGAAGGTGACTACCGCGTCGAGTTCGATTCTTGAGCCCGTGGCCGCGAATAATGGTAATGTCGTTTTCTACACAGGCAATTTCATGGGCGGGGCGGAGTCCATGGATGGGGGCAGCACCTGGAAGTTCACCGGTTCTAACAGCAAAGGGCAATGGGTCGATCTGAATGGCGACCTACAATGCGGCTGCGATCAGGATGTGGTGTATGCGCCGCAAATCAATAAGTTCATCTGGTATCGCCAGGGCGGCGGCAATGACTGGACAAAGGGTCAGCAGGAGCCGAACTCGATAACGCTGATTGACGGCAGCAACCCGGAGACTGCCGAGGCCTGTTCGTTCACGCTGTATCCGAGCACGGTGAATGCCAGCTGGGGCGCGCCCTATTGGTTCGACTATCCGGCGCTCGCGCTGGGGCCGAACTTTGTCTACCTCACAACCAACCTGATCGACAACCAAGGCGGGGGTGATGTTGGCTCGGTGATTGTACGGTTCAACTTGACCGCATTGAATAACGCCTGCTTTAACAATGGCAAAGCGAACATTGATTGGTATTTGAGCTCCACATCGAACGTTGGACTGGGACTTGGAGCGGCCAACGGTTCAGCGGATGTATTGCAAACGATGCTATTCGCTGCGCACTTGAGTAACAACCAGTTACGGATCTACTCCTGGCCTGAGTCGGCATCCCATACTGGTGTCACTTCGACTGACATTACTCATACTGCGTACAATCCACCGAATAAGGAGCAATGCGTTGTGCCGGATGGAGGCAACCCGTGCAATAGCTTGCAAACGTGGTACATCACAGGATGGTCGGATCGCGCAAATGGCACGGCGACATTCATGTGGAATGCAGGGGCGAATCCTCCGTCGCAAAAGTTCCCTTATCTGCATATGGTGACCGTGAATGCGTTCCCGGGTCATATCGGTATGCAGAATGAAGCCGATCTGTGGAGTCCGAACTTTGCTTTCCTGGTGGGCGCGGGCGGCGTTGACACGCAAGGAAGGCCGGCGGCTACTGCATTCATCGCTGGCGGCACTACTTCGCCTACGCCGATTGTGTGGATGCCGACGGAAGGGCTGAATTACGTGCAACTGGACAGCGGGAAAGCGAGCGGGACGAAAACAACGAACCGCTGGGGCGACTATTTACGTGTCCGGCCTTATTACGCCGGGCCTGGCGGGAGTGCCCGGGCATGGAGCATCGCCTCTTACTTCTACCCGGCAACGACCGGCGGTGATCAGTTTAACTATTATCAAGTTTCCTGCAATACCGATACGAACTTCACCGTTTCGATTGAACCAACGACTGGATCTGTGAGCGCGGGAGGAATTGCCGCCACCGGGGTTACCGTCACTTCGCTCAACGGAATTCAAACAGTGCCGATCACAATGCGAGTTGCGGGGCTGACCGACGGGGCGATCCAATTAGGCACTGAGAATCTGACCGGACGAACCTGTACCTTTCCGACGCCTGCTCATGTGGGCAGCACGTGTTTCTTTCCGTTGCAGATCAGCACGGTGTCTACTGATCCGACTGGAACCTATACGTTGACGGTATGGGCAGAAGGGGCGAGTGCGGCTACCGCGGCGGGTGCCCAGTACGCGCTCACGATTGGGTCTTCGGTTGGGCCAAGCCCTGTGATCGTGTCGCCGCAAAGTGGAGCGGACTTGAACCTCGGCGGCACGTATACGCTGACTGGCTGGGCGAAAGAGACAGACCAGCCGCAGTTGATTGGCTTTGAGGCGTGCAACAGCATGTCGTTCGTGATCAACGACGCGGCCGGACACACGCAGACGTTGACGCCCACCCAGGACGCGAGCTACCAACAGACAGGCTACTGTGATGCATCAGCACAGTTCAACACGTTGGGACAAGCAACCATTGCGCTGAACGCGAAGAACAAGGCCGGCGTGGTTGGGCAGACGCATATTGTAGTAAACGTGGTGAACCAGCCGCAAGGGAAATTTGTATTTCAGATCAGCGCGCTGCAGCCGGGAACGAGGGTGCTGCCCGGCGGGAACGGGACCGTGAATCTGTCGTTGACGGCGGTGAGCGGAACTCCGCAGTCCGTTCAATTGAGCGCGTCGGGATTGCCGGCTGGCGCGACGGCACAATTCAGTCCGAATCCGACGACGCCAACGAGCACGGCGACAGTGACGTTCAACTCGACGACAGCGACGCCGCCCGGGTCTTATAACGTGACGATTACCGGGACGGACACGAGCGGCGTAAAG
>Ga0182012_10006309_pt1 | contig 12117 bp, 9 predicted proteins | sample 612S2SmetaG_FD_120486 | JGI IMG/M metagenome (GOLD analysis project Ga0182012, IMG submission 120486) | Permafrost microbial communities from Stordalen Mire, Sweden - 612S2S metaG | ecosystem: Environmental > Terrestrial > Soil > Wetlands > Permafrost | place: Sweden: Stordalen | collected...
CGCAAGCGTGCGATGCGACAATGCCGCCCCAAAGAACCCATAAGCGCGAGAGTAGCGCCGGCTTCCCAGCCGGCTGTCCGTGCGGGTCTCCTGACCCGCCGGTGCCCCATCCTCGCGGCGTCTTTGTCTTTGCCGCTAGGGAAACACGACCCTCATAAGAACCCGCCTTGACCCGCAGCCCTACCGCACAAAACGGGGCCAGGCCCCGCATTGAGTCTTTGCTCAACCACTGCCGCAAGCCCATCCACCTAGACGCCCGCCCGTTCCGCCAAACCATCGCCTCGCTGAAAGCTGATAGCTGATAGCTGGTAGCTGATAGCTGATAGCTGATAGCTGAAAGCTGATAGCTAGCAGCTAGCAGCTGCCCTTCAGCGCAAACTTCCTCGCCGACTCCAGCAGCCGCGCCACCGACTCCTTCGAGCAGCTCTCCGTATAAATCCGCATCAACGGCTCCGTCCCGCTCGCCCGCAGCAGCAGCCATGTCTCCGCTGCCTTCGGCTTCTCCGTCGCCTCCGGATTATCCAGGTAAAACTTCACCCCATCCAGATTCTCCTGGCAATGAATTGCCATCCCCGCAAACACCTCATCGCCCGGCTCCAGCGCCCGCGCCCGCGCAATCGCCGCATTCTTCACATCATCCGGTATATGCAGGTCGATCCGCCCGTAATGGTGCTCCCCGTACTCCTCTTGAAGATCGGCCACCAGTTGCCCCATCGTCTTGCCCTCTTCCGCCATCACGTTGGCCAGCAGCAGCGCGTTCAGCAGCCCGTCGCGCTCCGGCAGGTGCCTCTGAAACCCGATTCCGCCCGACTCCTCGCCGCCCATCACAATCTCGCGCTCCAGCATCAGGTCGCAAACATACTTGAACCCGATCCCATGCTCGATCAGTTCGCGCCCATACTTGGCCGCTATCCGGTCCAGCATCTTCGTCGTGTTGAAGGCCCGCGTCACCGCTCCCGGCCAGCCCTTCCGCTTCAGCACCCAGCTCAGCAGCACGCTGAATATCTTGTGCGGGTCAACAAAGTTCCCATCCTCGTCCGTCGCCCCAATCCGGTCCGCATCCCCATCCGTGCACAATCCAGCCTGACATCCGTTCGCCACCGTGGCTTCGCCCAGCGCTCTTATATGAGGCTCAATCGGCTCTGGATGAATCCCCGGAAACAACGGGTCCACATTCCCCCGAATCTGCACATGCTCCACCCCGATCCGCGTAAAAATATCGGAGATAATCGTCCGCCCCGCCCCATACATCGAGTCGATCGCAAACTTCATCCCCGACTTTGCAATCAAATCCAGATCGGCGAAGCTCTCAATCGCCTTCAAATAATCGGGAAGAAAATCCACCTCTTCAATCGCCGCTGCTTGCGCAGGTTTCGGCACCGGCTGGCCCAGGTAGGTCTCGATCTCTGAGATGATTGACGGCTTCCCCGATCCGCCGTACCACGCCTTGTACTTCACCCCGTTCCACTGCGCCGGATTGTGCGACGACGTAATCATGATCCCGCCCGCCGCCTTGCGCCCGCGCACACCATAGCTCAACGCCGGCGTCGGCGTAATATCGTTCGCCAGCATCACGTTGATCCCCGTCGCCGCCACCACCTCCGCACAAGCCCGCGCAAAAGCCTTCGACCCAAAACGCGTGTCGTAGCCAATGCACAGTCCCTGCCCCGGATCCTCGGTCCCCGGGGAGTCGTTCTCTGCCCCCTTGCGAGACCACAAATACGCCGCCACTGCCTCGGCCGCCGTCCGCACATTCGCAAACGTAAAGTCGTCGGCAATCAAGCCGCGCCATCCATCCGTTCCAAACTTGATCTGGGTGTGTGCCATCGTGGGGGCTAAGTTCTCCAGCAACCAGTGTAATCAACCGGATTCAAGTCGAGCCGGAGTGGGCCGCGGGGCGGCTTAGAGCCGCTTCGCCCAGTAGCCGGGCCTGCGCTTGGCGTGCGCTACAGCAACAACCTGAATCTTGTGGGGCAGCTCGCGGAAGATGATCGAAAAGGGATAGCGATCAAGTATGATCCGCTCAGTCCCATGAAGGAAGGGAGAAGAGCCTTTGGGCTGCCCACCCACTTTCTTGATGGCAGCGAAATACTCCTCAAAAAAACCATCCGCTGCTCGCACGCTTTGCTTCGCGTACCAGCTATAAGCTTCGTCAATTTCCTCGTTGGCTTTGGGATGGTATGTGATCGGTTTCAATTCCGAATTCGCGCCCGCGCCTCCGGAGAGAGCCGCGCAACCATCCTGGCGTGAACCTCTTCGAAGGGAATCATCTCCACGGCCCCCGAGTCAATCTCGTCGAGACGCCGCTTGATCTCACCATCCCAGGCTGCCTCAATCTCCGCTTCCGGCTCGTGATTGCCCTTGATTAGAAGCGTCTCGATGAGCCAGTCGACCTCGTCCGGAGGTAACTGGCGGGCGTCTTCGAGAATTTGCTGGGCGCTGCGATTCATGGCAAGATTGTAACGCGAATGCCGAGACGAAACTAGAGCCCACCGCCCTAGATCAGCTCATCATGCCCGCTGATCCCCAGCTCCTTCACAATCTTCCCCACATCCTGTGACCGGTCCCGATGCACCACAAGCAGAGCATCCTCCGTATCCACGATCACCAGGTTCTCCACCCCCACCAGCGCCACAAACTTCCGCGGGCTGTAAAGGTAGTTGTTCGAGGCATCGATTGCCATGTGTCCACCTGTCTCTGACACATTCCCTTCCCCGTCGCCCCTAAGCCGCGTCTCAAGTTGATACTCATAAAGCGACGCCCACGATCCCAGGTCATTCCAGCTGAACTCCGCCGGCAGGCAATACAGGTTCGAAAGGTGCTCGCCCTTGGCCGACCGCGGCTCCAGCACCGCGTAGTCCACTGAAATGTTTTCGCACTTCCCATACAGCGCGTGAAACACCCCCTCAAACTCCGGCGTCCCATACGCCGCCGCAATCGACTCCAGCAGCGGTGCCGTCTCCGGCAGGTGTTCGCGCACGGCATTTGCCAGCGTACGCGCCGACCACAAAAACATCCCTGAATTCCAGTAATAGTTCCCCGCCGCCACAAAGTCCTCGGCCCGGTTCTGGTTCGGCTTCTCCGTAAACCGCCTTACGTGCAGCGCCGAGTCATCCTTCGTCAGGTCACCGGTCTCGATGTAGCCATAGCCCGTCTCTGCCCGCGTCGGTTCAATCCCCAGCACCACCATGTTGTCCCCCGACGCCGCCAGGTGAATCCCCTTCTGCAGCGCCTTCAGGAATCGAGGCTCATCGCCAATCACATGGTCCGACGGAAATACCCCAAGCACGGCATCCGGATTCTCCCGCTCGATCAGAAATGCCGCCAGCCCGCACGCCGGAGCTGTATTGCGCGCAACCGGCTCCCTCACAAGCTGTGCCGCCGGCAACCCGGGCAGTTGATCCGCGATCTCGTGCGCCAGGTATTCATTGGTAACAATCCACGTGCTTTTCAGTCCGGCAATCGGCTTAAGCCGTTCCACCGTCTGCTGCAGCATCGACCGCTCACCGTCAAGCGCGAGCACCTGCTTGGCGCGGGCGCGGCGCGAGCGTGGCCAGAAGCGCGTTCCGCTTCCGCCGGCAAGAATAACAGGGCGAAAATCTATGGTCTTCGGCATCGAACTGCCATCCTATCCGACTCGGACCACCTTTGCCCAGTGACCGCCGGTACACCGTCTCGCATTCTAGCTGCGAGAAGTAGCGGCCAAACCCCGTGCTCCATCTTTTCTCCGCCGTTTGCAGAAAAGGGGGATCCAATGCAACAAATCAGTCGGGTGCCCATCCATTCCGCGTTCATTCCGGAATGGGTGGCATAACAGTGAAGTCCAGGCCCGAACAACCACAGAATCCGTTATCCCAGCTTCCCCAGGTACTCCGCCATCCGCCGCGTGCCCTCGTCGATGTTCTGCTTCGTCACCGGATACGACAGCCGCACATGCTCCGCTGTCCCAAACGCCTCGCCCGGCACCACCACCACGTGCGCCTCGTGCAGCAGCTTCGTCGCCAGGTCCGTCGCCGACTTGATCCCGCCCTTCCCAATGAACGCCCCTATGTTCGGATACACATAGAACGCGCCCTCCGGCTTCGTGCACGTCACCCCCGGTATCGCCGTAACCTTCGCCAGCATGTAATCGCGCAGCTCAATAAACTCCGCCCTGAACTCGCTCACGCACTCCTGCGACCCAGCCAGCGCCGCAATCGCCGCCTTCTGCACAATGCTCGTCGCATTCGATGTCTGTTGCGACTGCAGCTTGCTCAGGTTCCCCACAATCGCCTTTGGCGCCAGCGCAAACCCAGCTCGCCAACCCGTCATCGCATACGTCTTCGACAGCGAACCAAGCACCACCATGTGCTCCTTCGCCCACGTAAACGATCCCGCCGAAACCGCCTTGCCCGTGTAGTTCAGATATACATAGCACTCGTCCAAAAGCAGATAAATCCCCCGCTCGTGCGCCAGGTGAACAATCCGCTCCAGGTCTTCCGCGCTCACCACGTTCCCCGCCGGGTTCGACGGCGAATTCAAAATGATCGCCTTCGTCTTCGGCGTAATCGCCTTCTCAATCGCGTCCGCCGTGATGCGGAAATTCTCCGCCTCCTGCGTCTCCACGTACACCACCGTGCCGCCCGCATACTGAATGATGTCCTTGAAGCTCACCCAATAAGGAACCGGCAAGATCACCTCATCGCCGTGTTCCACCAGGATCTGCACCGCGTTGAACAGCGCGTGCTTCTCCCCCGTCGTAAAGATCGCCTCGTCCAGCCCGTAGTCCGACCCAAAGTCGCACGCATGCCGCTCCACTATCGCCTTCCGCACGTCCGGAATACCCGGCACCACCGTGTACCGCGTAAAGTTGGCCTCAATTGCCGCTATCGCCGCGTCCTTGATGTGCCGCGGAGTTGGAAAATGCGGCTCCCCGGCCCCAAAATCCACCAGGTTCGCGCCACCTGCGCGCAGCTTCGCAGCCTCGGCGGCCACGGCCATCGTTGCGGATACTTCAATCCGGCCGATCCTGTCGGCAAATACCTTTGCGGGTGCGGTCACTGTCATGATGCTTCCATTCTTTCAGATTTTCCGCCCCAGCGAAACCGCGCCTACAGCCGAGTTTTGAAAGGGCACGACTTCAGTCGTGCCAATGATGCCAACAAAATGACAGGGCTTCAGCCCCTGCGGGACGAGTTTGAAATGCCAACCAAATCCCGCAGTGCTGAATTGCGCTCAACTACTGCAGACCCTCCCGGAGGGAGGGAACGAATTTAGCCCCGGGTGAAACCCGGGGAACCCGCCCACACCTTATCCCCCGCCGTCCTGTAGGGACGGCACGAACCCCAGATCCCCGCACATAATCGTGGTTCCGCGCTTTGTATCCGGGCACCGCTTTGGCCATGCCGCAGACGCGCCAGAAACGACCGCGGACTTCAGCCCCTGATGCGTTGAAGGGGCACGGCTTTAGCCGGGCCAAAAACCACTCCAAATAGAATTGAAAACCAGGCACGGCCTCACAGCTTCCCAAAAAACTCTGCCGATCCGCTTTGTAACAACGGCACGGCTTCACAGCTTGCTGAAAAACTCAACCAAGCAGCTTTGTAACAACGGCACGGCTTCAGCCGGGCCAATAAAATCAGCAGAGTGAGTCGGGCTTTAGCCCCTGCTAACCCACCTCTCACCGAATTCGCTCTTCCTTCGGACTTCTTCCGCGAGCCGCTCAGCCGGACCAAAAAGCACTCCAAATAGAATTGAAAACCAGCCGCGGTCCGGCCCAACGCCGGACCGCGCCTCTCCACACCCCCCAACAAAAAATCGGCTACCATTACCCTGAATCCTCTCCACCCCCCGGGAAGACACCGCGCGCCCATGGCACCGCTCGAAGAAAGCTCGGCCGGCAAGACTGCCCTCATCGTCACGGGTCTCGGCCTCACTGCGCTGGTCGCCATGTCCGTCGCCAGCCCCTTCGCTGCCGCCACCATTGCCGTCGCCGGCCGCCTCCTCGGCCAAAAGCTGGGCGACTCAGCCGCAGACCTTGTGGGCGTCTTTGCCGACAACATCAACGACTACTTCTGGGACTCAGCCGCCGACCCCATCATCGACGGCTTCCGCAAGTCTCACCCCACCGTCGAAGACATCTACCGCCGCGCATTCGAGCTCAGCCTCAAAAGCATCCAGCCCTTCTGGAAAAGCGTAGAAACCGACCAACCCTCCGGTAACGAAAAGCAAGACAAGAAGGCCAACTACGATTGGTTCTCCAAATGGGACCACGCCCTCGAACACGGCATCCCATTCGACGCCCAGGGAATCAAGCTCCCCCGAACCGCCGACGAAGCCGACGCCCTCTTCAAGTCCGCCATGGAGCGCCTCGCCGCCCTCGGCACCAAACACCGCGAGGGCGACCTCTCCATCACCTCCATCCAGACCGAGCCCCTCCCCGATCCCCTCTTCACCCTCCTCAAAGAAAAGCTGCCCAACTGCTTCGACCAGTTCTTCCGCGACCTCCTCGTCAAGCCCGAAAACGCCACAGCCCTCAACGAAACAACCCTCGACTTCCAAACCAACGTCCTCGTCACCCTAGGACGAGTCGAGAAAAAGGTCGACCTTGTGGTCGCCACTACGGCCGCGGGCTTAGAAGTAGCGAAAGGAACGCAACAAGACGTCCAGGGCCTCACTGCGCTGGTTCAGGAGATCCGCCAAAGCCAGCTCCAGATCGCCGTCGATCAAGGCCGCCTCACCGCCGCCGAAGCCCGCGCCGAACAAAGCAACGCCAAAGCAGCGGAGTACGAAAGAAAATACAACGAGCTGCTCCAAGAACGCGCCGCCCGCGTCGCCCGCGCCGCCGAACCCGAAAAGGCGGAGCCGACCGACGCCGCAATCACCAGGGCAATCGAAGCAGGCGACCTCGACGCCGCCATCCAACTGAGCAATCAACAGGTCACGTCCAAGTCCAGCGAAACAGCACGAGCCTTATTCGAGCGCGCAAAAATCAACGAGCTCCGCTTCGATTGGAAAGCCGCCCTCGCCGACTACCGCCAGGCCTGGGGACTCAGCCACGACCCGGACCACGGCTTCAAATACGCGCACTTCGCCCAAAAGCTCAACCATTTCAAAGAAGCGACCGCCGCGTATGAAGCACTGCTCAACCTCTACACCGACCCCGCCGAACGCGCCAACACACTCAACAACCTCGCGATCCTATACAGCGACACCCAGCGCATGCGAGATGCGGAGCAGGCCTACGCCGAAGCGCTCACAATCCGCCGCAAGCTCGCCGAGGCCAATCCCGACGCAAACCTGCCCGGCGTCGCCATGACGCTGAACAACCTCGCGAGCCTTTTCGGCGCAACCCAGCGCATGAGAGATGCGGAGGAGGTCTACTCGGAGGCGCTCGCAATCCGACGCAAGCTGGCCCAGGCCAATCCCGACGCATACCTGCCCGACGTCGCCACGACGCTGAACAACCTCGGCCTCCTTTATCGCGCCACCCAGCGCATGCAAGATGCCGAGGAGGCCCTCGCCGAGGCCCTCGCAGCATACCGCATGCTGGCCCGTTCCAATCCCGACGCATACCTGCCCTGCGTCGCCACCCTGCTGAACAACCTCGGGCTCCTCTACAGCACCACCCAGCGGATGAGTCGAGCGGAGGAGGCCTACGCCGAGGCGCTCGCAATCCGCCGCAAGCTGGCCCAGGACAATCCCGATGCATACCTGGTCGACGTCGCCACCACGCTGAACAACCTCGGCCTCCTCTACGCCGACACGCAGCGCATGAGCCAGGCCGAAGAGGCCTACGCCGAAGCGCTCGCAATCCGCCGCAAGCTGGCCGAAGACAATCCCGACGCATACCTGCCCTACGTCGCCCTGACGCTGAATAACCTCGCGATCCTCCACAACGCTACCCAGCGCATGGAGAAGGCGGAGGAGGCCTACGCAGAGGCGCTCGCAATCCGCCGCCAACTGGCCCAGGCCAATCCCGACGCCTATCAGCCCAACGTCGCCATTACGCTGAACAACCTCGCGGCCCTCTACGGCGACACGGAGCGCATGCGAGATGCGGAGGAGGCCTACGCAGAGGCGCTTGCAATCCGCCGCAAGCTGGCCGAGGCCAACCCTGACGCATACCTGCCCTACGTCGCCACCACGCTGAACAACCTCGCGAACCTCTACCGCGCCACCCAGCGCATGCGAGATGCGGAGCAGGCCTACGCCCAGGCGCTCGCGATCCGCCGCAAGCTCGCCGAGGCCAACCCTGACGCATACCTGCCCTACCTCGCCTCCTTGCTGAACAACCTCGCCAGTTTCAGCCTTTCAACCGGACAGATGCAGGAGGCGGAGAAGCACGCCTCCGAAGCGGAGCGAGTTCTTGACCCGCTCTGGCAAGCGAACCCGGCGCTGCACGGCAACCTCATGGCCAAGATACTGGGCACCCGCTCTGAGATCGCCGAAGCCGACCAACGACCCGCCACCGAGGCATGCGACCTCGCCCGCCGCGCCCTCGCCGCCGCCTACGACCCCGGCCTTAAACAGCAAATCCAGCAACTCATCGACCGCCTTTGCCCGGAAGCCAAGGGCTGACCCCACCAGAGCTCCCCGATCACCAGCCCCGTCCGCCGACCCCCAACCAGCCCCAGGCTAGAGGCTGGAAGCGGGCAGCTGGCGGCTGCCTCTCCGTCCCCCCAAGGCCTGCCAAATGAAACAACCCCCGTTATGCAAAAAACGCACTTTCACCAAAACCGCGTTTTTTGTGTACATTTTTTGTATTTTTTGCGTTTTAGCTCTTCTTCAGGTTTTCGCCGCACCCGCAGCTCCATCCCCTCCATTTTCATATAGATGGAGCAGATCTTCCGCTACGCCAACCCCATTCTCCCGCATTGCAACTCTTCAAAAAAACTGCACTTTTCTGTATTTTCCGCTTCCATCCCTGCAGACTGCTCGCATCTCCCTGTCTCCCCCCTATCCACTTTCCCTTCAATATCTTAGCCAATTAGTTCCGAGCCTCTTAGCCCCCGTCCCCTGTTCCCTATTCCCTATTCCCTATTCCCTATTCCCTGTTCCCTATTCCCTGTTCCCCGTTCATTCGTCACTGTGCAATGTTCAAAGTCCTCGGCGTTTGCACATAATTAAGCTCCGTTGGCGCACAATCTTTCCATGATCGCCAAAACCACCCTCCGCCCATCGCCCCTAGACCCGACCCGAGACCCCAGACCCTAGACCCGACCCGACACCCGACACCCAAATTTCCGATCAACGCAAAAATGCGAAAAGTGCCCGGAATGCACCCCGAAAAACCAGATAAGCCACTCATTCTATTGATTTTAAGTCTGAACAAGACAGATTTTTAGCTCCGCGGACATCATGATCCAAAACAAAGGACTTAGCATCGGCTAAGTTCTAAACAAAAGACTTACACGCCGGGAAAATCCCGAAAACCCCTGAAAAGTGGCCCTTTTTGCATGAAAAGTCCCCCTTTTCCCCTGGAAATTCAGTGATAATAAGCGTTTCCAGGGCAAAATACAGCATCATCCTCTGCGCCCGCCGCCCTTCGTCACCGCTTCGAGCCCAGGGCCTAAACCCCAGACCCCAAACCCTGCCCTTTAGCCATCCGCCCCCGCAGCCGCCGCAGCACATTCGGCGGCACCAGCCCCGTCACATCGCCCCCGAAGCTGAACACTTCCTTCACCATCCGCGAGCTCACAAACGAGTACCGCCCCGCCGGCTGCAGAAAGACCGTCTCAATCTCCGGCGCCAGCCGCCGGTTCATCAGCGCCATCTGAAACTCATGTTCGTAGTCGGAGATTGCTCGAATCCCGCGCAGAACCGCCGTCGCCCCTTGCATCCGCGCGAACTCCACCATCATCCCGTCAAACATCGCCACGCTTACGTTGGGCAGCGCGCCTGTCACTTCCTTAAGCATCTCAACCCGCTCCTCCACCGTAAATAGCGGATTCTTAACGGGGTTATTCAGGATCGCAACGGTCAGATGCTCAAACAGTTTCGCGCCCCTCTGAATCAGGTCGACATGACCGTTCGTCGGAGGATCGAATGTGCCGGGATACAGGGCCTTCGCGCTCATTGGCTGCTCTTGTCGGATTCTAGCAGCGACCGCTCCAGCCCAATCCCAAAAAACTTCGGCCCTTCGCTCTACCCCTTCTTGCCCCTCAGGTGCCTCATCCATTCCGCGTTGTCCAGCGGAATGGGTGGGATACCAACAAATCCCGTTTCTACACCATTTCAGAAAATGCGCTACCCCTTCTTGCCCTCAGGTGCCCCATCCATTCCGCGTTGTCCAGCGGAATGGGTGGGATACCAACAAATCCCGTTTCTACACGGTCTCAGAAAATGCGCTACCCCTTCTTGCCCCGCACCGCCGCCACCGCCTCTGCGGGCCCCGTCGCAGGAACCTCCGGCACCTCAGCCTTGAGTGCCGCGCCTATCCCGAGCTTCTTCCTAAGCTCCGAGTCCATCTTCGCGAAAAGGTCTTTGTTTTCTTTCAGAAAGGTGCGCGTATTCTCGCGCCCCTGCCCAATTCGCTCGCCTGAGTAGCTATACCACGCACCCGACTTCTCCACCAGGTTGTTGGCCACTGCAAGGTCCAGCACGTCGCCCTCCCGGCTTATCCCTTCCCCGTAGAGAATGTCGAACTCCGCCTCACGGAATGGTGCAGCCACCTTGTTCTTCACGATCTTCACCTTGGTCCGGTTACCTGTCACCGCATCCCCGTCCTTGATGGCCGCGATTCTGCGTATGTCCACTCGTACTGACGAGTAGAACTTCAGCGCACGTCCGCCGGTCGTAGTCTCCGGATTGCCAAACATTACGCCGATTTTTTCGCGTATCTGATTGATAAATATGAGTGCTGTCCGCGACTTCGATACTGTCCCGGTCAGCTTCCTCAGCGCCTGCGACATCAGCCGCGCCTGCAACCCCATGTGCGATTCGCCCATCTCGCCGTCCAACTCAGCCTTCGGCACCAGCGCCGCAACGGAGTCCACCACCAGTACGTCGATCGCCCCCGACCGCACCAGCGCCTCGGTAATCTCCAACGCCTGTTCGCCCGAGTCCGGCTGCGACACCAGCAGGTTATCCACATCCACACCCAGCTTTTTCGCGTAGCCCGGGTCCAGCGCGTGTTCGGCGTCAACAAAAGCCGCCAGTCCGCCGGCCCTCTGCGCCTCTGCAATAATCTGCAGCGTGATCGTCGTCTTGCCCGACGACTCAGGCCCGAATACCTCAATCACTCGGCCACGGGGTACCCCGCCTACACCAAGTGCTGCGTCAAAACTGATCGACCCCGTCGAAATCACCGAGATCGGGAGCAAAGCCTCCTTGGATCCTAGCCGGACGATCGAACCTTTCCCGAACTGCTTCTCAATCTGCGCCAATGCAAGTTCTACAGCTTTGCTTCGTTCGTCCGTGTTAGCCATTGAAGACCGCTCCTTAATGTGCGCTCCATCCGGTGATTCCGCCCCTCACCGCAAACGGTGACAGGTTTACTCGCCGAACAGATTTGCATTTCGATGGGATTGTAGCAGGGCTGGAGGGTCAAATACAGGAAAAAGAGCGAAGAAAAGGTGAAGCATGTGGCTCGTCTACAAGTCGTTGATTCTCAATCTCATCTTGCAGACTATTCCTGAAGTCCGGCGAGGTCTAATGGGCTTCCCCGCTCGACATCACAGTATACGCCCCGATGCGCGTCTCCCGGCTCGTGAGCTCCCCGCAAGCCCGGTCCAGCGACTCGTAGGCTGAATCCTTGTCTTTCCGGAACGCTCGAAACGTCCCTTCATTCTCCCAGCGGTCAATCGTCAAATATCCGCCCGGCACATACGCATCTTTGAGCAACTCGGTCCCTAGATAGCCCGGCGATCCGTGAAAAAGCTGAGCCCAGGGACCTTCCGGACCATACGCCGCCTCAAAAGCAGACACCTTATCTTCTGCAATCTCAAATTGCCAGACAACAATGAACATCGTGGCCTCGTCCGCTGGCATTATGGTAGCGCATGAGCCGCCGATTCTCTCGAAATCGAGGAGTGCCACATCTGTGTGCCAAGCTGAACACTCCGTCGCGAGCACCCCTTCCCGTAGAATTGCTTTGAACTCGGAGGGATCATGCATAGGCGTCGGTTTCTTGCATCA
>Ga0182012_10006315_pt1 | contig 12111 bp, 10 predicted proteins | sample 612S2SmetaG_FD_120486 | JGI IMG/M metagenome (GOLD analysis project Ga0182012, IMG submission 120486) | Permafrost microbial communities from Stordalen Mire, Sweden - 612S2S metaG | ecosystem: Environmental > Terrestrial > Soil > Wetlands > Permafrost | place: Sweden: Stordalen | collected...
GCGCGGCCATGGGCGCCGCTCCTCCTCATCGCTTCGCTCTGCATCGTCGCCGGCGCGGTCATGGGCGCCGCTCCTCCTCATCGCTTCACTCTGCATCGTCGCCGGCGCGGTCATGCGTGCTCCTCCGATGCGACCAGCTGGAACCAGTAGAACCCGTGTCCCGGCAGTGTCAGCAGATACGGCAGGTGGCCGATGCGCGGAAATTCCACGTGCCCAGTCAGCTCGACCGGGGTAGAGCCGCTCCAATGCTGCAGGTTCAGCTCAATGGGCTGCGGGAACCGCGACAGATTATTGACGCACAACACAGTGTCGTCATCATCTGCCGAATGGCGCACGAAAGCCAGCACCGACGGGTTAGACCCACCTAATTCCTGGAACGTCCCGACAGCGAAGGCGTCGTGCCTGCGGCGCACCGCCAGCATCATGCGGGTGAAGTTGAGCAGCGACGTCGAGGTGTCGCGCTGCGCCTCGACGTTGACCGCCTGGTAGCCGTACACCGGATCCTGGCTGGGGGGCAGGTATAGGCGGCCCGGATTTGCCGTAGAGAAACCGGCATTGCGGTCCGGTGTCCACTGCATCGGGGTGCGCACCCCGTCGCGATCCCCCAACCAGATCACGTCGCCCATGCCGATTTCGTCCCCGTAGTACAGGACCGGCGAACCGGGTAGCGACAGCAGCATCGCGGTGAACAGTGCGATCTGGTTGCGGTCGTTGTCCAGCAGTGGCGCCAGCCGGCGGCGGATTCCGACATTGGCCTTCATCCGGGGATCCTTGGCGTACTCGGAATACATGTAGTCGCGTTCGTCGTCGCTGACCATTTCCAGCGTCAACTCGTCGTGATTACGCAGAAAGATGCCCCACTGAGCCATGCCGGGGATCGGCGGCGTCTGCGCCATGATCTCGGAGATCGGAAACCGCGACTCGCGGCGGACTGCCATGAAAATGCGCGGCATCAGCGGAAAGTGGAACGCCATGTGGCATTCGTCGCCGCCGGTGCTGGTGTCGCCGAAATACTCGACGACGTCGCTCGGCCACTGATTGGCCTCGGCCAGCAGCACGCGTCCCGGGAATTCGTCGTCGACCACTTTGCGGACCCGCTTGAGGAAGGCGTGCGTCTCGGGCAGGTTCTCGCAGTTGGTACCCTCGCGCTCGAAAAGGTAGGGCACCGCGTCCAGACGAAACCCGTCGATACCCAGTCCCAGCCAAAAGCGAAGAACATCGATCATCGCTTCCTGCACGGCCGGGTTGTCGTAGTTCAGATCCGGCTGGTGAGAAAAGAACCGGTGCCAGTAGAACTGGCGACGGACCGGATCGAATGTCCAGTTCGACTCTTCGGTGTCAACGAAGATGATCCGGGCGTCGGTGTATTTCTCGCTGGTGTCGCTCCACACGTAGTAGTCGCCGTACGGCCCGTCGGGGTCACGGCGCGACTCCTGAAACCACGGATGCGACTCAGAGGTGTGGTTCATCACCAGGTCGGTGATTACCCGGATGCCCCGCTGGTGAGCGGCGTCGACCAGCGCAACGAAATCGTCGACGGTGCCGAATTCGGGCAGCACCTTGTAGAAGTCCCGGATGTCATAGCCGCCGTCACGCAGCGGTGAGTCGTAGAACGGGGGCAGCCAAATGCAGTCGATGCCGAGCCACTGCAGGTAGTCCAGGCGCTCCATGAGCCCGCGCAGATCACCGGAACCATCCGCGCTGGCGTCGAAGAACGCCCGGACCAGCACCTCGTAGAAGACGGCATGTTTGAACCACGTCGGCTCGGCGGGCAGCGCGGCGGCGTTGCCGAAATCCTCGGCGTTCGGGTGCTCGACCACACCGCCTTCGACGTGGCTGCCCCCTGCGGGATGGTGCTCGACAGCGTCTTTTGCGTCGTTCATCAATTCCACGATGCCACGGGTACCCGGGTCAGGAAGCCTGGAATCACTTGGGAATCACGGCCGCCGGCAAACGAATTGGCTGCTCGGAGGGCACTACCCGAGCAGATCAGGCCGGAGGTCCGTCCGCCAACGTCACAATCTGGTTCCGGTCGCCGCCCGACACTGCATGCCAGTTCACTGAGATGTTGTCCCCCGGGTGGTGCGGGACCAGCACATCCGTCAACGAGGTCGGCCCGTTGATGGGCACACCGTCGACAGAGAAGATGACGTCGCCGGCAGAGAGGCCGGCCGCGGCGGCGGGACCGCTGCCGACCACGCGTTCGACCCGCGCGCCGCTACCGTTGTTTTCCACAACGCCCAGTCCCAGGAAGGCCGTCGGGCCGATGTGCACCGTGTTCGAGGCGGCACCGGCCCGGATGGCGCCTGCGACCCCCAACGCGGTACCGATCGGAATGGCGAAGCCCTGCCCGCCGGACATCTTGTAGCTGTCGGTGGCGGCGGTGTTCATGCCGACCACTTGCCCGTTGTTGTTGACCAGCGGCCCGCCCGAGTCGCCGGGCTTGATCGCGGTGTCGGCCTGGATCAACCCGCCCAGGTTCTCTGCGGCACCGGTCAAGGTGTCAGTTGCCGAGACGGACTGGTTGACTGCGACGACGCGGCCGGCCACCGCGCTCGGCGTTCCGCCTTGGCCACCGGCGTTGCCCAGCGCGACAACCGGCTCCCCGATCGCAACCCCGCCACCGATTGCGGCGGTGGGCAGGCCGCCGGCGCCACGAAGCTGCAGCACCGCGACATCCTGGCGGCGGTCGTAGCCGATGACGTCAGCGGCGTAAGTCTGGCCGTTGCCGACAGAGAACGCGCTGATAGAGGTAGCGCCCGAGATCACGTGATTGTTGGTCATGACGACGCCACCGGGATCGATGATGATGCCGGTTCCAGCCCCCACCGCGTTGTTGTAGCCGAAATTGGTGTTGATGTTGACCACCTGCGGCCCCACCTGCCCGACCATCGCCGAGGGGTCCAGCGGCGGCGCGGACGGACCGAACGGTGCAGCCCCCGCAGGCACCGTAGCCAGGCCCAGTCCCAGTCCGACCACAGCCAGCACGCTGACTGACCGAGACCGCCAGACTGAGCGGTGGTGCCATGTGCCCATCCCGTTACCTCCTGCGTCGCGATAAGAACCAGAATTGTACGGGCCTGCGCGTCTGGGCGGCAGGGCATTGCTGACAACACCGTAGTCAGTGGCGCGGTCGGCCCCTCCCTAAGCTGACACGATGGGCGAATTCGACCCGAAGGCCAGGTTCATACAGTCCCCGGTAGCGCGGCTGGCCACGGTCACCCCCGACGGCCGTCCGCACCTGGTGCCGGTGGTATTCGCGGTCGACGGTGAGTCCCATGATGGCGATGAGGTTCTGTACACCGCAGTCGACGCAAAACCGAAAACAACACAGCGGCTGCGCCGGCTGGCAAACATCGAGAGCAATCCAGAGGTCAGCCTGCTCGTCGACCGGTACGCCGATGATTGGACGCAGTTATGGTGGGTCCGAGTCGACGGCGTCGCAGCGATCCATCACGACGGTGCCTTGTTGCGCGCCGGACATCGGCTGTTGCGCGCTAAATACGTTCAGTACCAAACGGTTCCGTTGAACGGCGCGGTAATTGCGGTGACGGTCGGCCGCTGGTCGAGCTGGCACGCCTGAGAACCCACCGGCCAACCACGATGGGCGGTGACCTTGTGTTCGGCGGCACTTGGGAGAAAAGTTGCGTACGGCATCTTGAGAACTGGAGGAAAAGTCATGGCGGACAAGGCGAACGCTTCCCAGGTCGCGGAACTGAAGACCACGGCCTGATTCATGTCGACCGTTAACGGCCTTCCCGCTCACATCCTGCTCAACCACTTCATCGTTGTGTTGGGTCCGCTGACAGCGATCCTGGCGATCATCTGCACGGTGTGGCCCGCGGTCCGACGACGGCTCATCTGGCTGGTTCTGCTGCTGGCCGTGATCACGCTCGTGCTGACGCCGTTGACCGCCAACGCGGGCGAGTGGTTGAGCGGTCGGCCGGCTATCAGTCCGTCGCCCGTACTAACCACCCACGAGGAACTCGGCGAAACCCTGGTCTACCTCGTGGCAGCACAGGTGGCCGCTATCACGCTGCTCGCCGCCGTCCACATTCGCCAGGCACGCGGACATAGCGTCAAGTTCAGTCTGCATGCAGTGGTCGGGGTGTTGGTCATTGCCGCCGCCGTGGCCACACTGGTGCAGACGTACCGCATCGGCGACTCGGGTGCGCGAGCCGCTTGGCAGAACGTGGCGGCAGCGGCCCGGTGATCAGCCACCGAATTGGTGCGCAACAGCGCGGCGGTCCAGCGAGCCTTTAGCGGTATGCGGCAGCGCGCTGGCCTCCTGGAAGCGGGCGGGCACCTCGAAAGCCGCCAACCGCTCGCGGCAGAACTCCGCAAGTTCGGCCGGGGTCGGCGAGACCGACTCCCGGGGTACGATCACCGCGGCCACCGTCTCCCCGTACAACGTGTCCGGGACGCCGAACACGGCAACCTCGAGCACGTTGGGATGGCTGGCCAGCACGCCCTCGACGCGCTCCGGCGAGATATTCTCGCCAGCCCGGATTATGAGTTCCTTGATCCGGCCGCGGATGCTCAGGTCGCCGGCGGGTGACAGCGACCCCAGATCGCCGGTGCGTAGCCATCCGTCGGTGAAGTTGGCCGCAGTTATCGCCGGATCGCCGAGGTAGCCACGCACCACGGTGGGGCCGCGCAGCCAGACCTCGCCGACCGCACCCGGATCAAGGGGGATCCCGTCGGACCCGACGATGCGGATCTCGGGCCCGGTCGACCTGCCGACGAGACCGGTTGTTGCAGCAGCGTTTTTGCCTTGATCGATGGCTTCGATGTCCGTAGTGGCCACCTGGTGAGTGGCCTCGGTCATACCGAAAGCACACACCACCGGTGCGGAGAACACGTCGCGCAGGGCTTGCGCTGTTTCCGGGGTCAGCGGCGCGCTGCAGCTACGGATGAACCGCAGTCCGGCTCGTTTGCTTCCGGACTGGTCAGTATTGGCGCGCTCCAACAGGATCTGGTGAATGGTCGGGACCGCTGTATACCAGGTAGCCCGGACGGCGTCGATGTCGTCCCAGAATGTGTGTGCCGAGAACCGCCCGCGAGCGGGCAGCAGCACCGTACCCCCAGAGACCAGGGTCGCCAGCAGCGCGGCGAGCAGTCCGTGGCCGTGGTACAGCGGCATCACCGCCACGGTCGCATCCTGTGGGCCGAGCCGGTAACCGGCGATGATGGCCCGCACCGAGCCGGCGATGTTCGCGCGGGTCCACGGAACCATCTTCGGCACACCGGTCGTCCCGCCGGTGAACATGATCATCGCGTCGTCGTGCCGCAGCCCGTCGGGTGCGGACGCGGCCCGGGCCGGCGCGGTGGCAGCGTCCAGATGGACGGTCAGGGCAGCGCCGCCGCTACCGCCGGTCACCGCGATCGGCCACGCGGTCAGCATTGGTTCCTGCCGGTCGCCGGGCGCGTCATCGTCGACGAGCACCGCCCGCGCGCCTGCCGCCTCGCTCCGCACGCGCTGCTCGTGGGCGGGCAGCGACGGATCCAACGGGACTGCGATCAGGTCGGCGCGCGAGGCAGCCAACAAGCCGACGACGAATTCGGCGTTGCTGCCCGAGCGCAGCGCGATCCGATCGCCGGGCAGCAGGCCACCTCGCTTCAGCTGCCCGGCAAGGTCCTCAACCAGGCGGACCAAGTCGCCATAGCTGACCGGTATGCGATCGGGCGTGATGACCAGCGCCGGCGCCTCGGGCCGCCGGGTTGCCGCCTCCGCGATGAGATCGGCGATGCTTGGGCTCGAGTCAGACCTCATCGACCAAGCTCCTTCCGGTTGGAGTGAGAAAAGCACCTGTTCACACCATGCCGAGCTACCTTAGTGTTCGTCCAATACTCATCGGCTCACGACCGATAACCGGTGGCTATCGAACCGTTCGATAAACAGCGTGAATCGCTGCATAGCGGCTCGATCTTGGACACCGGCGGGGCACCCGGACCACAGTGAAGTTACAGACGCACAGCCACGAACACGAGGAGTCGGCACATGACTACGGTTTCAGCGGGTTCGGCATCCCCCGGCCAACCGCCGGCAACGTCGGAGAGAGCGCGTTTGACCGATGGTTTCCACCTGGTCGTGGACGCGCTCAAGGCCAACGACATCGAGACCATCTACGGGGTAGTCGGCATCCCGATCACCGACCTGGCCCGCATCGCGCAGGCATCCGGGATCCGCTACATCGGCTTCCGCCAGGAGACCTCGGCCGGCAATGCCGCAGCCGCCGCCGGTTTCCTCACCCGCCGGCCCGGCGTGTGTCTGACGGTGTCTGCGCCTGGCTTCCTCAACGGCCTGGCCGCCCTCGCCAACGCCACGACGAATTGCTTTCCGATGATCCAGATCTCGGGCTCGAGTAATCGAGCGATGGTGGATCTGCAGCGCGGCGAGTACGGCGAGCTCGACCAGCTCAACGCAGCAAGGCCTTTCGTGAAGGCGGCGTACCGAATCAGCCGGGTCGAGGACATCGGACGCGGCGTCGCACGCGCTATTCGCACCGCGATTTCGGGCCGGCCGGGCGGTGTCTACCTCGACATCCCCGGCGACGTCCTGGGTCAGGCCCTGGAGGCATCGGCCGCTGCCGACACAATTTGGCGGGTCGTCGACCCCGCTCCCCGCCAGCTGCCGGCGCCGGAGGCGGTCGATCGAGCGCTCGGCGTGCTCGCCGGGGCGCGGCGGCCGCTGATCGTGCTGGGCAAGGGCGCGGCGTATGCTCAGGCGGACAGAGTGATTCGCGAATTTGTGGAGACCACGGGCATTCCGTTCCTGCCGATGTCGATGGCCAAAGGGCTGCTGCCGGATTCGCACCCACAGTCCGCATCGGCCGCACGCTCGCTGGCGATCGCCCGCGCAGACGCGGTGTTGCTGGTGGGTGCTCGGCTGAACTGGCTACTCGGTCATGGCGAGTCGCCGCAATGGTCCGCCGATGCCAAGTTCGTGCAAATCGACATCGCCGCGTCGGAGTTCGACAGCAACCAGCCGATCGTGGCGCCGCTGGTCGGCGACATCGGCTCGGTGATGTCGGCGCTGCGCGATGGAGTGGCTACCCATCCGATCACCGTGCCGACGGAATGGACCAACGAGCTGGCCGACCGCAAAGCGCGCAACGACGCCAAGATGCGCCAGCGCCTCGCCGAAGACCCGTACCCAATGCGGTTCTACAACGCACTCGGTGCCATTCGCTCTGTGCTGCAGGAGAACCCGGAAACCTACGTGGTCAACGAGGGAGCCAACGCACTGGACCTGGCCCGCAACATCATCGACATGGAGACGCCGCGGCACCGGCTCGACACGGGAACGTGGGGCGTGATGGGCATCGGCATGGGCTACGCCATCGCTGCAGCAGTCGAGACCGGCAAGCCGGTTGTCGCGATCGAGGGCGACAGCGCATTTGGCTTCAGCGGCATGGAGATCGAGACGATTTGCCGCTACCGGCTAGCGGTAACCGTCGTCATCCTCAACAATGGCGGTGTCTACCGCGGCGACGAGGCGGCGTCCGGTGACGATCCAGCGCCCACCGTGCTGAACGCACATGCACGTCACGAGTTGATCGCAGAGGCGTTCGGCGGCAAGGGATACCACGTCACAACGCCTGCCGAGCTGAAGTTCGCGCTGACCGAGGCGCTCGCGTCGGGCGGTCCGTCGATCATCGACTGCGAACTCGACCCAACCGCCGGGGTGGAAAGCGGACACCTGGCGAGCCTCAACCCCACCAGCGCAGCCACCCGATAGTCATCGCCGGCGGGTGATCGCTGTGAGCTGAGTGTCGAAGAACTCATTCAGCGCCAGCTTTTGTGCAGATGTGACCAGGGCGCGAGTAACTGGGGAGCCCGGCCCGGCGGAGTTGGTCGCCAGGATGATCTCGGCCGTCAGGACGGGGTCGACCATTTCGACCGCACCGATTGCTCCCCCTGGCGGGGAAGTCCACAGCCAGGTGTGCGGAACGATGCACGCCCAGTTTCCGGTAGCAACCTGGGCGAATAGCGAAGCGACGGAGTCTGTCTCGACTTGGGGCGTGACAGTGATGGCGTGGCGGGCGAAGGCTTCGTCGATGATCTGGCGGTCCCGCATGTCGGCAGTGAGCAACGCCAATGGCAACTGCGCGGCGTCCGGCCACGACAGCGTCGATGCACTGGTTGCCAACATGTCCGTCGGTGCCAGCAGGACGTAATGCTCCGCATAAAGCGGCACCAGGTCCACGTCGCGGGCGTCTTCTGGCGCTGCATGCACGATGGCGGCGTCCAGCTCGAACTCGCGCAGCTGTCGGTACAGCTCGGTGGCGGCCAGCCGGGAGCGGATCTGCACTTGCACCAACGGCTGGGCCGAGCAGAAAGCCGAAAGTACCAGCGACGCCGTCGTCGAGGCAGTCGGAACCGTGCCGAGCCGAAGTGTTCCGGTGATCCCGGACCGCACCGCATTGACCTCTGCCTTGAACGCATCGTGTTCGGCGAGAATTCGCCTGGCCCACAGGACCAATCGCTCGCCCTCCGGCGTGAGGCCCTCGAAGCTGTGTCCACGATTGATCAGCGTGACGTTCAGCTCGCGTTCGAGCTTGGCGATCGCGGCGGATAACGCCGGTTGCGACACGTAGCATTTCTCGGCGGCCCGGGCGAAGTGCCGTTCCTGGGCTACTGCTACGAAATACTCCAGTTGACGGAAGAGCACCCGCACCTCCTTGGATTCCGCGCACCGATCTTTGCTGAGGCTAACGTCTTTGGGCCAGCCAATCCAGTGGCACCTACGGGTCTTTAACATGCACCCCGACAGCTCGGCATTCTTCAACACCTCGCTCCCAGCCAGATATCGCATCGTCCACCAGGTAAATCCTCAAGTCGCGTTCGCCGGGCCTGGTCAATCGATGTCCGCAAGCAGTCCGGAAAGTTGCGGGGGTGCGGAAACAATTGTGCTGCCACCACTTTCGTGTGGTCGTTGGTCAAAGCTCGCTGCGGTGGAAGGCACCCCACCGGGGTGCTACATCACATGCTGTGCCGGCCCATCCTGCCGCAGGCCACCAGCGAGCAGCATTCATGATCCAGCTCAACAACATTGGGCAACGGCTCCACGGCGAGCGGTTCGGCTGGTACAACCGCACGACATGCACGAGCGGGGATTGAGGTACGCGGAATGGTCTCGTAGCGAACCTCGACGTTCATGACTGCACGCCGGGATCGAACTCAAGCGGTGATCGGGTCGTTACCATGCCGAAAAACTACGACGCAAGTATTTGCTATGACCCGCAATGGGTAGACAGCCACTAGAATCATCCTGTGTTGATCGCACCATCTCGAAGGGACGCTATGCGCCGAGCGGTTCGTTATCTATTCGTTATAGTTGCGATCTCGGTGCTCGGCCTCATGGGATCGGGCAGCCACGCAGTGGCCGCCGTCCCGGCACCCGCGCCGCTTCCCGGCGTCGCTTCGGTTTTGCCAGCTGACGGTGCTTTCGTGGGTGTGGCGCACCCGGTCGTGGTCACGTTCACTGCTCCGGTTGCCGACCGCGCCAGCGCCGAACGGTCCATCCGCGTCAGCTCGCCGAGCAACATGACCGGACACTTCGAGTGGGTCCAGGACAACGCCGTGCAGTGGGTTCCGAACCACTATTGGCCCGCCCATACTCACGTGTCGGTGGGTGTGCAGGCCCTGACGACGGGGTTTGACACCGGTGACGCGTTACTCGGTGTCGCCAGCATCTCCGCGCACACCTTCACCGTCAGCAGAAACGGCGAAGTGCTCCGCACCATGCCGGCGTCCATGGGCAAGCCCACCCGCCCAACACCGATAGGTAACTTCACCGCGCTGGAGAAGCAGCGCAGCGTGGTGATGGACTCACGGACCATCGGTATCCCGCTGAGTTCCCCCGAGGGATACAAGATCACGGCTCAGTACGCGGTCCGTGTCACCTGGAGCGGGGTATACGTGCACTCGGCCCCATGGTCGGTCAGCCAGCAGGGCAACTCAAACGTCAGTCATGGCTGCATCAACCTGAGCCCGGACAACGCCGCTTGGTACTTCGACACGGTCAACGTCGGCGATCCCATCAACGTCGTGGCCTGACTAGCGCAGCCACTGGCACAAGCCTGACGTTTTGGGAACGAGCGCCGCGGGCATTTCTTTCGCGTGCGGGAATTCGGCGCCTACGCAGCCGTGTTGCGCTGGTGGAGGCTTCGCTCACAGCTTAAGGAGATGATGATGACCGATTCGGCGGCACGCGCTGTACGGTTCGACCGCTACGGCGGCCGCGACGTGTTGTATGTGGCGGACATCGATATGCCGTCGCCCGGCCCGGGCGAGGTGGTGGTGGAGGTCCGCGCCGCCGGCATCAACCCCGGTGAGGCGGGCATCCGATCCGGGGCGATACACGAGATGTTCCCGGCCACGTTTCCGTCCGGCGAGGGCAGCGACCTTGCGGGCGTCGTCACCGCCGTAGGACCCGGGGTCACCGAGTTCAGCGTCGGCGACGAGGTGCTGGGTTTCAGCTTCCGCCGGTCGAGCCACGCGACCCACACCGCCGTCCCGGTGGGTCAACTGATCCCCAAACCTCCCCAATTGAGTTGGGAGGTAGCGGGTTCGCTGTACGTCGTCGGTGCGACGGCATACGCCGCTGTTCGCGCGGTCGCACCGCAACCGGGCGAGACGGTCGCCGTTTCAGCTGCTGCGGGCGGCGTCGGCAGCCTCGTCGTGCAGCTGTTGGTCCTGCACAAGGCAGTGGTGCTGGGCATCGCGGGACCGGGCAACGCCGACTGGCTGCGCGCACATGGCGTCACCCCAATCGCCTACGGGGACGGGTTGGCCGCCCGGCTGGGAGAGGCGGCGCCCAACGGCATCGACGCGTTCATCGATTTATTCGGGCCGGACTACATCCAGCTCGCCCTGGACCTCGGTGTGGCGCCTGAGCGGATCGAGACCATCATCTCGTTTCAAAAAGCCGGCGAAGTCGGCGCCAAGACGGAGGGCAGCGTCGATGCGTCGACTCCGGAAGTACTCGCCGAGATCGCCGATCTGGTCGCCACCGGCGCCCTCGATTTCGATATTGCCGCGACCTTCCCGCTGGATCAGGTCGTGGACGCATTCGAGGTGCTCGAGCAACGGCACACGCACGGCAAAATCGTTCTGGTGCCAACTAATTCGCGGTGATCATCCGTCGGTTCAGGCGATAGCGGCATCGACGATTTTGATGACCACCAGCACGACGGCCAAGACCAGGTAGCCACGTAGGGTCAGCAGCCCCACACGTCGGATCGGTGACGGAATCCAGCACCGCCTGCCCGGACGCATCGGGGACCGCATTTGGGGCGACCGCTGATGTCCGACGGAGCAGGGAAGAGCGCAGGCCGCCGCGGATCTGGGCGGAGATCGAAGTCATCGGGTACTCGCTATCTAGAGTCGGGCCCCACGAAGCGGCCCATGATGAAAACAGCAGCCCGGGCAACTCTCGGCAGCACGAATCATCGGTTGACCACTCGGCCCGACAACTCTCCGTTTGGCGGGGCGAGCACCGCGATCGGCATCCGCGACACATACAGGTTGGCCCGCTGTTGCGGAGTCAGCCGCCGCCACGCGGTCAACTTGTCCTTCATCAGCCGACGCGCACGCAGCATCGACCGCCCGCAAAAATTCGTTCCACCGTTAACACGTTGTGCAACAAAAAAAGTCATGATGATCTCCTGACAGAAAGTCCGATCGGCTCGCGAAATTCGTTCGCTCGAGCATGAGGTAGAAATCCGTGAGATGGGCACAAGCCCAACAACACTCAGAAAGGCTCAGGCAGCAGACAGAATGCCGGAACCGGATCGGGACAAGACGGATTTCGGATATGGACTATCGCTGGGACTCATCTCGCCCTCACCTCCTCACGGCCAAGACACACGCAGGTGTCGCTACATTCACCTGCACGGAAGAGGTACCAACGCAACGGAAACACCGCCGGCCGCACCCCTCTCGTCGGAGCTTCGGCACTACACGGCGTATCCGGACGATTGTCCGGAAGCCACTTGGGCTCAACCCTTGGGTCCGGGAAGAGCTGTCCTGACCCGGGGCGTCTCTCGACGTTCGGGGTCAGTGGCCTGTGTCCGTGCAGACGCCTCACCTACCGAGGTGCTTGCA
>Ga0182012_10006316_pt1 | contig 12111 bp, 9 predicted proteins | sample 612S2SmetaG_FD_120486 | JGI IMG/M metagenome (GOLD analysis project Ga0182012, IMG submission 120486) | Permafrost microbial communities from Stordalen Mire, Sweden - 612S2S metaG | ecosystem: Environmental > Terrestrial > Soil > Wetlands > Permafrost | place: Sweden: Stordalen | collected...
GCCCTCGGCGACGTGGCCAACACCGTTCCCGCCGCCCTCATGGGCGACGCCGTGACCGTCCTGTCCAGCAGTTGGAACGACAGTCTATATACTTCTTCCTACCCAATGACCTCGCGCAATCCCGTATCCACCACTATCAACGCCGCGACCTTGGAGGGCATCGTCCCCTCCAGCATGAACCCGCCCGCCCATTACAGCGGCGGGGTGGAAAACTTCCTGCGCCTGCTGGAAAATTGGAGCACCAGCACCACGCTAACCTACAACGGCTCCATCGTGGTGCTGTTTGACAGCCAGTATGCCACCGGCTACTGGGACAACAGCAATTACTATGGCGTGCCCACCCGCAAGTGGGGTTTCGACCAGAACTTCAACCAGTCAACCGGGCTGCCGCCGATGACGCCGCAGGTGCGCACGACCATCCGGGAAAGCTGGGCGGCCCGGTAAGCCGACCAAAGTCAGCCCCGCAGCAGCCGGAACAAAGTTTTACGGCGCTTTTTTCCGGCTTTATGTGCGTTTTTGGCATCGCTTTTGCTCGACAAATATTGACACATATCAAAGCCTATCAAAATAATCCCATGACCAAATCAGAGCGCGGCCTCAAATTTGCATTGTTTTTTTTTATGCTGGTTCTTTCCACCCATGGCCAGAATTGGAACCGGTCGGATGCGCCCAGCCTCGTTTGGCAGAGCCTGGCCGGTTCGCTGGACGGCACGAACCTGGTGGCGGCGTCACTTTATGATACGAGCGAGAGCAGCCCCGGGCTGATTTACACCTCCACCAACAGCGGGCAGAACTGGAACCTGACCAGCGCCCCGAGCAACTATTGGTTTTCCGTAGCCTCCTCGGCCGATGGCGTCCGGCTGATTGCCGCTGCGGATGGTGATCCTAATGGCAACACACCCGGCCCGATATGGCTTTCCACCAACGGCGGCCTAACTTGGCAGACGAACAGCGCCCCGCAAACCTACTGGCAAACCGTGGCGTCCTCCACCAACGGGCAGGTTTTGGTCGGGAATGCTTACGGCGACGGCATCTATATTTCCACCAACTTTGGAAGCAGTTGGAATCTGGCCAGCAACGCGCCGACTATCGGCAATTGGCTTTCGCTGACCATTTCCGCTAACGGCAGTAAAATCTACGCCACGGACGGTAATGGCATTTATGTTTCCACCAACACGGGCGTGACCTGGACTAATTCAGCCCCGGTGTCCGACAACTGGTCGCCAATTACCTGCTCGCAGGATGGCAGCCGGGTTTTTGCCGGCATCCGCAGCGTGGCGAGCGGGGCGATTTACGTCTCCACCAACAGCGGCGCCACCTGGGGCTTGAGTTATAATCAGAACCTGAGCTGGCAATGTCTGGCCATGTCCGCCAATGGCAGCACGGTGTTTGCCGGTGCTTATGGCGACTCGCTTTACCTCTCCACGAATGGCGGCGCCAGTTGGAACCCCCAAAATACCAGCGCCAATCTTCCTGGTTCTGCGAGCTGGTATTGTAGTTATTGCTCCGCCAATGGCGGATCGCTGGCGGCCGGGGCAATTGGCGATACGATTTATATCGCCTTGCCGGTGCTGATGCACATCCAAACCGTGGCCGGCCACGCCGTCATTTCCTGGCCGGCTTCCACCTCCGCCAACGGCTTTCAATTGCAAACCATCGGCGCCCTCAATCCCGCCGCCAGTTGGACGAACCTGACCACCGGCATAACGGTAATCGGGACAACCAATTTTTACACCAACAGCCTCACCGCCCCGAGCGCATTTTTCCGGCTGCACCAGCCGTGACCTCCGATCCTGCCGGCAGCCTGGCCAACCGCCTGAGACCGCCATTTCACGGCCCAGCCATTTTCAGGACAGACCCGCAATATTTCCAGACAGTCGCCAGGGCCGGCAGGATTGAGCGGCGTTGACATTTCCGGATAATATGGGAAGGTGCGGCTCACTTGGACGGGCGGTTGGTATGTAGCTTGCTCTTTAAGATGAAACAGGCCGGTTCACGGCCCGGCGGTATGCACACAAAAACAAAACATTTATCCGACGGCGGCGAGGCCGGTTTTTCGCTGGGTGAAGTCCTGATCGCCTTCGGGGTTCTGATGATGGTCTTTTCCGGGCTGATTTACGGCTATGTGCAGGCGAACCGCATGGCGGAATTCAGTTCCATGACGCTGGCGGCGCAGTCTTACGCCTCGCAGGGTGCGGAACAGGCGCGCGCGGCCGACTGGCGTCCGCGCGACTGGCCCCATGCCACCGGCTTCGGCACCATGGACGAGTTGCCGGCGCCGACCAATTATACCGAGACGAGCATTCTGGATGTCCCCATCAAGGGTTCGCCCACCAATTCGGACTTCGCCTTTTTCATCACCAACAATATCACCATCACCACCTATTTATCCAACCCGACCGTCCGCCAGATCCGGTCGGATTGCATCTGGATGTTTCCGCTGACCTCAACCGTTTATACCAACACCGTGATTTTGCTGCGCGGTCCCGACCAATGAAGCTATCCGCCCGAAACTCCAGCACCAGCCGCGAATGCGCCGCCGGCGGTTTCACGCTGGTGGAGATCATGGTCACCTCCGCCATTTTTCTGATGGTGGTCATGGCGATGGTGGCCGTGCAGATTTACGGGTTGCGGGTCTATACCCTGGCGGCCACCAAAATCACGGCCACCACCGGCGGCCGGGAGGCGCTCAACAACATGCGCGACGCGATTCGCGGCGGGAAAACCGTGTATGTCGGCATCTACTCCAACAGCGTTTTTACAATAACCCCCAATGGCCTAATCCAGGCCGGCAACGCCCTGCAGGTTTACACGGCAACGAACGGGTCGGCCGCGAACGCGACTGTATTCTACATGGATCCCGTCCGAACCAACATGAGCGAGCTTTACAATGGCACGGTCTCGGTGCTGGCGCCTTACATGACCAACTATTATTGCTTTACCAACGAAGACTATACCGGGCACGCGCTCACCAATTACCAGAACAACCCGGTCATCCATCTGACCATGCAGTTTTACCAGTGGGAATATCCGATTGGCTACATCGGTTCTGACGCGTTAAACGCCTACGATTATTACACGCTGAACACCCGCATTTGCCGGCGGGCGAAGGATTGACCTGTTATGCGATTGAACCAACCCAGTTCCCGGCCAGCCAACGGCGGTTATGCGCTGATCATCACGCTCGCCTTCCTGACCGTCGCCCTGATGACCTATGCCAGCCTGATGTTTTGGGTTTCCACCAGCGCCCACATCACTAAACGGAACAACCTGTTCAACCAGACCGAGGGGGCGGCGGAATCCGCCACGGAACTGGTCATGGCGACGATGATGCGCGATTTTAACAGCCAGAGCCTGAACCCGGCGGCCACCTATATCTCCGCCACCAACCTGCCATCCCAGGCCGGTTGGCCGACAACTTATCAATACAGCGACACCAACGGAAATCTCAACGTGACCACCGTCTATATCGGCCCCACCAACTGGAGCCAGCTGCCCTCGCAATACACCAACCTGTATGGCCTGGGGCAGAACTGCGAGGTCGCCTCTCAGGCCACGCCGCTCAACATGGGTGAGAATCTTTCGGCGATTGTGGACCAAACTTTCTGGGTGGGTTCCATCCCGCTTTTCCAGTTTGCCATTTTTTACAACATGGATCTGGAGATCAACCCCGGCGCCAACATGAACATCAACGGCCGCGTTCATTCCAACAACAACATTTATGCGACCGGTGCCGGCGGTGGCAATTCGCTGACTTTTTCCAGCATTGTGGACGCGTCGCAACAGTTTAATTTGACGCCCGACCCGCTGGACCCGCAAAACACCGGGCGCAGCGGCAACGTCAGCTTCACCGACACTAACAACGGGGTTTACCCCAATCCCAACAGCGATGCCAGTTCCTTCAGCCTGCCGATCGGCACGAATAACAACCCGGCCACCGTCATGGGGCTGCTGGGCATCCCGCCCGCCGGCACGGCCGCCGCCTCGCCCACCGGGCAGGCCTATCTCTACAATGACGCCGATCTCATCGTGAGCAATTCTTCCGGCGGCACACTCTCCGTCTATTACCAGAACCTGAACAACGCCAATCCCCAGACCTTGGTGCCCCCGGATTTGACGAACATCGTGAGCCACACCACCAACCTGTATTATTCGTTCGTGACCAATGTGCAGTTCTACGACTACCGCGAAGGGGACAATGTGAAGGCCGTCCAGTTGGACGTGTCCAAGCTGAACAACTGGCTGAACACCAACGCCAATGCGGCAAGTTACCAATACCAAAACAACGGCACCGGCGTCAGCACCAGCAAGGGTCATAACATCAATGGCGTCTATGTCTATAACAGCATCCCGCCCGCGAGCGGTTCGCCCGGCGTGCTCCCCGCCGTCCGCTTGGTGAACGGCCAGGAGTTGCCGTCCGCCGGGCTCACGGTGGCCACGCCCTTTCCCATTTATGTGAAGGGCAATTACAACACAACCACCAACGGCTCCAAATTTTCGCTCGCGCTGGGCGACACCACCAACACCGTTCCCGCCGGCCTGATGGGCGATGCGATTACCGTGCTGTCGGGCAATTGGAGCGACACCAACACCGTCAACACCAGTATTAATTCCCGCACCCCCACCACCACCACCATCAATGCCGCGTGCCTGGAAGGCATTGTTCCCTCCGACGGCACCCATTACAGCGGCGGTGTGGAAAACTTTCTCCGGCTGCTGGAAAACTGGAGCGGCGTCACGCTGTCTTACAACGGCTCCATCGTGGTGCTGTTCACCAGCCAGTATGCCAGCAGCCCGTGGCCGGGCACGGGCACGGTCTATAACCCACCCACGCGCGCCTGGGGCTTTGACAATAATTTCATGCAACAGGGAAAACTGCCGCCGATGACCCCGCAGGTGCGCGCCACCGTTCGCTCCAATTGGTCGGCACGATAGACAGCTTTATGGACAGCCTTGTGTCCGACAAAACAACACTGAGCACCGGCAGCATCAGGAATTGGGCGGCAGGGCGTTTTAATCTGGGTGGACGCCGTTGGCCTGGCAATTGCTTTCCGGGAGAGAATTAAAATTTACAGCTTGCAATCGGAACCAACCAAACTATAAGAAAGAGCCATGGGTTTTACACTGCCATTCCTAAATGGTGCCTCAAGGAAAAAGCGCGCCCAGATTATCTCGGTGGATCTGGGCAGCCGGACCACCAAGGCGGTGCTGCTGGAGCGGCGCGGGGAGCTCTATGCCCTGATGCGCTACGCGCTGCTGGACGCGCCCATTTTCGAAAAAAAAATCTCCGCCGACCAGCTCGCCGACCATCTGCACGCCGTGGCGGAGGCGCTGGGCGGCACCACGAAGTTCATTTCCGTGGCCGTTGGACTGGGCGACGCCGTGGTGCGCCAAGTGGAGCTGCCGCAGATTCCGCTGGATGAGATGCGCCTGATCCTGAAGATGAACCACAAGAATTATCTCCAGCAGGATTTGCCCAACCACACGTTTGACTGCTACATCATCCCGCCACGCAACCCGGCGGCGGACGCCAAAAAATCCGGCCCGGTGCCCCCGGCTGGAATCGGCAGTGGCATCATTGCTCCGGTCAAATTGAAAGTGCTGGTGGCGGCGGCCAAGCAACAGCTCGTCACCGACTTCATACACGCGGCAGGAACTGCCGGGCTGGTGGCCGACGCCCTGGTGCCCTCGCTGGTCGGCCCGATCAACGCCTTTGAAAAATCGCTGCCGGAAGTTTTTGCGCGGGAGACCGTGGCGCTGGTGGACATCGGCTTCAAGCACACTTCGGTCTGCGTGCTGGATCGCGGCGAGCTGGCGACCATCCGCACGGTGAACATTGGCGGCGACCAACTCACGGCCGGCCTGGCCGAAGCGATGAACATCAGCTACGCCGAGGCGGAAGGCATTAAGGTGGGCATGGCGCCGGAGGTGGAAACCGCCCTGATGTCGCAGGTGCTGCCGCTGGGTCGGGAAATCCGGGCGTCCCTGGATTTCTTCGAGCACCAGCAGGACCGGCCGGTCACGGAAGTTTATTTGAGCGGCGGCTCGACGCGTTCCGAGATGATTGTGCAGATGCTCCACTCGGAGTTGCTGGCGGACTGCAAAACCTGGAACCCGACCACGTTCCTGCAACTGGCGCTGCCAGGCATGCAGGCAGTGGAGATTGACCATATCGGCCCGCAACTGACGGTGGCCATCGGCACCGCGCTGGCGGCCTACTAGACATCAACTATGCCTATCCGAATAAATTTGTTGAACGAGGCGCTGGCCGAGGAAGATTTGCGCCGGCGCGACCCGGTCAAGCGCTCGATTTACATCGGGGTGTTTCTGGTGGCGCTGTCGCTGGTCTGGTTCAGTTCCACCTGGCTGGAATATAAAATGATCCAGCAAAAGGAAGGTCAGGTGCAAATTGAAATGCAGCTGCACACCAACGAATTCAGCCAGGTGCAGGCGAACCTGAGAAAAATCACGGACGGCCAGCACCGGCTCAGCGCCCTGCTCCAGCTCAACACGAACCGTTTTCTACAGGGCAACCTGCTAAACGCCCTGCAGAAAATTTATGTGCCGAACGTCCAGCTACTGCGGATCAAACTGGACCAGAGTTTCATTACCAAGGATGGGACGCCGGATACGACCAACACTTATGGCGTGGTGTTCGGGCGTCCGTCCACCACCACCAGCCATGTGCTGCTGACGTTGGACGCCAAAGACTCCTGCGCCAATCCCGGCGACCAGGTGAACCACTACAAGGATGCGCTGGTCGCCCAAGACTACTTCAAGGCCGGTCTGAGCCAGACCAACGGCGTGAGGCTGACTTCCCTGTCCTCGCCGCAGTCAAGTTTTGGCGCCAAGCCTTATGTCCTATTCACACTGGAATGCCAGTTTCCCGATAAAACCCGATAAACCCGATGAAACGTTTACCTCCAGACAAGCGTAACAAACTGATTCTTGTGGTCGTGGCCACACTGACCCTGATAGGGCTGGTGTATTTTCTGCTGATTGGCCCGCAGAACGATCAAAACCGCAATCTAGCCACCAAGACCAATGGCGAACTGGCAAATTTGCTAACGATGCAAAAGTCCCTCAAACAGGCGACCGCCACGGCCGCCACCATGCAGGGAATCACGGCGCTGCTGAACAATGCCGAAGCGGACATGGCCACCGGGGATGCCTTTGCCTGGACTTATGACACCATTCGGCAATTCAAGGCCAGCCGGCGCATTGAGATCACTACCATCGGCCAGCCCGCGCCGTCGGATGTGGACATGCTTCCCAATTTTCCCTATAAACAGATCCGGTTTGATGTCCTCGGCAGCGGCTACTATCACGACATCGGCAAATTTGCCGCCGACCTGGAGAACAAGTTTCCCCATCTGCGGATAGTCAATCTCACCATTGACACCGCCACCGCCGCCGACACGACGGCCGAGAAACTGGCCTTCCGCATGCAAATCGCCGCGCTCGTAAAACCAAACTCCTGACGTCATGAAAATTTTCCAGCCCGTTTTTACGCTTCTGGCGGCCATGTTCCTGGCCTTGGCCGTCAAGGTGAACGCGGCAACCCAGGCCTCGACCGGCATCGGGAACATCCAGTCCGTATTCATCCTGCCCGCCAGCCCGGCGGAAGGCCGCGACCCGTTTTATCCGGAATCCACCCGCGCCTTTGAGACGGCGGCGGCGGCAGCAGCCAACCAGAACCACACGGTGGAAATTACCTCGCTGAAGGTTCCCGGCATTTCCGGCACGCCCGGACACCTGCTGGCCATCATCAACACCCACACCTTCGCCGTTGGCGAGGAAGGCGACCTCAAGACGGCCAACGGCTCGGTGCACATCCGGTGCCTGTCCATCCAGCCCGACGCCGTGACGGTGGAAATCAACGGCCAGATTCACCGGCTGCCTGTGGAAGACCAATGAAAAAATCCTTTGCAAAAAAAGCATCATAAGACAATAATCGCAACCAAGAGGCGGACTCATATAAATAACCAATCCCATCAACTTATGAAAACAACCTGCTACACCCTGCTTGCCGGACTAACCTGCGTGTTCGCGGCCATGGCGCAAACCAATCCTCCCTCGGCGGCCCAGCCCGTTGACACCAACGGGACCGCCGCTGCGACGGTTGCTGCAATGCCCGATGCCGGCACCAGCGCCGCCGCCGCCGTGGCAGCGGACGCCGGCACCAACACTTCCGCCGAGGCGGTCGTGGGCATACCACACATCCGGTTCAACGACGTCCTCATCACGGTGGCGATTGAGAACCTCGCCCGGCTGGCCGGCATCAACTATATGCTGGATCCCAAGATCGGCTATGGGCTGCCCGATGCGAACGGCCAGGTCAAGGTTGAGCCGACCCTTTCCATCAACTGGGAAATGATCACGGCCGAAAACGCCCTGCTGGCCCTGTTAGATAACTACGGCCTGCAGTTGATTCACGACAAGAAAACCGGCATTGACCGCATCACCCTGAAAGACCCGACCGCGCCGCCACCGCTCTTCACCAAGGTCATCCAACTGAAATACGCCGGCGTTTCCAACATGGTGGACGCCGCGCAGTCCGTTTTGACAGACAAGCGCAGCAAGGTGCTGACGGACTCGCGTAGCAGCCAGTTGGTGGTGGTGGCCACCGATCCGGAACAACAGGCGGTGGATACCCTCGTCGCCCAGCTCGACAAGCCCACGCGGCAGGTGCTGATTGAAACCCGCCTGATTGAAATTTCCAGCAATCCCCGGACTCAAAAAGGGGTGGACTGGACCGGGACCTTGCAGGCGCAGCAGATTACCTTTGGCAACGGCAATTCGGTCGGCACTTTCACCACCACCTTTCCCGGCACCGGTGGTGTTAATGGCGTTGGCGGTGCCACGACCGGTTCCGGCGGATCCAGCACACTTGGCTCGGTTGTGAATAATGTGGGCAACGGCGGGTTTTCTTGGAACAGCCAGAGCGGCACGACGCCGGACATCGGCTTTTTGAACGCCAGCGGCCTGAGCGCGGTGCTGTCCTTTTTGAATTCCTCCGCGGATGCCCAAATCATGTCCACACCCCGCGTTGTCACCCTCGACAACGAAATGGCACATCTCGCGGTCACCCGTGGCTATCCAATTTTCAATGTCTCAGGTGGCAGTGCCAATAGCTCCGGTGGTTCGTCCGTCACCTATTCCAACGTCGGCACCGTTATTGATGTGACCCCTCGGATTTCAGCCAACGATTATATCTGGCTCAAGGTCGTTCCGACCGTTTCCAGCTTCTTTGGCAATTTTTCGCAAACTGCGGCCGGTGGCACATCGACCGTCGGCAATCCACAGGGAACCCAAACCCTGACGGCACCGATATTTGATATTCGCACATTGGAGACCCAGGTTTTGATTCCCAACTCAAACACGCTGGTGCTGGGCGGCTTGGTGCAGGATAATCCCAAAGGCACCTTCACCAAGGTTCCACTGCTGGGCGATATTCCCGGGCTGGGCTTCATGTTTCGCAGCGAAGACAAGGAACTGAACAAGGACAACCTCCTGATTTTCATCACGCCGACGATTGTCAAGGATAACGACTTTCAGCCTTCAAATTCAGGAGAATTCCTGAACAGCAAGCCGATCGCGCTGAAGGAAACCATGGATCCCAGCAAGGGCTGGGACAGCGCGCAGCGCGCCGGCGACTGGACCGACCCGATCACTTCGACCACCAAGTAAACGCAACGCCTTTTACCCACTAAAAAGCCTATGAATGCGCCCATTTCAGCCCGTTTTTTAAAATGCTGGAAGGCTTGCTGCTCCAGTGCTCCGGCCTTCTCAGTGATATTCATGCTGGCCGGCGCGAATGCCTTTGCCCAAGCCACCGTCACCACGCTGGCAAACACATACAACAAAGCCGGAAAGGGGCCAGCGAGCGCCCTTACAAAAGGTGTGCCAACCGCCAGCGCGAAATTTAACTTTCCGGCAGGCATCGCGCTGGATCCATCCGGCACTGATCTGATTGTGGCCGACTACAACAATAATGCCATCCGGTATGTTTATGATGTGGGCAACAAATCATCGAGCCTCACCTTCAATATTTATAACAATACCAGCGGTATCAACCATCCCATCGGAGTGGCCGTGGACTCCAACACCAATGTTTATGTCTTGAACTATGGCAAAAAAGGCACTGACGGCAGCCTGATGTCTTTTAACGGCTCGTTACTTAGTAGTGGTTATATAACTTCCATCGCCACCAACGTCGTCAAATTGACCAATGCCGCCGCCATTACCCTGGACTACTTGAACAATGCCTATATCACCGTCAATGGCAATACCGTCATCCGCGTCACCCCCCCACCGCATATCACTACGACGGTCGTCGGTGTCATCACCAATGCCAAGACCTCGCTGACCGGCATCGCCTATCTTGCCAACGGCAATCTGGCCATATGCGATGCCGGCAACAATGGCATCTGGCTCATGAACTCTACCAATGGTAATGCAATTCCATTGACCACCTTTCATGGAGGTAACGACTTGACGGATCCCTCCGCTTTCAATCACCCCGAAGGCATTGTTCAGGCTGGCAACGGCATTTTGGTGGTGGCAGATTACGGCAACAACCAGGTCAAGTTGGTGAACTCCACCAACGGATCCGTCTCCCGGCTTTTTGGCGTCAACTCATATTATTGGAAAAACGCCAAAAACCTTGCCACCAAAGGCTGGAATGACGGCACTGTGAACCCCGCGGAATTCTTGGACACCGTCCAGTCACGCGAACCTTACGGTCTGGCCATTGACGCCAACGGAAATGTCTATGACACTGAAGACTATTATGACCTGTTGCGTGAGGCCACCGGCACCGGCCTGCTGCCGCCGCCACCACCACCGCCGGCGGCTCCGAGCTTGTATGTCACCGCCGGTTACGGAGTGGTGAACCTGACTTGGACATCGGTGCTTACCGCAACCAATTACAATGTGAAGCGCTCCATAGCCCCCGGTGGCGAGACGACTATCTTCAATATGTCCGGCACGAATACAACTTATACCGACACGAACGTGGTGGACGGCACTCTTTATTACTATGAAGTTTCCGCCATCAACACCACCGGCGAAGGCATGAACTCGGCGGAGGTCAGCGCCCTGCCGCTGTATTCCCCCACCCCGACCAACCTGAGTGTCACCGCCTCCAACTACACCTCAATCAGCCTGGCTTGGGCGCCCTCCGCCGGCGCCACCGCCTATAATGTGAAGCGCTCCACCTCCACCGGCGGGCCTTATACCAATGTTGCCAGCACCGCCTCCTTTCTCTACACCGACACTGGCTTGGCTAACGACACAACTTATTACTATGTCGTTTCAGCGGTGAATCCGGGCGGAGAAAACACGAACAATTCAGCGGAGGTCAGCGCCACCACCCTCACGCCGCCGCCGCCCTCGCCGACCATCGGTTGGTTTGACTATGAGAATTATGTCACCGTTTTCCACGCGGTCAGCGGCACTCCTTTCATCACCCATAATGATTTGTTGTTTGCCATTGAGGAAAATTTCAGCGGCGCCAGCACCAAATACACGACCGACGGCAGTAATCCCAGCGTGACGAATGGATTCGGGGCTTACTCATACCTTGATGGCCAGTCTTACCAGGCACCGCTGCCCATCAGCGCCGCGCCGGATCTGGTAATAAAGGCGGCGAATTTTAATGCCGGTGGCAGCAGCGCCATTGTCACCGCCGAGTTTTTGTTTCAAGCCGGGGACCCGATTATCAACGCTCCCGGTGGCAATGCCGCGCAGTTCACCGTGAACGATGTCACCGCCGGTGCAATTCTCCTTTATACCATCGATGGCAGCGACCCGCGAACCAATGTTAACGCGTTTGTCGCCGGCCCTGTCAACGGCACTAATGGCATCAAGTTGTCCCTGCAGTTCCCAGCTAATACCAACATAATCAATTTTCAAGTCGCCGCCGCCAAGGCTAACTACTCGACCAGCTCGGTGGCCTCCACGGTGTTTTCCGCAACCAACTTCATTGCCAACACCATCAGCTTCGGCTTTGCCTCCGGCGAGGCGTCCAGCGTATTTCTTGGCTCACCGGGGCAAATCTTTTATGCGCCGGTCACCCTGACCACTTTGTCCGGCACAGTGATTTACAGC
>Ga0182012_10006318_pt1 | contig 12107 bp, 10 predicted proteins | sample 612S2SmetaG_FD_120486 | JGI IMG/M metagenome (GOLD analysis project Ga0182012, IMG submission 120486) | Permafrost microbial communities from Stordalen Mire, Sweden - 612S2S metaG | ecosystem: Environmental > Terrestrial > Soil > Wetlands > Permafrost | place: Sweden: Stordalen | collected...
ACTCAGCCATGCTCGAACGCTATTGGTCCGTGGATCCATGCGCGCACTCGCAAGCTTCTCGCATGACGAGGCAGTTCTATGAAGTTAGGTAGCCACGGCCGGATGGGTGGGACACCAAGAGGCCCGTTCAAGCGCCCGGTGCTTGCTGTCGCGAGCGCCAGACCCCGCTCATTTCCGAAGACCCAAAAAAAGGGCATCCAAGGCGAGTCGGTCGCCTTCAATCCCACGGGGTGCGAGACGCTCACGGGCCTCGGCGCGAACCGGTGGATCGAACCGCAACCGGGCTTCTACGCGACGCTCGTCACCGCCTTGGGGCTGCACGACGCCAGCCGGTCCACGTTCGTCTGCGCCGTCATCGATCCGCCGTTGACTGGCGTGACGCGCGGTCCGGCGGGAACCGCCCTGGACCCGTTCAGTCCTCGAGCTGGCGCGCCAGCGCCTGGACCGTCTCGATGAACTCGTCGATCATCTCGAAGACCACCTGCGCGGATGACTTGGTCTCGTTCATCGTCCCCACGACCTGGCCGACGAAGTAGTTGGCGAGCGCCTCGGCGCCCGAGCCGGGCCGGAAGGCGGCGCGGTCGATGCGCGCGATGGCCTCGCCGACCAAGATGGGCTGCAGCGGCATCCCGAGCGGCTGCGGAGATGCGGGATCGTCCCATTCGTCCGTCCACGCCGTGCGCAGCTGGCGTGCGGGCTTGCCCGTCCGCGAGCGGGAGCGGACTGTGTCCGACGACGTCGCGCTCAGGAACTTCTGCTTCACGACCGGGTGCGTCTCGGCCTCCTCGGTCGTGAGCCAGACGGACCCGCACCACACGCCCGCGGCGCCGAGGGCCATGGCGGCGGCCATCTGGCGACCCCTGCCGATGCCGCCGGCGCCGAGCACGGGCACCGGGGCGACGGCGTCGGCGATCTCGGGGATGAGCACCATCGAGCCGATCTCGCCGGTGTGCCCGCCCGCCTCGGCGCCCTGGGCGATGATCACGTCGACACCGACGTTCACGTGGCGCTCGGCGTGCTGGGCCTTGCCCGCGAGCGCGCCGACGAGGCGGCCCTCCTGCTTCGCGCGCTCGATCATGTGCGCGGGGGGCGGGCCCAGGGCGTTGACGACGAGTGACGGCCGGTGCGCGAGGGCGATCTCGAGCAGCGGATCCGCCTGGCTCGCGGAGAAGGGCGCAACGGAGCCCGATCCGCCGTAGCGACCGAGGATCCCGGGACCTTCCTCGTCGGCGGGCAGCGGCGGGACGTCGTAGCGGCGAAGGATGTCCTCGACGTACGCGATGTGCTCCGCGGGGATGAGCTGGCGGATGTCGTCCAACGTGTAGCCGCCCGCGTCCGATCCGGCGTACGTCGCCGGGACGATCAGGTCGATCCCGTAGGGCCGGTCGCCCACCTCCGCCTCGATCCACGCGAGGTCGATCTCGAGCTGCTCTGGGGAGTGGGCCACGGCCCCGAGCACGCCCATCCCGCCCGCCTTCGTGACCGCGGCGACCACGTCGCGGCAGTGGGTGAAGGCCAGGATGGGCAGGTCGATCCCGAACAGGTCGGTGATGGCGGTCTTCATCGATCCTCCAGTGCGAACGATGGTATCCAGACCACCTGGCAGGTCATCGTGCAGGTCAGATATTACCGCAGTTAGTATCTGGGGATGAGACGTCCCGCACTCGCGCCGCCGCTCGGCTCGACGCTCGACACGGGGTCGGAGCAGTTCCGCCAGAACCGCGCCGACATGCTCGAGCAGCTGGCGGTCGTCGACGACCTCCTCGACCAGGCGGAGGCCGGCGGCGGCGAGAAGGCCATGGACCGAATGCGCTCGCGCGGCAAGCTGCCCGTTCGCGAGCGGATCGCCAACGTGCTCGATCCCGACAGCCCGTTCCTCGAGATCAGCGCGCTCGCCGCCTACGACTCGGACTACACGATCGGCGGCGGGCTCCTTGTCGGCATCGGCGTCATCGCCGGGACCGAGTGCGTCGTCATGGCCAACGACCCCTCGGTGCTCGGCGGCGCGCTCACGCCCTACGCGTGGAAGAAGTGGCTGCGCGCCCTCGAGATCTCGCGCGACAACCGGCTGCCGTACGTGAGCTTCGTCGAGTCCGCCGGGGCCGACCTTCGCATCCAGGGTCGCAAGGGCGACACGTTCCGGGTGGGCCTCTCCCACTTCGCCGAGAGCGGGCGCGCGTTCTACGACCTGATCGAGCTGTCGAAGCAGCGGATCCCCACGGTCTGCGTCACCTTCGGGTCCTCGACCGCCGGCGGTGCCTACCAGCCCGGACTCTCGGACTACAACATCGTGGTCAAGGAGCAGTCGAAGATCTTCCTCGCCGGGCCGCCGCTCGTGAAGATGGCGACTGGCGAGGAGTCCGACGACGAGACGCTGGGCGGGGCCCGGATGCACGCCGAGGTCTCCGGGCTCGGGGACTACTTCGCGGAGGACGAGATGGACGCGATCCGCATGTGCCGCGAGATTGTGTCCCATCTCAACTGGCGCAAGCCCGGTCCGGATCCGTCGGTCGTCTCGGAGCCCCCGGTGCACGACCCCGAGGAGCTGCTTGGTCTCGTGAGCCGCGACCTTCGCCAGCCCGTCGACGTCCGAGACGTCATCGCCCGGGTCGTGGACGGCTCGAGGTTCGAGGAGTTCAAGGCGCGCTACGGGAGCACGGTCGTGTGCGGCTGGGCCAGCCTGCACGGCTACCCGATCGGGATCATTGGCAACAACGGCGTGATCTACCCGAAGGGCGCCGAGAAGGCCGCGCACTTCATCCAGCTCTGCAACCAGATCGACGTCCCGCTCGTCTTCCTGCAGAACGTGACGGGCTACATGGTCGGCCGCGACTTCGAGGCGGAGGGCATCGTGAAGAAGGGCTCGCAGATGCTGAACGCCGTCACGAACTCGACGGTGCCGCACCTGACCGTCATCATCGGCTCGTCCTACGGAGCGGGCACCTACGGCATGTCCGGGCGCGCGTTCGGGAACCGGTTCACGTTTCTCTGGCCCACCGCGAAGATCGCCGTCATGGGACCGAAGCAGATCGCCGGCGTGATGTCCCTCGTGCGGCGTGGCCAGGCGGCGAGGAAGGGCGAGGCGTTCGACGAGGAGGAGGATCGCGCCATCGTCGAGATGGTCGAGGCGGTGCAGGAGAAGGGCTCGCTCGCGCTCACCGCGACGGGTGCGATCAGCGACGACGGCATCATCGACCCGCGAGACACGCGCACGGTGCTCGGGCTCTGCCTCTCCGCGGCGGCGAACCGCGCCGTGCAGGGCGCTGACGGCTACGGGGTGTTCCGGCTGTGAGCGTCGACACCCTCCTCATCGCCAACCGCGGCGAGATCGCGAGGCGGATCATCCGCTCGGCGAGGACGATGGGCATCCGAACGGTGGCCGTCTACGTCCGAGCCGACGCGGACGCACCGCACGTGTCCGATGCCGACGAGGCGGTGCGCCTCGACACCGGGTACCTCGACATCGACGCCCTCGTCGCCGCGGCGTTGCGCTCCGAGTCGCAGGCGATCCACCCGGGATACGGCTTCCTGTCGGAGAACGCGGCGTTCGCATCCGCGGTCGTCGCCGCAGGGCTGACCTGGGTGGGCCCGCCCCCCGCGGTGATCGCCACGATGGGGGACAAGCTCGCCGCCAAGCGGGTCGCGATCGAGGCGGGCGTCGCGACGCTCCCGTCGTCGGACGACCCGGCGGATGCGGCCGGCGTCGGCTACCCGCTGCTCGTGAAGGCCGCCGCCGGCGGCGGCGGCAAGGGGATGCGCATCGTCGCCTCAGCCGACGAGCTCGACGACGCCGTCGCATCGGCGCGCAGGGAGGCGGCCTCGGGATTCGGAGACGACCGCGTCTTCTTGGAACGGTACGTCGCGGCATCGCGCCACGTCGAGATCCAGATCCTCGGCGACGCGCACGGCTCGCTCGTCCACTTCGGGGAGCGTGAGTGCTCCATCCAGCGCCGGCACCAGAAGCTCATCGAGGAGTCCCCGTCGCCCGTGGTGGACGACGAGATGCGCGCCGCCATGGGGACGGCGGCGCTCACGCTCGCCCGTGCGATCGGCTACGAGTCCGCCGGCACCGTCGAGTTCCTCGTGGACGACGCGACGCGCGAGTTCTTCTTCCTGGAGGTCAACGCGCGCCTCCAGGTCGAGCACCCCGTCACCGAGGAGGTGACGGGCGTGGACCTCGTTCGCGAGCAGCTGCGCATCGCTGCGGGCGAGCCGCTCGGCTACGCCCAGGACGCCATCGCGTTCAACGGCCACGCGATCGAGGCGAGGCTCTGCGCGGAGGACGCGGCGGCGGGCTTCCTCCCCGCGACGGGCGTGCTCGTCGCGTTCGAGCCGGCTGCCGAGCCGAAGCTCCGGTGGGAGTCCGGCGTGCAGCGCGACTCCGTGGTCTCGATCTCGTTCGACCCGATGCTCGCCAAGGTCATCGCCCACGCACCGACGAGGTCCGAGGCGGCCGCGGCGCTCGCACTCGGCCTCGAGCGGCTCCACCTGGGCGGGGTGGCGACCAACCGCGACTTCCTCGCCGCCACGCTGCGCCACCGCTCATTCCTCGCAGGCGAGACCACGACCGACTTCATCGATCGCGTGGGACCGTCGAGGACGCTCGCGCTCGACGCTTCGGAGCTCCGCTGGGCGACCGCAGCGGCCGCGCTGTGGCTGCAGGGCCGGCACCGCGCGGACGCGCCCGTGCTCGCGGAGCTGCCGAGCGGGTGGCGCAACGCCCGGCTGCCAGCCCAGTCGGTCACGCTGCGACACGGTGCCGAGGAGACCATCGTCTCGTACCGGCGCGCCCGCGACGGGTCGTTCACCCTGGAGGGGGGTGCGACCGCGCATGTGCATGCTTGGGACCGCGGATCGATCGACGTCGAGGTCGACGGACGTCGGGCGGTGGCGCGGGTGACGGACGCGCGCGGGACCCTCCACGTCCAGGTGGTCCGAGGCACGATCGCGTTCGAGGTCGTGCCGCAGTTCGTGGTCCCGGGCACGGCGGTCCACGCAGGGGGGCTCACCGCCCCGATGCCGGGGTCGATCGTCCAGGTGCGCGTGGCACCGGGCGACCGGGTCGAAGCGGGTGCGGTCCTCGTCGTCATGGAGGCGATGAAGATGGAGCATCACATCGTCGCCCCGTCGGACGGGCACATCGCAGAGGTCTATGTCACGGCGGGCGAGCAGGTGGAGAACGGCACAGCGCTGCTGCTGCTCGAGCCTGACGACGACCAGGACGTGTGACCGTGGCGCGGCCGATCCGCATCGCGAACTGCTCGGGGTTCTACGGGGACCGGCACTCCGCGGCGGTCGAGATGGTCGAGGGCGGCCCGATCGACGTCCTCACCGGTGACTGGCTCGCGGAGCTCACCATGCTGATCCTCGCCCGCACGCAGCTGAAGCGCCCCGGGGGCGGCTACGCGCGCACCTTTGTGACACAGATGGAGCAGGTGCTCGGGACGTGCCTCGACCGGGGGATCAGGGTCGTGTCGAACGCCGGAGGCCTCGACCCCGCAGGGTGCGCCGAGGCGGTCCAGGAGATGGCCATGCGGCTCGGCCTCGCTCCCACGATCGCCTATGTGAGCGGGGACAATCTCCTCGCCCGGCTGCCCGAGCTGCTCGATGCTGGCGTGGACCTCGCGCACCTCGAGACCGGTGAGCCGGTCGGCGACGTCTCGCGGTTCATCACGGCCAACGCCTACCTCGGGTGCTGGGGGATCGTCGAGGCACTCAACCTCGGCGCCGACGTCGTCATCACCGGGCGCGTCACCGACGCGGCAGTGGTGTGCGGACCCGCGGCGTGGCACCACGGATGGGCGCGCGACGACTGGGACGCGCTCGCCGGCGCGGTGGTCGCCGGGCACATCATCGAGTGCGGCGCTCAGGCGACCGGGGGGAACTACTCGTTCTTCACGGAGGTCCCGGGCATGGCGCGCGTGGGGTTCCCGTGGGCCGAGGTCGCCGAGGACGGCTCATGCGTCATCGGCAAGCACGACGGAACCGGGGGAGAGGTGTCCGTCGGGACGGTCACCTCGCAGCTCCTCTACGAGATCGCGAGCCCGACCTACCTCGGCCCCGATGTCTCGGCGAGGTTCGACACCGTCGCATTGCGGCAGATCGGCGCGGACCGCGTTTCTGTGAGCGGCACACGGGGAGAGCCGCCGCCGAGGACCCTCAAGGTCGCCATGAACGAGGTCGGGGGATTCCGCAACGACCTCACCGTCGCGCTCACAGGCCTCGACATCGAGGAGAAGGCACGCGTCGTCGAGGAGGCGTTCTGGACCGCGAGCCCCTACGAGCGCGACGAGTTCGAGAGCGTGACGACCCGGCTCGTGCGGACGGACAAGGCCGACCCGCCGACCAACGAGGAGGCGGTGGCCCTCTGGCGGGTCAGCGTGAAGGATCCCGACGAGCGCAAGGTGGGCAGGGCCTTCTCCAATGCGGCAATCGAGATCGCCCTCGCCACGGTCCCGGGGTTCTTCGGTATCGGCGGCGCGATGCGAGGCGGATCCCCGTACGGCGTGTTCCGTCCCGCGGTGGTCCCCGCCGACCTCGTGCCCCAGCATGTGGTCGTCCTCGGCGGGGAGCGGACGGTGATCGACTCCGTCGCTCCGGAGGGTGCTGTCGCGATCGAGGTCGACACGCCGCCCGCACCGCCGCCCGCACCCGGCCCGACCGTCGCGGCGCCCCTCGGACGTGTCGCTGGCGCCCGGTCGGGGGACAAGGGGGGGAACGCCAATCTGGGCGTCTTCGCGAGGAGCGACGAGGGTTGGCGGTGGCTCGACTCGTACTTGTCGACCGAGCGCCTGCGAGTGCTCCTGCCCGAGACCGCGGCTCTGCGGATCGACCGATTCGCGCTGCCCAACATCCGGTCGCTCAACTTCGTCCTGCACAACCTGCTGGACGAGGGGGTCGCGGCGTCCACCCGGCAGGATGCGCAGGCAAAGGGCCTGGGAGAGTGGCTGCGGAGCCGCGTCGTCGAGGTGCCGGTCGCCCTCCTGGAGCGACCGTGAGCCAGGGCCACGAGCCTCGCGACGTGTCCATGGCGGAGCACAGCGAGCTGCTCGCGCGGTTGCGGGCGGTCAAGCCCCCGCCGGCCGTCCTCGACCGGGAGCGCGAGCGTCGCCTGACGACCCGGCAGCGCGAGATCCTCGACCACCTCGGCGAGATGTTCGACGACGGCTTTGCGGGCCTCACGATGGCGACCATCGCCGCGCGCTCGAACTGCTCGTTGCGAACGCTGTACGGCCTCGCGCCGAGCCGCGACGAGCTCGTGCTCATCGTCGTCGACCGGAACCTGTGGCGCGTCGGGCGGGGCGCCAAGGAGATGATCACGCCGCAGATGGAGCCCCTCGAGGCCCTTCAGGCCTACCTCGAAGCGGCGAATGAGGCCGTGGACGGCATGACGGTGCCATTTGCGCGCGACCTGGCATCGATGCCCGCGGCGCAGCGCCAGTGGGAGTTGCACGCCGGCTACCTGGTCGAGATCGCACGGTGCCTCCTCGACCTCGCGGTGCAGCGCGGCGAGATCCCCGAGGTCGACACGGCCGCGGTCGCCCGGGTCATGGCGGGCCTTGGCGTCGAACTGTCCAGGCCGGCTGTCATGCCGACGCTGCAGACGTCCCCGAAGCAGGCCGCCGGATCGATCGTGAGCCTCATGATTCTGGGCTTGCGGGCCAGCCGGACGGCCGCGGCCACCGCCGTTCCCACCCGACAGGCTCCTCGCAGGAAGGGTGCGGCATGAGCGGCGTCGAGGACGTGCGTCGCGACCTCGCGGTGGAGCAGTCGGCACTCGACGCGCTTGTCGCACCGCTCGCGCGCGTCGACTGGGACCGCGCGACCCCGAGTCCAGGATGGACCGTCTCCGACCAGATCGGGCATCTCACCTATTTCGACGGGACCGCGGCGCTCGCGATCACAGATCCGCCCGCGTTCGCCGACAGCGCCGACGGGCTCTACACAGCGGCGCTCGATGCTTCGGTCGACCTCGACGAGTACACGCTCGGACCGTTCCGGAGCCTCGACGTCCCGGGCCGCCTGGACGCCTGGCGCGCGAACCGCCGTCGACTGGGCGTGGCGGCGGCGACGCTCACCGACGCGCGGCGCGTCGACTGGTACGGGCCCTCCATGGGCGCACGCTCGTTCCTCACCGCCAGGCTGATGGAGGCGTGGGCCCACGGAGCGGACATCGCCGACGCGGTTGGAGCCGTGCCCGAGCCCTCGGACCGGCTCCGCCACATCGCGCAGCTCGGGTTCATCACGCGGGGGTGGTCGTACACGGTGCGCGGCGAGACCCCCCCGGACGGTGACGTGCGCGTGGTGCTCGCGGCCCCGTCCGGCGGGCATTGGACGTTCGGGCCCGAGACCGCGGCTGACACCGTCACGGGTCCGGCGGAGGACTTCTGCCTGGTCGTGACGCAGCGACGCCACCTCGACGACACGGCGCTCGCGACGGGGGAGCTCGGCAGGCACTGGCTGCTCCGTGCCCAGGCGTTCGCCGGTGGCCCCACCGATCCACCCGAGCCGAGGAGGACCTGATGGCACTGGTCGAGAGCACGTTCGACGGGGGCGTCCTGACCATCACGATGGCCGACGTCGAGCACCGGAACTCCCTCAACAGGAGGTTCGTCGCCGAACTCGTCGCTGCGCTCGATGCCGCTGATCGCGATCCGGCCGTGCGAGTGGTGGTGCTCACCAACGACGGCACGGTCTTCTGCGCGGGCGCCGACCTCTCGGAGCGGTCGGCGCGAGGGGCGACCGGCGGCGTGCTCGGGGGCGCGGATCCGACCGCGCTGTTCGGACGGTTTCGGCACTCGCCAAAGCCCTACGTCGGCCGCATCGCGGGCCACTGCGTCGCAGGGGGGATGGGGCTTGCGGCGGGACTCGACATCTCGATCGCGGTCGACCACGCCAGGTTCGGCTTCACGGAGGTCCGCGTCGGCGTCGCGCCGGCGATGGTCTCGGTCGTGTGTCTGCGAAAGATGCGTCCCGCCGACGCCCAGGCCGCGTTCCTGCGGGGCAATCGGTTCACGGCTGGCGAGGCCGTGCACTTCGGCCTGATCACGGCATCGGTGCCCGAGGAACGCCTTGACGACGAGATCGCGCTTGTCGTCGACGACCTCCTCGCCGGAGGTCCCGAGGCGATCGCGGCCACCAAGCAGCTGACGGCGCGAGTGCCCACGATGAGCGAGGAGGAGGCGTTCGCCTGGACGGCGCGCCTGTCCGCCGAGCTGTTCGCGAGCGACGAGGCGCGCGAGGGCATGACCGCCTACCTGGAGAAGCGTCCCGCGCGCTGGAGGCCCTGAGCGCCCGTCACGGTGCTGCGAGGTCGCGACCGTCCTCGGCGGGTGTCAGCACCCGACGCAGCGTCGTGGCACCGATCCCCCCGACGAGCGCACCCGCGGCGATCGTGAGCGTCCACGCGGTGCCGTGCCCCCCAGCGAGGAAGAGACCGGCGATGAGCGGGCCGATCGTTCCCGACACGCCCCAGACGAGCCCGGAGAGCGCGTTGTATCGGCCGCGGAGGTGCTCGGGCGCGAGGTCGTTCACGAGCGCGGGCGCGACGGGCGCCCACATCGTCTCGCCGAGCGCGAAGATGACCTGGCCGAGGCAGAGCGTCGCTGCGGCGGCGAGCGCGCCCATCGCGACGGACGCGGTCGCAAGCAGCCACGACGTTCCCCACGCCAGCCCCACGACCCCGAGGAGCAGCGACCGGCTCCGACGCTGGATGCGTCCGAGCACGAACAGCTGGGCGAAGATGATCGTGAACGTGTTGAAGAAGAAGAGCAGGCCCACGCGGTTGATGGGCAGGTGGACGATCCTCGTGACGAAAAGCGGCAGTCCCGCCTCCACCGACCCGTAGCCGCAGATCACGAGGAGCGTGGTCACCGCGAGGTAGCGCAGGAGGCGCGTGTCCCGGACGACCTCGTGCCACCCCTCGCGAACGGTCTCGTGGTGCACGGGCGCCTGCGAGGGACCGCCGAACCGGCGAAGCGTGAAGACAAGGACCGCGGCGGCCATCGCCAGGGAGCCGCTCGCGAGGTAGAGGGACTCGAAGCTCGCGATGCGCTGCACGTTCGCCAGCGACGTGCCGACGAGGCCACCGAGCCCGATGCCGAGGTTGAGGATCATGAAGTTGACGCCGAACGCGTTCTGGCGGTCGGGCTCGGGCACGATCCTCGTCAGGAGCACGGTGAGCGCACCCCATGTGCCCGCTCCGCCCATGGCGATCGCCGTCGCGGAGGCGAAGGCCAGCGGGACGGTCGATGCGAAGCCGATCGACGCGATGCCGAGCGCGACCACCGGCATCGCGACAGTGAGCACCCGCGACGGCCCGTACTTGTCGACCAGCGTGCCGTAGACGGGGGAGATGCCAAGGCCGAGGATCGACTCCCAGCTGAGCAGCAGTGTCGCGACCACGACGTGGAAGTGGCGTGCCTGGACGAAGTAGACGACGAACAGCGACAGCGTCAGCCCGGTGCCCAGCGCACCGATCAGGGTCGCGAGGTAGTACCGCTTGACCGGCCCGGTCCTGAGCGCGGTCGTGTCGAAGGGGACACGCGCGAGCAGTCGGCTCGACGGCTTCGGTTCTGGGTCGGACACAAGGCGACGACACTAGTGAGGGCCTCGTGCCCGGTGCTGTGCACGGCACCGGGTGCTGGCGGCATCCCCTCGATTGGCTAGCGTTTGCCGGTGCCCGACCGACGTCGCCTCGCGTTCGACCCGATCGCCGAGGCGCGCCGTCAGTGGGAGGGGCATGGCTGGCAGCACGAGGCTCCGGCCATGGCGGTGGTCACCTCGATCATGCGTCTCCAGCAGGTGTTCCTGGCAAGTGCCGACGCCCAGCTGCGACCGTTCGGCCTGACCTTCGCGCGGTACGAGGTGCTCATGCTCCTCACGTTCTCGACGAACGGTGCGCTGCCGCTCGGAAAGATAGGGGAGCGGCTGCAGGTGAACGCCTCCAGCGTCACGAACGCCGTCGACCACCTCGAGGCGCACGGCCTCGTGACGCGACGTCCGAACCCGCGCGACGGGAGGGGGACCCTGGCGTCTATCACCGCGAAGGGGCGGCGCATCGCGGACCTGGCGACGCGCCGCATGAACGCCGAGGTCTTCGGCGACGTAGGCCTCGACGCGCGAGCGCTCATCGGGCTGCTCGAGACCCTGGGCCGCATGCGCCGGGCGGCAGGCGACTTCGAATAGGCCCTTGGATTTACTTTGATATCGAAGTAATATTGCAAGGTGGGCGATCGGGCGGCTTGGCAGGAGCAATACGACAGGTCTCCGAAGCGCGACGTCTCGTTCGAGACGATGTCCGGCATCCCGCTGGAGCCGGTCTACGGACCCGAGGAAGCGGAGCTCCCTGGCCTTTGGCCGTACACGCGCGGTCCCTACGCGTCGATGTACCGCTCGCGGCTCTGGACGATGCGCCAGTTCGCCGGGTTCGGCACGGCGCATGACACGAATCTGCGGTTCAAGGAGCTGCTCCGCTCAGGAGGCAACGGGCTGTCGACCGCATTCGACATGCCGACGCTGCTCGGGCGCGACTCGGACGATCCGCTCGCCAAGGGCGAGGTCGGCCGCGCGGGCGTGGCAGTCGACACCATCGCGGACATGGCAGTGCTCTTCGGGGGGATCGACCTCGGCACGGTGAGCACCTCGATGACGATCAACTCCCCAGCAGCGGTGATCATGGCCATGTACATCGGCGTCGCTGACAGCACCGGCGTGGCACGCGGCGCGCTCGCCGGGACCATCCAGAACGACATCCTGAAGGAGTACCAGGCGCAGAAGGAGTACGTCTTCCCCCCGCGCCCGAGCATCCGCCTCGTCACCGACCTCGTCAGGTTCGCATCGGCGGAGCTGCCGAGGTGGCATCCGATCTCGATCTCGGGCTATCACATCAGAGAAGCCGGTTCGACCGCGGCCCAGGAGCTCGCCTTCACGCTGGCGAACGGCTTCGCCTACGTGGAGGCCGCGAGGGCGACGGGCCTGCCCGTGGATGAGTTTGCCCCAAGGCTGTCCTTCTTCTTCAACGCCCACATGGACTTCTTCGAGGAGATCGCGAAGTACCGGGCTGCTCGCCGGATCTGGGCACGGTGGATGCGCGACCGCTACGGGGC